>Ga0316622_100000077_pt1 | contig 43649 bp, 34 predicted proteins | sample OWC_Aug_OW2_C1_D_FD_207646 | JGI IMG/M metagenome (GOLD analysis project Ga0316622, IMG submission 207646) | Wetland soil microbial communities from Old Woman Creek delta, Ohio, United States - OWC_Aug_OW2_C1_D5_C | ecosystem: Environmental > Terrestrial > Soil > Wetlands | place: USA: Ohio... | reverse complement strand
CAGAAACGGACGCTGACGGCCGATATCTGCCTAGGCGGATGGCTCCCTGCCCCGTACTCCGCAGCAGCCCATGAGCAGAGGCCGCATCGTATCGGGCGGCTGCCTCTTTCTTCCGAGCGCCGGAAAGGTGTACAATCTTCCGTTTCGTGGCAGATCGGGCGCTCTTCGAGGGTGCGGGCCGGGGGCCGGGAACCTATCCCATCCGGGGCGGTGTGGCTGCGGTAACGGCTCCCCCGGCGCCTCGAATCTCGTCCTTCGATGGGCGATGCCTATGATGCAACCCACTTGCATCCAACTGGAACAGGAGAGCAGATCATGGGACTGATCAGTCCGCACGGGGGACGCCTCATCGACCGGCTCGTTTCTCCCGAGCAGGCGCCCGCCCTCGAGGAGAAGGCGGCCGGGCTGCGCCGGGTGGTCCTGAACGAGCGCGAGATCGCCGACATCGAGATGATCACGGTCGGCGCGATGAGCCCTCTCGAAGGCTTCATGACGCGCGAGGACTACGAGGGCGTCGTCGAGCGGCGGCATCTGGCGAAGGGACTCGCCTGGACGATCCCGGTCACCCTGAGCCTGGCCGACGACGGCGGGGTCGCGGAAGGCGACGAGGTCGCGCTGCACGATGCGGCGGGCACGTTGATCGCGGTCATGGAGGTCCAGAGCAAGTATCGCCCCGACAAGCTGAAGGAAGCGGCGAACGTGCTGCGGACGACCGATGAGGCGCATCCCGGCGTCCAGTACCTGAAGTCGATCGGCGACACCTACATCGGCGGATTGATCCACGCGCTGCGCAAGCCGCGTCACGAGGACTTCGGCCGCTATCGCCTCGATCCCAAGGAGACGCGCGTGCTCTTCAAGACGAAGGGCTGGGAAACGGTGACCGCTTTCCAGACGCGCAATCCGATCCATCGCGCGCACGAGTACCTGCAGAAGTGCGCTCTCGAGATGGTCGACGGGCTCCTCATCCATCCGCTCATGGGCGCGACCAAGGCGGACGACATCCCCGGCCCAGTGCGCATGGAGTGCTACGAGGTGCTGCTGCGCAACTACTATCCGAAGGATCGCGTCGCCCTCTCGATCTTCCCGGCGGCCATGCGCTACGCCGGGCCGGCGGAGGCGATCTGGCACGCGATCGTGCGCAAGAACTACGGCTGCACGCACCTCATCGTCGGCCGGGATCACGCGGGCGTCGGCAACTACTACGGCACCTACGACGCGCAGCACATCTTCAAGGAGTTCCCCGGCGAGCTCGAGATCACGCCGATGATGTTCGAGCACACCTTCTATTGCCGGGCGTGCGGCAATCTCGGCTCGATCAAGACCTGCCCGCACAGCAAGGAGGAGCGGGTCTTCCTGAGCGGCACGAAGGTGCGCGAGATGCTGGCCAGGGGCGACGTCCTGCCGGTCGAGTTCACGCGCCCCGAGGTGGCGGCGGTGCTGCGCCGGCATCAGGTGAGCGTCTAGGCGCGGCAGGGACCGCGGCGTGAAGATGAAGTGGACGGCCCGGGTGTCCATGGATCGAGGAACGAGGTTCCGGAGTACAGGCGGAAGGAGCGCAGCATGAAGGGGTTCACTCTCTGGTTCACGGGCTTGTCCGGCTCGGGGAAGTCCACGCTGGCGTCCGCGGTCGCGAAGGAGCTTCGCCGGCGCGGTATGAAGGTCGAGATTCTGGACGGCGACGTCGTCCGCACGAATCTGAGCAAGGGCTTGGGCTTCTCGAAGGAAGACCGCGACATCAATATCCGGCGCATCGGCTTCGTCTGCAACCTGCTCACGCGCAACGACGTCGTTGCGATCGCCGCCGCGATCTCGCCCTACAAAGCGATCCGTGACGAGAACCGCGCCCTCATCAAGCGCTTCGTCGAGGTCTACTGCGAGTGCCCCCTGGAAGTGCTGGCCGAACGCGACGTGAAGGGCCTCTACAAGAAGGCGATGGCGGGCGAGATCAAGGGCTTCACCGGAGTCGACGATCCCTACGAGCCGCCTGAGAATCCGGAGATCCGCATCCACTCGGGCGAGGAGACGGTGGAGGAGAGCATTCAGAAGATCCTGCGGACCCTCGAGCTGATGGGTCACATCGCGCCCGCTCCCGAAGCGGGCACGATTCCGGCCGACGAGGAGGCGCGCATCAAGGAGCGCCTGTCGGAGCTCGGTTATCTGTGATCGGGTAAGATTGGATCCGGTCCTGTTTCAAGGAAGCTGGGATCCGGATAGCTTCGCGCCGCGCCAAGCACCCACGCCGGGAAAGGAAGCGGCCCAGCGATCGATCCGGGGGACCGGTGCGCTTGACCGGCCCTGCCCGAAGACCGCGCCGTGGAGGTGCCGACCGATGCGCGATGCCCGTGTGATGAATCCGACCCTGCCGCGACGGCGCGTCCGCCCGGGGTCGCCGCCAGCCCGGGCGGCCTCGCCGGCCCTGCCGGCCTTGCTCGTCCTTGGCCTCGGCGTGACGCTGGCCGGCTGGGACGCGCAGGCTTACATCGGCCCGGGCGCCGGCTTCGCGGTCGTCGGCTCGCTCGGGGTCATCTTCGTCACCTTCTTTCTCGCCCTGGCCGCGATCGTCACCTGGCCCTTCCGCATGGTGATCCGCGCGATCCGCAAAGCGATCCGCAGGACCGGCAAGCCCCAGGTGAAACGCGTCGTCATCCTCGGTCTCGACGGGCTCGATCCCGCGCTCGTGCGCCGCTGGATGCGCGAGGGGCACCTCCCGCATCTCGCCAAACTCGCGGGGACCGGCTGCTTCCACAACCTGGCGACCACTTTTCCCTCGATGTCGCCCGTCGCCTGGTCCTCGTTCGCGACCGGCGTCGACGCGTCCAAACACAACATCTTCGACTTCCTGAGCCGCGATCTGCGCAGCCACATGCCGGTGCTCTCCTCGACCGACATCCGCGGCTCGGACAAGCTGCTGCGCATCGGGCGCTACGAGCTTCCGCTCGCCAAACCGCCGATCCGCTTCCTGCGCCGCAGCCGCTCCTTCTGGCAGATCCTCGGCGAGCACTACGTCCCTTGCCACGTTCTGCGCGTGCCGATCACGTTCCCTCCCGAGAAGGTGCCCAACGGGGCGCTCCTCTCCGCGATGTGCGTGCCCGATCTGCGCGGCACGCAGGGGTCGTTCACCTTCTTCACGACCGATCCCGATCGCAAGGCGGCGTTCGAAGGCGGGACGATCGTGCGGGTCGCGCGGCGGGGCGGGCGCGCCGGGGGCGGCGAGCGCAGCACGGGCGCGGAGGCCGGCCACGGCGGCAGGCGCATCAAGACCGCGCGCGACGGCGGGCAGACGCAGTGGATCGAGAGCGAGATCACCGGCCCGCCGAATCCGATCACCCGCGCGCACGAGCCGCTGACGATCCCCTTCAAGGCCGCCTTCGACGAGGAACGCGGGCGGGCGACGATCGCGATCGGGAAGAAGAGGATCGTGCTCGGCTTGCAGGAGTTCAGCGACTGGGTGACGCTCGAGTTCCGCCCGGGGTTGGGCCAGAAGATCCGCGGCATCGCCCGCTTCCGGGTGATGAGCTTCACGCCGCACTTCGAGCTCTATCTCACGCCGATCAACCTCGATCCCGAGAGCCCGCCGATGCCGATCTCGTATCCGGGCTTCTTCGGGCAGTACCTCGCCCGCTTGCAGGGCAGCTTCGCCACGCTCGGGCTCGCCGAGGACACCTGGGCGCTCAACGAGCGGGTGATCGACGAGGAGACGTTCCTCGACTTCGCCTGGAAGATCCACGCCGAGCGCGAGCGCATGTGGTTCAACTCGCTGAAAAAGAACAAGAAGGGGCTGAACGTCGTCGTTTTCGACTCGACCGACCGCCTGCAGCACATGTTCTTCCGCTATCTGGACGCCGATCATCCGGCGAACGCCGGCAAGGACGTCGAGCGCCACAAGGGCGTGCTGCTCGATCTCTACAAGCGGGCGGACGATCTCGTCGGGCGCACGCGCGCGGCGATCGGGGACGACGAGGAGACGGCCTTCTTCGTCCTCTCCGATCATGGCTTCAAGCCCTTCCGCCGCGGCATCAATCTCAACTCCTGGTTCCTGCAGAACGGCTACATGGCGAGCAGGAACGGGGCGATCGGGCGCTACTTCGACGGTGTCGACTGGTCGCGGACGAGGGCCTACACCTTCGGTCTGGGCGGCATTTACCTGAACATGAAGGGCCGTGAGACGGGCGGCATCGTCGAGCCGAAGGACGAGGCCCGGGCGGTGAAGCGCGAGTTGGTCGAGAAGCTGAGCGGGCTGCCCGATCCGGTGACCGGCCGGCCGGGGATCCTCCACATCTACGACAGCGCGGAGATCTTCCAGGGGCCCTACCGCCCGGGCGGGCCGGATCTGATCGTCGGCTACAACGTCGGCTACCGGGCGTCGTGGGACGGGGCGGTCGGCGCCGCCGATGAACGCGTCTTCGAGGACAACGTGCGGAGTTGGAGCGGCGACCACTGCATCGATCCCTTCGCCGTGCCCGGAATCTTCTTCAGCAATCGCAAGATCGAGACCGCGCACCCGAGCATCATGGACTTCGCTCCCACGGTGCTCGCGCTCTTCGGCGTACCCGCGCCGGAGCACATGGATGGCATCTCGCTCTTCGACTCCCAGGCCTGCGCCGGCCGCGCCTCGGCGCGCGACGCCTACTTCCCGCGCGGCGTGCCCGCGAGCCTGAAGGCCGCCGCCGGTGACGAGGTGGCCGCGGAACCCGCGGAGACGGGAGGCCCGGCATGATGAACAAGCACGGCTGGCTCGCGCTGATCGTCTCGGCCGCGATCACCGCATTCGGCGGTGCCGCCCATCCGCGCGCCGCGGCGGACGCGGAAGAGAAGGCGGCGCCATCGCAGGCGAACGCCGCGCTCCGCAGCGCCGATGCCGCGGCCCCGTCTCCGGAGGCCGCGCGGCGCTACGACCGCGTGATCATCCTCGGCATCGACGGCGCCGACCCGCTGCTCCTCGCTCGCTGGATGGACGAGGGGCGGCTGCCGAATTTCGACCGCCTGCGGCGCATGGGTACCTTCCTGCCGCTCGGGACGAGCAATCCCCCGCAGAGCCCGGTCGCCTGGTCGAACTTCATCACCGGTGCCGACGCGGGCGTCCACGGCATCTTCGATTTCATCCACCGCGACCCGCGGACCTATCTCCCCTACTCGGCGCTTTCCGTCGTGACTCCGCCCGAGGAGAAGGTCTCGGTGCTCGGCGTGCGCCTCGCCAACCGCGTGCCCCTGCCCTTTTCCGACTTCGTCATGCCGCTCGCGGGCGGGATGACCGAGAACCTGCGCCAGGGCACGCCCTTCTGGGACATCCTCAGCGAGTACGGGATTCGCTCCGTCATCAACCGCGTGCCCGTGAACTTCCCGCCGACGGTCGCGGGCAACGCCGTCACGCTCTCGGGCATGGGGACGCCCGACATCCAGGGCACTCTCGGCACCTATGCCTACTATACCGACGACCCGCCGCCCGAGTGGGAATCGGCGACCGGGGGGAAGATCTTCCTCGCCGACGTGATCGACGGCGTCGTCGAAGGCCGCCTCTACGGACCACCCAACGATTTCATCGACTATGAGAAGATCGAGCGCCGCACCGGACGCAAGGTGCCCTACCAGGAGCAGAAGGCCTCGATCCCGTTCCGGGTCTACGTGGACGCCGAGAATCCCATGGCGAAGGTCGTGATCGACGGCCAGGAGATCCTGCTCGAGGAAGGCGTCTTCAGCCCCTGGGTGCACATCGAGTTCGCGATGCTCCCCACGCCGAGCTTCCTGCAGTGGATCTGGCCGGATCTCGTCCACGTGAGCGGGACGGTCCAGTTCTACCTGAAGACCGCACGCCCCTTCGGTTTGTATGTCACCGCGGTGCAGATCGATCCCACCTCGCCGGCGCTCCCGATCAGCACGCCGCCCGAGTATGCGGCCGAGCTGGCGCAGGCGATCGGCCCCTACTACACGAAGGGATTGCCCGAAGACACGAAGGCGCTCGACAAGGACGTCTTCGGCAACGCGGACTTCCTGCGCCAGGCGGAGATCATCCTCGAGGAAGAGATCCGCATGACCGACTACGAGCTTGCGCGCTTCAAGGAAGGCGTCCTCTTCCTCTACTACACGCCGGTCGACCAATGCGGCCACGCCCTCTGGCGCACCATGGCCGGCGAGGAACACCATCCGGCCTACGTCGCCGAGCTGGACGACGCCTTCAAGGACGCCTACCCGCACGTGTACGAACGCATCGACGAGGTGGTCGGCAAGGCGCTCGCGGTGCTCGACGACCGCACGCTCCTGATCGTGATGTCCGACCACGGCTTCGCCCCCTGGTACCGGGGCTTCCACCTGAACCGTTGGCTGTACGACAACGGCTACCTGGCGGTGAAGCCGGGAGTGGACGTCGAGAGCGTCGAGTACCTCCAGGGGATCGACTGGTACAATACGAGCCTCTACGGCATCGGCATCAACGGTCTCTACGTGAACGAGATGGGGCGCGAGCGCTACGGCACCGTGCCGGCGGGGGCGCCCAAGCGCGCGCTCCTGGAAGAGGTCGCGGCCAAGCTGGAGGCGATCATCGATCCCAAGACGGGCCAGCACCCGATCCTGAGGGCGCATCTGACCGAGGACATCTATCATGGCCCCTTGATCACGAAGGGCCCGGACGCGCAGATCGGCTACGAGCGTGGCTACCGCGTGACCGACGAGAGCGCGATCGGGGAGCTGAAGGGCGAGGTGTTGAGCGACAACACGCGGCGCTGGAGCGGCGATCACTGCGCCGACCCGAGCAAGCTTCCGGGCATCATTCTCACGAATGCGGCCATCATGAAGCCCGATCCGGAGCTGATCGATCTCGCCCCGACGATCCTCGCGGTCTACGGCATTCCCCCGCGGCCCGAGATGCGGGGGCGGTCGATCTTCGGCGAGGACTCCTCGGCGGCGAGCGCGCCGGCGGGCCAGTAGGGTCCCAAGCAGGGCGGGCCGGCTGCGCGCCGGCGGCCGGTGGAAGCCTCCGGCACGGAGCAGCGGCGCGGGCGGTGGCGCCGGAAAGGAGCGGGCGATGTTCGGCGGAGGAGCAAAGGTCAAGATCAGCAAGGAGCTCTACGAGCGCATCGAGAAGTACGCCAAGCTGGCCGGCTATTCCTCGGTCGACGAGTTCATCGTCCACGCGCTCGAAAGCCATCTCGCGCATCTCGAAGAGGCGCAGTCGGACGAGGAGATCAAGGAGAAGCTGAAAGGGCTGGGCTACCTGGGCTAGCGGCGCAAGCGCCGGGCCCGGGGCGGGAAGTCGGCCGGAGCCCGCCGGCATCAAGCCGGAGCGGACGACTCGGCCGGGGCCCGCGGCCGGGAAGGCGCCCCCGACCCGAGGGACAGGCCATGTGGAGTGTGGTCGTCGTGTTGAATGGTCTCTTCGATGCGCTCTTCTTCCCTTTTCGCGGGATGCACCCGGCGATCGGGCTCATCGTGGTCTCGATCGTGACCGGGGTCGTCATGCTCCTCATCTTCGGCCGGACGTCGAACCAGGACGCGATCCACCGCACCAAGAACCGCCTGAAGGCGCACATCGCCGAGATCTGGCTCTTCCGCGACGATCTGCCGCAGATGCTCGCCGCGATCGCGCGCGTGCTCGCCCGGACGGGGGGCTACCTCGCCCATAGCCTGCGCCCGCTCGTCTTCATCATGGTGCCGGTCGTCATCATCATGGTGATGCTCGGCGTCCGCTACCAGCACCGGCCCCTCGCGCCCGGCGAGACGGCGACGGTCGCCGTCTTCGTCTCCGACCCGGGCTGGACGCGTGATGACTCCGTCCGCCTCGAAGCCAGCGAAGGCCTCGAAGTCCTGACCGAGCCCTTGCGCATCCCGGCGCGAGGGGAGATCGACTGGAAGATTCGCGCCCGGAAAGCCGGCGAGCAGAGATTGACCCTCGTGACTCCGGCCGGACGCGAGGAGAAGCGCGTCTTCGTCGCCGACAACGAGGGCCCGCTCACGTCGATCGCCCCGGGACGGGGCAAGGTCCTCTCGGCCGAATTCCTGAGCTTTCCCGTCGAGCCGCCGCTCCCCGCGAAGGCGGGCGTCCGCAGCTTCAGGATCACCGACTGGCCGCAGCGCGAGCTTCGCATCCTGGGGCTCGAGGTGAACTGGCTGGTCGGCTTCTTCGTCATCTCGCTCGCGGCGGGATTCGCGGTGAAGGGCCTGTTTGGAGTCGAGGTGTAGCGAGTGACGCCGATGCCCGTCCCCTGGACCGCTCCCGACCCGCGCGGCCGCGTCGATCTCCACGTCCACACGACCGCCTCCGACGGCAGCGAGCCGCCCCGGCGCCTCTTCGAAATGGCGCGGGTGGCCGGGCTGCGCGCGATCGGGTTCTGCGACCACGACTCGATCGGTTCCGTGCGCGAAGGGCTTGCCTTGAGCGCGGAGTTCGGGATCGACTTCGTCCCCGGCTGCGAGGTCGGGATCGCCCACGATCCCGAGCGCGGCCTGGTCGAGATCGATCTGCTCGCCTACTTCTACGATCCCGGCCACGACGAGCTGAACGCGGTGCTCGAGCGGCTGCGGCGGGCCAAGAACGCCAAGCTCGACGGCCAGCTGGAAGTGCTCGCGCGCGAGGGCTTCCGCGTGCCGAAGGACGAGGTGCTCGTGGAGGCGCAAGGCGAGACGATCCGCCGGCCCCACATCTTCAAGGTCCTGCGCAAGTACCGCCCTGATTTCGCTCCCGACGTCTTCTATCCCAACACCGACTTCGGCGGGCCCTGGTACGTGCCGAAGGAGTACAGCCTCACTCTCGAGGACTGCGTCGCGGTGGTGCGGCGGGCGGGCGGGATCACGGTCCTCTCCAGCCCGGGCTCCTATAACGAGCGCTTCAAGAAGGACGGCACCTTGATCGATCCGGGCGTCGACCGGCTGATCGAGGTCTGTGCGGAGGCCGGGGTCGGGGGTCTGGAGACGGTCTACACCTACGACCGCAACAAGCCCTACTTCCGCTCGGCCGGAGAGACGATCGGCCGCGATGGGCTCCACGCGTTGATCGACCACTACGAGGCGCTCGCCGCGCGGCTTGGGCTCGTCGCGACCGGCGGCTCGGACTTCCACGGCGCCTCGAAGCCGCAGATCGCCCTCGGCGAGCCGGGCGTGCCGTACGCGCGACTCGAGGGCCTCAAGCGGGCGGTCGAGCGGCGCGCGAGCTGAGCCCGGAGCGCTCGGCGGTCCTCGCGTCTTGCCCCGGCCCGGCCGGATCCATGCCACCGGGGCCGGCCGCCGCAAGAATTTCTTGATCGCTTTTCGTCCTTCTCATACATTGCCCGGCGGTCGGGCTGCCCTCGTTCATAAGTGGTGGTGGGCGGCCGAGCGCGTCAACGCGCGAAGGAACGAGGCAAGAGGAGGAGATGACGATGGCCTGTGCAAAGCCGGCGAAGAAGAAGGTAGCCAAGAAGAAGGTGGCCAAGAAGACCGCCAAGAAGAAGGCCAAGAAGTAGCGCCGGATCGCGGAAAGCCGCGTCCTGCGCGGCTCCGCAACTGACAGGTCTTCGGACCTGTCAGTTTCTTTTTCCCGTTGTTCCTCCTTCTCGCGTGATTCCCGCTTCTCGTGCCGCCCTTGAAACCATAGGGTTGTAGCGTCGGGCCGGAGCGGACGGAGCGGACGGAGCGGACGGGGCGGACGGGCCACCTCGGCTACGAGCCGGCGGGCGGACGGCGCGCAGAGAGAAGGCACGGAGGGAAGATGCCGGAATTACCCGAGGTGGAGACGGTCTGCCGGATCCTGCAGAGCGGACGGCCGCATGCCCGCGCAACTGCGCTCCCGGGCCACCGGATCACCGGCAGCAGACTCCTCTGGCGGCGAACCCTGGCCGCGCCGGGGCCGCGCTGCTTTCGAGAGCGCCTGCCCGGCCAGCGCATCGAATCCGTCTCCCGCCGTGGCAAATTCTGCGTGATCGGGCTGACGCGCGATACCCTGCTCTTCCATCTCCGCATGGGCGGCGATCTGCGCATCGAGCCGAACGCCGCTCCGGTGTCCCCCCACTGCAGGCTGATCCTCGGACTCGACCGAGGTATGCGGCTCTCCTTCTGCAATCCCCGCAAGTTCGGCCGCGCCTGGTTGACCGCCGATCCCGCCGAGGTGCTCGGGAAGCTGGGGCCCGAGCCGCTCGACCCGGCGTTCACGGCCGAGCGCTTCATCGACGCCCTCGCGCGCAAGCGCCGTCAGGTGAAGCCGCTCCTGCTCGACCAGACCTTTCTGGCGGGACTCGGCAACATCTACGCCGATGAGGCGCTGCATCGAGCGCGCATCCACCCGCTCACCCGCGCCGACGAGCTTTCGCCCGAGCAGGGGCGGGCGCTGTGGCGCTCGATCCGAACCCTCCTGCGCGAGGCGATTCGTCACAGCGGAACGACCTTCGACGGGGGCTACGGGGGCGGCGAGTACTTCGACCGCTTGCGCGTCTACCAGCGGACGGGTGAGGCGTGCGCGCGCTGCGGGACCCCGATCGAGCGCATCCTCGTCGGCCAGCGGAGCACGCACTTCTGCCCGCGCTGCCAGGCGCTGCGGCGGAGGAGCCGGTGAAGCCCTCGCGCGTCGATCGCCGCGTGATCCAGGCCTGGTGCCTGTACGACTGGGCGAACTCGGCGTTCGCGACGACGGTCCTCGCCGCGCTATTCCCGCCCTTCTTTCGCTCGCTCGCCATCGGCGCGGGCATGGCCGGGAACGCAGCGACCGCCGCCTGGGCCTTCGTGACCGCCGGAGCGCTCCTGGCCGCCGCCCTCGTCGCGCCGCTCCTCGGAGCGATGGCGGATGCGACCGGAGGCGTGAAACGCTACCTCGCCGTCTTCGCGGGTCTCGGAATCGCGGCGACGTTCGCCTTCACGCTGATCCCGGACGGGGGCTGGCAGGCGGCGGCAGCGCTCTTCATCGCTGCGGATCTCGGCTTTGCGGGCAGCATCGTCTTCTACGAGTCGCTTCTCCCGCACATCGCGGGACCCGGAGACATCGATCGCATCTCGGCGCGAGGCTACGCCTGGGGCTACGCGGGCGGCGGACTGCTGCTCGCGCTGGAGGCATGGTGGATCGCCCAGCCGTCGTTCTTCGGCATGCCCGGGACGGACTTCGCCGTCCGCGCATCGTTCGCGGCGACCGCCCTCTGGTGGGCGGTCTTCTCGATTCCGCTGCTCATCCGAGTCCCTGAGCCGGGCGCGGCGACCGGGCTCCCGGGGGCGGGGCCGGCCCAGGCCACCGACTCCGGGCCGCGGCCCACAACCCTGGGCGGCCGGGTGGTGGGGCGCGCGGACTTCGACGTCGCCATGGGCTGGCGCAGGCTCCGCAAGACGCTGCGGGAGGTGCACCGCTACCGGCAGCTCTTCGCCTTCCTCGTCGCGTACTGGGTATACAGCGACGCGATCGGCACGATCATCAAGATGGCGGTCGCCTACGGCGACGAGATCGGCATCTCGCTGAACGATCTCGTCCGCGCGCTCCTCCTCACGCAGGCCGTCGGCATTCCCGCCTCGCTCGCCTTCGGCCGCCTGGCCGCCCGCCGGGGCGCCCGGCCGGCCCTTCTCCTGGGGCTCTTCGTCTACGGCCTGATCTGCGCGGGCGGCTACTTCATGTCGACCGCGACGCATTTCTACCTCCTCGCGGGATCGATCGGCCTCGTGCAGGGGGGCTGCCAGGCCCTCAGCCGCTCCCTTTTCGCCTCGCTCGTGCCGCGCCACAAGTCGGCGGAGTTCTTCGGCTTCTTCAGCACGAGCAGCCGTTTCGCCGGGATCATCGGGCCGCTCGTGTTCGGTCTCGTGGGCGGTCTCACGGGCACGAGCCGGCTGAGCATCCTCACGTTGATCGCCTTCTTCCTTGCGGGCGGCCTGCTCCTGCTGCGCGTCGACCTGGACGAGGGCCGGCGCGTCGCGCGGGAGGCGGAGAAGGAAGCTGCGTGAACGAGCTGCCAGCGCCGAAGGACGCCGGTCGTCTTCGGCGAGCCGGCCATGGTATTCTGAGGCATTGTCTTCCGTTCCAGGACCATGGCGGAGATGCGACCGCCCGCGGTCGGTCCCGCGAGTTACCGCCTTCACGAAGGACGAGGCATGCGTCTTCTTGCCGTCTATCCTCAAGAGCCCGAGCTGGCCGTCTTCGAGAAGATGCCCCCTCTCGGGATGCTCTGGGTGGCGGGCGCGCTTCTCGCCGACGGCCACGAGGTCGACTTCCTCGACCAGCAGGTCGACTCCCGCGACCCCGCCGAGGTCGCGGGCGGGCTGCGCCCGCCCCTCGCCCTGATCGGCGGGACGAGCCACAGCCGCTTCCTCTCCTTCGATCTCGCCCGCCGCATCAAGGCCGCTTCCCCGGAGACGCTCGTCGTCTACGGCGGCCCGCACGCCTCGTTCACCGCGGAGGATACCCTCACCCACATCCCCGAGATCGACATCATCGTTCATGGGGAGGGCGAGGAAACGTGCCGCGAGCTGGCCGCGTGGGCTGCGGCGCGCGAGAGCGGCGGCCCGCGCACCCCGGCGGAGGTGCGGGGCATCTCGTTCCGGCGAACGTTCGGGGAGACGGGCCTGCCGCTTGCCGACACCGCTGGCCCCGGCGAGATGGGGGCGTCCGGCGTGCCCGGCGGCATCGTGCGCACCGCCGCGCGCCCACCGATCGGCGATCTCGACGCGCTCGGCCCTCCCGCCCGGCAACTCGTGCCCCTGGCGGGCTACGCCATGCGCATGGACTACCGCGACCTCTCGGCCACCTCGATCATGACCGCGCGCGGCTGTCCCATCGCCTGCTCCTTCTGCTCGGCCTCCGCCATGTTCGGCAAGAGCTACCGCCGGCGCTCGCCAAGGCTCGTCGTCGATGAGATCGAGGCGCTGATCGCGGCGCACGGCTTCCAGGGCATCAAGATCTTCGACAGCACCTTCACCTTCTCGCGCCGCCACGTGGAAGACTTCTGCAATGAGCTGCTGCGCCGGGGTCTGCGCATCGCCTGGGAATGCGAGATCCGCGTCGACACGGTCGACAAGCCGCTCCTCGCGCTCATGCAGCAGGCGGGCTGCTACTACGTGGACGTGGGCGTCGAATCCGCCTCGCAGCGCGTGCTCGATTCCTGCATCGGCAAGCGCATCACGATCGCGGGGGCCGAGCAGCTTCTGCGCTGGACGCGCGAGCTCGGCCTGCTCACGAAGGCCTTCTTCACCCTCGGCCACCCGGGCGAGACCTACGCGGAGGCCGGCGAGACGAATCGCTTCATCCGGCGCAACCGGCGCAACATCCGGCTGATCGCCTACCACGCCGGCATCCGCATCTATCCGGGAACGCGCGTGGAGACGTTCGCGCTGGAGAACGGGCTCATGCCTCCGGGGTTCCGCTGGTCGGCGCCATTCCAGAACGATGTGAACCGCCTTCTCTTCCGCCCGGTGGATTCGATTCCCGTCCTGCTGCAGCCGCAGATGGGAGTCCGCGAGCTGCGCCGCCTGCGCATGAGCTTCATCGCCATGCGCGTCTCGTCCCCGCGGTTCGTGCTCGAGAAGATGCGGGCCATCCTGCGGGCCGGGACCCTGGGCAACTACTTCCGCATCCTGCGCCGGGGGGCGCGGCGCAGGGATGGACGGCGCGGCGAAGTGCCCGGCGGCGGAGCGGCCGGGCACGCCTGAGCGGGCGGCGGGCGCACGGGCGGGGTGCCCGACGCGCGGGCGCTCCTTGTCCAAGCCGGAGCGCTCGGATAGACTCGCCGGATTCCTGACCCGCCCGCGGGCTTCGGGCGTTGTCCTCGGGCGCGCAAGCGAATCGATTCCCGGGCGAAGAAAGAAGGGGCCCGCCGCGGCCCCGGCGGGTCGGATCATCGGGCGGAGGTGGTCGATGGCGTTCGAGGCGTACGATCCCCAGCGGATCGAGAAGAAGTGGCAGGCCTGCTGGGAGCGGGAGAAGACGAACGAGCCCGATCTCGCTAGGGCCCCGAATCCCTTCTACACCCTGATGATGTTCCCCTACCCCTCGGCGGAAGGGTTGCACGTCGGGAACGTCTACGCCTTCACCGGCGCCGATCTGCAAGGCCGCTACCACCGGCTGCTCGGTCACGATGTCTTCGAGCCGATCGGTTTCGATGCCTTCGGCATCCATTCGGAGAACTACGCCCTGCGCATCAACACGCACCCCTCGAAGCTGATCCCGCGCAACGTCGCGAACTTCCGCCGCCAGCTGCGCATGATGGGGCTGATGCTCGACTGGTCGCATGAAGTGCTCACCACCGATCCGGGCTACTACAAGTGGACGCAGTGGATCTTCCTGCAGCTCTACAAGCACGACCTCGCCTATCGCCGGCAGGCGCCAGTCAACTGGTGCCCGCAGTGCCACACGGTGATCGCAAACGAGCAGGTCATCGCCGGCATGTGCGAGCGCCATCCGGACACGCCCGTCGAGCGGCGCAACCTCGAGCAGTGGTTCTTCCGCATCACCGCCTACGCCCAGCGGCTGCTCGACAATCTGGAATGGATCGATTGGTCCGCGGTGACGAAGACCGCGCAGCGGAATTGGATCGGCCGCAGCGAGGGGGCGGACATCGACTTCGCTCTGGAGGGCCGGGCGGACAAGTTGCGCGTCTACACCACGCGCCCCGACACGCTCTTCGGCGCGACGTACATGGTGATCGCTCCGGAGCACCCGCTGGTGATGGAGCTGACGGCCCCCGAGAAGCGCGCGGAGGTCGCGGCGTACGTCGCGGCGGCCCGCCGCATGCGCGACGTCGAGCGGATCGACGAGGCGCGCGAGAAGAGCGGGGTCGCGCTGGGCGCCCGCGCGATCAATCCGGTCACCGGGCTACCCATCCCCATCTGGGTCTCCGACTACGTCCTGATCGAGTACGGGACGGGCGCGATCATGGCCGTCCCGGCGCACGACGAGCGCGACTACGCGTTCGCCACGAAATTCGCGCTGCCGATCATCCCGGTGATCGCGCCCGAGGACGGCCCGGCCCCCGCGGGCGAGGCCTACCCGGGCGAGGGGCACATGGTGAACTCCGGCCCCTATGACGGCCTCCCCTCGCGCGAGTGCCTGAAGCGGATCACCGCCGATCTCGAGTCGCGCGGGGTCGCGAAGGCGCGCGTGCAGTACCGCCTGCGCGACTGGTGCATTTCGCGCCAGCGCTACTGGGGCCCGCCGATCCCGATGATCTACTGCGAGCGCTGCGGCATCGTGCCGGTGCCCGAGAACGAGCTGCCGGTGCTCCTGCCCGAGCTGGAGGATTTCCGCCCCGACAGCCCCGGTGGCAAGCCGCTCGAAAGGGAGAAGTCCTTCCACGAGACGACCTGTCCGCAATGCGGTGGGCCGGCGCATCGCGACGGCGATGTCAGCGACAATTTCCTGGATTCGGCCTGGTATTTCCTGCGCTACCCCTCGGCCGGCAACGCGCGGCAGCCGTGGGACCCGCAGCTGACCCACAAGTGGCTGCCGGTCGACATGTACGTCGGCGGCAACGAGCACGCCGTGCTCCATCTCATGTACACGCGCTTCCTGTGCATGGCCTTCAAGGACATGGGGCTGATCGAGTTCGAGGAGCCGTTCAAGAAGTTCCGCGCGCACGGGTTGCTCATCAAGGAAGGCGCGAAGATGTCGAAGACTCACGGGAACGTCATCAATCCCGATGAGTACGTCGAGCGCTACGGAGCGGACACGCTGCGCATGTACCTGCTCTTCCTCGGGCCCTACACCGAGGGCGGCGATTTCCGCGATTCGGGAATCGTCGGCCTGCGCCGCTTCCTCGAGCGGGCGCATCGCCTCTACATGGATGTCCTGGGCGGCGGCGGCAATTCGCGCGAGGAAGTGCCGCGGCGGGGGGAACTCGCCAGACCGAACGCGGTCAAACTGCATCAGACGATCCGCAAGGTCGGCGACGATCTGCGCGCGTTCGGCTACAACACGGCGATCGCCGCGCTGATGGAGCTGCAGAACGACCTGCGCGCGGCCCCCGCGCTCGACGATTTCGCCCTGGATTCCTTCGCCATCCTCCTCGCTCCCTTCGCGCCGCACGAGGCGGAGGAGCTGTGGGAGATGCTCGGCCACGAGGGCAGCGTGTTCGCCGCGCGCTGGCCCGCATTCGACCCGGCCCTGACGATCGAGGACCAGGTGGAGATCGCCGTGCAGGTGATGGGCAAGTTGCGCGGCACCGTGCTCGCGGCGCGCGACGCGGGCGAGGGCGAGGTGCGGGCGGCCGCGCTGGCCAATGAGAGCGTAGCCCGCCACTTGGAAGGCAAGCACGTCGTCAAGGTGATCCACGTCCCCAACCGGTTGGTCAATTTCGTCGTGAAGCCGTGAAGCGGACCGTCCCGGACGCGAATGGCGGCCAGCTGCCGGTTGGAGTAGAGGCATCCATGCGATCCGCAAAGAAGAGGCCGGCCAAACCTGCGGCCACGCGTTCGGCCAAGCCCACGGTCACTGCGAAATCCGGACGCCGCGCCCGCCCTCCGCTCGCTCTTGAACCGAAGCGCTCGGCCAGGCGCTCGGCCAGGCGCTCGCCCGAACGCGCGCGGCCTGGCGTTCTGCGCGCCGCGCGCGACGACCGCCCCGTCGTCGTCGCCCATGCCGGCGCCGGCGGCCCCCGCGAGAACTCCGACGCCTGCGAGCGCGCCTGCGTGGTGGCCCTGGAAGAGCTCCGCCGGGGAGGGAGCGCGCTCGATGCCGCAGTGGAAGCAACCGTCGTGCTCGAGGACGATCCGCGCCTGAACGCCGGAATCGGATCGAGCTATCGCTTGGACGGAAAGACGATCGAAATGGATGCGGCCGTCATGGACCAGCGCCAGCGTTTCGGCGCGGTCGCCGCGATCCAGCATGTGAGATACCCGATCCGGGTCGCCCGTCTCGTAATGGACACGCCGCATGTCCTGCTGGCCGGCGAGGGAGCGACCGCTTTCGCGCGTGCGCGCGGAATCGAGCCCTTCTATCCCGATTCCGAGAGGGCCAAGCGCCGCTACGAGGAGGTGCGCCGGTTCTTTCTGCGCCATGCGGATCACGACAGCTTTGCGGCCTGGCGCGGGCACGATCCGGCGGCCTACTGGAACTTCTCCGGCGCCATCCGCGATTCGCTCCTCCACGAGCTTGCCGAAGTCGCCGGACCGGGCGACACCGTGGGCGCCGTCGTCCGCGATGCGCTGGGCGGGTACGGTGTGGCGTTGAGCACGGGCGGCACCTCGATCATGCTCCTCGGGCGCGTGGGCGACACGCCGATCATCGGCGCGGGCCTCTACGCGGGACCGGCCGGGGCCGTCGCGACGACCGGCGATGGCGAGGAGATCATGCGCCAGCTTCTCGCCAAGCGGGCGTACGACTGGATCGATCTGGGCATGGAAGCCCAGCAAGCGTGCGACCTGGCCGTCCGCGATTTCCCGGAACCCTATACGGTCGGCGTGATCGCCGTCTCGGCGACGGGCATCGGCGCGGCCGACAATCGCACGATGCCGTGGGCGGCCGCGCATCTCGACTGATTCGGCCGGCCCTCAGGCATGGATCCCTCGCAAACCGGTGAGGAATCGAGGATGGCTTCGCTGAAGGACCGCCGCGCGATCGTGACCGGGGCGAGCATGGGCTTGGGCGCGGGCATCGCGGGCGAGTTGGCCGCGCGGGGAGCGCGGATGATCCTGTCCAGCCGCTCGCCCGAGAAGCTGCGCGCGGCGAACGAGAGGATTCGCGTTCGCCTTCAGGAAGGCCCCGGTCGCGAAGGCGGCGATTCCGCCATGCCTCCCGCCGGATCCGCCCTCCCCGCCGGGGCACTGCCCATCCTCGTCCCCGCGGATGTGCTCGATCCCGCGGCTGCGAGCCGCCTCGCCGATACGGCGCGCGACCGGCTGGGCGGGCTGGACATCCTCGTCTGCAACGCGGGCGGTCCGCCGCCGGGCGACTTCGCAGAGCTCGACGATGCGCAGTGGGAAGAGGCCTTCCGCCTCGTGCTCCTCGCTCCCATCCGGCTCATCCGCGCCTGCCTGCCCATGCTGCGCGCGAGCGGCAGCGGGCGGATCATCCTCATCAACTCCGTGTCCGCGCTCCGCCCGGTGAAGCGGCTCCTCCTCTCGAACGCGCTGCGCCCGGGCCTGGTCGGGCTCGCCCGCCATCTGGCCGCCGAGCTGGCCGCGGACGGGATCCTGGTGAATGCGATCTCGCCCGGGTTCTTCGCTACCGAGCGCGCGCGGGAGGTCCAGGAGGCGATCGCGCGACAGGCGGGGCGCTCATTGGGAGAGCTGCAGGGAGAGACGCGCGCGCGCATTCCCTTGGGGCGTCTGGGAGATCCGGCGGAACTCGGCCGCGCGGTCGCCTTCCTCGTCTCGACGCAGAACAGCTACATCACCGGGCAGACGATCGTGATCGACGGGGGATTGACGACGGCGCCGTAAGAGCAAGGGGACCTTGCTCTCCGCTCTCGCTCAGAAGGTGGCCCGCCTGCGGCTAGCTACGCCGCCAGGAGTCGGTGCGCCACCAAGCGAGAACGAGTTCCGCGACAGCCTGCGCATCTTCCCAGAGGAAGGCCGGGATGTGTCCCGCCGATGCCTTCGCCTCCGGTCCGCCCGCCCGCAGCTCCAGCTTCCACTGCGCCAGGCTTTCGGCGGAAGCGCGCAGATGAGGCCCGAGCACGACGGCCAGCAACTCGCCGCTCTCCAGATGCCGGGGCTCTCGCGGGCGGCCTTCCTTGTCGGCCGGGATGACTTCGATCTTCGGCCCCTCGCGCTCCGACCAGCCTTCGATGATGACGAGATCGAGATGTCCGAGGTGGCGCTCCACGAGGGCTTGGATGTTCTCCTCGCTCTCGGGGAGGCCGAAGTGAAGGGTCGCGGCGGCCGCCGTGATGGCGAGCGTCGCTTCGGCGCCCGATCGGCGATGCAGCCAGGAATCGCTGCCCTCGCGATCGAGCGGGTGCGGGTGGGAGCTGTGCTTGACGGTGCCGACGCGCAAGCCGCGCGCCTGGAGGAGCGGCACCAGGCGGACGACGAGGCCTGTCTTGCCCGACTTCTTCCGACCGACGACCTGAAGCGCTTTCATCGGCTCGGAGGCGCCGCGACGGCCAGGCTCGTCGCCACGCTGTCGAAACCGGCCAGCTTGGCGGCGAGGGAAGTCTTGCGGCGGATGACGCGGTCGATGAAGGCCTCGGCCTCCGCCACCCCATCGTGATGGCGCAGATGCCGGGTGAGGTCGAGTCCCCGCCCGAAGAGGCAGCTCACGATTTCGCCCGCATCGGTCAGTCCGATGCGATGGCATTCGCCGCAGAAGTGCTCGGTCATGTTGGGGATGAACCCGATCGCGCCCGCGTGCCCGGGGATGCGATAGACGACGGCCGGGCCTCCATTCGGCGAAGGGTCGATCGCCTCGAGAGGCGGCTCGATCGCGGCCATCAGCTCCCAGGTGGGAATGAAGTTCTCCGCCTGGGGCAGCGAATCGGTGTCAACATTCCACTCGACGAAACGGACGGTCACGTCGCGGGTCGCGGTGAAGGCGACGAAATCGGCGATCTCGTCGTCGTTCAGCCCGCGCTCGATCACGGCGTTCAGCTTGACCGTCACTCCGGCCGCGAGGCAGTCGTCGATCGCTTGCCGTACTTTCCGGAAATCCTCTTCCCGCCCGCCGCCTCCGTAGCGCTCGGGATGCAACGTGTCGAGATGGAAGTTCACTCCGCGCAGGCCGGCGCGCGTCAGCGCGGGAATACGGCCGTTCAGGTCGACGCCGCGCGTGCTCATCGCGATCGAGGACACCCCGGAGAGCTCACCGATCATCGCCACCAGATCGACGAGATCGGCGCGCTTCGCCGGATCGTCCCCGCTCAAACGCAGGCGGCGCGCCCCCCGCGCGATCATGACCTTCAGGAGCGTGCGGATCTCCCGCGATTCGGGAATGACCGGATTGCGTGACGCGGGGCGGCTCTCGTCGAGCAGGAGTCCGTCGGTTTCGGAGCGAAGGAGAAAGCGAAGATAGCCGGGGCCGGCTGCGGGAACGGGCATTGATCCTCCTCAATCGATACTCGCGCGCCTCGGTGCGACACAGGGACAAGCGAGGCCCATCCGCAGGCGTTAATTCTAAGTCGTGGGGGGCGCCTGTCAAGAAAAGCGGCATGGCGCGCCGAAAGAAGATGCCGCGCTGCCGGCGCGGCATCCGATCTGGCACCCGGGCGCTCTAGGAACGAGCGCTCGTACGGTCATCGGGCGCCCGCTTGCGGGCGCCGTCGAAGGTCGTCCGTTGGGGCGGGCCGCAGCCCGCGGTCAGCGGACCGACCGGCTGAAGGCCGTCGAGACAGCCACGCGGAGCCCCGGGTCCTCCTGCCACTTCTTCAGGATGGGCAGGACTTCCACCGGCTCCGCCTTGGCCAGGTTCTGCAATGCCGCCGCCGCCGCGCCCCAGACGAAGCGGCGCGTATCGGAGGCGAGCAGCTTCAGGATGGCGAGTGCCCGTGCGCGGTCGACCGGAATGACGGGCGTCGCGAAGGCCATGCCGATGTTCCAGCGCACGATTTCGTCTTCCGACGGTAGCCAGCGCTCGCAGCGCTCGAGCGTCTCTTCCGGATACACGCGCAGCAGGCCTTGGCCCAACGCGAAGGGGCCGAGATTGCGGCGGATGTAAGGATCGCGATCCGACATGTGCGGCTCGAGCAGATCCAATAGCGGCCGCGCCCATTCGGGATGGTTGCTGTCGGCGACCGCCACCGTCGCGATGATCACCTGGCGGCGCACCGAGGGATCGGCGTGCCGGCTCCAGAGCCGCATATAGCGGAAATAGGAGCGGAAATTGGAGCGAATTATGCGCGCCATGGTGCTGGCCGCGTAGAGGCGCACCTCGTGCTCCTCGTCGCGCGCCAGATTGAGGGTCAGCTTCTCGACTTCCTTGCGATGGTCCTTCCAGAAGGCGTCGAGCAGCGCGCACGCGACCTGCCGCGCCTCGACCTCGGGGCGCGACGAGCACATGCGCGTCCACATCCAGATCTTCCGGCGGTAGGCGGAACTCTCCGCGTCTCCGCGCAGGCGCCGGATTATGCAGTTCTGGAAGGCAGCCGACTCGGCGGACGGCCGCTGTCTCTGGACCGCCACCATCGTGGCGATCAGCGCCTCGGGCTCGTCGAACTGGAGCGTGCGCTCGAGCTGGACTCGCAGATAGTCGGGCATCCCGATATCGGCGACCGCGTTGGCAGCCGGTGCGCCACTCCGTCCGGTCGAAACGCCAGTCCCCTCCTCCGTGCCGGAGCGGACGCCCCGGCCCCTCTGGGAGAATGTTCTCGTCGCCATGAGCTCCCTGCCTCGATTTCCGCCCTCCCGGGCATTACGATCCACAAACACCAGCCCGGCTGTGGATAACCTCGGGAGTTATCCACGGCCCGCTGACACACGCTGTCCGGCATTGCCGCAAGCTCGAGATCCCCCATCGACCGGACACCGACTCCTTCGGCGTCACCGGGAGGACGCCCGTGCTGCTGCGGCTGCCGCCCTCGGTCGAGGCGCAATACGGGTTGATAATCCGAGAGTTACAGACCGGACATGCGCACTGGTGTCGAGAATGACGGACGAACCGATGAGAAAGCTCCGTGGTGTTCGCCCCTCGCCCGCCCCCAACAGCGGTGCCATCTTTCTCAGATCCCAGGAACCCTGTCAATCTTTCCTGCGGACGAGACAGCCCCCGATCGCGGAAGATCGCGCAGGTTTTCCACATCCCGTCGCGACTTTTTTTCGCCCCCGCCATGGGAAATAGTAGCACGATTCCCGGTCCCGATTCCGGTTTTCCGATGCCGTCGCAGCGCACGTAGCCGAGGGAGAATAGCTGAAGCGATGCCGTGTGCCGGACTCACCCGGCTCCGTGGAGCTGCGTGGGGGACGCTCCGAAACGCCGGGCCAAGGCCCGCCGCCCTTCGCTCGCTATAACTCCTTGAATGTTCGAAGGTTCCCGCTCACGCCCCGGTGAGAGGGGAGTCACGGGCGGCGAGACATCCAAACCCCAGAAAGCGATGTCATTTTAGGAGATCCGGTCTTGGACCGGCGTCCGCCTGCCCGCATGTCAAGGGTGCGAGTCGTCCCTTGAGCCAGTCGGGCAGGACCACGGTCTCGTTGCGCCGGGAGGCGACGCAGGCGTGGGTCGTCGACCCTTCGGCAGCGAGTTCCTCGTCGCGATAGATGCCGTAGGCGAAGCTGACGGTCCTCGATCTCACTTTGCCCACCCAGGCGTCAATCGTGATGAGATCGTCGTAGGCGATCGGACTCCTCAGCTTGAGCTCCGCTGCGACAAGCGGAAGCAGGAAGCCGCGCTCCTCGATCTCCCGGTAAGACAAGCCCGAACAACGCATGAGTTCCGTGCGCCCCACTTCGAACCAGGCAAGGTAATGCGCGTTGTAGGCGATCCCCATGCGGTCGGTCTCCGCGTAGCGCACGCGCACGCGCTGGCGGCAGATGATGCAATTGCGGCGACCGTCGCGGACGAGGCCGGGAGTGAGGTCGACGGATCCGCCCGGCGGCTTGCGGGCCGCCGTCCCGCGAGGGGCGGGCAAGCGTGGGACGTGTTTGATCGTGCCTCCAGCTTCCCCGGTCTCCGCCGAATTTCCGTGCCTCCGGCTTCCCTGGTCGCCGCCGAATCTAGCCCGGCCGAAACGCGTGGTCCATCGGTCGACTCTCGAGGGACTCACCCGCCCGGCTCGGACGTCCATGCATCGCGGACGGCACCGGGGTCGCTTCGTGGAGTGTAGCGCGACCGCCGGGCCGGTTCAGCCTTCCACCGGGCCGGCGACAAGGTCGCCGGACCGCGATCTTTTCGTCAAGACCCCTTGCCGGACGGCCGCAAATCCATAAGAGAGGGCGGCCGTCGCACTGCGAGGGTGTCATGATCCACCAGGTCGGCATCGGCGAGATGCGAGTCACCGACTCCTCGGAGGAGGTGCTGATTGCCTCGCCCATCGGAGCAGGCATCGCCCTCGCCCTCCGCAATCCCGCGGCCAGGGTCCACGGTCTCCTTCATTTCATGCTGCCCGACTCCGCGGCGCACCCCCGCGCGGCGATCGAGAATCCCTGCCTGTTCGCCGACACCGCCATTCCGGCGTTCTTGAGGACGGCCGCGGCCCTTGGTGCTTCGCCTGCCGAAAGCAGCATCACGATGGTCGGAGGGGCGCAGCCCATCGATCCGACGGAGTTCTTCGCCGTCGGGGCGCGCAACCAGGCGACGGCGAGAAAGATCCTCTGGAACAACGGGATGCGGATCGAGAGCGAGCACGTGGGCGGGTCCTCCGCGCGCACGCTCCGTATCGAACCTGGCAAGGAACGAGGGACGGTCGTCACCCAGGAGCGGGAAGGAGAGGCGTGAGCGAGCCGTGTCCACCCACCTCGACATCATCCGCGACATCGAGACGCTCCCCGCGCCCTCCCCGGTCGTCGTCAAGCTCGCCGCTCTCGCCGGGGAGCGTCACGCCGACGTGGCGGAATTGACGAGCGTCATCCGATACGACCCCGTTCTCCGCGCGCACTTGCTGTCCCAGGCTGGACGCCTGCCGGGTGAACCGGCCTCCTCCGGGACGAATGGGCATGCCTCGCCCGGGTCGGCCGCGCACCTCCAGGACGCCGTGGTTCTCATGGGAATGGCGCAAGTGCTGGATATCGCGGTCATGTTGCACGCGTCCGAGCTGATGATGCCCGCGCTGCCGGCCTACGGCCTGGTCGAAGGAGAACTCTGGCGTCACGGTATCGCCGCCTCTCTCGCGATCGAGGTGATCGAGGGGCTGATCTCGGTCGACCTCTCGCCGGGAACGCAAGCGGCGGCTTTCCTCCACGACCTGGGGAAGGTCGTCCTCTCTTCCTGGATCGAGCAAGGCGGCACAGCCCCTGCGGGTGCTTCGCGCAGCCGGCAGGCGGTGTTCGGCCGGGAGGAGCTCGAGGTCCTCGGCGTCGACCACGCGATGGTCGGCGCTCGCATCGCGCAGCACTGGGGCCTCGGGTCGGAGATCGTGACGGCCATCCGCGGGCATCACGAGCCTTCCGCCGGTGAAGAGGGCTCGGTCCAGGCGGTGGGAGTCGCCAACCTCGCCGCGAAGGTGGCCGGCTGCGGACTGGGAGCCGAGGGCCTGAATCTGGGAGCCGACGCGTCCGCCTGCGGCCGCTTGGGAATCACCTGCCAGGACTTCGAGTTCCTGTGCGCCGAGGTCCATCTCCGGCTGCCCGCCGCTCTCCAGTCGGCGGGGAGGCTCGTGGGGGCGATTCGATGACTGCCGCTCTACGCATGCAAGTGCCGCGCGCCCTCCTCGAAGAGGTGAGCACCCGGGTGCTCCGCGAGAGCGCCCTCGTCTGCGCCCGCCTGCTTCCCCGCGCCCCGCGCCCGCTCTCCCGCTGGGAAGCGATGGGCGCCCGCCTGAACTTCTCAGGGTCGCTGCGCGGGCAGGTGGAGGCATGGATTCCCCGACCGCTCGCGGCTCACCTGGCGGAGAATCTTCTGGGCTGCGGGACGGAGGAGGGGGAGCGGAACCCCGGCCTCGCAATGACAGGAGCGGCCGAACCGGTCTCCGACGAGACCCGCCTCTGCGCGATGCGCGAGCTGCTCGGCATCCTCTGCAGCTCGTTCCTCTCCGCGATGGGGGGCTGCGAGACGGAGGTGCGCCTGGGCAGGGCGACCCGCTGCGCCAGCCTCGAACCTCTCCGCGGCGGAGGCCGCGCGCGGGAACTCTGGCTCGAGGTCGAAGGCGAGCCGATGCTCCTGAGGCTGCGGCTCACCGCCTCTTCCGCCCCTGCCGTTTGAACGAGCGATCGACTGTGCCGCCGACCCCCCAGACAGGCGATCTTCCGCCCGGCGTGAGTGACGCCCACTGACCTGGAGAGCAAGCGGCCGCATAGGGCGAGACTCCATTATATGAATATGCATTGCATTTATATGTGATTCACAATGATCACTGGAAGATATGAGAGAAACGGTAGTGAGACGGATCAAAGACGGTTATTGCATGTCTTGGAGGGCTTGCGGCTCCCGGGAGGATCGCCTCGCCCGTGCCCCCACTATGCGTGCCGGCTCGTGTGCCGGAAGAGACTCCAAGGGCATGAAGAAAGGCCGGAACCCGGATGGCCCCGGCCCGCTGACCTGGCCGTCGAAGCGGATCTTCGAGCGGCCGAACGCCGCCTGCGCGGCCCGCCGCTACTTCCGATACCAGCGCGTTCCTTCCTTCGTGTCCTCGATGACGATCCCGCGGGCGGCCAATTCATCGCGGATGCGATCGGCTTCGGCGAAGTCGCGCGCCTTGCGCGCCGCGACCCTGCGGCACACGAGGTCATCGATCTCGGCATCCTCTTGCCTCCCGCACACGGCCGTATCCAGGCTCTGGAGGATACCCAGGATCCGGTCGACGCGGCGCATCGTCTCGCCCGCCCGGCAGGCTGCCGCCCCCGACGGGTCGAGCCGGTTCACTTCACGCATGAAGTCGAAGAGGTGCCCAAGGGCCTTCGACATGTTGAGGTCATCGCTCACCGCGTCGGTGAAGGCCTCGAGGAAGCGCCCGGCCGTCTCGTCGACCTCCCGCTCCTTGCCCGCCTCGCCGGCTCCGGCCGGCGCACTGGCCTTGGTGGCGGCCTCCTCCATGCGCCGGACGAACTGGCGGATGCGCACGACGCTCTCCCACGATCCCTGCAGCGCCTCCTTGGTGAAGTTGAGCTGAGCGCGATAGTGGGCTGACATGAGGAGGTACCGGATCGCGATCGGATCGAAGCCCTCCTGGCAGAGGCTGCGCACCGTGTAGTAGTTGCCGAGCGACTTCGACATCTTCGTCCCTTCGGTCATCAGATGCCGGGTGTGGATCCAGAAGCGGACGAAGGGCTTTCCTGTGATGGGCTCGATCTGGGCCCGTTCGCTCTCGTGGTGGGGGAAGATGTTGTCCTCGCCGCCCGTGTGGACATCGAGGGTGTCGCCGAGGTACTTGCGCGCCATGACGGAGCACTCGAGATGCCAGCCCGGATAGCCGCGGCCCCAGGGCGAGTCCCACTGGAGCAGATGATTCGGGTCGACCTTCCAGAGGCGGAAGTCGCCGGGGTTCCTCTTCCCGGCCACCATCTCGTCGGTGAGACGCCCTCCCGCGCCGGCCTGAAGGTCTTCCAGGCATTTGTGCGACAATTCGCCATAGCCCGGAAATTTCGAGATGTCGTAGAGGATCGTGTCCCCGGCCTGGTACGCGTAGCCCTTTTCGAGAAGCGCCTGCGTGAGCGCGATCATCTCCGCGATGTGCTCGCTCGCCCTTGGATACCGAGTGGCACGCGTGATGTTCAGCCGGTCGAGGTCCTCGAAGAAGGCCGCCTCATAGAAGCGCGCGATATCGAGCGGCGTCTTGCCCTCGGCCCGCGCGGCCTTCTCGAGCTTGTCCTCACCGGCGTCCTGCGTGTCGACCGTCATGTGCCCCACATCGGTGATGTTCATGACCTGGTTGACTTCGAGGCCCTGGAACTCGAAGAGCCGGCGCAGGAGATCGGCCAGGATGAAGGCCCGGAAGTTGCCGACATGCGCATAGAAGTAGACGGTCGGGCCACAATTGTACATGCGGACCTTGCCCGACTCGAGGGGGACGAACTCCTCGACCTGGCAGCAGGACATGGTGTTCGCGAAGCGCATCACCACGGTTCAGCCTCCTTCCCTGCCGGCCCTTGGGCAGCCCCCGGCCGGTCCGGCGATTGGAAAGTCGAAGAGCCATTCTATCTGTAGGACGTGCGCGATTGAAGGGCGGTCTTGGCGCCCTTGGAATGGTGGGGTGGAGGATCGTGGATTGAAGGCGGGTGGGTTCCGGCCCGAGTCACCGGGTTGTGGGGGCAGATTTGTGAAGCGTCCTCGTAGGTCCACTCACTCAAAGCAATTGAAGCGTCCAGGCCCCCGCCGCGCTGCCCATTCGGTCCAGATTCTCTCGCCCCCGCAAGGTCCGCCGACCTGCCCTCCATTCTAGCGGCCGCACCTCGCGGGGCCCCGCGCCAGGGAGGCCCGGAACGGCGCGGCCGACCGTCCCATGCCCCGCGGACTGGCGCCTCGCCGGGCTTCAGACAATAAAGGAGCCCGCTGGGTCTCTCCTGCATCTTGCTACGGACATGTGGCTTGCCGCGGTCGTAAATCCGCCCCGCTCGCCATCGGGGGCTCTCGCCCGGGCTCCCCGGCACCCGGCACGGGCGTGGGTGGAGGGGCTTTTCCCTTGACTGGTCTTCAAGGCACGCCAAGAATGCGGCGATTCTTCCGGCGGGTGGATCGGGTGCGATCGTCGGCCCCTGGGCCGTCCGATGCATGCCTCGGGAATGCCCCCGAGCCGGCCGACCGTGGTCGAGGCGGCTTGGGATGACCAGGGGGGCGGGCGGATCGCGCTCGTTAGGTCTTGGTGGTGTCATGGAAGGCGCCCTTTCGGGCTCCTTCGGTGAGGAAGGGCGGTTCCCCTCCGTCCGGCCGATTGCGGCCGGCAAGGTCGCCGGGGAACCGCGAGACCCGAACCTGAGGAGAGGAGACGATGAAGAGATTCCTTTTGGCTGCTCTCGTTCTGTTCATGGTTGCCGGCACTGCGTGGGCTCAGGACAAGTGCCCAATGGCCAAGGTAGAGGTCAGCGGCTACCTGGCGCCCAACTTCCGCATGATCGACAAGGGTGAGGACGTCAACAGCGACCTCGGATTCGGCCTGGCCTTCAACCGCTTCACGTTCGCCGGCATGCAGGAAGTCGGCCCGATCGTGAAGAAGATCGGCTGGAAAGTCGAAGCGGACCTGCCCAGCACCGACTCGATCGACCTCATCTACGCCTACGTGCACGCCTACTTCACTGAGGCGATCTCGGCGCGCTTCGGTCACGTGAAGGAAGCGTTCGGCCGTGAATGGCTGCACCCCACCTACAACCTGCTCACCGCCGACCGGCTGATCACGCCCCTCATGGCTCACGAAGGGCTGGACTATGCCGGCTACAGCTACGGCCTCGAGCTGCACCTGAAGCAGGAGATGTTCTCCTTCGTGGCCGGCGCGTACGACGGCCAGGGCCGCGAGTCCTTCGTCGGCGACCAGGACCCCGACCTCGACTTCGCTCTGCGCGCCGCGGTGAATCCGATGCCCGAGCTGCAGATTGCGGGAAGCTTGATGCTGAAGTCGCTGCCTGGCGAACCCGGCGCGTTCGGCTGGTTCCATTCTCCGGACGACGGCACCTACCTAGATGACGCCGAGGAGTATCAGACGAACTCGGCGATGGCCTGGGAGCTGGACTTCGACTACCAGAAGGCCTTCAGCCCGACGACGAGCCTCTGGCTGCAGGGTGAATTCGGCATGGGCGACAACTGGGAGCTCGGTGCCGACGATCCGGCGGAAGACGACACGTGGGAAGACTACGAGTGGTTCCAGTTCCAGTACTTCTATGTGAAGGCCCTCATGATGGCGACGAAGGGGTTCGGCGTCTATCTGGGCTTCGCCAACTGGGACCCGAACACCGACTCCGACCTGGGCGAGAACGACGGCTTCTCGAAGATCGTCCCCGGGATCGTCTACAAGTGGTCGGACTACACGCGGACGCAGGCCGAAGTGCAGCTCTTCACCGAGCAGCAGGGCCTCGACGCGGAAGGCGACGAAGTCGACGACGAAACCTACACGAACTTCGTTCTGCAGCAGGTGCTGGTCTGGTAATCACCCGGCCGGCTGAGCGCTCTCCCTCGGCGAGCGCCAGGCCGGTCGTCACGGCCGTGTCGACCTGAGACATAGGCCGCCCGGTCTTGAAAGGAGCCTCTCGATCGACTGATCGAGAGGCTCCGGGTTTTTAGTGGAAGTGCCGGCTGGTGACGGCGGGTGGAGTGCCGGACCTCGCATCAGGAACGCGCGCGAAGGCGTCTCCTGCCCGACCTCCCGCCCGCAGCCTACCGCTCGCTCTCGGCGAACAGCCCCATCTGCGGCGGAGTCGGCGGCGCGCCCACTCGCTCCGCCACACATTCGATCCAGCGTGCCCGCTCCGCGGGCTCCAGCCGGTGGACGGGAATCTCGAAGCGCGCGAGCAGGCCTTCGACCTCGCGATCGATCGCTTCCTGGAACTCGCGCGTCGTGTCGCGCACGCCGTCGAAGGCGGGGGGGGCCACGATCGGCACCTTGAAGAGGTGCGTGTAGGTCCTCATCCAGTGGGCGATCAAGTCGTCGAGCGGCCTCAGCGGCCCGAGGCGATGGACGAGGTAGGCGTAGTTGTCGAGCACGCTTCGGTCGCAGATCACGACGTCCTGCTCGTTGGCGAGCTGGATCTCGTCGGCGATCTGCCGGTGGAGGATCCAGGACTGCGCGGCGAGCGTCGTTTCGCGATTGATCGGGAGCGGGCAGCGGCGCGCCACCTCGCGGACCATGTCGACCCGCGCCTCGCGCTTCTTCATCCAGGCGGCGAGCTCGTAGCAGAGCGTCGTCTTGCCGACGCCATGAGTGCCGACGAACGCGATCTTCAGGACAGCCACCGGTGCCTCCCGCTCAGGGCGCAAAGGTAGACGAGGAAGGGGGCGCCGACAATCGCGGTGATCGCTCCCAGCGGCAGCTCGGCCGGCGCGCCGAGCGTGCGCGCGAGGATATCCGCCCAGAGGAGGAGCAGCCCGCCGAGGAGCATCGCCATCGGGATCAGTTGCCGGTGTCCCGTGCCGGCCAGCGAGCGGGCGATGTGCGGCACCATGAGGCCGACGAAGCCGATCACGCCGGCGACCGCGACGCAGGCGGCCGTCATGAGCGAGGCGGCCGCGAGGAGCAGCGTGCGCGTGCGGCTCACCTGCACGCCGAGCGACGCGCCGGTCACGTCGCCCCAGAGAAGGAGGTCGAGGTCGCGGGCGAGCGCGAAGGTGACCGCGAGCCCGGCGATGGCATAGGGGGCGACGATGGCCACGTGCTCCCAGCGCGCGGCCGCGAGGCTGCCGAGCAGCCAGAAGAGGACCTGTTGGATGGAATGCTCCGAGGTGACGAGGAGAAGCGCGACCACCGCCGATGCGGCCGAGGCGAGCGCGATCCCGCTCAGGAGCAACCCGCCGGTATGCAACCCGCCGCGACGCCGGTTGATCAGATAGACGAGGAGCACCGTGGCCGACGCGAAGGCGAAAGCGGCCAGGGGGACGGTCGAGAACCACCCGAGACGGAAGGACCACCCGAGGAGCATGGCGAGGACCGCTCCAAGCGCCGCGCCGGAGCTGACCCCGACGAGATAGGGCTCGGCCATCACGTTGCGGAAGAAGGCCTGCATCACGACACCCGAGAGGGAGAGGAGGGCGCCGACCAGGACGGCCAGGATGGTGCGCGGCAGGCGCACCTGGACGATGATGCGATCGGCCGGGGTGCCGGGATCGGACGAGGAAAGCGATCTCCACAGGCTTTCCGCCGCCTGGACGGGGCCGACGCGGGCGCTGCCGAGGCCCAACGAGAGGAACATCGAGGCGAGGAGCACGACCGCGGCTCCCGCCCAGAGGCCATGTCCGCGTCGTCGAGGCACGCTTCGTCTCCGCTTCGCTGCCGTCCTCCAAAGGAAGGGATCCAGCATGAGGCATTCGCCCGCCAATCGCACGGACGATTTCGCGGGGATGACATGCGGCCCGGCCTGGGGGAGAAGTGCGCGGCCGTATGGAGGAGTGCCGTGCTCGGCCGTTTCGCCGGGGCTTACTTCCACGATCCCGGGTGGAGGAAACGCGAGAATTCCTCGAGCACGTCGAAGACGCGGGGGCCGGGGCGGAGCAGACGGTCCTCGTCGACGAGGAAGACGCGAGGATTCTTGCCCAGCGTCGTTTCGCTCCAGACCGGGTGCAGGAGCAGAAGGTCGCGCACGGCCGCCTCGGCCTTTTCTGGTGACGCGGCCGGAGAAGCAGCCGGGCCGGCAGAATCGGAGCGCGCCGGCCGCGCGCCCGCCCCCGGGCCCGGCGCAGAAGCGTCCGAGGTGTCGGCGAGCGCAATGCTCTCACTATCCGCCACTTCACGTGCGTCCCACGTCTCCCCCACCCCTATCCCAACACCCGGGCCTCCCCTGCCGTAGGTGCCGAGGTAGACCTCCGGGTCCTGCATCACGACCGATTCCACCGAGACGGCGCACCAGGCGCGCGGCGCGCCCGCGGCGACATTCCACCCCCCGGCGTCCGTGATGAGAGCGTCGATGTAGGATCCGGGCCCGGCCGTCCACAGAGAGCCCTCGAGCTCCCCGTAGTAGACCCGTGGGCGTGCGAGTGCCGGGAGGTCGCGCGTGCGCCGGAGAACCTCCATGCGCTTCTCGCGCAGCCGCCGGACGAGCGCGCCCGCTTCGCGGGAGTGGCCGGTCACCGAGCCGATTTCGCCGATCATGATGAGGATCTGCTCGAGGTTCCCGCGCGAGTCGAGGGCAAAGACCGGAATGCCGAGCTCCATCAACGACTCGATGAACTCGAGCGAATTGCCGCGCGTGGCGAGGACGAGCTCGGGACTGAGCTCGATGACCGCTTCCAGGCTCGGATCGACGACTCCGCCGACGCGCGGCAGGCCGGAGGTTTCGGGCGGATGGTTGCAGAAGCGCGTCACGCCGACGACGTGCTCGCCGCACTCGATGGCGAAGAGGATCTCCGTCACGTTCGGTGAGAGCGAGACGATGCGCTCCGGCGGCCGGGCCCATTCGACGCTGTGGCCGAGCACATCGTTGAAAAGGCGCGGGGTCGCGCGGGAGCGGTCGGGGACGCGCGCGGACCCGGGCGCCTGCCCGGGCGCGGGAAACGCGGCGAGAACGACGAGCAACGAGACGGCGGCGGATCTCACGCATCCCACACGCACTGCGGTCTCCCCCCATTCTCGCGGCGCACGCGCATGCGCGCGCCGAAAACCGTGCGCAGCATCTCCTCGGTGACGATCTCCTCCGGCGGGCCGTCCGCCCGGAGGCCACCGCGGTGAAGGACGAGCAGGCGGTCGCACATCGCCGAGACGAGGTTGAGATGATGGTCGGCGACGAGAATCGCCATCCGGCGCGCCGCGGCGAGCTCGCCCAGGCGGGTGAAGATCTCCTGCTGGTAGCGCAGATCGAGTCCCGCCGCCGGCTCGTCAAGCAGGAGGAGCGGCGTCTCCTGGGCGAGGGCGCGCGCGAGGAAGACTCGTTGGCGCTCGCCGCCGCTCAGCGTCTGCAATCCGCGCCCGCGCAGCGCGGTCAGGTCCATCGACCGGACGGCCGCTTCGACGGCCGCCTCGTCTCGCGGTCCGAAAGGCGCGATCGCGCCGAGCCAGGGATAGCGGCCGAGAGCGATCGCGTCTTCGACGGTCACCTCGAAATCGATCTGGACCGATTGCGGGACGAGGGCGACTCGGCGGGCGATTTCGCGGCGTGACAGGCCGGCGAGATCCGCGCCGTCGATGCGCACTTCTCCCCGCGTAGCCGGATGGATGCCGGTGATCGTGTGCAGCAGGGTCGTCTTGCCCGAGCCGTTCGGCCCGACGACCGCGGTGAAGCTGCCCGGCGGGAGGACGAAGCTCAGCTCCTCGAAGACCGCCCGCGACCCGTGGCCGGCGGTGAGGGCATGGACGCTGAGCAGAGGATCGGGCACGGCGACCTCGACATCGGGCTCCGGCCGGATCGGCCGGGCAGACTCCCACCCTCCCGGGCGCGGGCACCAGCGATTCCGAAAACCAGCATAGACCAGGCGGCATGCACAATCCAGGTGGCCTCGCGCCGGCCGCCGGCCTCTGGTATCCTTCCCTCCAGGCTGTCATGCGGAAGCGGCCGGCCTTCGGGCGTCGTGGCACGAGCCCGGCGCGCAGAGAGGGGGGATAGGGCCACCCATAAGAAGCGCGGACCCGTACGAGCGGCCTCTTGGATCCGATCTCAGTGTGCGTGATTCCACCTCAGGTCTCCGGAGGGCCCCATGCGCAAGGTATTGGTCTGCCTGCTCCTCCTCGCCGCCGTGGGTCTCGTCGCCCGCGCGACGGCGCAGGAACTGCGATCCACCGTCGTCCCCCGCCAGGATGTCCCCTCGTTCATCGGATTCGTCGAAGGTCAGTTGATCGTTCAATTCCAGGATCTGCATGGCAAGACCGCCGGCATCTCCCCCCTCACCGGCGTCGCGGAATCAGGAATCGCCTCGATCGATGCACTCGGCGCGCGCTTCGGGGTGACGGCGATCGAGCCGCTCTTCCCCGGGGCCGTGCCCAAACAAGTGGGCGGACGCGCCTTCGATCTCTCGACGTATCATCGTGTCGCGTTCGACCCGAGTCTCGATCTCGATGCTGTCGCCGAGGCGTATCGTGGCGATCCCCACGTCGTCGCGGTCGAGCCGATCGGGATCCACACGGTCCTCGCGACCCCGAACGACGGCTACTACGCCAACCAATGGCATCTGAACAGCGCGAGCGACCATGATCTCGATGCCCCGGAGGCCTGGGACATCGAGAGCGGGGACCCGGGCGTGATCGCCGCGATCCTCGACACCGGCGTGCGCTATTTCCACAAGGACCTGGGCGGCTCGAGCGCGTCGTACTCCACGCCGACCGCCGTCGACGGCAACATGTGGGTGAACTGGGGCGAGAAGAACGGCACGGCCGGCGTGGATGACGACGGCAACGGCTTCGTCGATGACTGGGTCGGATACGACTTCGTGACCGGGGTGACCGGCTGCTGGAGCGGCGAGGACTGCTCGACGGCGGACAACGACCCGCGCGACTTCAACGGCCACGGCACCCACTGCGCGGGCAACGTCGCGGCGATCAACAACAATGCCTATGCGACCTGCGCGGCCTCGGGCGGCTGGGGCAACGGCACGCTTCAGCCCGCGGCGAACGGGGTGAAGGCGATGGCCTGCCGCATCGGCTGGTCGGGTTCGTACCTCGGCCAGGAGGTCGGTTACGTCCGCATGGACTTCGCCGCGCAGGCCTTCACCTACGCGGCCGACCAGGGCGCGAAGATCGCCTCGTGCAGCTGGGGCTCGTCGAACTCGGGTGGCGTCGCCACGGCGATCGACTACTTCATCGCCCACGGCGGACTGATCTTCAAGGCCGCCGGCAACGACGGCAGCCAGACGGCCGACTACATCTGCAGCCGCACGGACGTGATCTCGGTGGCCGCCTTGGACGAGGGCGATTGCAAGGCCGACTTCTCGACCTACGGCACCTGGGTCGACGTCTCGGCGCCGGGCACGGGTATTTACAGCCTCTATCACAGCCACTCCGCGCCGGCGAACGACTACGTCGCCTCGATGGACGGCACGTCGATGGCGACGCCGATCGCGGCGAGCGTTGCGGCCCTCATCTGGTCGCGCCATCTCGATTGGACGGCCGCGCAGGTGAAAGCGCAGTTGCTCGCCACGTGCGACCCGGTCGACGGGCTTTCCTGCAACTCGTCCTACGCCGGCAAGCTGGGCGCCGGACGGGTGAACGCCCATGAGGCGGTGAACGACGGCTGCGTGGCGCCGGTCGCGAACTTCAGCGGGACGCCGACCTCGGGAACCGCGCCGCTCACGGTGCAGTTCACCGACCAGTCGACGGGCGGCCCCACGAGCTGGGCGTGGAACTTCGGCGACGGCGGCACCTCGAGCGCGCAGAACCCGAGCCATGTGTACGCGAGCACAGGGACCTACTCCGTGACGCTGACGGCGACGAACGCGTGCGGATCGGACGTCGAGGCGAAGACCAATTACATCACCGTCACGACGTGCACGGCGCCGGTCGCGAACTTCAGTGGAGCGCCGACCTCGGGCACCGCCCCGCTCACCGTGCAGTTCACCGACCAGTCGACGGGCAGCCCGGCGAGTTGGGCGTGGGACTTCGGCGACGGCGGCACTTCGACCGCGCAGAATCCGAGCCACGTGTACGCGAGCGCGGGGAGCTTCACGGTGACGCTGACGGCCACGAACGCCTGCGCCTCGGACCAGGAGGTCAAGGCGGCCTACATCACGACGACCGTCCCCAGTCAGCAGTGCGAAGACTTCGCCGACGGCGACATTGCGAACTGGCTCAACAAGCTGGGCACCTGGACGGCGACCGGCGGCTACATGAAGGGCAACTCGAATACCACCGACGCGCGCACGACCTCGCCCTTCGGTTCCTTCTCGGCAACGACCATCAGTGCCGACGTGCGCATGAACACGGGCCGCACGCAGCGCAATGCCCGCATCCTCTTCGCCTATGCCGACGCGAGCAACTATCGCTTCGTCGAGGGCGATGATCTGAACAACCGCTGGCGCATCTACCAGCGCGTCCGCGGGCGGAATACTGCCGTGGCGACGGTCAGCCGCACGGTGAGCACCGCGACCTGGTACCAGGTGCGCGTGGTGACGGCGGCGGACGGCAACGTGACCCTCTACGTCGACAACGTCGCGGTCGCGTCGTACAAATTCTCCGCAGCGGTCGCGGGGCTCGTCGGTTGCGGATTCACGAAATCGAACAGCGATTTCGACAACTTCTGCGTGGGCGGGGGGGCAGCGCTCGGCGAACCCGGCGGCGATCGCCCGATCGCGCTGGCGGCCGCGCCTCCGGCGGAGGTCGCCGTCGAATGGAGCCGCCCGAACCCATTCCGCGAGTCGACGACGATCGCCTTCACCCTGCCCGAACCGGCGCGCGTGAGGCTCGCCGTCTTCGACGTGCTCGGCCGGCAGGTGCGCATCCTCGCGGACGAGTACGCGACGGCCGGACGCCACACGATCGTCTGGAACGGCCGCCGGGACGATGGCTCACCGGCCGGAGCGGGCGTCTACTTCTACCGGCTGAACGTGAACGGGGAGCAGACGCTGAGGAAGATGACGCTGCTCGAGTGATGCGGCGGGAAACCGCTCGCCGCGGCCCCCGCGGGCCGGCCTGCGGCGAGCGGGCCCGAGCGGCGCGGCGGTGCGGAAAGCGCGCCCGTCGTCGAAAGAAGAGGGACAAGGAAGAGAGGCGGCCGAACCCGGGAAGGGCGGCCGCCTCTCTAGCTCTGCTCGAGGTGCCGCAACACGGAGGATCGCACGAACTCGCGCACGCTGGCCGAAGATGGCAGGCGGGAAGCGGGGAACGCGAGCGATCCGGCAGACGCCGCCGCGGAACCTGCGGCCCCCGGCGCGGAGCGCGCGGAACCCGGCGCGCTGCTCGCGGACGCCGGCGCAGAACTTGCGGCCCCCGGAAGCGGGAGCGTGTCCACATCGGCCGGGGTGCGCAGGAGAGTCAGCCTCCTCATCTGCGCGAGCGCCCGGTCGACGCCGCCCAGCGGCCCGCCGAAGAAGCTGGCCGCGGGAATGCCGAGCACCGCCGCTTCGCGAACCATCGTGCCGCCGCCGCTGATCACGAGCGAAGCCTGCCGGAGGAGCTCGCGGGCGGGAACGGCCTTCTCGGGCAGGCGGAAGTGCGGATGGCGTTCGACGAGCGGGCGCAGCTCGGTCGCATCCTCGGCGTAGCGCGGGACGAAGAGCACCTGCGTCCCGGCCGCCTCCCGTTCGAGGCGCGCGACCCAGCGGCGGTACAGCTCCTCGCTGAGCGCAGTGTGGTAATGCGCCCGCCGCGCCGGAGGCCGGATGAGGATGAGCGGCGGGGAAACGGGCGCCGGTCGATCGACCTCGGGATCGAGGTACATCTGCTCCTTGAATCCCGGATAGCGGACGAGCTTGCGCTCAGGAATCCCCCGCGCGGCGAGCACGGAGGCGGAAACCGCGTCGGGGAAGAAGACCTGGTCGCACAGGAGGCCGAAGAGCCGCAGCGAGACATACTCGTAGTCGAGGAAGCTCACGCTCGGCACGCGCATCAGCCGGGCGGCGACGGCCTGCGCGCGCGCCCCGTGGCCGAGGGCGAGGGCGATCCTCCGGCCGCGCAGACGGCGCGCGAGGTCCCAGGCGCGCGCGAGCGTACGCGAAGCCTTGCGCAGCGGGCTGCCGCCCCCGTGACCGCCGATCGGCTCGAAGTCCAGGCCGTGGAGCTTCAACAACTCGTGCGTCTGCGAGAGGTCGCGCGCGGTGAGCACGACTTCGTGCCCGGCCTCGCGCAGCCAGCCGATCCACGGCAGGAAGAACGGGACGTGCGGTGAATTCTCAAGATCGATCCAGACGGTCCTTTTCATCGACGGCGCTTCCCCGCTCCCGGCGGGACGCGCGAAGGGCCGATCGCGCCGCTGCGCGCATCTCTCGCCGTCCCGTGCCGGCCGGGGAGGATAGCACGGCGGCCCGGCGCGTACAGCGGAAGGTGCCGGCCCGCGCCGGGCACGGCGCCGCGGGCCGGCGGGCTTGGCGGCGGAGCGCGCGAATGGCCTGCCCGGAAGGGAGGGGCTTGGGTCGCCGCAGGGAGCGGAGCGCCCGGCGCCCGGACGGCCACCCGCGTCTAGAGCTGCCTGATCACCTCGATCACCGACCGGGCGTCGTTCATGATGAAGAAGTGGACGCACTTCACGCCGCGGGCCAGCAGCTCGCGGCATTGTTCGGTTCCCCAGCGGCAACCGATCTCGGCCGCGTGGTCCGGGCTCTTCTGGATCTCGTCGACCAGCGCCTCGGGGATCGTCACGTGGAAGTGCTTGGGCAGGCTGATCAACTGGCTGCGCTGTTCGATGATCTTCAGTCCGGGAATGATCGGCACGCTGATCCCCGCCGCGCGGCAGTGGTCGACGAAGTCGAAGTAGCAGCGGTTGTCGAAGAACATCTGCGTGACGATGTAATCGGCCCCCTGGTCGACCTTCTCCTTCAGCCGGGCAATATCGCTCTTACGGTTGGGCGATTCGAAATGCTTCTCGGGATACCCCCCCACGCCGACGCACATGTCGATCGGCGCGCAATCGGCGATCTCTTCGAGGTAGAGGCCGCGCCGCAGGCCGTTCAACTGGGCGACGAGATCGCTCGCGTGGGCGTTCGTCGTTCGTCCGGCGTCGTACTGTTTCTTGTAGTTGATCTCGTCGCCCCGCACGGCAAGGACGTTCTGGATCCCGAGGAAGTTGAGCTCGATCAGCGCGTCCTCGGTCTCCTCACGGGTGAAGCCGCGGCAGAGCAGGTGGGCGACGGTGTCGATGCCATAGCGATTGCTGATGATCCCGCAGATGCTGATCATCCCGGGCCGCTTGCGGCGCACGCGGCGGCGGATCGTCCCGTCCCCCAGTTCCTCGTAGCAGGCTTCGGCCGGGTGGCTGGTCACGTCGATGAACGGCGGCTTGTAGGGCAGCACCTGCTCGACGATGTCGAAGATGTCCTGTGCGCTCCTGCCCCGCGTGGGAGGAATGATCTCGTAGCTGAAGAGCGGATCGTGCGCCCGCTCGAGATGTTCGCTGACCTTCATCCGTTCGCTCCCTTTGCGGGGGGCAGTCCGCCCTCCGCCGGCCCGCTTTCTGCTGATCCCCTGCCCGCCGATCCGCCGTCCGCCGTGCGCCCCGCCTCCGCGCGCATGCGGCGAGCGAGACGCGCGAGACGAATGGCCGCATCCGGCCTCCAGTGGAGGACCACATCCTCGGCCGCCTCGCGCAGCTCAACGGGCAGGCTCTCGTATACCACCCACCGGGCCACGTTGACGATCCCCATGTTCATTCCCGCCGCGGCGGCATGACGCAGGAAGACGGCGTGCAGGGCGTCGCGCACCCGGTCGCTTCCGCGGAAGGCGAAGGAGAGATTGCTCACGCCGCCCGAGATCGGGCACTGCGGCAGGCGTGCGCGCAGGATCCGGCAGGCTTCGAGGTAGGCGACCGCCGTCTCATCGTGTTCGGGCAGGCCGGTGCCGACGGCGAGGATCGCGGGATCGAGGACGATGTCCTGCGGCGGGAAGCCGGCCCGCTCGGTCGCGAGCCGGAAGCCGCGCAGGCAGACCTCCGCCTTGCGCGCGGCCTCGACCGCCGGACCGCGGTCGTCCAGGGCGACGACGACGGGAACCGCGCCGAGCCGGCGAAGACGCCGCGCCCGCCGCACGAACTCCTCCTCGCCGTCCTTCAACGTGATCGAGTTCGCGATTCCCCGCCCGGGAAGCCGGCGCACGCCCGCTTCGATGACGTTCCAGTCGGCCGAATCGATCATCAGCGGCACGCGGCCCGCAATCGGGTCGCGTGACAGCAGCGAGACAAAGACCGCCATCTCCGCCGCCGCGTCCACCCGCGGGTCATCCAGGTTCAGGTCGAGGATGTGCGCGCCCTGATCGATCTGACGGCGGGCGACCGCGAGCGCCTCTTCGCGACGGCCTTCGCGGACGAGCCGCGCGAAGGCGGCCGATCCGCACACGTTCGCGCGCTCGCCGATCTTGATGAAGGGCGAGCCGGGCCCGAGGTCGAGGATCTCGCGCCCGCTCAGCCGGCAGGAGGGCAGCGGAGACGGAATGGGCCGCGGCGCGACCGAGTGCGCGATCCGGGAGAGCCGGGCAATCGTCTCCCGACCCGCATGCGGGCCGCAGGCAAGAGCATTGACCAGGCCGTGCTCGGCCAGGCTTGCGGCAACCGGCAAGGGGGCGCCATCCACCGCGACGAATGTGTCGACCAGCGGCGAAAGGGAGGTGAGCCCGTCCAGGAGGGGACCGGCGCCAGCGTGGGCGGAATTCGAATCGCAAATCGGATCGGTGCCGGGATCGAGATTCAAGACGAGCTTGAGATCGAGATTCAAGACGACGGGATCCGCATGGCGGAGAGCGGTCCACCAGACATCGATCGCCGGAGAGCCGGTCTCAGGCATCCTCGCGCCACGCGGAGTTGCGGGCGAGGCCTGCGCGATCGAGCCTCCGGCAAGCGAGGATCGTGCGATCGTGGCCGGGGCGACCGAGAGGATGAGCGGCGTATCCACGCTCCTCTCGTCGAGAAGGTCGCGCACGGCGAGAAGGCCGGTCTTCGTCGAAGCCGGATCATGACCCGCATCGAGCCAGAGGATGTCGGCGCCGCGATCCAGAAGCGCCAGCGCCCGGCTTGCGCAGTCGTCTGCCGAGGCATCGATCCATCCGGCAACGAAGCGGGGAAAGGAGGCATCACGCCGGCCGAACTCGTTCGCCGCCGCCCGCGCACCGGCGGCTTCGGAAGGGTCGGGCGTGATGACGATATCGGCGCCGGCCTCGAGAGAGCCTCGCCCGGCCGGGGCCAGCACGAGGACCCGGCGGGCCAACTCCCGGACGAGTCTCTCGCGGCTTCCCGTCATGCCGTAGCCTCCATGCCCGTGCCCGTCCCCCGTCTGCCCGTCCAGGTCAGCTCGTGGGAGCTGCCTCAGGCCTGGCCAGCGGCGGGCCGGAGGATTGTGTCTGGAATCCTTTTGAATGGATATACTTACGCAGATTCCGGTCGGGAACGCAAGGCCGGCGGCAGGGCCGCCCTCGGGGCGCGGAGGCTGGGGGACGATGACCTGGGCTGCTACCTCTCCCGGTCGTGGTCGCCCGATCTCTGCTCCGACCTCACAATTGCTTTCCTATCAAAGAGTTCCCCGGATCTTCCGCCCCCCATGGCCTCTGGGGCGCCCGATCGTTTCAACTGCTTCCCTCACAACCGGTTGGATGTGTTCTTAATCCGCTATCCCTGCCACGACCAACGGGCTAGGCTGGTTCGGTGCAATCCCGGCAGGGAAAAGAGGCCATCCGCGTCGCCTTCGTGACCGATCTCCTCAGCATCGGAGGGGCCGAGACGCAACTCGTCTCGCTGGTGAAGGCCCTCGATCCCGGCCGGATCGACGCGCGCGTGGCCGTCCTGCGCGCTGATGGAACGCGGCCGGAAACGCTCGCGGCCGCGGCGCCCGACACCAAGGGCGTGCGCGTGATCGGTATGCGCGGTGCGACCGATCCGCGGACGCTTCCCACGCTCGCGTCCTGGATCCGACGCGGCCGCTTTCGGGCCGTCTACACGACCCACCTCTGGTCGCTCGTCTATTCGGCGCTCGTCAAGGAATGGATGACGCCCCCCGTTCCCCAGCAACGGCTCGTCCTCGTCGCCTCGGAACATTCGTACCGCATGCGGACGGCCTCGCGCGGATCGCTCGTGGCCCTTCGCCGTTGGGCGCTCCGGCGGGCGGACCGGATCATCGCGGTCGCGCAGGCGCAGGCCGATTGGCTGCGCGAGTACTACGGACCGAAGGCCGGACCGATCGAAGTCATCCCGAACGGGATCGACCCCTCCCGTTTCGCAGGCCCCTTCGATGGCGGGGCGGTCCGTGCGGAATTCGGGATCCCGGACGGAACTCCGACGGTCGTGTGCGTCGCGCGGCTCGTGCCCGTCAAGGGAATCGAGATCCTCCTCTCCGCGATGCAGGTGCCCGTGCTCCAGGAGAAGGGAGCGCACCTGATCCTCGTCGGCGACGGCCCGAACGAGAGCGCCCTGCGCGAACGCGCGCAGGCGCAGGGGCTCGCCGGGCGCGTGCATTTCGCCGGGCGGCAAGTGGACCCGCGTCCCTTCCTCGCCGCGGCAGATGTCGCCTGCCTCCCCTCCTTCTCCGAGGCGCAGCCGATCGCGCTACTCGAAGCGATGGCCGCAGGGCGGGCGATCGTGGCGAGCGCGGTGGGCGGGATTCCGGAGATGATCGGGCATGATGAGCCGGCGGGATTCCCCGTTCGCCCTGACGAGTCGGCCGGGGTTGCCCCGCGTCCCGACGAATCGGCCGGGCTCCTCGTTCGCCCCGGCGACCCGGCCGATCTCGCCCGTGCGCTCGCGCGCGCGCTCGCCGATCGGGAATGGCGCGAGCGGGCCGGCAAGAGGGGACGCGAGCGCGTCGAGCGAGTATTCTCGATCCAGGAGCGCGCGAGGCGGATCGAGGGGCTGATCGAGGAGTTGGCCGGACGATGAGGGCAGGACGGGAAAGGGCGAGGCGCAGCGTCACGCGGGATCCGGCGGGCCACGCGGAGAACGCGCCCGGCATCGTTCCCCCGCCCGCCGACCGGGTCGAGCACGAAGCCGGCCGTCGCGATCCCCTCATCGTCTGCTGTTCGACGCAGTACTGGCACGAGGCCTGGTTCCGCAAGCAGCACTTCATGGCGCGGCTCTCGGCGCGCCATCCGGTGCTCTACGTGGAACCGTCCTTCTCGATCCTGCGCGGAATTCCGCGACGGTGTCCGGCCGGCCGCGCGAACCATCCATGGCGGCCCACTCTGCATCGCGAGGGCCCGAAGCTCTGGACCCTTGCCCCGCCCCGCGGCCTGCCGCTCTGGACCCACCCCCGCGTGAGCCGTTTGCAGTACGGGATGTGGGGACGCATGCTGCGCCGCGCGGCGGAGCGGCTGGAGGAGGGGACGCGAGCGAAGACCGCCGGGCCCCGCCCCGTCTGGCTCTGGTTGTACAACCCGCTCTACGTTCAAGCCCGCGGCACCCTGCGGCCGGAGCGCGTGATCTTCGACCTGGTCGACGACCTCGAGGCCTACGAGTCACGAGCGCACAGCCGCGCGACGATGCGCGCCTGCGTGGATGCCGCTCTGCGCGAAGCGGATCTCGTCTTCACCACCTCGTCGTTGCTCGCGGAGAAACACGGAGCGGCGACGCGCGAAGGGTGCATGCACGTCGTGCCGAACGGCGTGCGCGGAGAGTGGATCGCGAGGATCCCGAGGATTCCCGAGGAGTTGCACGGCCGTCCGCGGCCGTGGATCGGCTTCCTCGGCGCGGTCTTCCGCTACCTCGACTACGATCTGCTCGTCGCCGCCGCGCGCGCGTATCCCGGAGGGACGCTGGTCGTCGTCGGCCCGGTCGAGGATCCAGCGGGGGCGGCGCGTCTCGCCGCCGAGCCGAACGTGGCGCTGCTCGGCCGCTGCCCGCAGGAGCGCGTGCCCGACTTCGTCGGAGCGTTCGACGTCTGCCTGAGTCCGTTCAAGGCGGGCGCGGTGCGCCGCGCGGTCAACCCCCTGAAGGTCTACGAATACCTCGCGGCCGGGCGCCCGGTCGTCTCGACGCCGCTCGAGTCGCTGGCCGGAGAGCCGGTCGCGCGCTGGATCCGTTTCGCCGAGGGACCCGACGCATTCGTGCGCGCGATCGGCGAGGCGCTCGCCGAGGAAGGTCTTTCGCCGGCGACCTCCGGCCGGGCCGCCCAAACGGAGGGCGGTGCCGCCGGCGCGCAGCCGGGACCTGGTCGCTCACCCCTCGCGGGCGCGCAGCCGGAACCCATCGACTCGCCGCGCGCGCGCTCGCGCCGGGATGCTGTGCGACCGTATGCCTGGGAGGCGCTGGCGGAGCGTGTGGAGCAGGTGCTCGCGGCAGCGCAGGAGCGCTGGGATGCCGTCCCGGCGGCGAGCCGGACGGCGGGCGGGCGGTCATGAGCATCCGCAGCGACGCGGTCAACACCTTCACGGTGCAGGTCTTCATGCTCGCCGCGGGGCTCGCGACGAGCATCGTCGTCGCGCGCACGCTGGGGCCCGAGGGCAAGGGCCTGATCTCGTTCCTCGGCTACGTGCTCTTCGTCGCGACGAGCCTCGCCGCCCTCGGCCTGCAGCCGGCCGCCATCCAGCATCTCGGCAAAGGACGCTATCCGGCGTCCGTGGTCGCGGGCACGCAGATCATCCTCGGGCTGCTCGCGGGCATCGTCTGCGCGGTGGGATGCCTGCTCGTGCTTCCGCTCTTCGCGGAGCAGATGCAGCTCGCCGGCTGGCTGCTGCCGCTCTTCCTGCCGGTCGTCGTCCTCGCGCTTCAACGCCTGAATCTCTCGGGCATCCTGATCGGTCTCGGCGAGATCCGCCTCAACAACTGGATCCAGGCGACGACGCCGGCCGCCTGGATGATCGGCGCCATCGCCGTCCTCTGGCTCGGGCGCGGCGGCGCCCCCGCGGGAGCGGTCGCCTGGATGGCCGCGCAGGCGATCGCGCCGGCGCTCACCCTCGCGTGGATCCTCCGCCGCACGCCCCCCACCTGGCGCTCCCTCGCGGACTGCGCGCGCTCGTCGCTGCGCTTCGGCGCGGAGGCGTATCTCGCGAATCTCGTCTGGACGGTGCTCATCC
>Ga0316622_100000076_pt1 | contig 44009 bp, 59 predicted proteins | sample OWC_Aug_OW2_C1_D_FD_207646 | JGI IMG/M metagenome (GOLD analysis project Ga0316622, IMG submission 207646) | Wetland soil microbial communities from Old Woman Creek delta, Ohio, United States - OWC_Aug_OW2_C1_D5_C | ecosystem: Environmental > Terrestrial > Soil > Wetlands | place: USA: Ohio... | reverse complement strand
GGGAACCTGATGGCCGGGGCCAACGACCAGCCATGAGCGAGCAACCGGAACAACTGACCGGATGGCCCGCCGTGCTTATCTTGGCCTTGGCAACCGTCTTCGCTCTCGCGTCGCTGGCCGTGCCAATCGTCGTTCTTCTGAGGATGAAGCCATGAGCGAGAGCATCCAGCGCCCCGGTTGGATTGTGACCTTCCTTGACTCCGGGAACCTCGACATCACGGTATTGCCGACGACTGACAACCGGGTTCCTATCACGGATGTTCGTCCGGTGTCGCCCCGCCGCCTGTTCCTCATCCGCAGGCGCATCGCATCGGGCGCTGGCGACATCCCGAAGACTGAGGCGACGGCCGCAAAGGGTCCGGCGTGAGCAACCTCCTGCTGAGTGACGACCTGCGGGCGCTTGCCAGTCGGCTGAACGAGATGCGGGACCCGCGGACGAGCCACCCGGAGAACAGCGCCATCTACGCGATGGTTGGGAAGGCCGTGGCGCTTGAGGCCCGCATCGAGGCCCTGACGCCCTTCCTGCACCACGGCCCGAACTGTCCGAGCCGGGGGATGCCCGTAGGCGTTCAGCGGCGCTTCGCCGACCGCTTCCCGTGCGATTGTGGGCTGGACGCCGCCTTGCGAGGGAAGCCATGAGCAATCCGCTGACGCAGGAGAGCCTGCACGCGAGCCTGTTGGCGGAATGGGAAACCACCTACTACGGCAAGGGACTAGGCGAAGCGAACCGGACGTTCGAGGTGTGGTTGGAGAACGAACTGGTCGCCCACCGTGCCCGCATCGAGGCACTGGTCCGCTACGCAAAAGCCGAGCGCGTGAACGCAAGCCTCCAAGCGGCGCTCCGTGTCGCTAATAAGCCGTATTTCCGAGCAGAGATGGCCCGGCGGCTGGCCGAGAGTGTTCCCGAGGTCGAGGCGGCGCTGGCCGGACTGCACGAAGAAGACCGAGCCGCCTTGCAGGGGAAGCCATGAGCGGTCCGCACGGCATCGACATCGACATCCGGGCCACGGCCGTCGAGGTCGCCATGCACAGCACCGAGGTCTACGAGATTGAGCGGGCGGCTGACGGGTCGCTCATCGAGCCGAAGTGCCCGGAATGCGGCTCCCGTGTCATGCGGGAGAAGTGCCTGTTCGAGTTGGGGAGCAACTGCCCGAGGCATGGGCTTCGGGAAGCGTTCATCCGAGCACGAGTCGCCTTGGATGGGAAGGACACATGAGAGGTCGCCCGGACGCCCCGATACGATGGCCGAAGAAGAGGTCGGCAAGCCAACTCAGGGCGATGTCTACGCGAGAGGCTTTGCGCTATGCCATGCTTCTGCATGAGTGCCACGCCGAGGAGCATCGCCGAGCGATGGAGTGGGACCTGTATTGGGTTGACTTCTACCGGAAGGCCCTAGCCGCAGGCGAAAAGGGAAAGGGGAAGCAGTGAGCGAGACTACCGAGCGATGGATTTGCGACCAGTGCGGAGAACTCTATGCCGACTGGGGCGAGCCTTACTGCCCGCACTGCGGCTCGGAGGACCGGACACCAGAGGAAGATGATGCTTCCGCCGGAGGGGAGAAGCGCGAGTGAGTAGGGTCACAGTTACTCAGGAAGTCGGATGCAGTCGGCTTGGTTGTCTACTTGGGTATTGCTTGGTCGTCGGCGCTTGCATTGCACTCATCTTAGCGACGGAGGGACTATGACTGAGCCACTGGCCCTGAGCATTCAAGAGAAGTTGGTAATCCTGTCCTTCGCCAGCAAGTCCGCCGAGATGCTTGGGCAGAAGCACCCGCCCTACCATCCGGTCGATGTCGAGCAGTGGCAGGCCCTACGGGAAGACGCCGAGAAGGTGTTGGCCCGCTTCGACCGGGACAACCCGGCGATGCTCCCCGTCCCCCATGATGGGGTGTCGTGGAAGGATAGAGTTCGGGGATGAGCGGCCAGCAGACGGACTGCGCCCTCTGTGGATTGCCTGTCGTCGCCAGTCCCGACCGCTCGAAATGGGGCTTTGCGTGGGAGCGGAGTTGGGTTCACTACCACTGCGTTGACAACTTGTACGCCGCCAGCCTTCGGCTTCGTGACCCGCGGGTGAAGACCTTGGAAATGGGGAAACAGAAGCCCTGCCCCCACTGCGGCGTCGGGCCGGGCGAGGTGCATGGCGTGAACTGCCCGCTTCTGCCGAAGGGCATGTTCGGGTCCCTGACCCCGGAGATAAGCACGGGGTTCTCGTTCTCGTCGAGCGAGGAACCCCCGTGGTTCACGAAGCGCCTAGACCGCATCGAGGACATCCTGTTCGGGCGCATCACGAGGCGAGGGCCATGACGAAGAAGGAGTTGAGGACCGAGCGCCTGTTATCGGTCGTCCTGCAAACCCTGATGGGCGTCCTCATACTACTGGGGTGCGCCCTAGTCGTCTGCGGGGCGTTCGCCTTGTGGATGGCTTGGGAACTGCTGGTCGATGCGCAGGGCTGGCCCCGGCTAGTCGCCCTGTGCGCTCCATTCGCTCTGATGGCCCTCCTCCTGCTCTCTTGGGGTATCGGCCGCTCCATCTTCCCGGACATCTGATTGATAAGGAGGCTCCATGTTCGCAACGAAGTGCGTGACCTGCCAGAAGGAAGTCGTGTTCAAGGCGCTCGACGCCCCGCCCGATGGGGAAGTGACAATCGAGCAGGGCGAGACCCGTGACGGGCAGACGGCCACGATGGTTTCGGGCGTCGTCCACGTCGTCTACTGCTCGGTCTGCTCCCGGCAGAAGTTCTTGGACGTGAAGGCCAGCCGGAAGCGGGGATAGTACCCAAGTCCTATTGCCGGATTCCGGGCCTTGGGTATCATGGGGTTGCCTGCCCCACGCCCGACACGGGGAATCATGCCCCGAACGTCGAAATCGCCAGTTGAAGGGCGATGTCCGGGGGGATGGAACCCGAAGCGGCGAATGTAGGCTAGGGGTTGGGGCGGGTAACGTCGGCAAGGCGAGCGGCTGGCGAAAGCCAGTGGAGCGAAAGTCGAGATGCCTCAGGCCAGAGGGAGAGGCCCCGGACCGCCCGCCTTGCATGACTGAGCAGGCAGTAGGAGCGAGCGATGACCTGTGGACGATGCAACGGCACGGGAACCGAGACGGTCTTCGATGCCGTTGACTACGGAAGCGCACGGGTCACGATGGCGACGGGGATTGTCTGCCGCGAGTGTTTGGACCGGAGCCTGTGCCCGAAGTGCGGGGAACCGCTGGTCTACGTCAATGGCGTAGGGTCGTGCTCCTCCGACAACTGCGGATGGCACGACGAAGACTGGGCAGAACCCGAGGAGGAGGACGATGAAGATTGACTGGGCGTTCGTGGGAGTTGTCTGGCTCGTGGCGGGAGCCGCCGCCATTATGGGCATGGCCGTCCTTGCGGTCATCCACTGAAGGGAGATTGGAAATGGGCAAGACTATCGTGACCGTGGGCTTGACCGTGCTCGTGGTGCTTGGGCTGGTGGCAGTGGTGGCCCTGTTCTTCGCCCTCTACCAGACCAACAGCAAGTTGGAAGTGGCCCGCTCCGAGGTCGTCGCCGTGACAGGCGAGCGGGATTCGGCCATCGCCAAGGCCGACGAAGCAGTAGCCGCCAAGGAAGAAGTGGCGAAGGACTTGGCCCAGACCAAGGTTGACTTGGAACGCACGACGAGCGAGTTGGACGCCATGAAGCCGTCCTTTGACTTTATGACGTGCGCCGTGCTCGGACCTATCCTGCCCCCTGCGTCCTTCACGGACCGCGCGAGCCTCGAACGCTACCTGTCAGACTACCTGACGTGGGTGTGGCCGGGAGCGGTCATCACGCAGGTCGATGACTTCGAGGCTTGGACGAATGACCCGGCGACCTACTGGGACTTTTACTACGACTACGCCGGGGGACAGGGGTTCATCATGTCGTTCCTTGTCTATGCCGACAGCACGCTCGGCTACAGGAATGGCATCTACTCGTTCAACGACGAGTGCTTCATCGTGCCACCTACCGGGGACCCCGCCAGCATCGGGGCGTCCTTCTCGGTAGAGGGGTAGGCCGATGACCAAACTCGAAGTCCTCCTTGTCTTCCTGATGGTCGTGGCCCTCGCCCGCTTCCTGATGTGGCATTGGTGCGCTTGGAAGTACGCGCTGTTGCTCTACATGGCCCAGAACTTCGCCGCGGAGTGGCCGGTAGCCCACAGCGAAGTCGCGGAGTTCGTCGCTCAACCCAAAGTGACGGTGCGGAGACGCGACGGCGAGGCCAGCGATGCCTAACGGCGGACCGCATCCCCCATGCGAACTGCCGCACACGCTCTTGGAAATCGCCAAGAACATGACGGACGAGTTGGCGAGCCTGCGCAAAGAGAACGCCCGGCAGTTTGCGGTCATCAAGCAACTGGAAGAGGAGAATGCCGCATTGAAGACCGCACTGAAGGCTTTGCGCTCGTGACGTTCGCCGGTTCCATCTGCGCTCCCCGCCCCACGCTGGTAGGCATCGAGACGATGCACTGCCCGCACTGTGGCGGGGAGCGCGGCTTTCTCGTCGAGTTCTATGAGTGGTATGGATGGGATGTCATCTGCCTAGCGTGCGGCGACTCATGGCAGGATGGCGAGATGCGCGAGCGCCCCTTCCGCCCCCGCTGGCGGCAGGACGCGATTGGAAAAGCCTTGGAGAGAGTCGAGAGGTATCAGAATGCCCCCCTGCCTGTGCGGACACCAGTATCGTGAGCACAGGGACGGCGGGGCCTGCACCCGCTGTTCGAGGTGCCTCATCTTCGAGCCGGACGAGCCGCCGACAGCCAAGCGGCCGTTGACCCTTCTCGACCGCATGGTGTCCAAGGTCACGGACGAGAACCGCCAGCCCGCCGTGAATCTCGGCCCGGATACCGGGTTGGAAATCCCGGAGCCAGCCGGGGAATCCCGGAGCCAGCCGCCGGAGCAAGAGGTCCTTCCCTTCCCGCCAGAGTTCCCGCCCGAAATCCCGGTGGATGACCGGGACGCCAGCGACGAACAGCAGGCTGACCCACGCCCACCTGAAGCCGACCCTTGGTGGCTTGACGCATAGGACCTCGGTACTATTGCCGGGGCGCTCCCCTGCGCCTATCCTTGTGGCATGGCACACCGACCGCAAGAAGGCGACACCTACAAACCATCAGGCGCAAACGGCGGAGCCGTATTCTTCCGTGGCAAGTGGCGACACTTCTCCTGCCTGCTCTGCCTGCGGGAGCACGTTGCCCCGGCCACCGTGCGCATCGTCCAGCCGTCGAAGCGTGCGGCTGAGGTCGCCGACCACGCCCCCCGGTCCTTCGGGTGCTTGGGGCCGGACGCCCACCGCCGGGCACTGGGAATGAAGCCATGAGCATCGCCCTCGAAGAAATCACGGTCCTGAGCGCCGACTTCTCTTGGCGGTATCCCTACCGCGGCAGTTCAATCCTGCGCATCGAGTATGTCACTTCTGACATGGTAGACGAGGCAGACGACGAGCCGGACGCCCGGCTGGTCGCCGTGTTCCGTGGTGAGCAAGCCATCCGAGTTCGCGAAGCCCTGAGAGAGAGAGGAACCGATGTCCCCATCGCCGATGACTGGCACTCGTGAACTTCCGCTGGCTCCGCTGGCCGCAACGCCTGAGTATGATGCGCTAGTCGCCAAACTCAAGGTAGGCGATGCCATCACCCAAGCGAAGCGGGACCCGCTGGACCCGACCCGCTTCGTCTGGATGCTCTGGGAGTTCGTCAAGGTCCACGACGTACTCGGCGCTCGACCCATCTGGCGCGAGCAGGACGGCGGGTGCTACCCGTGGGATTCGCTGGCCGAGGTCATGGAACAGGCTGAGAAGCGGGGGTTGGAAATCGTGGCCTACTACCCGCCCGGCTACCTGCCCCGACGCCAGCCGTCGCCCACGAGCGGCAAGTAGGACCAGCGTACTATAGACCGCTTTCCCTTCCCACTGGATACTGGTAGCAGAAACCGAAGCGGAGGGATGCAGAGATGGCGAACATGAATGTCAAGTGGTCCGAACTCCTGAACGAAGCCGTGAGCCAGCCGGGACTGCTCCACCAGTCCTATCAGCGTTTCCACAACTACTCGATTGGAAACGCGGTGCTCATCCTCTGGCAGTGCATGGAGCGCCAGATTGAGCCGGGTCCCGTGGCGACTTACAAGCGGTGGCAGGAGTTGGGTCGGCAGGTGCGCGGCGGCGAGAAGGCGATGGTTATGTGGATGCCCATAACCGTCAAGGAAAAGGAACTGGACAAGGACGGGAACGAGGTCGAGCGCAAGAAGATGGTGTTCGTGACCCCGGCCCGCTGGTTCGTCATTGCCCAGACCGAGGGCGAGTTCGAGCCGGTCCCCGAAACCGTCGGCGACTGGTCGATGACCCGGATGCTGTCGGCCTTGGAAATCAAGACCGAGACCTTCGAGGAGATTGACGGGAACTGCATGGGCTACGCCAAGCGCGACCGCACGATTGCCGTCAGCCCCTTGGCCTTCGCTCCCATCAAGACCGCCATCCACGAAGCCGCCCACGTCATCATGCACTTCGGCAAGGATGAGGCGGTTGATGTCATCGTGGACGCCAAGGACCTGACGTACTCCGAGCGGGAAGTCGAAGCCGAGTCCGTGGCCCTGCTCGTGTGCGACGCTCTGGGGCTGGACGGGCAGGAATACAGCCGTGGCTACATCCAGCGGTGGCTTGGGCACAACGCCGCCGATGGCATCCCTGAGAAGTCGGCGCGGCGCATCTTCTCCGCCGCCGAGCGCATCCTGAAGGCTGGCCGAGAGGCCAGCGAGACGCCGAGCACGGCAACGGTAGAGGTAGAAGCCGAAATCCCGGTCCCGGCGACAGTCTAACTAGAGTGAAGGGAGAAACGAAATGAAAAAGCACACACTGGTTCTGGGCGCTATCGTTATCGCACTCCTGCTCGTCGCCTGCGGCGGCTCGCCTGCCGCCGCGCCTGTCACGATTGTCGTGACGGCGACCCCTGCCCCCGTTGTTGTCGAGGCGAAGGCTCCGCTCCTGCCGGTTCCGCAGACCACGCGGACAGGGACCGAGGGGGCCGAGGCCATCGCCAAGCGCAACGGCCTGTCCTTCTTGCGCGATGACTCGTTCGGCCAGCACGATTGCGGTGAGGACCACTGCATCTTCTACGGCCAGAGCGACGGGAACTTCATCGGGCTGTACGCGTCGGATGGGCAACTCAACGGCTTTGGAGTCTATATCTTCAACGACTCCTACGTTGACAGCATCGCCGCCGCCACCGTGGAAATCCTGATGCTCGAAATCGGGGTGTCGGACGCGACGATGGATTGCATCTCGTCGAGCGGGTTCGGGGAAGTGAACTGCCCGGACATCTTCCTGAATACCATCGCCGACTCCGACGGGTTCATGTCCATCTACGTCATCAAGTAGGGAACCGAGGTTGTCCGACAAGACATTCGGGCGGGCTTGGATTGGGCCGACGTGCCTAAGTGACTATCCGAAACAACTGCGGTTGTCACTTTCCAAGCCCGCCCTTGGAGGACCAGATGAACGGAAACACGAACGACGAGTTCTTCCCTCCGCTCTCGCGGGGGCTGAAGGAAGCCCTGCTCTCCGTGCGCTACGACGGCCGCATGGAAATCGCCTTTCCCTTGGTGCGGGTCGGGGCTGAGTTCATCGAGGCCAGCGTGGACGACGTGCGGACGGGCCAGACCATCACGGCTCTGCCCAAGGTCCGGCGAGATACGCTTGCCTTTCGGGAAAAGGATGCGGTCGATTTCCTCGTCCGGTGTCTGGGGACGAGGATGGAGCGCAGGGGATACGCCTCGATTGACAATCTGGCGTTCGTGCGGCACGCGGCAACGGCGCAGGCGCTCTCCGGGCGTCCGCATGGGCCGCGGCAGGCTCCGCCCAACACGCAGGTCTCGGAAGGGACACTGCGCACAGTGGACCTCATCGAGGCCATGAGTTCGGTGCTCTCCGAATACCGCCCGGACATCCTGTGCTCGGTGCTCTCGCGCTTCGCGCTGGACGGTGGCGACGAACCACGGGAAGACCCGCTGGCCTTGGTCTGCGACACCCGTGCGCTCGAAATCTACGAGGAGCGGGATGCCCTGATGCCGGGCGTGGACACCGACCACTCGGAAGCCCTCTACGCCTTGCAGGACGACTTGGAAGAAGCCCTAGAGGAGCGCGTTTGCCCCGATGACTGCGCGTTCGGCTCGACCGAGGGCGACGGCGCTCTGTTCGGGTTCTGGGAAGTCAGCGAGGACAACGAGCCGGTCTATGGCGACCATAACCCTGACCTGTGACGCAGGCCACGACTTCGAGTGGGGGGGCCATCCGGCCCCCATCACCTGCTCGGTCTGCGGCAGGACCCTTGCCCCCTGCCCGTCCTGTTACGGACTGGGCCACCTGTCCGGCGGCGGGAGCGCCATCACCCGGCGGGGCCTGTGCGGGGAGTGCCACGGCTCAGGCTACAAGTGGGTTTGGAAAACTGTTCCCCATGCGGTATAATAAGCGGTATGACGCACAAGAAGAAGGGGCCGGGGCTGTGGAAGCCGCCTTCGGTCAAGCGGAGCAAGCCGCCACGCATCTTCGGCGGGGCGCTACCATCCGAGGCCATGACTTCCTACCTGACGACGGGGGAAGTCGCAACGAGGCTCGGCATCAGCGAGCGCAGGGTCCGGGAACTGATAAGGGCCGGACGCCTGACCGCCTTCAAGAAGGGCAAGGGCTACCTCATCCACAAGGACGCCTTCTACGCCTTCGCCGCAATCAAGCGGAGACCCGGCCGACCGAAGCCCGGCGAGACCTTGGAAATCCTGCGGGTCACTTCCCGCATCACCATCCAGAGCGTCCAGCAGGGAACGGATGGCCCGACACCCGCAGAGGACGACGACACGAAGTAGACCCCAACTCCGAAGGGAGGGTTCTGCTCATGGCAGAGACCGGAAGCGCCCAACGCAAGGACTTCTACTGCATCGCCGACGAGACCCTGATGTTCGACGACGGCATGATGTTCGCCGGAGAACTCCGCAACTCTCTGGCGCTTGGAAATATGCCGCTCGACAGCCTGTGGCTCAACACGAAGAACATGAGCGTCGCCCGCGTGATACAGGTCGCCAAGACGCCTGACGGCCGCAACGGGAGCGAGTTGCCGCCGCAGGGACTCGAACCCCTGTCCGAAGAAGAATGCCTGCTCCTGCGCCAGAACAACACCCGCTTCCGATGCCGCTACTCCCGATGGGAGAATGGAAACGGGCGGATAGTTGCGCAACCCCAACCCCTGTTCATTGGAGACGATGATGGAGATGAGTGAAGGCACGTCGGTCGTCACTGAGAACTGGCTGTTCGACGAGGAGACCGAGGAGCGATACTTCGAGGTCGTCTGCGACGAGTGCCAGATGGTGTGCCGGGGCGAGAACCCGCACGAGTCGATTGTCCGGGAATACGGAAGGGATGCCGCCGAGCGCCTTGTCGCGGCGGGGACCCGCTACATGCTGAGGACGGCGGGATGCCCGCACGTCCTTCGCCTGTGAGGAGGAGGGCCAAGTGTTCAGAATGGGCGAGAAGACCAATCTGTTGAGGGTGGCCGACGAGTTGAAGGCGACCGCCACGGTCAGCGATTGCGCCAAGTTGCGCTTCGCCTCGGCCGTCGTTGAACTCAGCGACCTGCGCACCGCCCAGTTCGACGAGCGGACCCCCGTGACGGTCTGGGGATGGGGCGTCAATCGCAGGTGCGATGCGCTGGCCGACCTGTGCCTCGGCTCCTGCATCCGGGAGGGGATGAGGAGCCGCACCCGGCCCTACGTTGGGGCCTGCCTGCACAGCGAGGAGAACGCCATCTGGAACACGGTCAACAGCGGGAACAAGTGCCCGGCGCTCCCTGCGCAGAACGGGTGGGTGGCCGTCGTCGGCATCACCAACGGGGCCGTCCCCGGAGTGCTCGGCCTGCCCGATGAGTGGACGTGCATCCGCTGTGCCACGACCGTCCTGCTATCGGGCCTCGAAGGGTTCATCCGCATCCAGCAGGACTCCCGGATGAACTGGACGTTCTTGCCTATCTCGGCGGCGAAGGCCGCGAGGCAGGCGATGGAACTCAACTTCCGGTTGGAAGGCGACCCTCGGCCCTGAGTTGACCCTGCCCCAATAACGGCGAAGGCCCGCCATCCGGCGGACCTTCATCCGAAGGGAGAGGGGTTGTGGGCACAACCCTGCTCCCCCCCAGTATACAGGTTTTGGAGAAGGCCCGCAATAGGCTAGGCGGGCCTTCCTTCTTGGAAATCCGGCTTCCCGTTGTTCAGGTGGACGGGGAACGGCTCGCCATCAGGCTTCGGCTCGAACTGGTAGAGCGTATCCATCGTGACCTTGGTTTCCTCATACTCCGGCTTCTGGTCGGGAACGTCGTAGTTCTTCCAATCATCCCGTATCTCGTCGAAGGGGACGAAGGTGTATTCGAGCCGCTGGATGCGGCCGGAGTCAGTCAGCAGGAAGCGCAGGACCGTCCCCCCCAAGTCCGGCGTCAGGCCCTTGGCCTGCAAGAACTTGGTCCGCCCCTCGAAGCATCCGGGGTGAATGCCTATCAGAGGTAGGGCCGGGACGCAGATGGTAATGTGGAGGTGGCCCCCGATGACCACGCTTACGTTGGGGCTGGCGTCGGCCTCCACTGCCTCCTTGAGGTCGGCGTATGCCTGCGCCTCCATGCCCTTCTGCAAGCGGTAGGACTTGGCATAGGGGATGCCTGCCGCCGGATGCCAGAGCCGGATGGTCACGTTGTCGGTCAGGGGGATGTCCGCTAGGGTGTAGCCCAAGTAGACCATATCCGGGCGCTGGTTGCAGATGAACCGCACCGGGTCGAACCCGTTGGCCCCGACATGCCAGAAGTCGTGGTTGCCCCCCAACTCAAAGTGCGTCAGGCCGTCAATCTGCGGGGTGTAGAGGTTGTAGAGTTGCGCCTGCACCACAGACGCATCCCTGCTCCGCTGGCGGGAGATGGGGACCGCCGATGGAACCAACTCAGACTCGATGCCCCGGAAGCCGTAGATGCCCATTGTGCAGTCGCCGGGGTTGAAAATCTCCCGCACACCATACTCGTTCGTGGCGATGTCCGTGAACCTGCGGAGAGCCGTCGGCTGACTCCAGATGGACCCGGCGTGCAGGTCGCTGGCGATGCCCAAGGGAACGACCATGCCGTGCTTGTCGGCAAGGGTTCCGGGAATGGAAATGCTGGCGGTCGGCCGCTCGCCCGTGGGGATAACAACCTTATCGCCCAATCGCTTGACGTGCCAGCCCGCAATCTCCACGTTGTTCAGGCGTTCTTCGATACGGTCAGGGGAGCAGTCGAACTTGCGGCACATCTCCTCGACCGTGCGCGGCTGGTCTTTCAGGAAGCGGAATAGTTCGTCGTCGAGGATAGGCTTGGGGTTGAGAGCAGATTGGACCTCGGCTCGGCCTTTGCCCTGTAGGTATTTTGAGCGGGTCGGCAAGTTGCGCTGATGTCTCAATTTGTGCCAGCGGACAGCAGTGCCCCTGATGGGTCGTCCGATGGCGAGAGCAATTTCGTCTTGGTTCAGGTCGGTCTCTAGGTTCAGGCGGATGAGTTCCGCGTCTTCTTCGGGCGACCAGTCAACGCGCATCAACGACCTCCCGTGCTCTGGGCACTCCTACATTATGCGCAAGGATAGCCCGGTTATCAAGGGCAAATGCACCATGCCAGAAACCGCCTTCCGGCGGCTTCTGGACGGCGCATCGCCTTCTCTGGGGTCACTCCTCTTCATCGGCTCGCTGGCACAACGTCGGGCCTCTCTGTTCTACCGGCTCGCATTGGTACATCGGGCAACTCTTTCCAAGCGGCTCGCTTCCACTCGTCGGGCAACTCATCGAAATAGGCTCGCTCCCACTCATCGGGCCGCTCATCGAAATAGGCTCGCTCTATCAGCATTGGGCGTCCCCTATAGCATCGGCTCGCTTGACATCTACGGGCGTCTCATCTTGATAGGCTCGCTCTCCAACTGACGGGCAACTCATTGTATAGCGGCTCGCTACCAGACCACGGGCGTCTTTGCATGATTCGGCTCGCTTGCTCACTACGGGCGTATCGGCTCTGCTGGCTCGCTCGTTTACAATGGGCACTTTGGCTCTGTCGGCTCGCTCTATGCTATCGGTTCACTCCCGACCACGCGGCTCGCTCAATGTACTACGGGCGTCTGAGGTCCTGCGGCTCGCTCATGGTTGCTGGTCATCTTCCTGAGCATGGCTCGCTTTCGGTTACTGGGCATCTCGCTTGGTCGCGGCTCGCTCTTGTGTAACGGTCAACTCACTTTGCTAAGGCTCGCTCATTCGTAACGGGCATCTAATGTAGTTCGGCTCGCTGGCAACAATCGGTCGTCACTCATTGCTCGGCTCGCTACCATGTCCTCGGGTCTCTCTAACATCACGGCTCGCTTCTCTCAGGCACGGGCGTCTCACCGTCTCACGGCTCGCACCAAGCATTGCGGGTCACTCCGGTAGGTCGGCTCGCTCACGCTCGGTTGGAAATCTCCTGAGGTTAGGCTATGACCTTGGCCTTCGCCTTGCGCACGCGCTTGGCCTTGGCCGGGGCATCGGGGTTCGGCCAGCCGAAGTCGAAGCGGCTCATCACCCCGGTATGGCCGAGGCGGGAAATGACGTAGGGTTCCCGGACGGGCAGGCCCTCCAACAGACGCCAGTGCTCCCACAAGTGAGCGAGGAACACCTTGACCATGCGGCGCATCGAGGCCAAGTGCTGATGGGATTTCGTCCAGTCCGGGCGGTTGGCCTCATAGTAGATGCGGCTGGAATCGTAGATGGCCCGGTAGGGGCTGTTCGCCCGGAGCATCGAGGTCGCGACGACGTAGCACGTCACCTTGAGCCGGGAGTTGTAGTGCAGTTTCTCGCCCTTCACCCGGCGCTCGGCCTTGCCCTCCATCGTGGCGTAGCCGCAGTAGCGCCAGAGCGCCGACACGGTATCCGCCTTCTCGATGTCGATGAGGGCAACCATCTTCGCCGCCAGCATCAGGCCGATGCCCTTCACGCAGGCCATGTCCTTGATGATGGGGTAGGAAGCGGCCAGCGTGCGGATGTCCTCGTCGAGGTCCGTTTCCAGAACCTCGAAGCGGTTTTGCCAGTCGGACACGACCCGCGCCACGTTCTCGTCGGCCTCGTCTGAGCCACGTTCGATGGCTGAGGTCCGATTGGAAAAGGCGATGCGGGACTTCTGGATGGTCTTGTCGCGAAGGTCTACCAGAGAACGGAGCAGGTCGTCAGCCACGGTTGCCTCCTTGGGCAAGTTTCGGTTCTTCCATCCGCATCTGCTCGCCGCTCGGCGGGCGGATGGCTTCGACTTTCACGGGTGTCAGGCCGCGCTTGAGCAGGTCTTCAATCTGCTCGTCGCTCTCGTCGCCCGTCACGATGACCTCGATGGCCTCGGGCACGAAGATTGAAAATACGGCGGGGACCTCGACGGGCTTCGGGGCTTGCGTCACTTCGTCGGTCTCCCAGACGACCATCCCCTTGCGATGGGCCAGCATCACCGGGGTCTCGCCCACCCGGAAGCCGCGGGGGATGGCATGGATGCGGCGGGAGATGCCGAGGTCCTGCGCCTCCTCCACGAAGTCCTTTGGCTTCTCGTAGAACTGCTCGCCCACCCAGAGCAGGCCGCACAGGTGCTCGACCACGGCGTAGTCCGGGTGGCGGCTCTCCTCGATGAGGCGGCTGACGATGCACAGCGAGCACCGCCTGTCGCCCTCGCCATACTTGCAGGGTGATGCGGCCTGAGCGATGAGTACGGGGGAAACCCAAGTCCAGCCACGGGACGGGACGATGCCTGTCCCACAGCAAGGACAGCGGTTGAGGGGGATTGGCAGACGGCCGCAGGCGATGGACAGACCGCGAGATACGAGGTAGAGGCCACCGACCTTCCGGTAGCCGCAACCTCTCGCGCCTTCCTGACGGACTTGGACCGCCGAGTGCATCTTACCCCTCCTTCACCTTCGCGGCATGGACCTGCGCCTGCCGGTAGACCTCACGGTAGGCGTCGAGCGAGCCGTCGGTCTTGGCGACAGCCGCCCGCATCCACTCCCGCGCGTCGTTCTGCGGCACGCCAGCGTCCGACAGCACCTTGAGAATCTTGATTGTGGCCTCTTGAACGTGGCCCGCGTGCTCGAAGGAGCCTTGTCCGTTGCGCTTGGCGGCTTCCGTGGCCTGCGGGGGCTTGCCATCAGCGAGCCACGCCCGCCACTTCTCCGGGTTCTGGCTATCGACCTCGCAGGGCTTCCAGCCAATGCGCAGGTTGTAGACATCACGCCCGATGCCCCACTGGTTCGCCGCTCGCTTGAGGCCATTGGAAATCAGCCCCTTGAAGGCGATGTCGTCCCGCTTGTCGCCCCTCGGTCGGTTGCCGCCGCCGGGGGCCGGGGCTTCCGCCTCGCGGAAGGGGTTGGCTTCCATGCCCGTATCCCACTTCCAGACCCACTGGTTCCGGTCCGCGTCGTAGACGCCGATGCCGACGGCCACGAGACCCCCGACGTTCTTCACGTCGGTCGCCCAGTTCTCCGGGCCGACAGCCTCATCGAGCCTCTGCATCACGAAGCGGGCATCGACGTAGGGCAGGGCCTTGCAGACATAGCCCGGCCCATGCTTCGAGGCGATGACCTTGCCCTGCGGCTTGTAGGCGATGGCGTCCGGCGGAGTGGGGGCTTGCAACTTGGCGATGACTTCGGAGTTCATTTAGGAATCTCCTTCCATGCGTGGATGTTCAGGTAGGACTTGCCGGGCGGAACGACCAGCCCCTCGTCAATCTGCGCTTGGCGCAGAGCGGGGTAGCAGTCGGGGCAGGAGACCTTGCCCACCCGGTTGTCCATCTTGGGTCCCTGCGAGGGAACGGGGTAGATATACTTACCCGGCAGGTCGAACTCTTTGGAGCAGAAGTCGCAAGTGCCTTTGGCGGGCTGAGGCCCATTGGGGTCCATAGCATACCCTCCCTTCCCGGCCATTGTAGCATAGTCCAGTTGCCATGTCAAGTCCAGTGTCCACCCCCGCCGTCTACCGCGCTTGCCCTTGTAGCCCAAAGGTGCTATCATGGCCGGGACGGAGGCGCACGATGCCCAAAGCCAAGAAGAAGACCAAGAGGGCCGACCCTCGGCCGCTCGGCAAACTGGTTTCCTACATCGGATTGGAAATCAAGAACAGCGGTTTGACTGGCAACGAAGTAGCCCGGCGCACCGGGCTGTCCCGCCAGACGATTCGCAAGTTGAGGACCGGGGACTTCGACAGCATCCATCTGGGCACGCTCGCCGTGCTCTGCCGGGAGTTCGATGTCGAGGTCGGCCACCTCCTGCGATACATTCCACCCACCAGCAAGAAGTAGCACGCATGACCGCCGCAGGGCCGCTACCAGAATGGCAATCCAAGCCTTCCCGTCCCGCTCACGGGCTGGATACCACTGGTCGCGCCCGACGGGGCCTTCCGCGCGCCGGACTCTGAAAGGGGTCCGGCGTCCCCGTCGCCCTGCGGCGGTCATGCTCATCTGAAGGGAGATTGGGAATGGGCAACAATCGGCTTCATGCTTTCCGCCTGAACAAGTACGCCTACATCGGAGTTGATGCTTCCAACAAGGAGTCCGTCCACCTGTTCCTGCAAGAAGGCGGACTGCCGGAGTCGATGGACGACGCTCTGGAGGGAACCGCCGTCCAAATCCTGCGCGACATCGCTCAGAACCTAACGGTCAGCGAGGGGCTGGTAATGGTCGATGGGAAACTGGCGGAATCCTATCTTCTCGACACAAACATCCTCGACGCGCTTCGCGCCATTTGTGACCTGAGCGCCAAGGTCTCCTACCGTTATCAGAGGGTGCGGTCCCTCTCGATGCAGGCCGAACTCCCATTGGGGACTGACTGATGCCTGCCGACGACTTTTCCTTCGTGCCTGTTCCTGCTGAGTTGTTTTCCTTCCGGTTCGCCCGGAAGGTCTGCTTCCAAGTCGTCGCCCGGTGCTTCTCCCTGTGCTGGAACAGCCGCGAAACGAGGTATGAGCCTCGCCTGACCACGATGGTCGAACTCGCTCAGGATTGTGGGGTTGGAAGGCAGACCCTCTACGACAACTGGAAGGACGTTCTGGCAAGCGGCTTCGTCGTAGCCGAGCACATGGGTAACGATACGCTTGTCCTGTCGGTTTCCGAGAGGTTCGTTGAGCAACCCCCACTACTGGCCCTCCGTATTGGGGGAGACGCCAGAACAACTGTCCACGGCCCGTACAACGGCGGTTTATCTCTATCCTCCTCTCTTGGAAGTCAAGAATCAAGTTCAAGAACAAGAACTAACGCCGTTGTACGGCCCCCGTACACTCACGGAATAGATTCCCCACAGCGCATCGAGGACCTGCTTATAGGCTTCGGGGTCAACATATCGGTTGCCCGTCGTCTGGCCTCCGCGCTACCCGGCCTAACCTATGTAGACACGCTCCGCCAGATAAAGGACTGCCGGATGCGGAACCTCGGCCCCGGCCTCGTGGTCACTCGCCTTCGCAACGGCGACCCCATCCCCGGAATCTGCGAGGACTGCGGCGGGCCTCTGGTTGGGACGTTCGACGACTTCTGCCCCACCTGTTCTACAAGACAGCGGGAGGGCTACCTGAAATACGCCACGGTGGACGACGATGACAGCCAGCAAGAAGACTGAGGGCGGCGAAGGCTCGGAGTTGGAGCGGGCGTTCGACACGCAACTCGCCCGCTTGGGAGCCGACCTTGGAAATCCGCAGAAGGCGCATCGGTTCTTCCCCGGACGCAAGTGGGAGTTCGACCGGGCGTGGCCGCTCGCCAAGGTCGCCGTCGAGTTGGAAGGCGGACAGTTCGGGTTCACCGTCCAGTGCCACAACTGCGGGCAGACCGTTCTCTCCCGGCGCAAGGACGGGACGATAGGCAAGCCCATCCGGGTTCCGGGCTGGCATGGGGCTGGCGGGCGCTTCGGCCCGGACATGGAGAAGTACAACGCCGCCGCCTGCCAAGGCTGGCTTCTCCTGCGCTTCGGTCACGACGACGTGATTGGAAATCCCTTCGAGATGGTCGAGACCATCCGCAAGGCCATGCGCTGTAGGGTCGGGACCGTCGAGGTCATGGAACCCCTGAGCGACCAGCAGATAGCCGTGCTCCGGCTGATGGCCGGGGGCTTCGTCACCCCGGAGATTGCCGAGCGCATGTCGCTCTCCAAGCACACGGTCAGGCGTCACGTCGAAGGCATCTGCCAGAAGTTGTCGGCCCGCAATCGGGCGGCGGCGGTCGCCCGTGCTCTGGTGTGGAGCGTCATCGACCCCACGAGCATCCCGTGGGCCGTCCCCATGCAGTATCCCTACATCGACGAGGAATAAGAAGACCCGGCGGGTTGCGCCGGGTCTGGGGCCTCTCTGGTGGTTGCCGACAGCGGCATCCGGGTCAGGGAGTCAGTGACCGCCCGATGCGTTCGCCGAGCGACTTCAACAGCGACTCCAGCACCACGTTGTAGATACCGACTGCCGCGCCCAACACCCCTGTCGCCGCGCTTAGGATTAGCCCTGCCAACGCCATCGGGTCGGTCTCCGCAGGGATGACCGGACGCCAGAAGATGAAGGCAAGCACCACCGACACGACGAAAGCGATGATGGTGATTGGCCTCCGGCCCGGATACCACTCGAAGCGCGCGCCGACCAACTTGATAATCTGCGCGAGCAGAGTGGCAATCAGGCCGATGAGGTAGAGTTGCCCGACATTCAGTTCCATTTCAATCCTCCTCAATCTGGTATGGGCGGCATGTCGTCGCCCGGATTGTCCTGAAAGCCGTTGGCCTTCAGGAGCGTCGATAGGCTCTCGATTGTTGACTTGCAGGCGGCGGCGAAGTCTCTCAGCCGCACGTTCTCCGCCCGCAGGATGACGACTTCTGCCCGCAAGAGTTCCGCATCCCCCCGAACCTTGACCAACTCGGCGGTGGTCCTGCGCATATCGTCTTTGGTCTTGTCCAGTTCGGCGCTCAGGTCATTGAGTTTGACTTCGAGCGCCCCAACCTGCTTTTCGAGGCGGTCCACGATGCTGACCGCCGCACCCGTGATGCTCTCAGCCGCCTCCGCCGGGGCCTTCCTCCGGCTGTTGAGATAGGCAAGCGCGCCCGGAATCGTGGCGACGATGGCAACCACAACCGGAAGGAGAAAGTCCCATGCGTTAGGCGAGTCCACGTCTCTTTACCCTTGTCATCACTCTCGCATACCGCATCTGTTCGTAGGCCTCGATTGAAAAAACCACGAGGACCGTGAACGCCCCATGCAGGCGCAGGACTGAGGACCAGACTGTGAAGGTGTCGAAGTTGTATCGTCCTGCAACGAACACAAGATGGAGCGTCAGGTAGAACACGATGCCGTGGCAGAGCCAGATGACGAAGGGCACGGCGCTGAAACTCGTCTTCCGTTTGGCCTCGTACAGGAGCGTCGCGGCCAGCGCCAGCAGGTAGGTTACGAATGTCACCCACTGGATTCCGGTCAATGCCGTCTGGTTGAGCATCCCTTCCTCCAACCTCTCATTATGGGCGCTAGTGGCCCACAAGTCTAGCCCAAATGCACCATGCCGCCCCTATCCCAATCCCGCCATAACCGGGACATACCGGAAGTTGGGGCCTGCGGCTTCCGCCGCCTTCTCTGACAGGAAGAACAGGAGGGCGGCAACGGCGTCCGAGTCGTCGTTCGTCAGAACGTCGAGGTCGGCGCTGTTGGCGTCCCATGCCTCAATCTCGATGGTGAACCTGCTGTCGTATGGACCGCCCGGCGTTCGTGACCCGCAGATGCAGGCATTGGTCTGGTATTGCTCTACGCACTCTCCCGTCAGCGTTCGGAAGAAGAAGCCGCGTTGGGCGGTCACGCTTGAAAATCCGAAGCCGAACACGGCATCGGCCGAGCCGCCGGGGTCCGTGATGTGCAGGGCGACAGACCCGACGGGCTGTGCCTTCACCACAACACTCGTCGTGCTGGTGTCCGTCGGCGAGGTGTAGGACACTACCTCGATGTCGGCTCCCTGCAACGCGACATACCCGACCTTCCGTTGCGAGCCGCTGGTCGTCGTCCAGTTCAGGTCGAAGCCAAACCGCGAAAAAGCCGAGAACTCAGCGACATCCACGCCAGCCCCGCCGTTGGCGGGGATGCTCAGACAGGCGGACGTAAGCAGGTGGGAGGATGCGGTGTCCGCGCCGTCGTTTCTCGAAATCCCGCCACAGCCTTGCGTCCCGTCGCTCTCGACGAAGCCCAAGGAGATAGAAACGTCGTTGTTCAATGCCAAGTCCGAGGTCGTTGGAATGCCCCCGACCAGCATGAGGGTATCCGGCTTGAAGCCGGGGTCCGTGACGGACTGGACCCCCGTGGCAACCGGGCTGGTGAAGGTCCCGACTTTGTAAGCCGAGAGGCCGCGAAGGGCGATGAAGCCCGTGACGCGTTCTGCGCTAAAGGCTCGATGTACCCGGAGCGTGAAGCCATCGGCGTCCATCGAGGCAAAGGCAAGCATCCCGTTGATGGCCCCGTCCGATGCGTTGACCCATAGCACGCAGTTCTGGTCACTGAAGCGGCAGGTGGAGTTGGCCGTCCCGTCCTGCATCGAGTTGCCGAGCACGAACTGGTTGCCGTTGGCGTCCATCGCCCCGTGCCAGAAGAAACCATTGTCGCCGGAGCCGCCGCTGGCATCACTCGTGCGCAGACTACCCCCAAACAGAAGGACGACTTCCGGCTCGAAGCCCACGCCCGTTATGCCAACGGTCGTCCCGGATGCCCCGCCCCCGGACATGAAGGACCCGACGTATGCCTGAAGCGCCATCAGTCAAGCCTTCCGCCCAGAGCGGCGGTCATCTGGAACACTGTGCCCGTCGGGATGACGACTTCCAGCCAGTCGCCGCGGCCGAAGTAGGTTCCTGACCACGCGGCGAGATTGGAAAACTCGGTCTTCCGCAGGTTGACCATCGACCCGCCGAAGCGGTTGAAGGAAGCGGCGAGCGGAAGGCTGTCCCAAGGACCGATGCGCAGGACAATCAGTGCGGTCCCCGTGCGGTCGGCGTAGAGCCTCAGGTAGTCGATGGTCCCGCTGACGCCCAACTCGACGGCCCCGACCGAACCCGTCGGCAGAGCCGCCTGCCCGGACCCCACGATGAAGTTCAGGGCAAAGGTCTTCTGCGGGTCAATGGAAATCGTGGCGAACGTCCCGGAGATGCCGACTTCGACGCCGCCGCCCACGAAGTCCAAGATGGGGGCGGAGCCGATGAGCGTGCCGTCTTCCGAGACGACCATCGTTCCTGAGAAGGGCGGTGCGGCTCCTATGTCTGGTACTCGATACACTGTGGCCTCCTATGAGTAGCCGCCGCCGCCACTGATGGGCAGTTGGTTGTAGAGCCGGAACAGGGTGTTGGGCGTCAGGTGTCGGTTGTTGCCGGAGCGGTCTATGATGAGGTTGCTCGCCGCCAGTGGAACGTCCTCCCCGCCCCCGACCTTTCCGAGCGCCGTGTCCAGCGGCCAGTAGCCGACATCCCCACGCATCGGCCCGTGATAGCCCCAGAGATACTGGCGGATTTCCGGGGCGTTCCATTGAACATTCGCAACGTGGACCTCCGCCATAATGGTAAAGTTCGCCATGTACTGCGATTGGTCGGTTGCGAAGATATGGAAGTCAGCGCCGCTTGCTCCAGTGGGGTCAGCGGCGAAGGACCCGGCCTCGGACTCCACCAGCCCGGTGACGGGGTTGGCGACGTAGAAAGTTGCGGTGTCGGCTGTGACATTCCGCACGAGCACCACCCTCCGTCGCTCTCCCTTCGGAATACTGATGGTCGCGAAGTCCACGTTGCGGTTCACCCCGGCTCCGCTCTCGTGGTGGTAGCGGGGCGTCCAAAATCCTGACGTGGCGTTCATCGCGCTCAGGTAGTAGGCGTTGTTCTGGGCCTCGCCTTCAGTGTTGCCCCCGCAGGCGATGAAGGTGTTTTCCGGCCATGCCGCGAGGCTCACGTTGGGAATGGAAATCTCGCACGCAAGCGTAAGGTCGCCCAAGATGATGAGGGCCGCATCCACGCGCTCGGCATCGGCATCGCCGTTATTCCGAAGGCCCATCGTCAGGAGTCTCCAAAGCGTTGCCCGTAGAGGAGCGCCGCAGACCGCACGGCGATTGGCGGAGCGCCAGCGACCGTCCCGGACACCATGCGGACTGCGAGCAGGAAGTCGTCTCCCGGCTCGATGCTCGTGATGGGCGCTTGGACGGGAATGGAAATCGTCCCCATCAGGCCGAGCGTCCCCGGAACGCTCCCCGTCACGATGGTCGGCGTCTCGAAGGCCCGGTATCCCGCGAGGCCGTCGCCCGGCGACAAGGGCAGAGCGGCGGTTGACCACACGGCGTAGCCCGAGGACCCGGTTGTGGCCCGGTAGTTCAGGCGGAGATACATGCCGTAGGGCGAGCCGCCGACGTACTTGGCCGGGACTTGGAAATGCCAGAAGGCTTGGTCGCCGTGCCCGAACAGAAGTTCCATCCACCTCGGTTTCGTCGCGCCCGTCGCCGAGGTGTAGACGGAGAGCACGGCGCTGTCGTTGCTGGCGTCCGACTCGTCCGGCAGGATGATGGCTCCCAAGGACAGGGCCATCGAGCCTGTGCCCTGCGTTGCCCCGCCCGCCGAGCCGCTGACGTGGACATAGGCGGTCGTTCCCGTCGCCGTGACATCCACCATCGACCCGAGGAAGTCGAGTTTGCGGAACTCGCCGAGCAGGACGCCTTCGCTGGCGATGGCGACCGTCCCCGTGACGATAGTGACCGGGAGGCCAACGTTCTTTCGACCGAAGAGGCGGAACCTCGTGCCTTCGGCGAAGGAGCCGCTTACGGGAATGAACCGGACTTCGTTCACGGCCTCCAACCGCTCCCAGTTCATCTGGACGGTCAGGAGGATGGACGAAGATGCCGACCGCCGCTCTTGGCTCCACCCCTGAATGAGATGGTGCGCCCCGCTCAACGAGTAGAACGGGAGTTCACCCTTGGACCAACCAAACAAGTTGGCCGCTCCACCGACGCAGGGTATCGAGGCGATGCCCACGTTGCTGTCGGCGGAGAAGGTGTTGTGGGTTCCATCGAGCGCGACGTGGCTGATGCGCCGATAGTCCCCCGCCGTCGTATCATTGTTCAGTCGGATGTAGAGGTCTGTGTTGTCTGCGGCTCCATAGTCCCCACGCGCCTGCAACTCCCAGTACAGGTGGTCGTAGGTTTGCGGAATTGCCGGAACCACCAGACTCCCGGTTGCGCTCGTCAGGACTACTTCGTAGATGAGTTCGTTCAGCCCGAAGGTTCCGGGGGTGCTCCCCAGACCGGGAATGGAAATGGCGGCGTAGGACCCGGAGTTGTAGGCATCGACGCCAGCGCCCTTGAACCGAAGTTCCTCAAACACACCGAGGAAGGTATCCTCGTCGTAGACGACGACCGTTCCGGTCTGGTGTCCCCCGCCGCTCGAAGACCCGCTGATGTAGACATCGAGCATCGTGCCGGAGATAGTCGCTTCGACGTTCGGACCGCGGAAGTTGACCCAAGTGCCCGTTCCGAGCGGAGCGCCCTCATCGAGTCCGTAGACCCCAATCTGGTCAACGCCACCGCCGCCACCACCGCCCGGAATGGAAACCGCGGCGTAGGACCCGGAGTTGTAGGCATTGACTCCAGCGCCCTTGAACCGGACCTCCTCGAACACGCCGAGGAAGGTGTCCTCGTCGTAGATGACAACGGTTCCGGTCTCGTGGCCTCCGCCGCCCGAGGAGCCGCTGACGTAGACATCAATCATCGTGCCAGAGATAGTTGCTTCGACGTTCGGCCCCCGGAAGTTGACCCAACTGCCCGTGCCGAGCGGAGCGCCTTCATCGAGGCCGTAAATCCCCATCGCTCCGGGAGGACCCTGCGGGCCGGGGTCGCCCTGCGGCCCCTGCGGGCCTGTGGCTCCCGTCGCGCCCTCTGCGCCTGCCGGACCCTGAGGGCCGACACTTCCCGTCGCGCCCTCGGGACCCTGCGGGCCGGGGTCGCCCTGCGGACCCTGTGGGCCAACTGAACCCGTCGCGCCTTCCGGCCCCGCCGGACCCTGCGGGCCGACGCTCCCCGTCGCGCCCTCTGCGCCTGCCGGACCCTGAGGCCCCGTCGGACCCTGCGGCCCAATGAGCGCAGAGAGTTGTGTTGGAACCCAGATTTCCTTCTCACCGTATACGGTGACATGCGTTCCCGAATACCAAGTTCTGAATGGGGCCGTATTACTGGGTTGCCCCGTATTGTCGTTGAGTGAGAGAGTCAAGGTGTGGACGGGAACACTGCCGGAAGCATTCCAGAAACCACGCACGAAGCCCATCGCATAGTTCGGTGTTAGTCCGTCATCTACTGAGAATGCCACGCGCGGCACGGGGTCGCCGTTGTTGTCCGCATTCCAGACGCGCATTGTCAAATGCTGGTAAGTGCCAGAACTGGGGCCGTCACCATCGCCCCACGTCCAAATAGGCAGGCTTGGAACTGCCCTGCCCACCTGAGAGTCTTGAGCGACAACGCTATCGCTGTTTATGTCGAGCCGGGCTTCGCCGTAGTTGTAGTTCGTTCCAGTATCATTATTGAAGAAGAAACTTGGGACGCCGATGTTCCCGTTGAGCACAAAGGTTCCCGTGCCAGCCATCGCCAAGTCCATGTCGATAAAGAGCCTATCGTAGCCTTGCGATGCAATGCCGGTCACGCTGAGGAAGATGTCTGCTGTGCGACCAGCCACAACGACCTCAGTGAGAAGTACCCGCGCCAGAACCGAGCCGGACTCCGCCGACATCGCCGGAGAGTCCACGTCCACGCGCACGACGGACCCGCTGATGGTGGCCGAAAGGTAGTCGCCCCAGTCGAACCACGAGCCAGTGCCGACCGGAACGCCGTCGTCCGTGTTCATCACCCCGGCGATGCCGCCGACCGACCCGCCGGAGATGTCCACTAGAACAGTCGTTCCAGAGATGCTGACATCGACGCCTGAGCCTTGGAAATCGAACCAAGTGCCCGTGCCAACTGGAACGCCATCTTCCAGCACGAAGACGCCCATCGTTCCGGGTGGCCCAGTGGGTCCGGGGTCGCCCTGCGGACCCTGCGGGCCGATGCTCCCGGTCGGGCCTTCAGGCCCCGTCGGACCCTGCGGCCCGACGCTCCCGGTCGCGCCCTCAGGACCCGCCGGACCCTGAGGCCCGGTCGGACCCTGTGAGCCGGGGCTACCGCTTGGCCCCTGCGCTCCGACCAGCCCGGCTTCCGCAGGCACGCCGAAGATGGCGACGAGCGCCGACCCCGTTTGCAGGCCCGACGCCAGAATCTCGAAGGTCCCGCTCTCCGGGAACTGCTCTTGGTAATCCACGCCCGGCCGCTGTGCGACGCCGTTCACGAACAGGGAGAGTGTGCCAGTGGCGTAGGGGTAGACAGGCGTGCCCCAGTAGCCTCCCGTCTGCGTGTCGAGGGCGATGGGTTCTGCCGTCAGTTGGTAGGTCCCGCCTTCAGTCCCGCCGCCGGACGACCCGCTGACGTAGACATCGACCACGGTTCCACTGATGGTGGCCTCGACGTTTGGACCACGGAAGTTGAGGATGGTTCCCGTGCCCAAAGGCACGCCCTCGTCCCACGCCATGACCCCGACGCTGGAAACCCCACCGCCGCCCGGAATGGAAATGGCGGCGTAGGACCCGGAGTTGTAGGCATCGACGCCAGCGCCGATGAAGCGCATCTCATCGAACAGACCGAGGAAGGTGTCCTCGTCGTAGATGACCATGCTCCCGGTTCCGCCTCCGCCGCCAGCGGCGGCGTCCACCCGGAGGCTTGAGCCGGAGAGGTCCAGCGTCAGGTTGTCTCCGAAGTCCACGATGTTGAATGAGCCGAGGTAGATGCCGTCATCCAGAACACCGATGGCCGCGGTCCCTGACCGCATTAGGAAGTCGCCGCGTGGAGCAAGCGCCCTGAGCCTGCGATTGGTAATGAGGACGTTGATGTTGGTGGTGGCTTTCCACTGCGCCTCGATGGTGTGCGCGCCGGAAGCCACGCCCGGAGCATAGCCGATGTATTCGTATTGCCGGATTTCGCCGACCGACGGGTTGGTTCCCTTGAACTCGAAGAACTCCGGGTTGACGGGCACGCTGTCGATGAGGACCCGGAGATAGGAGCCTTCCCAGTTGGCCGAGTTGTAGTTCACCTGCGCGAGAAGGTCGAGCAGAACATCCGACGGGTGGTTCAGGACGAACGAGCCGGACAGCCCTTGAATGTCCTCCCATGTGTCATCCGTTGTGTGGGCATCATTGGCCGAGCCAGTCCAAGTGAAGGAGATTGGATATACGTCGGCGATGGTCAATGCGCCGCCCGGAAAGACGTGGGCGACCCCGCCCCCGCCGCCCTGAGCGTCAACGTGAAGCGTTGTGCCCGACAGAGAGACGGTGAGGTTGTCGCCCCACTCAATCGTCGTGCCAGTGCCAATGGCGGTCCCCGGCGGGGTATCAATGTTGAAGACGCCAATCTGCTCTACCGGGTCGGGCGAGGACTGGATGGTGGCGTAGGACCCGGAGACCGAAAGGCTCAGGCGCTCGCCCGTGACGTTGAGGCGGGGAGCCGAACCCTGAAGCGCGCCCTCATCATAGAAGATGAGGGAGCCGGAGATGTCGGACATTGGAAATACGGCTTGGTTCGGGAGCCGCAGGTCATAGAGTTCTCCCCACCCGATGTACTCGGTTCCCGAAAGGAGAAGGACTGCGCCCAAAGGCACGCCTTGTGAGTAGGAGGGGATTTCGATGTAGGTCGATGGGTCGGAGGGAACGTCGAGCGCCGAAAACTCATCGCCCTGCAAGAAGTCTGGAACCCCTGCGCTATTCAGGTAGACGGTGACGAAGCGCGCCGTGAACGACCCCGTGGGCTTGTAGGCGTCAAGGCTGGCCGTTCCTGACCCCGGCCACCAGCGGACTTCCCCGCCGTACAGGTAGAAGTCCGGCTCGATATACAGGCCCATCGTCCCCGTTGGATTGGGGTGCATGAGGAGTGGCATGTACTGACGCTTGAAGGTCCAGACGACATCGGCCCCCGTGCGGGCGGCTCCGGCGAACGAATGGGAATCGGCGTGCGGGTTGTTATAGGCCGCGCCTTCCCACTCGGCGTACTGCCGGATGTCCCGGCCATAGATGCGCCATACCCCCGGAGAGTCCGGGTCTCGATACACGAGCACGGGCAGGTCCCAGTGCAGGCCCACCTTGTCGTTGAACGCCTGAATGGTCTCGCTGTCCGATGTGCGCAGGCGGACGTACACGAAGTCCTGACGGTAGCCGACGACAATCTGCTGGTAGCCGTCGATGTAACCGCCGAGCATACCGGGCACGAGTTCAGGCTTCGTGACCTTGGTATTGGAAAAGGCGGTCAGGGCGCGTTCGAGTTTCTTCTTTCCGGCTCCCATCTCATCACCTTGTCCAAACGTATTTCAGGCCGCGGCACGACGTACTGCCCAGAGCGCCGACGAGGGCCACGAGGTTCCCGGTCTTGTTGACCCAAGTGTTCCCGCGGTCCGCAGAGCCGTAGACCCCTTGAGCCAGCGCCGTCGTTCGGAAGCAAAGCATCTTGTTCGGGTCTGGCTTGTAGTAGTCCAGCGCGTAGTACACGAATGGGTTGGTCCTGATGATTTGCCAGTCGTCATAGGGGCCGGGCCTGAACGCCTCGATGTTCACTGCCTGAGTGCCGTTCTGCCGCGCGAACAGGCCAAAGATGGAGTAGTCGGGCAGAATGGTTATGCCCTTTCCGATGGTCCCGTTGCCCACGTTGGTCGCGACATAGCCGATGTAGTAGGAGTCCGAAATCTCCGGGGAGATATAGAGAAGGTCCGGGTCGTTGGCGGACGTGACTCCAATCATGGCGTTGGGGTGGAAATACATGCGCATCCCGCCGCCGGGGTTGGACTGAAGATAGGTATAGGGCGTTGCCGTTTCGCAGTAGTAGACATCGTTGCCGGGCTGTGCCGCGTACAACGCAGTCCAGTTCCGCCCGAGGTTCGTGCTTCGTCTGAACTCTCCGTCGGTCGCCGCGACAATCGTTGTGCCGCCGCAGTAGTGCCAGTAGTCGCGGGGATTCCCGCACTGCGGATAACCGCCGCCGTTCATGCTGTAGGACGACCATGCGCCAGCCGTTGCGCCCTCGACCCACTTCGGCGGCTGGCCCGCGAGCGCCTGACCGCCAATGCCAATCATGTAGCCGCCGAGAGCGGGCATGTGCCGGACGGTTCCCAAGCGCCTCTGGGTGCTCACGCCGAGATGAGTCGCGCAGTCCGCCAGACTCCACCACTCCTGAGCGCCGGGCGTCGGGCTGTCGAAGGCCGTGATGACCCTGCCGATGAAGTTGACTCCGCCATCGGTGTTCCCGATATACACCTGATTGGCCGGGTCGGTCGGCGAGAGCCAGAACATGAGGTTCTGCACACTGGCGGTCCCCGTCACGGAGGACGGGACATTCACGATTTCCCACGTTGGGCCGGAACCCGTGTGCGACCAGAAGTTCGAGGTCTTGACGTAGATGCCGTTGAACAGGCCATAGACGTAATCGCCGATGCCCGTCGGCGGGACGACCTCCGGCAGGAGTCCGGGGAGTGGGATGAGCGGCGGGAACTCGATGTCCCACGACGGGAGTTTCCAGTCCTGATATGGCGCTTCCGCCGGAATGGTAATCGTCTCGCCGGGTGGCCCGCTGGTCTCCTCTTCGAGGGTCACGGAGTTCCTGAGCCACTGGCTCTCCGCCTCGTAGTCATAGGAGATTTCCTTCACGAAGAACGGCTTGTCCACCCACTCGAAGCCCCGGAAGTTCTCGCGAGGGGCGAGGTCCATCGTGACCCGCTCGATAGGCGCGATGTCCAGCAGGCGGTAGTCCCCCGCCATGTCCAAGTCCACGTTTGGAAACTCGGCGTTGGCTCTCGCTAGGCCATTGCCCGACAACTCGTTCAACTGGTCCTGCGAGAGGACGACCAGCCCGCTGATGGTCTCGGTGGTTCCCGCGTAGTGGGGGGCCGTGCCCGGCGCGCCGCTCAGGAAGGCGCTGTTCGTCCCGGTCTGCGGCCCGGTGTACGCGATGCCGCCCATCTCGATATACGAAACGTCCTCTCGCATCCGAAAGTCGATGTCAACCTTGCCCGCCCAGTCCTGCCGGGTGATGTCCAAGGCCACCGGGAAATCCCTGCTGGAACCTGTCGGGACGAGATTGGCTTCGACCTCGCAGTAGATGGAGCCTTGGCGGTCGGCGACCATGCGAGCACCGAGCGTGCTTTCCAGAATGCCCTGCGCCGCCGAGAACAGGTCGGTGCGCTCGAAGTCGATGTACTCGACGCCCTTCGTGTCGTTCGTCGGGAAGAAGTCGCAGATGGAGAGGATGGTCGATTGCCAGTGGAGCGTCTGGATGATGGCCTTATCGACCGTCATGTTATAGATTTTGTACCACTTGTTCGCCGTGTTCCGGCTCTGGTAACTGTCGGAGAACGCGGCTAGGCGTTCCATGATTCCAGTCACGCTCTTGGCCGTGAACTCTAGCCGATTGGAAACTGGGTCGAGGCCGACCGTGCCATCTTCGATGTATCCGGTGAACAGGATTTCGCCGCGGTTCTCAGCGTTGCCCCCGACCTTGCCCGACACCCCGCCTTCCCATGACTCGGTGAAGATGATGACGAGCGCCCCTTCCACCACGTCCGGGAAGAACGCCTGCTCGCGCAACCAGATGTCCACCTCGTAGCCGCCGTCATCCCGGCTCCCTCGCAAGCCCTCGAAGCCCCACTCGACAATCGGGCGGTTCGGGCCGTTCTCCGGGCGGTCGTAAATGGAAATGTGGCGGTAGCCCGAACCCGTCACGCCATAGGATGTCCACTCCTCCAAGAACACCGTGTAGTGCCCGGCCCCGGAGAACGTGACGTAGCCGGGGTAGGGGTTGGCGCTCCCGGTCGGGGTGATGGCCCCTTCGCCGAAGTCCCAGAGCGTCCCGGTCGGGGCCAGCCCATCGGTCGGGTCGAAACTCCCGGTGGACGTGAACCAGACCTGAGCCGCCTGCGTGATGGGGTCGAGGAACGTGGCGTAGTGCGGCCCCATGTGGACGACGGGCTTCATGTAGCGACCTTCGCTCGTGTAGGTCAGGTCGTAGTCCTTGTAGAACACGGGCGTCTTATTCTGGACAACAATTCTCGGAAATACGGCCCACGGCTCGAAGAACTCGACCACCGTGAGATACCAGCCGTTCACCCACGCCACACTGTTCTCAGCGACCGTCAGGACGGCTCCTGCGCCGTTTTTGACGCGAAGGCGTCCTTTCTGCCGTCCCCCCGCCGTAGTGCCCAAATAGACCGTCATGCCGGGCCGCACGTCGGCCATCGTGCCGGAGATGGCCGTCACGGTCAGCGCCCGGTCGCCCTTGGCGACGGTCGGCATGTTCAACTGGGCGGAGAGCACCACCCGAGGCTTGAAAATCGACAGGTAAGCCTTGGTCCGGTGGGGCCGGGTGCGGAGCCTGCTCAGTTGGGCGGCGGTCGGGGTGGTCATAGTTCAATCCGTCACGATGTTGGCGATGAGGAGCACGGCCCTCGTCGGATACTGCTGGTTGAAAATCGTGGAGATGGCTGGCTCGGCCAGCGTGACCCCCGAATACTCGTGGAAGGCGAAGGGCGTGCCCGTCGCCGTCGGGAAGCCCGGAATGCGGACCGTCGCCGTCCCCGTGTACTGGATGGCGGCGTAGAGCACCTGCAACACCTCCCAGTCCTCGTAGGACATGAGTTCGTAGCGCAGTTCCATCGCCCGGATGCCGGGGTAGATGGGGCGGTTGTCGCCCTGCACGTCCAGCGGCCGTCGGACCTGCCACGCATACTCGCTCGGACAGGGAATGGAAACCCCGTTGATTTCCCAGACGCTACCCGTTGCCATCAGCGAAGCCCTCCTGTCTCGGCCTTCGTCAGCCGGACCACGACATCCGCAACGTCGGACATCGTTTTCTCCGAGACCTCGACCATGAACATCGGGTCTGCCTTCACGTCGAGTTCAATCTGCATCCGCCCGTTGGCTCCACCAGCGCCGCCTCCGAAGCCCGGCCGGGCCTGCCCCGTCGATGCGGAGAGCGGCGTGACATCCACGCGCTCCGGCCCGCCTTCCCCGAACATGGCGGAGGTGGGGCCGACGGCGAAGAACGAGCCGCCGCGCTGAAATCCCCGGTTGGCTCCGCCTGCGCCAGCAACGCCCATGCCGCTCGTCCCGACGGGTTGCGGACTGGAACCCGCGCCGTAGATGCCGTTCCACAGGTTGCGGAAGGCTGGCTGTGCGGCAACCAGCATGTCGTACAGGGCCTTCAACTCCTGCTGGCTCAGGTTCAGCCGCTCCTTGGCGGCTTCCAGAATGGTCCGCAGGCTTTCCTCCGCGGCCTTGCGCTCAAGTTCAATCTGGCGCTGGAAGGCCTCGCTCGCCCGCTGAAGCGCATCCCGCTCCTGCTCGGCCAGCGCCGCCTGCCGCTCCTCGTAGTCCCGCTTCATCTGTTGCAGGCGCAGGGCACGCTGGTATTCCAACTGCCTCTGCTCGTATTGGAAATCTTCGCCTCTCCGCTTCTTGGCGAGGTCGAAGTCCTCTTCCCTGCGCCGCTTCTCCACGTTGTAGCGGCGCTGTGCCATGAGGACGCCCTTGGCATCGCGCTCGCGCACCAAGTCGTCCAACTCCATCAGGTAGTCCTCTTCGAGCCGCCGCATCTCAATCTTGTGGTCTTCGGCTTCCCGCTTCTCGGCTCGATTGAACTGGACCTGCTCCTCCTTCTTCCGGCGTTGGTAATCGGCTTCGGCGTCCGCCACGTCCTGTCGGTAGGAAGCCTCCAACTCCGCCCGGCGCTTGGCGAAGTCCGCCATGATGTCCATGATGGTCTGGTTGTATTCGTCGTAGAGTTCCCGCGTCCGGTCGGTCAACTGCTTCATGTTGTCTTCGGTGATGACCGTTACCTCATCGAACGCCTTTTGGATATTCTCCGCGAAGGCCTCTCCCCCGACATCCCCCAGTTCCCGGCCGGGGTTCAGGAGGTCGTTCATCGAGTCGTAGAGGGCCTTCGTGTTCTCCTCGATACGCGCCTGCTGGTTCTCCTCCCTGCGGGCCTGAAAGCCAGCCGTGGGGATGGCGGCTAGGGCCGAGATTAGGCCCTTGACACCGCCGCCCGCCTTCGCCATGAACTCGTCGAAGGTGTCCATGAAGCCCTGCATCTTCCCGGTGACAGTCGCAGTGGCCTCGCCGAACTCTATCATCCCAAGAATCAGGAGTTGGAGGGCGGTGGTAGCCACCTTGTCCTTCAGGAGTTCGTAGAACTCTTGGAAGGGAGTGAGCAACTTGCCAAGCGTTTCCTTCGTCTCGTCCAACTTCTCTTGGGACGCCGCGAGTTTGGCGGCGGTCGTTTCGAGTTGGGCCGCGCTGTCCTCCCGAAGTCCCGCTACCTTCTCCTCAAGAACTGCGGCAATGACCTGCCGTTTCGTGTAGATGTCCAGTTCGTCGCCCGCGGACATCAGGCCCCGGCGCACGGCCTCGGCCTTGAGCGTCGTCGCGTCCAAGGCGATGCCGTAGGCGTCAAGGCCCTCGGTGCGGCCCGTGTTCAGGGCTTCGGTCAGCGTTCGGAGCGTCGAACCCACGTCCCGCTGGAACACCTGCCCGAGCACGGCCGCTTGCTCCGCCACGTTCTTCGTCTCGTCGGCGCTTAGGCGCAGGTCCTTGGTGAGGAGAAGGGTTTGGGAAACCAGCCCTTCGGCCTCGTTCTGCGTCATCAGATACTTGTCGCTGAGTTCCTGCGTCCACCTGTTCGCCTCGGCGATGGTCGGCGACAACTCGCCGACAGCCCGCTGGTGTTCCCGCACGGCAATCGTGAGGTTGACCTGCTGGACTTCCGCCTGATTGCCGAGGGCAATGCTCTGCTTCAGAACCTTCTGAATCTCTCCGGCAATCTTGGCAATCCCGAAGCCTGCGATGACTCCCGTGAGCATCTTGGTCGCGCCGCCCAAGAGCATCTGACCGAGGCCCTTGGTCTGCCCGCCCGTGACGCTTTCGAGGATGCCTCCGCCGCCCTTCTTCTGGCCCTGCTCCTGAGCGGCCTGCGCCTGACCCATCTGGATATACTCGCCGCGCATCTGGGCGAGAGCCTTGGCCGCGTCCTCCGCCGAAATCTTCTGGTCGTCGAGTTGCTTGATGACCTCGTTGATAGAGTCGGCAAACGCCACCGCCTGTTCCTTGGGCATGAGCACGCCCATCTCGGTCCAAGCGGCATCCACGTCATCGACGACCTGATTCGCCAACTTCGTGATGTCCACCGAGTTCTGCAACTGCTCGTTGTAGGCCTCGACCTTGCCCTGCAACTCCGCTACCGTTTCGCTCTCCTGCCCCATGAGATTCAGCCGTTCCTGCATCTGGGTCAGTTGTTCTTCGTAGAGCGCCGGGTCAAGCCCGACGGGGCTAATGCCCGCATTTTGGAGCATCGTGCTGGCGACGTTGCGGGTCGCCATGTCGTCGATTCCGATGCGCTTGACGTTCTCCTCGAACTCCTTGGCGGCGCGGGCGGCGAACAGCAGTTCTTCCTTCGTCCTTTCCAGACCCCGGTTCTGCTCCTTGATGGTGTCCACCGTCTTCTCGATGGACTGGCCCATCTGCTCGGACATCTTGATAATCGCCCGGCCAGCATCCAGAAACCCCCGCTGAGGGGTGATGTTTGCGAACTCCTGCTTGATGGCGCGCGCCGCCTTCTGCCCGGACTTTGCGGCAGAATCCATCATGTCGCCAATCTCCTTGGCGACCTGCTCGGCATTCGTGACGATGCGCGCTTCGAGCGTCAGTTCGGAGTCTTGGCTTGACTCAGCCATTGGCTCACCTCTTCCCGGCTCATCATGCCGAGGTCAGCGCCCGCCATCACCAGTTCAAGGATGGGGTTCGCCTTCAAGCCCTCAAAGAACATGGAAATCGCAACCCGGCCCTCGCGCTCCGGGCCTTCACGGGTCATCTGGGCTGTGACTTCCTCGGGGGTGGCGCGCCACATGAGCGCAATGAGCCGGATGAACCCATAGGGGTCTTCCGTCGCAAAGTGCTCGGTCACTCTCTGGGTGAGAGCAACGATGTCCTTGGCGTCAATCAGGCGCGGCAGGGCCGGGGCCAGTATCTTGACCGCCTCCACCGCCGCCGCCGTATTCATCGTTCGGCCCGCCATCTCCGCCTCTTTGCTCTATCCGCCCGACCGGAAGGACCGACTTGCGTATCCGGCCCCAGTTCTTCGGCTTCTTGCCCCGTTGGAGCATCACCATCCATGCCGGGCGGTGGAGCGGCTTGAAAATCTGCCGCTTGGTCGCCTTGTCATAGGGGTAGGCCACCTCGGAGAGTGCGTAGATGAACTCGCGCTCCCCCTGCTTCGTCGCTAGGATTTCCGTGACGTAGGCCACGGCGTCCTTGACGGGCAGGTTCAAGATGGTGTCCAGTTCCCAGTGATAGGCCCCGGCGATGACATGCACCCACAGGTAGTCGCTCCGGTCGCTATACTCCCACGGCTCCTTTGCTTCACTTTCCTGCAAGTCGCCGCGCAGAATGGAAAACTGTTCCGCTTGGGGGATGCGGTTGAGACGCCGGATGCTACGGAACGCACCGAACGTCTCGAAGAAGGGCGCTTCGTCGAACTCTCCACGCCCAAGAGCGGGGATGGCGGCGCTCAGATACTCGTAGAGACAGCCGGTGATGGCTCCATTGTCACCAGACCGAACAGCCTCGTCCAAGTGCCGCATGGCCCTTTGCAGGGCGATGAACCCTCCGAGGTGGGCAGGCGCTACTGTGAACGCCTGCCCACCCACGGAGATTGTGACCTCATTGGTCATTCCGTCAACGTCATGCGACGGCCGACGGGTCATAGCGAATGACGGTGGCGAACTCCTGACCTGCGGGCATCGTGTCGTCGGCAAAAGCCCAGATAGCAATGCCGCCGAGTGCCCACCGATTGCCGGACACCATAGCAATCGTCCACGCGTCAACGAACTGGGCCTTGTGCAAGGTGATGGCAACATAGTCCAACGCAGTCTCGTCATACACCTTGGGGAGGTAGACGTGGTAATACTGGTTGTTGTTGATTGTGCCAAGGCCCATCTTCTCCCAAATCCCGCCGACCGAAGTGACCGTCGAGCCGCGGATGATGGGGGAAGTCGTTGTGAGCGGGAACAGGCTGGAAAGCGTCAACGTCAGGGCGAGATGGTTCCGCTTTTGAATCACGCCCTTGTCGCCAACCTTGTCGCACCGAATGGCGTTCACGGTCAAATCGTCCGCGAGGGCGACATCTTCATAGCAGGCCAGCGAGTACACTGGGTAAGCGGTCGTCCCGCTCAGGTTCCAGTAGTACCCGTCCGCGTCAGGGTTGAAGCGTTCTCCTGCTTCATACGCCTGATAGTAAATCCACGGAGCGCCTTCGATGTAGATTTCGTCCTGCGCAACGATGTTGCCAACAGGTGCTCCCGTTGCGAGTGCCATATTGCGACCTCCTAGTTAGTCTCGAAGACGATGCGCCCTCCCCCGCCGCAACACCCGGTCGGGCCGGGCTTGTTACGAGCGAGGATGAAGGCAACGTCCTCGTCGGAAACGGCAACAGCGTCTCCGGCTTGGCCCCAGTCATAGCGTTTGCCAGATGGGGCAGTGAAAATGATGCGGCCGGGATACCGCGAGCGAATCAGGGTGACTCCGCTCGCTGGCTTTACCGTGGCCTGCGCGGTCGCACGCGCTTCCACGACGCCCTCGCCCTGTGCCGTTGGGAACAACACGCCTTCGGGCTTGGGGTCGTCGCTTACCCCAGTCCTCGGGCGGTAGCCCTTGCGTCTAGGCTCATCCATAGTCGTCTCCTTGGACGGCGGGATATACGTTGGCTTGGAAAAACGCCTCGGTCATCCACAGGTCCTCCGTGATGCGCACGGCCCCGTTCGTGTTGATGGTCCGCACGAAGCCGTACCACCCGGTCCCCTGAATGTTATAGCGGTGGAGAAACGCCACCACCACCCCCGCCACTTGGTCGGCCTTCTTGCTCGATGCTCCTTCCGCGTAGCATCGAATCGAGAAGTTGAGAATCGAGTGGGTGCATTGCTCCCGCTCGTTGTAGGGCCGCTGGTCAATCAGGTTGTAGCGGACAGCCGGGAACCCAATGTTCTTCCCCTGATACTGGTCCTCCTTCACCCCGACCGCCCCGCTCGATAGGAGCGTTGTCAGCGCCGCTCGCCCCTTGAGCGCCGTGATGAAGTCCGCTTGAATGACCTCATTGGAAATCAGGGACATTAGAGCCGCCTCAACTCACCAATCATGGCCGAAAGCACGATGTTGCCTATCTTCGGCCGCAACTCCTCCAAGGCCGGGCGCAGGTAGGGCTGTGGCTTCACGCCGGGGTGCATGACCTTGGCGAAGAAATACATATCGAGGTCGGCGTTGTAGGCGGGGTGGGGTTTCGGGCCACCCGGCCACTTGAACGCCAAGACCTTTGCGCTGGACTTGCCCGTGACGATGCCCGGCAGGATTGGATACTTGGCCCGCTTTGCCGGGTCGCGGTGGTGCAGGCCACTGCCAAACTCCTGCGCCGCCCCATACTCCACGGTCGGCCCCGCCACGACATACATGACCCAAGGCCCATCGTTGAACGGGCCTTCGTACATGATGCTCCGCACGAGGTCGCCGTTCTTCACGGGGGCCTTTCGCTTGGCCTGCTGGATGAACAGGTTGCCAACTGCGTCGATGCCCTTGTACTGGCCGCGCGCAATCGCCGCAAGGACCTGCGTTTTGCTGTGGCTCCACTTGGTCTTGAACTCCACGTCCATCGGACAGGACCTCGCTCATATCCACTGTTCGACCCGCCCCGTGTCGTAGCGGGTCACGACCAACTTGATAATCCTGCGGCGGTCCCTTGGGTGGGTCGGCATGTGAACGACGGCCTGCACCCTGAACCGCCTTCCCAGATACTCGTGCCCTGTCGGGCCGACAACCTCAATCTCGTCCCGCTCGTAGACCGCTCTGGCCGTCGGTCCCTGCGAGAACTCCCGGATGAGAATGGTCGCCGTGTTGTGTATCTCGATGCCCTGTTCGAGCAGGAGCATCGACGGCGTATTCTCCACGAAACTTCCCCAGACGCAGAAGGCGCTCACGGTTCCCGTGAGGACTGCGCCGCCCACGTCGTCATCAGCACCCTGCGTGATTGTGTGAATCTGGAACAGGGTGTTGAACATCGTTGCCGGAGGCATCAGCGAAACCTCAGCGCCCGGTAGACCCGCAGATGGCGCACCAGCCTTGCGATGTAGTTCGCCATCGGCCCCGAACCCATCGCCGTCTTCAGCAGGGGCATCCGGGTTTCGGAGTAGCCCTGCGATGACCACGCCGAGAGGCCGGGGTCGCCCGGCCCGCCCTCGTTGGCTCCGGGGTCAATCATCTCGGCCAGTGTGACCTCCGCCAGTTTCGCAAGGGCCATGTGCAGTCCGTGGTCGTTGGCCGCTACGCCCGTCGGAAGTCCGGCGGTCGCCGTGACCTCGACTTGGTAATAGACCCCTGCGCAACTGCCGCACACGGACTTCGCCAACTGGGAGACCGCCCAAACGTCGATGTAGCCAACGCTGTCCCTGATGATGCCGCAACCATCGTGGTCGGTCAGGTCGCAGTCGTCGCACGAGTCGAGCGACTTCGCCACAACTCGGTCAATGGAAATCAGGTGGCTGTAGGGCAGGACCAGCGGCTTCATCGGGACCGGGTAGACGAAGGTTCCCGTCACGGTCGTCGGCAGTAGGAACGTGCCGAGGTGCTGAATCATCTGTTGCTCGGCGATGGTGAAGGCCGCGTGGCGCTGTGCCGCCGTTCCCGTCTGCGAGCACGTCGGAGCGTACTCGAAGAACATGGAGTCGGTCAGGACAACCGGAGCGAGATGGTAATACTCAAGCATCTGTCGCCTCGCCTTTTGCTATCCGGGCGGTCGCTTGAAGCCCTGCGGCGGGAGGTCCCGCGCTACCTGCAACCCCATCCCGGCCTGCCTGCTCTCCGACATCGCCAGCATCCGCTGTCCCTGCATTTCCAGCCACTTCGCCACGGCGAACAACTGGAAGGGGTCGATGCGGAAGAGGCTGGCGTCTGCCACCTGCGCCGTGTTCCCCAGAAAACGGATGCCGAGCCGGGAATCGGTGTCGGCTGGCGTGTAGTTCGGGTCAGGCGGAGGGGGGGCCTGCTGACCTTCGTTCGACATGGCAAAGCCTCCGGCTTCACCGTCCCGCACGACCATCGTAGGCGAATCGGAGGGCTATGGGAAGGACAAATGCACCATGCGCAGGGGATGAAAATGAAGCCCGGCGGGGTCGCCGCCGGGCTATTTGGGCCGAGGCTCCTCCTCAGCCGAGTTTCTTCAGGAAGTCCTCAAGTCTCATGGTGTCCGGGAGCCGGACCATCAACTCGCCGTTGGCCTTCAGCCCGATGCGCAGGCCGTCCTTCTCGCCCACGATTTCCGTGCCGAACATCCAGTCGTAGGCGTCGTCCATCTCGTCCTCGATGTCGTGGCCGGATGCCGTCGCCACCCGGTAGCCAGCGGCCTTGAAAATCGCGGTGTTGGCCCGGCCGAGCGCCTTGCGGTCCCGGTCAGCGGCTTCCGAGTCCCGCTCGTAGCGCCAAGCGGCCTCAGCGCCCTTCGCCAGTTTCGACTTCGGGCCGTCCAACTTCTCAAGGGATGCCACCCGGTAAACCTGACTGCGGCCGTCTGAATTGGAGCGGCCAGCCCATCCGCCAGCCACCGTCGCGTACGCGACGAAGTTGTGGGGGCCACCCTTCCAGTTCTGCGAGACCTTGACGGACCCCTTGCACAGCAAGGTGTTGTCGGCGGCGTATGCGGAGAACTGGAAGGCCGAGCCGAAGTTCTGGCTCGTGACGCTCTTGACATGGGGCAGGGTCGCGGCGTACTCGCGCAGGGCGTCCCGAATCTGGCGCGCCAGTTCCTTTGCTTCCTGCTCTTTCTCCTCGCGGATTTCTCGGAAACTCTTGTCGCTCATCTTTTCCTCCTGTCAGATTGAACGGCTGAAGTCCATGCCGCAGTTGCGGCATCGGAAGTGCTGGCGATTGCCGAGCGTTCCAAGTTCAACGCCGGGGCCACCGCAGACCGGGCAGGCCACGACCTCGGCCTCCTCGATTTCGGCGGAGGCGCAGGGATGGGCGTCGAACGATTCGATGCTTGGGAAGGTGGTCGAGCAGTTGGGGCAGTATTCCATGACGACCTCCGCCATCATTCTTCCACAGGCGGAGGCCGTCGTATATAGTACCAAGGTCCTATTGGGCTAGAGCCAGCGCCACTCGTCCCACTGCAACTGGCGTGCCCACCGGCCCCGGAAGACGGTCTGGTTGAGCGCCAGATTGAACCCCTGTCGGCCAGCGCCCTTCTTGATGGAACCCCCGACGTAGTGCGTGCCGCTGAACCCCGGCACGAACAGGACTTCCTTTTGGAAATTGAGCCGGACCTTGAAGCAGTAGTCCACGTCCTCGAAGGTCCCGGAGCCGTAGGCGGCGTCCAATCCCCCGACCTTCACCCACAACTCGCGGCGGGTGGCGAACAGCGCCCCGGTGACGGCCTGCATCTTGCGGGCGTAGTTCACCCGGCGGTTGGTCGGACTCCACCCGATGAAAATGTGGTAGGGGTCGCCCTTGATGTTGAAGGCGAGTCCGGCGTGCTGGACCTTGCCCGGTGGCCCGTGCGGGCTTTCGTCGGTCGGGAACCGCAAGAGCGCCCCGACAACGCCGATGGTCGGGTCATCGAGCGCCCGCACCGCATTGGTAATCGCTCCCTTGTCCAGAATGACATCCGCCGTCAGGACGACGATGAGCGGCGACGACCCGCGGGCGACACCGTGGTTGAGTGCGCCGGGGAAGCCCATGTTCAGGTCGAGCCGGAAGAACAGGTCTTCCTTGCGCAGTCGGCTCTTGACACCTGCCGCCTGCTCCTCGGGCTTCAGGGCGTTGCCCTGTCCGTCGTGCCAGATGGGGGTCGCGTTGTCTACCACGATGACCCGGTACGGCTCGTTCAGGCCCTCGCATCCCCCGGCGATGGAGTCGATGGCCTTCTCAGCCATTGCCCATTCGCCGTAGATGGGAACGATGATGTCCACAAGCCAAGGCGTGAGACGCGTGGGCTTCGGGGCCTTCACTGGTCCTTCACCGTCGGCCGCGGCTGGCGGCGCGCCTTGTTCGTTGGACTTAGCCCGGCGTCTGCTCATCTGAGCCTCCTAGCCCTGCCATTTCTGGCCGAATGAGAATGGGAACCTGCTGAGGGATGGTCGGCGGCTGGATGAAGCCGGAGACATCGGCGGCGGAAGCCGTGACCTTGGACTTGGCGATGACCCGCCGCAGTTCCTTGTCCAAGATGTCTCCGCATTCCTGCCACGTCCGACCACGAGCGTATGCCTTGGCCCGGTCGGTGATTTCCCGAACCCGGTGGCTGTAGATGCCCGCCTTCTGCTCTTTGTGCAGGAACATGAGGTTCTTGGCGACGGACTCGCCGCTGGCGTAGGACCTGTCGGAGTTGCCCCAAGGGTCGCAGTGGACGTACTCGACCTCGATTGGAAATCCCCGCTGGCCCTTCTTCTTCTCGATGTCCTCGAACAGGTGCTCCATGATGGCCGTGCAGTAGGTGGCGACCACGGGGGTCCCGACGCTCATGGCTTCGAGGATGGGCATACACAGGCCCTCGGCCTTCGACGTGAGAAGGAAGGCGTCGGCAACGGCGTGCAGAATCCAGAGTTTGCCGTGGGGCAGGCCCCGCTCGAACGGCTGGATGGCATCGCCCAAGCCATACTTATCAGAGAGGTCGGGGATGTTCCATCCGACGTGCGAGGCGACACGCGTGACCAGCAACCACTTGGCAGGCACGCCCTTCGACCGGGCAATGGAAATGCCCTTGGCGGCGGCAGACAGGTTCTTGCGCTCTTGGTTGTCGGCCACGGTCAGCACCACGAAGTCGTCGGGCGACAGTCCGAGGTTCCGCCGGAGTTCGGCCCGCTCCTCGGTCGTCACGGAGCGCCAAGCGTCGGCGTCCAATCCGATAGGCAGATGCAGGCCGTTCGCGAGTCTGGCATCCTGCATCATCCGCAGGCCGTAGCGCGAGATGACGAGCGCCGAGTCCATCGGCTGAATGATGGACGCCCACGAGTTCGAGAGCGGCCCGCTCTCCACCGGGAAGATGCCGATGTAGGGGACCGCCGCCCGGCCCTCGACCCGCCTCGGCAACTGCAAGCCCCGGATGTGGTGCGGGATGTCCAGAGCGACGATGACGGCCTCGACAGGTTCGGTCTGGCCCGTCGCTCCGAGCACCAAGAGGTTCTGCATCATGGCCGGAGTGATGTTCCACGCCTCGTGCGTGACCACCGGAATCAGGCGGAAGGGCCAGTCGTGCTCGTCGCCCTTGTAGCCAAAGCCCAAGATGGTCACTTTGCGGTCGCGTTCGGCCATCTGCTTCGCAAGGCCAATGGCAATGTTCATGTACCCTGAGCCTTGCATGTCGAGGTCTGAAATCAGGACAATCATGCGGGTTTCTCCCCGGACAGGACGGCTTCCCACTGGACCGCAATCCTGTCCCAATCGAAACGTTTGGCGGCGAGCACCATCATCTTCTCCCGGCTCTGGTCGAGGAAGGCTCGCTCGACCGTCAGCAGGTCGATGGCTCGGCTGGCAACCTGCTCGGTGAAGTCGGGAGCCGACGGCACTCCCGGTATCTGGATGCCCCACTCGTTCGTCGTGCCGAGGGCGGCGATGTTCGTGGTGATTGGAAATGCGCCAGCGAACTGCGCCTCGGCCACCGACAGGCAGAACAGTTCCTCGTAGGTGCAGGGGTAGACCATCATATCCGCCTGCATCTGCAAGCGGCAGAGGTCCCGCCGGGGAACCGCCCCAAGGAACTCCACGCCCGGTGTCCCCGCCCAGAACAGGCGGTGTTGCATGTTGTTGGCGTTGACCCCCCACAGCCTGTAGTCCGAGGTGATGGTCAGCGAGAGGTCGGGTATTTCCTCCCGCATCCGGTCATAGATGGGCTTGAGCGACTTCAGGCCGCGGTCGGGGATGGACATGAAGATAAGGCGATTGGTAATCCGCTCCGGCGGCTTCTGGGGATAGTCCTGCTTGCGCACCCCGAGGTCGATGGCCGTGATGCGGGCCTTGTCGATGCCGTAGATAGTGTTGAAGTAGTTGCGGTGAAAGTCGGAGATGCAGACGATGGCATCCACTCTCTGCGCCAGCGCCGGGTACGACCCGATGGTGTACTGGTCGCACGACCACCACACGATGCGCTTGGCCCCGTGCCGCGGTCCGACGAGGGGGTTCGGCGAGCGATAGATGATGATGGCGTCCCGCGGCTCCATCGGATTGAAGTTGTTGCGGTGGCCGTAGGTCACTCCGTCGAAGTCCGCCTCGAAGCGGTTGTCGTTGTAGACGACGACCTCGTGCCCCCTGCGCGCCAGCGTCTCCATCAGGGACATCATGGCGAGTTCGGCCCCGCCGACGCCCCGCTCGTAGATGTCCGGGGGCGTTACCCCTATGGGGCTTCCATCATTGCAGACCAATGCTATCTTCATTCTATCGCTCCATCCTCACTATACTCAGCACGGGACCTTGACGCAAGCCGACCGGATGCCCTGAGCGATGCGCTCCATGTCCCGCTCGGTCAGGCCCGGCCAGACCCCGACCCAGAACGTGCTGGTGGTCGTGCGCTCGGAGTTTGGAAATCTCAGGCCCTCGCCCTCCCCGAAGACGTGGCGGTAGGCAGGCTGGCGCACCAGCGACCCGCCGAACAGCCGCCGGGTTCCGATGCCCATAGCCTCAAGGTGCTGGACGAACGCCGAGCAGTCGGCATGGGGGTTCCGCAGGGTGATTGGAAATCCGAACCACGAAGGCTCGCTGTCCGCAGTGGCCTCCGGCAGGATGAGTTGGTCGGCGCACTCCTCCAACGCTTTCAGGAGGAAGGCGAAGTTGGCCCGGCGGGTCGCTATGAAGCCTTCCAGCCTGTCCAACTGCGCCAAGCCCAGAGCCGCCTGCATGTCGGTCGCCTTCAGGTTGTAGCCGATGCGGGTGTAGACGTACTTGTGGTCGTAGCCCGGCGGCAGGCCGTCGAACTTCCATCCGAACCTCTGGTTGCAGGTGTTGTCCTTGCCCGGAGCACACCAGCAGTCCCGCCCCCAATCCCGGTAGGACTCGACGATGCGCTTGGTGCGCGGGCCGTGATTGATGAGAACGGCCCCGCCCTCGCCCGTTGTGATATGGTGCGCCGGGTAGAAACTCTGGGTGGCGAACATGCCGAAGGACCCCGTGCGCTTGCCGTGGAGCACTGAGCCAAGCGCGTCGCAGTTGTCCTCGATGAGGCCAATCCCATGCTGGCCCGCCAGCCACTCGGAGAGTCCGGCGATGGGGGCCGGGTTGCCCAAGGTGTGCGCCAGAACGACGAAGGCCGTGGCAGGCGTCACCGCTTCCTTGACGGCTTCCAGCGTCGGAACGTAGGTCCCCAGTTCGATGTCCACGAGCACGGGCCTCAGCCCGGCTTGGAGAATGGGGTTGAGCGTGGTTGGAAATCCGCAGGCGGCGGTCACAACCTCGTTGCGGTGCGGCGCGTCGAACATCTCCTTCATGGCGAGCACCGCGAGAAGGTTGGCCGAAGACCCCGAGTTGCAGAAGGAAGCGTGACGCACGCCGACGAACTCGGCCAGCCGCTTCTCGAAGGCGTCCGTGAAGTGGCCCTCGGTGAACCACGCTTCTTCGACGGCCCGCCAGACCAGTTGCTTCTCCGGCAGGCCCACCAGTTTCCCGGACGGCGCTAGATACCTGTCAGCCATAGAGTTGCGTCACTTCCTCGATGGTCAGGTATTGAGCGTCAAGAACGAGGCTCGCCACCATGAGCCGGGCATCGCTCGTCTCCGAAACCAGAAGGGTCTCGGTTGGTAATGCCGCGAACTCCCGCATCACGTCGTCCACCGCTAGGATGACGGGGCCAGCCTCCTTCGGGTCGTCCACGGCGATAGGGCGCTCCACGGTCGGCACGCCGAACCCGTAGTCGTGGGCCTGCGTGTTGTTTGTGAGGATGCAGACGCCCTCGACCCTCCGGTTGGTAGATGCCAGAAACCCGAGGAGGCCCCGTGACTTCTCTGCCGTCGCCTGACGCATGACCAGAAGCATCGTCCCTCCTATCCCGACAGGTGGTAATCCGGGCCAAGGATTTCCGGCCCGATGTCCTTGACTGAGGCCCGCAGGATTTCGTCCTTCGTGTGGCGGTGGCTGGCGGCGTTGCATACGAGAGCATAGCCGCCCCGCCAGCCCTTCGCAATGCGAAAGGCATTCCAGATGCCGGGCGGCACGGTCAGGACCCCGTGGGATTCTCCGCCCTCGGCCAGCCGCCAGACCATCGTGCGGCCGAAGGTCGGGCTGTCAGGCCGGGCATCAGCCAGACCCACCAGCACCACGCCCACGACGCAGGTGTAGCGCAGGGTCATCCGCTTGTGCAGGTGGTAGCCCTTGATAACGCCGGGCCAGACGGACGAGAAGTAGACCTCGCCAATCCTTCCGTTGGCCCCGGCGGTCACGAACTGCCGGACCTCGCCCCGAGCATCGTCGAAGACGGGCTTCGGCTCGAACGTGACGCCTTGGATGAAGAGGTCAGGCGTGCGGTCCACTGAAATACTCCCGATACCAGTCGGCTGTCATCTTCAGGGCATTGGAAAAGTCGGTGGTCGGGTTCCAGCCCGTCGCTTCCCGGAAGGCCAGCGAGTTCAGGGCGAGAAACGCCGACTCGTGCATCGCTCCTCGCTTGTCGATGAACTCCGGCTCCAAGGCGTGCCACTCAGGATAGAGGCTCCCAAGTCTGGCAACAATGTCGATGACCGAGTGGGTGTTCCCGGCGGCGACATTGAAAAAGCCGTAGGGCCGCTGGTCGAGGCAGAGGGCGGCGAGAAGGAAGGCGTCTAGGGCGTCGCCGATGAACAGGTATTCCCGCTTGGCATCCGGCTTCCGAGTGCGGAGAGCCGGGCGCTTGCCCGCGCACAGGTCACG
>Ga0316622_100000075_pt1 | contig 44355 bp, 41 predicted proteins | sample OWC_Aug_OW2_C1_D_FD_207646 | JGI IMG/M metagenome (GOLD analysis project Ga0316622, IMG submission 207646) | Wetland soil microbial communities from Old Woman Creek delta, Ohio, United States - OWC_Aug_OW2_C1_D5_C | ecosystem: Environmental > Terrestrial > Soil > Wetlands | place: USA: Ohio... | reverse complement strand
GCGCCCAGCCGAAGGTCCGGTAGGCCCCGAAGTCGGCGCCGGGATCCCGCATGGACTCCGGCTCGGGCGGTGCGGAGGCGCAGCCGGCAGCGAGCGCGGCGACGACCAGCAGCAATCCTCGGAGGACGTGCCGGTGTGCCGAGCGACTCATGCGCTACTTCGAGGCCGCGACCATGTAGTCGACGGCGTTGATGATGGACTGGTCGGACAGGTCGGTTCGCCCGCCCTTCGGGGGCATGTAGCCGGCCTTGCCCTGGTAGCCCTGCAGCGAATGCAGGTGCAGCGTGTCCATCCCTTGCGCGATGCGCGGTGCCCAGGCGGCTTTGTCGCCGAACTTCGGCGCGCCGGCGATACCTGCGCCGTGGCAGGCCACGCAGGCCTGGTTGTAGACGGTCTCGCCGGGCAGGTCCGCCACCGCGGCGACGGGCTCGGCAGACGGCGGCGCCAGCGCGGAATTGTCCTCGCCGGCCACCGCGACGCGTCCGACCGGCGCGATCCGCGCCGCGAGCTCCCGTTGGAACACTTCGTCGGCGGCGCGGTTGGCGCTCGTGGTGTGTCCCGCGATGAAGCGCGCGAGGATGATCAGGCCGATGGTGATGCCGAACAGGATGCCCAGCACCAGCATGAAGGTGTCGAAGAACGTGCGATCGTGCGAAGCGCTCACGAAGGATCCTCAGGTGTCAGGCGCGAAACAGGGCGCGGAGTATATCGCGGCTGCCGCATCGCCGCGCCCCCGGAAATGGACGCGGCGCGGCGCCGGGGCTATGATTCCCGCCCCTTTTCAGGGGTTCCAGCCCAAGCGCCCGTAGCTCAGTTGGATAGAGTACTGCCCTCCGAAGGCAGGGGTCACAGGTTCGAATCCTGTCGGGCGCGCCAATCATTTGTGCACTTGTTTGCTTTGCGCCCTTCGGCATGTAGTTGGGCGCGATCTCCAACCGCGCGAGCGGGTACCGCATCAGCAGAAACACGACGACAGAGGCCAGCGCCGTGACAGAGAACGCGAGGACTTTCGCTGTGTCCTCGAGCCAGGACATCCTTTGTCCGTCGTCAGGCCGACCGCGCCGGGAATCCCACCATCCTCCCTGTGTCCTCGTCCCACAGCTTCAGGCGGGCGCAGCCGAGGCTGCCGAGCAGCGTCAGCCGCGGGGCGGCCTGCAGGCGCGGATCGGACTCGAAGCACTCCCGGAGCCGGTAGTTCGGCACGCGGCTCGAGAGATGGTGGATGTGGTGGTAGCCGATGTTGCCGGTGAACCAGTGCGCGATGCGCGGCAGGTCGTAGAACGAGCTGCCCGCCATCGCCGCCGACTCCGCGCTCCATCGTTCCTGCCTTACCCAGTAGGCCCGCTCGAACTGGTGCTGGACGTAGAACAACCACACGCCCGCCGCGCCCGCGACGAGCATCAGCGGCAGGTGCACGGCGAGCACGATGCGCCAGCCGAAGACCCAGACGAGCACAGAACCTGCGAGCGCGAGCGCGAGATTGTTCCACAGCGCGCTCGCCCATTCCGTGCGCCACGACAGCGGCAGGTCGAAGGGCACGCGGTGCTTGATCACGAACTGATACAGCGGTCCGATGCCGAGGAGCACCGGCATGCTGCGATACAGCCGGTAGGCGAGCCGCCGCGCGTACGGCAGGGCCTGGTACTCGCGCACCGTCAGCGTCTGGATGTCGCCGAGTCCGCGCCGGTCGAGGTTACCCGAGGTCGCATGGTGGATCGCGTGTGTCCTGCGCCAGTACGCGTACGGAAAGAACGTGAGCAGGCCGAGCAGCGCGCCGGTCCTGTGGTTCCACGGCGCGTTCGCGAAGAAAGAGCCGTGTCCGCAGTCGTGCTGGATGATGAACAGCCGAACGTAGAGACCGGCGGCCGGCAGCAGGAGCAGCAGCGACCAGCCGCGGCTCCACTCGAGCGTCAGCGCCGTGAGCATCCACAGCGCGACGAATGGCGGCAGCGTGTTGGCCAGCTGCCACATCGCCTTGCGGTCGTCGGCCCGCGCGTAAGGCGCGACAAGCGTGCGCAGGGTCGCGGGCGTATCGGACTCGATCGGCCGGCTCACCAGCGGGCTCCCGCCATCGGCATCAGCCCGAGACGGGCTTGACGACGTAGCCGCCGGATTTCTCGTCCTTCTCGATCTCGATCAGCCGGCGTGCCTGGGCTTCCTCGAGCAGCTGGCTGAAACTGCGGAAGCCGTGATAGGTCTCGTTGAAGCCTGGGCGCTGGCGCTTCAGTGCCTGCTTGATCATCGAGCCCCAGATCTTCTCGTCCTCTTCGCGGTCCTCCGCGAGCGCCTCGATGGTGGCGAGCACGAGGTCGAAGGCCTCCTGCTTCTTCTCGTCCTCGGTCTTCGGCGTCTCGATCGACGCCGGTGCGACCGCGAAATCAGCGGGTCCCGCATCGGGCGGCGGCGAGGGTGCCGCCGGCGTCGCGGCCGTCGCGGCCTGCCCCGACGTCGGCGCCGCCTGCTTCGCTGCCGGTTGCGCGGGCTGCCTGGCAGGCGCCTTGCGGCGGCCGCGCCGCTGCTCGTCCTTGCGCACGAGGTCGTCGTAGTAGATGAATTCGTCGCAATTGGCGATGAGCAGGTCCGAGGTCGAACTCTTCACGCCCACGCCGATCACGAGCTTGTTGTTCTCGCGCAGCTTGCTCACCAGCGGCGAGAAGTCGGAGTCGCCGCTCACGATCACGAACGTGTCGACGTGAGACTTCGTGTAGCAGAGGTCGAGCGCGTCCACGACCATGCGGATGTCGGCCGAGTTCTTGCCCGACATGCGCACGTGCGGGATCTCGATCAGCTCGAACGACGCCTCGTGCATCGGGCCCTTGAATTCCTTGTACCGCTCCCAGTCGCAGTAGGCTTTCTTGACGACGATGCTGCCCTTGAGCAGCAGCTTCTCGAGCACCTTGCCGATGTCGAAGCGGGCGTACTTGGCGTCGCGGACGCCGAGCGCGACGTTCTCGAAGTCGCAGAACACGGCGATGTTTGTGATGGTGGGCTTTGCCATGGACGAATCCTATCACCGGCTCAGGACGACCGCCGCGGCGGCGAGCATCAGCGTCCCGGCGACGCGCTGCAGAGCGACCTGCGCCCGTTCGTTCCGGAAGAAGCCCCGCGCGCGTGACGCGAGGACGGCATAGCCCGTGTTCACGCCACCGATCACGACGACCAGCATGGCGACGAGCAGCGCGAGGTCGAGCGCGGTCAGACGGGCGAGGTCGACGAAGCCCGGCAGCAGGGCCGCGTAGAAAAGCATCGCCTGCACGTGCCCGAACATGAGCAGCAGGCCGGCGGCGTAGTTGCGCTGGAACTCCCGCTCGTGGGTGCCGTCGACCGCCGGGGCCGCGCGCGGTCGCGCTCGCCAGAGGGCGATTCCCTGCCAGATCAGGTAGCCGGCGCCGGCGATCCTGAGCAGGTCGAAAAAGCTGCCCATGGACCGTGCGGCGGCCGCCATGCCTGCGGCGGCGAGCAGCAGGAACAGCAGGTCGCCGGTGACGACGCCCGCGTTGATCGCCATCGCCGGACGCAGTCCGTCGGTGATGGCGCGCGCCACGATGGCCGTCACGGCGGGCCCGGGCGTCAGCGCCGCGACCAGCACGATCGCGGCGAGCGCGAGGAAGTCGGGCGGCGCCACGCGGCGCCTACAGCCAGCCCTTGCGGCGGAAATAGATGTAGGGAATGACCGCCGAGACCACCATCGCGACCAGCGCCAGCGGGTAGCCCCAGTGCTTGTCCAGTTCCGGCATGAACTCGAAGTTCATGCCGTAGATGCTCGCGACCAGCGTCGGCGGCAGGAACATCACCGCGGCCACCGAGAAGATCTTGATGATGTTGTTCTGCTCGAGGTTGATGAGCCCGAGCACCGCGTCGAGCAGGAACTGGACCTTGTTGCCGAGGAAGCTCGCGTGGTCGGAGAGCGACTGCACGTCGCGCAGCGTGGACTTGAAGCGTCCGCGCTGGTCCTGGGAAAGCGAGACGTTGGTCGCCTGCTGCACATACATCAGCAGGCGCTGGAAGCTCACGAGACTCTCGCGCGCCTTCGAGATCAGGTCCCCGTTCGCACCGATCTTCTGGATCATGGCGTGCAGGTCCCGGTTGCTCGCCGAGGCGCCGTTGCTGCGCGGAAAGATCGTCAGCGACACGGCGTCGAGCTCCATCTGCACACGCTCGAGCAGGTCGGCGATCCGCTCGGTGAACGCCTCGAGCAGGCCGGCCAGCAGCGTCGCCGAGGACGTGCACGCCGCCGGCGAGCGTTCGACGTGGGTCATGAAGCGCCGCACCGGCGTCGGGTCGACGTAGCGGTTGGTGATCAGCCGGTTGTCGGCGAGGATGAAGGTGATCGCGCTGCTCTCGGGCTTCTCCGAGTCGAGCTGGCTGCCCACCGTGGCCGTCATGTAGACCGCACCGCCTTCCTCGTAGAGGCGGTTCGAGGTCTCAATCTCCTTCATCTCGTCGCGCGTCGGTACGTCGACCGTGAGCAGCGACTCGACGGCCTTTTCCTCCTCGACCGTGGGCTCGAAGAGGTCGGCCCACAGGAACTCGTCCGGAAACTGCGCCGGCGGCACGTGCTCGATCCACGTGTAGCCGCTGCCGGTAGGAATGAGGAGGCGGAGCATGTTGGGGCGACCCTGCGAACAGGCCGCCCTTTTAGCACACTGCCTCGCTGTGGAGCAGGCGACGGCGGGCAAAATAAGAAGCCCCGCGTTGCGGGGCTTCGGGGATCATCGCGGACGGGTTCAGCCGGCCGGCTTTTCCCTTGCGGCCAGGGTGTTGATCAACTCGAAGAGCTGTTCCTCGCCGCCCGCCATGCCGACGTCGGTGACGTACCTGCCGTTCACGATCACGGTCGGCGTGCTCGAGATGCGGTAGCGCTTGTTGAGGTCTGCCGCGCGCGCGAGCTTCGACTCGACCGCAAAGCCGGAGAACGTCTTCTGGAAGTCGGTCTTGCTCACGCCGCGTGAGGTGAGGAATGCCTCGATCTTCTCCGGCGTATCGAGCCGGTTGCCGCGCACGTTGATCTCGCGGAACGCCTCCGCGTTCAGCTCGGGCTTGCCGAGGACTTCGATCGTGTAGAAGAGCCGCGCGTGGGTCTTGAGCAGCTCGTTCCACACGGCTGGCATCCGCACCACCTGGACGTTGGCCGGCTTGCCCTTGCGCTCCCAGGCCTCGATCTTAGGTTCGAGCAGGTAGCAGTGGCCGCAGGCGTACCAGAACACCTCGACGACTTCGACCTTGCCGGGGGCGACGTTGGTGGGCACCGCCGGCTTGAGGAGCTTGTAGTTCACGCCCTCGACCGGCTCTGCGGCGAGCGCGAGCTGACCGGCGAGCAGCAACAGGACCGCGGCGAGCGGGCGGAAAACTCGGAAAGTGGATGCGTTCATGAGGAGCTATGACCCGGTCGGCGGGCGAGGGTTCAGCGCAGTCCCTGGATGAAGGACGCGACGGCGTCGATCTCCTCGTCGGAGAGCAGCGCCGCGACGTTGCGCATCATCTGGTTGGAGTCGGTGGCGCGCTCGCCGGCCCGGTAGGCGCGTAGCTGGGCGGCCACGTAAACGGCGTGCTGGCCCTGGATGGACGGGTAGTTCGCCAGCGGATTGCCGCGGCCGTTCGGCCCGTGGCAGGCGGTGCAGGCCATGAGCGCCTTGCTGGCGTTGCCGGCCCGGTACACCCGCTGCCCCGCGGCGACCTTGGACGGCTCGGCTTCGCCGCCGCGTGCGGTCTGCGACGAGAAATAAGCGGCCAGGTCCGCGATGTCCTCGTCCGACAGGATCATGGCCATCGGCGACATCAGCGCGTTCTGGCGCTCGCCCGCGCGGAACAGCTTGAGCTGCTGCTCGATGTAGCCCGAATGCTGGCCCGCGATGTTGGGCCACTCGGGATTGGGGCTGTTGCCGTCGGCGCCGTGGCAGGCCATGCACGTGACCGACTTGGCCTGGCCGGCTTCCTTGGAACCCGCGGCGAGCGCAGGGGCGCCGCAGCCGAGGACGGCCACCAGAGACAGGGTGGCGACGAGCTTGGCGTTCATTGAACGACTCCGAAGAACAGGGGCGGGCAAGCCCCAAATTGTACACTAACCGCCCTCTGGCCTCTGCCGCCCGCCCCGTGCCATGGCTGTCTACCCGAACGTCAGGTTCCTCACCAGCGCCAACGAGGTGAAGCAGTTGCCGCCCGACATTGGGGTGGAGGTCGCGGTGGCCGGGCGCTCCAACGCCGGCAAGTCGAGCGCGATCAATGCCATCACCCACCGCAAGGGCCTGGCGCGGACGAGCAAGACCCCCGGGGCGACGCGGCTGATCAACTTCTTCGAACTCGAGGCCGACCGTCGGCTGGTGGACCTGCCCGGCTACGGGTTCGCCGCCGTCTCCGGGACGATGCGGCAGCACTGGGGCACCTTGATCGAGGGCTACTTCCGCAAGCGCAGCAGTCTGCGCGGCGTGATCGTCGTGATGGACATCCGCCACCCGCTCAAGGACCAGGACTGGGACATGCTGCGCCTCGCACAGTCGCGGTCCGTCCCCGTGCACCTGTTGCTGACCAAGGCGGACAAGCTCGGCAGTGGCGCACGGGCCGCGAGTTGTGCCGCCGTGCGCAAGGAGGCGGGCAAGGACGTGACGGTGCAGGCCTTCTCGGCATTGTCCGGGGAGGGGGTGCCCGAGGCGCGAGGAGCGCTCGAACGGATGCTGCGCGGGAACCCGGAAAAAGAAACCCCGGTTGGACCAGCGGATCCAACCGGGGAAAGCAAACCCGGCGTTGGGGGATGACCGGGCGAACGCGGGCCCAGGGAGGTAGGCCTGCGCCGAACGCCGTGAGGCGCTCAAACACTTTGAGTCAGGGACGGAGGCAAAGTTCCGTGTCCCACCGGGGCCGGCCAAGCGTCAGTGCGCCGGCTTGGCAGCGGCCCTGAATTAACCCACATTTTATTGACGAACTTCCCTGAGGTGCCTTCAGAATCAGTGGCTTTAATGACAAATAATACAACTAGGATTAATAATTGATCGATCGTCTGGCAGCGGAGCAGACGGTCGCCTAGTGGCCCCGGGCGGTCGCGGCAAGTGCTGCCGGACCGCCCACACCGGACGCCGCCGCGCGGCCAGTGTCAGAGGAACGTCCAGGTTACCCCGAGCGAGATCATGTCCACGGTGTCGGCGTCCGAGACGTCGAAAATCTCGTACTCGCCGCGGAAGCTCAGGCTCCACACGCGGAACTGCACGCCTGCCCCGTACATGAAGTCGGTGCCGTCGTCGCTGCCGCTGAGCCCGGTACCGGGAGCCGACAGTTCGGCGTCCCAGTTGATGGCGCCCAGCTTCGCGAACACGTCCACCGGGCCGATCGGCAGGAAGCCCAGGGCTGCGAGCGAAAAGCCGCTGACGTCGGCTTCGAAATCGACGCCGTCGATCCGGTCGTCAGCCGTGCCGAGGTCCACGTAGTTGGCCTCGACCGACAACCAGTCCAGGAACCGCCAGCCGGCGATGAGCTTGTAGGCGGTATCGCTGGCGTCGAAATCGAAATTCTCGCCGTCGAACCGTTCCTCGAACTGGACGCCGCCCTGGCCGATGCCGGCGCCGAGGTAGATGCCGTTGTCCACGGCCTGGCTCGAGAAGCTCGCGAGGCCCAAGAGCAGCGTGCCGCAGGCGAGGTTCCTGGTCTTCATCGGTGTACTCCTCCGGTGTGGGTGGCGAGGGTCGAATGCTAACCCAGCGGCTGCTCCGGCCTGAAAACAAAGAGCCCGCCGGGTGGCGGGCTCTCGTGCCTGCTACAGGCCTGGCGGTCGATCAGAAGCGCCAGATGATGCTCGCGGAAGCGAAGTCGACCGAGTTGAACTCGGAGATCTCGAAGCCCTGGTACTCGGCGCGGACCCCCAAGGTATCCGTGAAGTTCCAGGTCCCGCCGACGGCCCATGCGAAATCGGTGCCGTCTTCGCCGATCGAGGTCTTGGTGACCAGATCGCCTTCGTCCCGGAGCTTGATGCTGCCGTCGGCATCCCAGTAGATGAAGCCCAGCTTGGCGAACACGTCGAAGTTCTCGCCGATCGGCAGGATGCCCACTGCCGAGCCGACGAAGCCGCTGATGCCGATCGCGATCCTGACCTGGTCGGTCCCGGAATCGTAGTTGTCATCCGGCTCGCCGCCGTCGATGTACTCGCCTTCCACGGCGAGGTACGGCATGAACTTGTAACCGCCGAAAACCTTGAACCCGAAATCGCTGCCATCGAAATCACGTCCGTTGACGATGGACTGCGAATCGGCCGCGAAATTGCCGAGGCCGGCGCCGACGTAGAAGCCGCTGTCCTCGGCCGCGAAGGCCGGCGAGGCGGCGAGTATGGCGGTGGCTGCGGTCGCGATGATGAGTTTCATGATGTCTCCTAGCTTCTGCAAATGGTTTGCTACTCAAGGTGGGCGGCATCTCTTGCGAGTATCTGCCGCGATGCGGTTAGCCGCACCACCGTGGTACGAATCATACTCCTATTGCCTTGTTCTTGTGCGATGCAGCGAAAGGAACTTACCGTGGAATCTCCGTATATGGAGCAAGACATTCCTTTGATGGGGCAGATCTGTTGCCCAAAGGCAACAAATTCTCGCTAATGCGCGGCATCCCACTGAGGGCCCCTGCCGACGTCCACCCTGAGCGGCACCCGCAAATCAGCGGCCGCCGTCATCCGCTCCCGCAGCCCCCGCTCGACTGCCTCGACGGCGTCCTCGTGCACCTCGAGCACCAACTCGTCGTGCACCTGCATGACCAGCCGGGCCTGCGCCTGCCTTCCCCCGAGCCAGGCGTGCACCTCGATCATGGCCCGCTTGATGATGTCGGCGGCCGTTCCCTGCATGGGGGCGTTGATCGCGCTGCGCTCGGCATACTGCCTGAGCGCCTGGTTGCGCGCGCGGATGTCCGGCAGGTAGAGGCGCCGGCCGAACACCGTTTCAACGTACCCCTGTTCCCGGGCCATGGCACGGGTGTCGTCCATGTAGCGTTTCACGCCGGGGTAACGCTCGAAATAAAGGTCCACGTACTGCTGCGCGGCGCCGCGCTCGATACCAAGCTGGCGCGCCAGGCCGAAGGCCGACATGCCGTAGATCAGCCCGAAGTTGATGGCCTTCGCCGCACGGCGCTGGTCGGGCGTGACGTCCGCGGGCGTGAGGCCGAAGACCTCTGCCGCGGTCGCCTGGTGGATATCACGATCCTCGGAGAACGCGCGTAATAAGCTCTCATCTCCGGACAAGTGCGCCATGATCCGCAGCTCAATCTGCGAGTAGTCGGCCGCCATGAGCACGTGGCCGGGCGGGGCAATGAACGCCTGCCGGATGCGTCGACCCTCCGGTGTGCGCACCGGGATGTTCTGCAGGTTCGGGTCGGTGGACGAGAGCCGGCCGGTCGCGGCCACGGCCTGGTGATAGGAGGTGTGCACGCGACCGGTGCGCGGGTCCACCTGGCCGGGTAGCTTGTCCGTGTAGGTCGACTTGAGCTTCGCGAGGCCCCGGTACTCGAGGATGAGACGCGGCAGCTCGAAGTCGCCCGCCAGTTCCTCGAGGACGTCCTCGGCGGTCGACGGCTGCCCGGTAGCAGTCTTGCGCTTCACGGGTAGCCCGAGCTTGCCGAACAGCACTTCCTGCAGCTGCTTCGGCGAGTCGAGGTTGAAGCTCGTGCCCGCGACCGCGTGCACCGCCTGCTCGAGCGCGAGCAGGCTCTTCGAGATCTCGTGGCCCTGCTTGCGCAGCATCGCGGTGTCGATCAGCACGCCGAGGTGCTCCATGTCGAGCAGCACCGGCACCAGCGGCTGCTCGATCTCCTCGTAGAGCGCGCGGACCCGCGGCAGGCGCTCGATCTGCGCCCACAGCCTGCGATGCAACCTCAGGGAGACGTCGGAATCCTCGGCCGAGTACTCGGCGGCGCGTTCCACCGGCACCTGCTCGAACGGAATCTGCTTGGCGCCCTTGCCTGCGACGTCCTCGTAATGGATGGTCTCGACGCCGAGGTACAGCCGGGCTACCGAGTCGAGGTCGTGACGGGTGGCGGTGCTGTTCAGTACGTAGGATTCCAGCATCGAGTCGTAGCGCATGCCGCGCATCTCGATGCCGTGGTTGCGCAGCACGTGTGCGTCGTACTTGAGGTGGTGGCCGAGCTTGCCGCATCCGGCGTCCTCGAGCAGCGGCTTGAGACGCGCGAGCACCGCGTTCCGGTCGAGCTGCTCAGGTGCCCCGGCATAGCGATGCGCAAGGGGCACGTAGGCGGCGTGGCCCGGCTCGACGCAGAACGACACACCCACGATCTCGGCCTGCATGTAGTCGAGCGACGTCGTTTCGGTGTCGAAGGCGAAGAGCTCGGCTCCGCGAAGGCGTTCGAGCCAGGCCGTGAGCTGTGCCTCGGTGAGGACGGTCTCGTACCTGCGGGGTGCCGCACCCCAGCCTTCGCTCGCGGGCACGGTCGCGGGGACTGCCCCGTCACTGTGGCCCTCTCCCGCAGCAGTGGCCGCCGCAGATGCGTCCCCTGCGGCCGTGGGAGCGTGGGATCGACGAGCGTTGGACGCCGCGGCGTCCGGGGCCGCGCCCGGCAGCTGCTTGAGCAGCGATCGCAGCTCGAGGCGCGTGTAGAGATCGCGCAGTTGCTCGACGTCGGGCGCCCGGCGGGCGAGGTCATCCGGCTGCTGCGGTAGCTCGAGCTCGCTGTCGATGGTCGCGAGGCGCCGCGAGAGCGCGAGCTCGGTCGTGTGCGCGCGCAGGCTCTCGCCCACCTTGCCCTCGATCTCCTCCTGGTGGGCCAGCAGGTTGTCGAGCGTGCCGTACTCTTTGAGCCACTTCGCGGCCGTCTTGGGCCCCACCTTCGGCACGCCGGGGATGTTGTCCGAGCTGTCGCCCACCAGCGCCAGGTAGTCCACGATCTGCTCGGGGTACACCTCGAACTTGCGCTTCACGCCGTCGCGGTCGAGCGACGAATCCGTCATGGTGTTCACGAGCGTGACGTGCCCGTCCACCAGCTGGGCCATGTCCTTGTCGCCCGTTGAGATCACGACCCGCAGGCCGCGCTCGGCGGCGCGGCGCGCCAGCGTGCCGATCACGTCGTCGGCCTCGACGCCCGGCACGCGCAGCAGGGGCAGGCCGAGCGCCTCGACCGCCGCGATCAGCGGCTCGACCTGGGCGCGCAGGTCGTCCGGCATCGGCGGGCGGTGCGCCTTGTACTCGGCGAACAGCTCGTCGCGAAAGGTCTTGCCCGGCGCGTCGAATACCACGCCGATGAGCGGCGGGTCGTGCTCCTTGAGGAGCTTCGCGAGCATGTTGAGCACGCCCAGCACCGCGCCGGTCGGCTCGCCCTTCGAGTTGGTGAGCGGCGGCAGCGCGTGGAAGGCCCGGTACAGGTAGGACGAGCCGTCCACCAGCACCAGGTCCGCTATGTCAGCCATGGGAGGTCCCGGGTGGCGGGGCCTCGCGGTCGGCTGGCGCCTCGGCCTCGACGCCCGACCCGGTTGCTGGCTCGGCCGCCGGCGGCGCCTCGGCGGGCGTGGCCGACTCGACCGGGGCGCCCGGCGCGGGTCGGATGATCACTTCGCGGGATTTCTCGGGCAGGTAAAGCGGTCCCTTGAGACCGCAACCGGCCAACGCGATTGCGAGTGCGAGCAACGGGGCCAGCGCGCGTCCGTTCACGAGCGGCCGTCCCCGCCGAGCGCTGGCGCCTGCCCCGCGACCACGGCAAGCGTCATCCTTGAAATCGCCGTGAGCCGCTGGCGCTCGTCCTCGACGCGGATTTCCCAGACCTGCGAGCGGCCGCCGATGTGGATCGGCCGGGCCGTGCCCGTGACGCGGCCGCTGCGCACCGCACGCAGGTGGTTGGCGTTGATCTCCTGGCCGACGCAGTAGTAGCGGTCGGGATCCACGCAGCAGTTGGCGCCAACGCTGCCGAGCGTCTCCGCGAGCACCACCGAAGCGCCGCCGTGCAGCAGCCCGAACGGCTGCCAGGTCCGGGCGTCCACGGGCATCGTGGCCCGAACATAGTCGGGACCGATCTCGTTGAAACGGATGTCGATGAGCTCGACCATGCAGCCGCGCGACTGCCGGTCGAGTTCCTCGAGGGTGTAGGGTCGAAACCAGATGCTCATCGGGATGCTTGGGGGTCCTTGCAGGTCGGGAATCCGATTGTACCTGCCGCCGACGCCGCGCCCGCCAAGGGCGGCGGGCGCGCATGGCGCCGGGGCGCCCGAAGAGGCAGAATTGCTGCAGAGCAAAAGACCTCGATCCAGGTTTGCGGAGTCCCCATGACCGACTATCACGCCCCCGTTTCGCAGATGCGTTTCACGATCGAGCACCTCGCCGACCTGCCGGCCGTGACGGCGCTGCCCGACTTCTCGTCGGTGGACGGTGACACGGTCCACGCCGTTCTCGAGGAAGCGGCGAAATTCGCCGGCGGCGTGCTGGCTCCCATCAACTGGCTGGGCGACCGGCGAGGCGTGAAGGTCGAGAACGACGCCGTGGTGGTGCCGCAGGAATTCAGCGACGCCTACGCGCAATTCTGCGAGGCGGGCTGGCCGGGCATCGCTTCGAATCCGGAGTTTGGCGGCCAGGGCCTGCCGAAGACCGTGGCGCTCGCGTGCGATGAGATGTGGGCCGCGGCGAACGTCGCCTTCGCGCTGTGCCCGGAGCTCTCGCAGGGCGCGATCCTGGCCATGGACCGCCACGCCACCGACGACTTGAAGCAGACCTACCTCGCGAAGCTCGTCGCGGGCCAGTGGGCGGGCACCATGTGCCTGACCGAGCCGCAGGCGGGCTCCGACCTCTCCTCGCTCACCACGACCGCCGAGCCGAAGGGCGACCGGTACCTGGTCAAGGGACAGAAGATCTACATCACCTGGGGCGACCACCCCATGGCCGAGAACATCATCCACCTGGTGCTCGCACGGCTGCCCGGCGCGCCGGCCGGTACCAAGGGCATCTCGCTGTTCGTCGTGCCCAAGTACAAGCTCAACGCCGACGGCACGCCGGGCGAGCGCAACGATGTCCGCCCGGTGTCGGTCGAGCACAAGATGGGCATCCACGCGAGCCCGACCTGCGTGCTGGTCTTCGGCGACGAGGGCGGGGCGGAGGGCTACCTCGTCGGCAAGCCGAACGAGGGCCTCGGTGCCATGTTCACGATGATGAACTACATGCGCCTCGGCGTCGGCGCGCAGGGCGTGGGCCTCGCCGAGCGTTCCTACCAGAAGTCCGTGGCCTACGCCCGCGAGCGCGTGCAGGGCCGTGCCCCCGGCGAGAAGGGTCGCGTAGCGATCATCCGCCACCCGGACGTGCGCCGCATGCTGCTGCTGATGCGCAGCCTCACGCAGGCCTCGCGCGCCATCTGCTATTACACGGCGTCCTGCCTCGACCGCAGCGCGCACGGCACGGATGCCGAGTCCGTCGCCCAATGGCAGGCGCGGGCCGACCTGATGACCCCGATCGCCAAGGCCTGGTGCACCGAGGTCGCGCAGGAGACGACCGAACTCGGCATCCAGGTGCACGGCGGCATGGGCTACGTCGAGGAAACCGGCGTGGCGCAATTCTACCGCGACGCGCGCATCGCCTCGATCTACGAAGGCACGAACGGCATCCAGGCCATCGACCTCGTCGGTCGCAAGCTGCTGCGTGACGGCGGCGCCACGGTCTCAGCCTTCATCAGCGACATGCGCGCCGTGGACGCGCCGCTCGCCAACGCCGGCGAGGACCTCGCCACCGTTCGACACGCGCTCGCACGCGGCCTCGACGAGCTGGTGCAGAGCTCGACCCTGCTGCTGACGGGCGAGCGTCGCGATCCCGAGCTCGTGAGCGCGGCGGCCTTCGACTACATGATGCTCATCGGTACGGTCATCGGCGGCTGGCAGCTCGCGCGCGGCGCGCTCGTGGCACTCGAGCAGATCGCTGCCGGTGGCGACCGGGCGTTCCTCCAGGCCCAGGTCGTGATGGCGCAGTTCTACGCGGAGCACGTGCTGCCGCGGTGCTCGGCGCACGCCGCCGCGGTCCGTGCCGGCAGCGGCTCGACCATGGCGCTCGCCGCCGACCATTTCTGACTTCATGCCGATGGTCCGGCCACTGCTCGACGTCGCGACGCCGTGGGCTGCCGGTCCCGCTGCGGGCGACGTCTGGCTCACGCTCGCCGAGTGCGAGGCACGCGTGCCGCTGCTGCTGGTGCCATGGCTGGCCGAACCGGGGCTGCTGACCAACCGGGTGCGTGCCGAGTGCGGCGCGGCCACGCGGCTGCGGCTGCTGCGGCTCGAGCTCGCGCCGATGGACCCCGAGGTCGCCCATCGCCTCGGCGTGGACGACACGACCTGCCTGCTGCGCGAGATCGAGTTCACCTGCGGCGCCCGCCGCTGGGTGTTTGCGCAGTCGGTGCTGCCACAGTCCACGGTGCGGCGCCACCCGTGGCTGCGCGAGCTCGGCGAGCGCGGTCTCGGCGAGTCGCTCTCGGCGGTGGAAGACGTGCGTCGCGAGCCGCTCGAGTACATCGAGCTCGCGGCCGGCCACCCGCTCGCGCGCGCGGCCTGTCCCGAGATTCCGGCCGGCGGCCCACTGTGGGCGCGCCGCGCCGTGTACCGTCTCGGCGGGCCGCCAATCCTCGTGCAGGAAGTGTTCCTGCCCGCGCTCGGCCGCTGCGACTGAAGATTACCCGAGGAGGCCCATCATGACCTTCGTGATTCCGCCGGCCGCCCAGCCCACGGTCGAAGTCATCGGCACCGATGCGCGCTTCCCGGTGCACCGGGTCTACTGCGTCGGACGCAACTACGCCGCCCACGCCCGCGAGATGGGCATGGACCCCGAGCGCGAGCCGCCGTTCTTCTTTTCGAAGCCGGCCGACGCCGTGGTCGGCAACGGCACGCCCGTGCCGTATCCGCCGCGCACGTCGAACCTTCACCACGAGATCGAACTCGTGGTAGCGATCGGTACCGGCGGCCGCGACATCCCGCTCGCGAACGCGCTGGCGCACGTGTTCGGCTATGCCGTCGGCAACGACCTCACGCGACGCGACCTGCAGTTCTCGGCGCGCGAGCAGGGCCGGCCGTGGGACGTGGCGAAGGGCTTCGACGGCTCGGCTCCGGTGAGCGCGATCCGGCCGGCCAGCGAGATCGGCCACGTGGAGCGCGGGGCGATCTGGCTCGAGGTCAACGGCGAGCCGCGCCAGCGCGCCAACCTCTCGGAGATGATCTGGAGCGTTCCGGAGATCGTGGCGGAGCTCTCGACCTACTTCGAGCTGCGGCCCGGCGACCTGATCTTCACCGGCACCCCCGAGGGAGTCGGCCCGGTGCGGCGCGGAGACAGCCTCGTCGGTGGCATCGACGGCCTCGAGACCCTGCGCACCACGATCGTCTGAAGAAGCGGGCGCCCGGCGGGCGCGGAGGGCAGGCGCCATGTCGCTCAGGCTCCACACCTACTGGCGCAGCTCGGCCGCCTACCGGGTGCGCATCGTGCTCGCGCTCAAGGGCCTCGAGTACGAGTCCGTGCCGCGGCACCTGCTGCGCGACGGCGGCGAGCAGCGCCGGCCGGACTACCTGGCCCTCAATCCCCAGGGCCTCGTTCCTGCACTCGAGCACGATGGGTTCGTTGTCGCGCAGTCGCTCGCGATCTGCGAATTCCTCGAGGAGTGCTTTCCCGAGCCGCCGCTGCTGCCTGCCGGGCCGCGCGAGCGCGCTGCGGTGCGGGCGATGGCGCTCGCGGTCGCCTGCGACATCCACCCGCTCAATAACCTGCGCGTGCAGCAGTACCTGCGCGACGGGCTCGGCCAGGACGAGCCGGCGGTCTCGGGCTGGGTCCGGCACTGGATTGCGGAGGGCTTCGGCGCGCTCGAGACGCTGATCGGGCGGCACTCCGGCGACGGCCGGCACTGCTTCGGCGAGTCGGTGACCCTCGCGGACGCCTGTCTCGTGCCGCAGGTGTACAACGCAAGGCGCGCCGGCCTCGTCCTCGCGCCCTGGCCTCGCCTCGCCGCGGTCACGAGTCACCTCGAGTCGCTGCCGGCGTTCGTGGCCGCGCGCCCCGAGGCCCAGCCGGACGCGCCGCCCGGCGGCGGCTGAGCGCGGCATCGGGTTAACATCGCCCACTCGAGCCTCAACAGTTCCACAGGAGCGTCCCCCCATGGTCACGGCCGTCGTGCTGATCAAGGCTGAAACCGACAAGGTGCCGGAGCTCGCGGAGCGGCTCGCCGAGCTCGACGGCGTGAGCGAGGTGTTCTCGGTGGCAGGGCAGTACGACCTCGTCGCGCTCGTGCGGGTGCGCGAGAACGAAGACCTTGCAAAGGTGATCAGCGGGAAGATGCGCAAGCTCGGCGGCATCACGAGCTCCGAGACCCTGATCGCCTTCAAGGTGTACTCGAAGCAGGATCTCGAGGCGGGCTTCGCGCTCGGGCTCGACTAGAGCGCCCCACCCAGCCGCCGCAGCGCGTCGGGCTGGAAGTCGCCGAGCCGGCCCTTCACGCCGAACTTGATCGGCTCCTTGATCTCGTTGTCCAGGCCGCCGAGGATGTAGCTGCCGCTCGTCAGGTCGTGGACCGCGCCGAAGCGGTACCACGGCACCACAGCGTCGTAGTACTGGATCACGCCGAGCAGCGCGACGCGCCACAGTCCGCCGCGATTGTCGTAGGCGTCCTCGGACACCACGCTCCAGCTGTCCTCGTCGAGGTAGAACGTGCGCTTGCCGTAGATGTGGCGCTGGCCGGGCTTGAGCGTGCCCTCGACCACCCACACGCGGTGCAGTTCGTAGCGCACGAGGTCGGCATTCAGCGTGTGCTTGCCGACGATGTCCTTGTACTTGAGCGACTTGTCCGACAGCTTGTAGGTGTTGTACGGGACGTAGATCTCGCGCTTGCCCACGAGCTTCCACTCGAAGCGGTCGGGCGCGCCGTTGTAGCCGTCCACCTGGTCGGTGACGATCATGCCCTCCGAGCCGTCGTTGACGCCGTCGTAGGCGAGGTCGGGGGCGCGACGCACGCGGCGTGCGCCGGCGTTGTAGATCCACGCCGAGCGCTGCTCCGCCACCTGGTCGACCGGCTCGTGCACCAGGAAGATCGTGCCGCGCAGCGTCGACGGTTCGGTGAAGTAGCCGAGTGCATAGAACAGCCGGTTCGGCTCCGCATCGCTCATGTTCTGCGCGTAAATGCGCTGCGAGCGGAAGCCGATCTTGAAGTAGTCGCCGTTCGAGCGTACCGGGAACGAGTGGCCGATGCGTTCCGTGCCGCCACCCACGTAGCGAACGAGGTGGTTCCAGATCGCCTCGAGGCCGTTCCCGGGTATCGGGAACGGTGTGGTGGAGCCGCCGAGGTTCGTGAGGCCGAAGCCGTTCAGCTGCACCTTGCCCGCCTGTTCGCGCACGCGGTCGGTGACGTCCTTCGGCAGTGCCGCGGTGCGCCGCGTCGGGTACACCTGCATGCGGAAATGCTGCGGGTACTTCTTCAGCATCTCCAGCATGCCGGGCGTGAGCTTGCCCGCGTGCTCCGCGGCGTTCGCGGCGGTGATCGTGAATAGCGGCTTGTCGTTTGGAAACGGGTCCACGTAGCCCTGCTGGGGCGTCCAGCCCACGGGCGGCTGCGTCAGGCCACCCTCCCAGGCCGGGATCGAGCCGTCGGCGTTGCCGGCGCGCTCGGCGCCGACGGGCGTGAGGTCCTTGGCCAGGCGCGCGAAGTCGCGGTCGGCGGCGGAGGCGGAGGCGGCGCAGAGCGCCAGCGCGAGGATCGGCAGCAGCGGCGTGTTCATGCCGCCGATGCTATCAGCCTCCGCGTAGTCTTTGCCCCACGCGACGGTAGGCCTCTCGGAACGGGATGCCCTCGCTCGCGACCAGCGCGTTCGCCTCCGCGGCCGCGTGGATGTCGGCATCGAGGTGGATGCGATCGGGTCGGAAGCGCAGCTCGGGAATGGCCGCCGCCATGATGTCGAGCGTCTCGCCGCAGAGGTCGATGGCGCGGAACAGCGGCGCCTTGATGAGCTGCAGGTCGCGCTGGTAGCCCGACGGCAGCTTCGCCGTGATGCCGAGCACCTCGACCAGGCAGGCCTGCGCCGTCGCCGAGCGACCGCGCACCAGCTCGAACACGTCCGGGTTGCGCTTCTGCGGCATGATCGACGAGCCGGTGGTGAAGGCGTCGGGCAGTTCCACGAAGCCGAACTCGCGTGTGTAGAAGAGCAGCAGGTCGGAGGCGAGGCGGCCGAGGTCCTGCATCAGGATCGCGATCTGGAACAGTACCTCGGCCTCCGCCTTGCCGCGCGAGAGCTGCACGGCCGTCACGGGCTCGTGGTTCTCGGGGAATTCGAGTCGCGTGCGGGTGCCCTCGCGGTTCACGGGCAGGTTGGGCGTGCCGTAGCCCGCGGCGGAGCCGAGCGGGTTCTTGAGGATGCGGCGGTGCGCGTGGCGCAGCGCGTCGGCGTCGTCGGCGATCTCGGCGGCGAAGCCGCGTGCCCAGAGCGAAACCGAGCTCGGCATCGCCTGCTGCATGTGCGTGTAGCCCGGCAGCGCGACCGCGCCCTGCGCCACCGCGAGGCCCTCCAGCGCGGTGGCCACGCCGCGCGCACCCCGGGCGAGGTCCTCGACCGCATCGCGCAGGTACAGCCGCAGGGCGGCCAGAACCTGGTCGTTGCGCGAGCGCCCCGCATGCAGGCGCCCGCCCGCCTCACCGATGCGCCGGGTGAGCAGCGTCTCGAGCGCCGTCTGGCCGTCCTCGAGGTCGAGCGTCACCCGCCACTCGCCGCGGGCGTGCGCGGCGGCGATCTCGCGCAGGCCGCCGGTGATGGCCGCGAGGTCGGCGTCGGCCACGAGCCCGGCGTCGTGCAGCATCGCGGCGTGGGCGATCGAGGCCTGCACGTCGTAGGCCACCAGCCGGTCGTCGAGCGCGTGGTCCTCGCCGGCCGTGTAGCGGAGCACACGCTCATCGAGCGGCGCGCCCTTGTCCCACAGCCGGCTCACGGGGCGGCGCCCGCTTCCGTCGCGCCTTGCTCGGCGGCACTCAGGACCTTGGTGTCGCGCACCACGAGCGTGCCCGTTCCCTCGTTGGTGAACACCTCGGCGAGCAGGGCGTCGGGCGCCGAGTAGGAGATGACGTGTACGCGGCGCACGCCACCGCGGATCGCGGTCTCGATGGCGCTCGACTTCGGCAGCATGCCGTCGGTGAGCGCGCCCTCCTCGCGCAGCCGGCGCAGGCCGGCCACGTCGGTGTAGGAGATGAGCGAATGGGGGTCGTCGACGCGCTCGAGGATGCCGGGCGCGCCCGTGCAGAGAATCAGCTTCTCCGCCACGAGCGCGCCGCCGATGGCCGCGGCGACGGTGTCGGCGTTGATGTTGAGCAGGTGCCCCGACTCGTCGCAGGACAGCGGGCTCACCACCGGCAGGAAGCCCGCATCCAGCAGCCGCGTGATCACGGTGCCGTCCACGCCGTCGATGTCGCCCACCATGCCGTAGTCCACGACCTCGCCGCTCGCGAGCGTGACGGGCGCGCGCTTGTGCGCCTTGACGAGGCCGCCGTCCACGCCGGAGATGCCGACCGCACGGATGCCGAGCTCGCGGCACAGGGCGAGCAGGCGCGTGTTCACGAGGCCGTTCAGCACCATGCAGGCCACGTCGATCGCGCCGCCGTCGGTGACGCGCCGGCCCTGCACCATGCGGGTCTGCACGCCGAGCTTCGCGGCCACGAGGTCGAGCTGCGGCCCGCCGCCGTGCACCAGCACCACGCGGATGCCGAGGTGGTGCAGGATCGCGATCTGCTCGACGAAGGCGCGCATGGTGGCGCCGTCGCGGAACGCGCCGCCGCCCGTCTTGATGACGAAGATCTTGCCCTTGTACATGTGCATGTAGGGCGCGGCGCCCCGCAGCGCGCGCACCGTGACGGCCTGTTCGCCCTTGTGTCCGATCATCGTCATCGCTATCCCCTGAGCAGTCGGTGAAGCACGGCCATCTGGACGACCATGCGATTGGCGGCTTCGCGCACCACGCGGCTGCGCGGCCCGTCGAGCACCTCGTCCGCGACGGCGACGTTGCGCCGGACGGGCAGGCAATGCATGAAGTGGCAATCCTCGCGCGCCCCGGCGAACCAGGTTTCGCGCACGCACCAGTCGGCGAGCGGCCGGCGCAGCGCGGACTCCGCCTCGGCATCGCCGTAGCAGGCGGCGGAGCCCCACTCCTTGGCGTACAGCACGTGGGCGCCGGCGAGCGCGTCGGCGCGGTCCGTGGTCTCACTCACCGAGCCGCCGGAGGCCGTGGCCGCGGCGCGTGCCTTCGCCATGATCGGCTCGGGCAGCGCGTAGCCGTCCGGGCGCAGCACCACGACTTCCATGCCGCGCTGCGCCGCCATGTGCAGGGTGGCGGCCGGCACCGCCAGCGGCAGGGCGCGCGGGTGGTACACCCAGGACAGCACGAACCTGCCTGCGCGCGGCACGGCAAGGTCGTCCATCGTCTTCCAGTCGGCGAGCGCCTGGCAGGGATGGTTCATCGCCGACTCGAGGTTGATGAACGGCTTTGGGCAGAGCCCGGCCATGAGCTTGAACGGCGCCTCGGCGAGGTCCGCGGCGAGGTCCTTGCCTTCGGCAAAGGCGCGCAGGCCGAGCGCGTCGCAGTACGAGGCAAGCACCGGAATCGCCTCGCGCACGTGCTCGGCTGCGCTCCCGTCCATGGCCACGCCGTCGCGTGTCTCGACGTTCCACGTGCCCTGACCCGGCGTCACCACGAAAGCGGAGCCGCCGAGCCGCATCATCCCGGCCTGGAACGACGACAGCGTGCGCAGCGACGGATTCATGAACAGCAGCCCGAGGATGCGGCCTGCGAGTGCCTGCGGCTCGGGATGCTCCTGCAGGCGACGGGCGAGGGCGATCAGGTCCACGACCTCGTCGCGGGAGAAATCGGCCAGGTCGAGGAAGCGGTTCATGGCGGGGTCATGTTGCCAGGCGGGCTCAAGCGGGCAGCGAGGCGAGCGCGTCGCGCAGCTGTAAGACGTGCGCGTCCTCGAGCACGTAGGGCGCGAGGATGCGCACCACGTTCGGATCGGCGGACGTGCCGGTGAGGATGTCGCGCTCGAGCAGCTCGCGCTGCACGTCCTTCGCGGGGCGGCGCGTGCGCAGGCCGGTGAGGAAGCCCGCGCCCTGGATGTCCACCACCGGGCCCACGACGCAGGTCGCGCGGATCTGCTGCGAGAGCTTGCGCACGTTGGCGAGCAGGCCCTCGCTCTCGATGATGTCCACCACCGCCTCGATGAGCGCGCAGGCCATCGGGCCGCCGCCGAAGGTGGTGCCGAGGTCGTCGGTCTTGAGATGCGCCGCGACGTGGTCGGCCATGAGCAGCGCCGCGCACGGGAAGCCGGCGCCGAGCGCCTTGGCCGTGGTGAGCATGTCGGGCGCGATGCCGTGCAGGGTCGCGGCGAACGGGTAGCCCGTGCGGCCCATACCGCACTGCACCTCGTCGAGGATGAGCAACGCACAGGTTTCGCTGCAGCGGGCGCGCAGCGCCGCGAGGTAGGGCTGGCCCAGGTCCACCGCGCCCGCCACGCCCTGCACGGGCTCGGCGATCACCGCGGCGGTGTCCGGGCCAACCACGCGGGCGATGGTGCCCAAGTCGCCGCGCGGCAGGAACTCGACGTCGAACGGCGCCTGCGGGAACCCGTACCACTTCTTCGCGGCGCCCCAGGTCACGGCGCCCGCGGCCGCGGTGCGGCCGTGGAAGCTGCCTTCGATCGCCACGACCTTGCGACGGCCGGTGATCCTGAGCGCGAGCTTGAGTGCGTTCTCGTTCGCCTCGGCCCCGGTGTTGGCGAAGAACACGGTGTCGAGCCCGAGGCCTGCGAAGTGGGCGAGGCGCGTTGCGGCGCGCGTGCGCACCGCGAGCGGCACCGCGTTGCTCTGGAACAGCAGCGCGCGCGACTGCGCCTCGAGCGCTTCCCGCCAGCGCGGGTGCGAGTAACCGAGGGCCGCCACGGCGTGTCCGCCGTAGAGATCGAGGATGCGGCGGCCGTCGCGAGTGTACAGGTGCACGCCCTCGGCATTCACCACGTCGATCGGCCACTGGGCGTAGACGGGTGCGAGGTGGTCGGCCGTCATGTCCAGCCCGCCGCGCTCTGCATGAGCCCCGCCGTCTCGTCGAAGCCCAGCATCCGGTTCATCCACTGCACGGCGCCGCCCGCCGCACCCTTGGTCAGGTTGTCGATCACGCAGGTCACGGCGACGGTGCCGCCCTGCGCGACTCCGGAGAGCTGTGCGAAATTACTCGCGACCACGTCCTTCACGCGCGGCAGCTCGCCCGAGATGCGCACGAACACCGACTGGTCGTAGTAGTCGCGCAGCGCGTGCACCAGCGCGTGGCTGGTGAGCGGCTCGCAGGCCACGGCTTGCACCGTGACGTGGATGCCGCGCGCGAAGGGCCCGGAGTGCGGCACGAAATTGATCTCGGCATCGACGCCGCTGGCCTCGAGCGCGAGCGCACGGACTTCGGGGGCGTGGCGGTGGGCGAGGGCGTTGTAGGCGTAGAGATCGGAGTGGCGCTGCGGGTGGTGCGTGCCCGCGGTCGGCTGGCGTCCGGCGCCGGTGCTGCCCGTGATGCCCGTGACGAACAGCCTTGGCTCGACGAGGCCGAGCGACAGCAGCGGTACGCTCGCGAGCAGGATGGCGGTGGCGAAGCAGCCCGGGTGAGCGACGTGCGTCGTGTCGAGCGCGTTGAGGTGCTCGGGCACCGCGCAGGTGAACTCGGCGAGGCGCGCCGGCGCGCCGTGGCCGTGCTTGTAGACGGACTCGTAGGCGGACGCCGTGCGGAAGCGGAAGTCCGCCGAGATGTCCACGACGCGCGGCTGCGTGCCCGCCTGCTCGGCGGCCGTGAGCAGGCGGTCGATCAGCGGCGCGGACACGCCGTGCGGCGCCGCCGAGAACACTGCGGTGGCGAGGTTCGCGGTGACGTACTCGAGCGTCTCGTCGTGGCCGGCGAAGCGCAGGTGCGGCAGCACGGGCTGCAGGTGCCTGAAGAACTGCGCGACCGGCTCGTCGGGCTGGCTGTCCGACGCCACGGCCGCGAGGTCGAGGTGCGGGTGCGCGGCCAGCAGGCGCAGCAGCTCGCCCGCGACATAGCCGGTGCCGCCCAGCACGATCGCGGGGATGCGCGCCGTCATTCCGAAGCCGCCCGCGCCAGCTTCGCCCCGAGCCCGAGGCTCTCGATGAGATGGTCGCCAAGCGTGGCGCCCGCGGTCATGGCGTTCACGGCGCGCACGCCCATCTGGTCCTGGATGATGTTCACGCCCACGGCGTTGTCGGTCGCCGGGCCGGTGACGGCGCAGGGCTCGATCTGGAAGCGCTCGCGCAACAGCTTCACGCCGCCCCAGGCCGCGACCGGGTCGTTGGCCGAGAGCACCACGGCGGTGAGCGCCTGGCGGATGTCCGGCTCGGCCAGGATCGCCTCGACGCCGTAGGCGCCGAGGATGCCGTCGCCGAGCTCGAACACGACGACGTCGGGCCGGCCCTGCGTCATCTCGGTGAGCATGGTGCGGGTGAGCGCGGGGCCCGACCTGGCAGTCGTCGTGCAGATGCCGAGGTCCGTGAAGATCATGCTGCGGCGCGCGCCCGAGTCCTCCATGGCGAGGATGTCGCGGCGCAGCGACACGCCGGTGGCCTTGAAGGCGTGCACGACGAGGCCGCGGTGGCGCATGCGGCTCACGATTGCGCAGGCGGCAGCGGTCTTGCCAGCCTCCATGCAGGTGCCGGCGAGCGCCACCACCGGCACGCCGTGGGTGTCGAGTGGCGCGGCGTAGTCGAGCTTGCGGTGGCCGACCCTGGCCGGCACGCCGATACGCTCGCCGAGGAAGGGAAACTGCAGCACGCAGCCGAGCACCCGGCAGTCGAAGGGCTTGCCCTTGTCGGGATTCACCGAGTCGCACACGCCGAGCACGCCGCCGATGTTGAGCACCTGCAGGATGTCGCCCGCCTGAACCGTCTCGGGGATGTGGCCCGAGTAACCGAACAGCGCCTGGCGGTGGCCGAGCGCGCCCACCATCACGTCGCCGCGCGCTACCTTGGCCATGCGGCCGCTGGTGAGCTCGAGCGTGTTGTAGGTGGACTTGTTGGTGAGGATCTCCACCACCAGCACCACGCCTTCCTCGCAGGGAATGTCGCGCGTGGCGATGCGCACCTCGTGGCTCAGGCCGCAGGCCTGGGCGATCGAGGCGATCTTGTCCACCACCACCGTCCGCATCGGGCTCGCCATCGTCATGCTCCCCCGGGCAGCTGGCCCGCCCGCGTGTAGAAGATGCCGGGCAGCGCCAGCATCTTCGAGAAGCCGTGCGCCTCGTCGGCAGTCCACTCGCCGGCCGACTCGCCGTAGGCACCCTTCGAGGCCTTCATGAGCGAGTACGGCGAGGCCACGCCCTCGACGAACACGATGCCAGGCCGGAGCAGCAGGTGCACCTCGCCCGTGACGCGCTGCTGGGACGAGACGAAGAAGGTCTCGATGTCGCGGCACACCGGATCGAGGTGCTGTCCCTCGTGGACGAGGTCGCCGTAGGGACCAGCGAGCGAGTCCTTGAGGCGCGCCTGGCGCGCCGAGAGCACCAACTTCTCGAGCTCGCGGTGCGCGGTCAGCAGGATCTCGGCCGCCGGGGCCTCGAAGGCGACGCGGCCCTTGAAGCCGATGATGGTGTCGCCGAGGTGGATGCCGCGGCCGACGCCGAACCTCGCGCCCAGCGCCTCGACGGCCTCGATCAGGCTGACCGGGTCCATGGTCTCGCCGTCGAGCGCGCAGGGGATGCCACCCTCGAAGCCGATCGTGTGGCGCTCGGGCGCCTGCGGGTTGGTGAACGCGTCGCGCGTGAGCACCCAGGCGGTGTCCGGGATGCTCGTGTCGGAGACGAGTGTCTCCTTGCCGCCGATGGTCGTGCCCCACAGGCCGCGGTTCACCGAGTAGGCCGCGCCGAAGGGCGGCACCGGGAGATTGCGGGTCTCGAGGTAAGCGAGCTGGTCCGGTCGCTTGAAGGCGCGGTCGCGCACCGGGGCGAGGATCTCGAGCTCGGGCGCGAGGGTGCGCAGCGCCACCTCGAAGCGCACCTGGTCGTTGCCGGCGGCGGTGGAGCCGTGCGCCACGACGTCCGTGCCGAGCTTGCGAGCCCACTGCGCGACGGTCTGCGCCTGCAGCACCCGCTCGGCGCCCACGCACAGCGGATACAGGTTGCCGCGGCGCACATTACCCATGATCAGGTACTTGATCACCTGCTCGAAGTAGGCCGGGCGCGCGTCCACGAGGTGGTGGGTCACGGCCCCGAGGGTCTTCGAGCGCTCCTCGAGCATCTTCGCGGTGGCCGCATCGATGCTGCCGGTGTTCACCGTGAGCGTGACCACGGGGCGGCCGTAGGTCTCGGCGAGCCAGGGCACGCAGAACGAGGTGTCGAGGCCGCCGGAAAAAGCGAGCAGGATGGGCTTGGCGCCCGTGGAAGTCTGGGGCATGGGAGGTCTCAGCGTCCGAAGATGGAATGCAGGTGCGCGTGCAGGCGGCGCTGGGTGCGCTCGCTTGCGGTTGCGATGAAGATCGTGTCGTCGCCGGCGATGGTGCCGACGATCTCCGGCCAGCGCGCCTTGTCGAGGGCGATGGCCACGCCCTGCGCCGCACCCGTGGTGGTCCGCAGAACGGTGAGGTTGGGGCCCGCGGCCCGGTAGCCCTTCACGAAGGTCTGAACGTCCTCGAAGTGACTCGGCGTGAGTGCGTCCTCGGCGGCGGGCAGCAGGTAGCGGTCCGCGCCCTTCACCACGCCGAGCTCGCGCAGGTCCCGGCTGACGCTCGACTGCGTGGCCTCGTAACCCTCGGCGCGCAGCAGCTCCACGAGCTCGGCCTGCCGGCCGACCGCGGTGCGCCGCAGGATGCGCGCGATGGCTTCCCGGCGGTGGATCTGGGCGTGGGAGTCGGTGGCCAAGGGTGGGGGGCTGTCCGCGGCGAATAAAAACACGCTAAATGTGCATAATTATGCAAGCCCTGTCAAGGGTGGGGGCCCGCCGCAGTGCACGGGATCCGCCGGTTGCCGTGACGTACAATTCCACGGCGTCCCCTGCACACGGAGGACATCGCTTCATGACGGACCCCGGCAGTCGGTGGCACGCGCTCCCGGTCGAGGCGGCCCTGCGTCCGTTGAAGGCGACGCTGCAGGGACTGACGACCGCCGATGCCGCGACGCGGCTCCGCGCGGGGGGGGCGAACCGCATCGAGCGAGGCCCACGCCGGCCGTGGTACCGGGTGCTGCTGCGCCAGGTGACGGACCCGCTCATCTACGTCCTGCTTGCGGCGGCCCTGATCGCCGTCTCGATGGGCAAGGTCGCGGATGGTCTCGTGGTCCTCGCAGTCGTCGTGCTCAACACGGCCATCGGGTTCGTCCAGGAGATGCGCGCGACGCAGGCCATCGAGGCGTTGAGCCTCATGGTGCCGCAGAACGCCACGGTCGTGCGCGATGGCGACGCGCGTACCCTGCCGGCGCATGAGGTGGTGCCGGGGGACGTGCTGGTCCTGCAGCCCGGCGACCAGGTCGCGGCCGACGTGCGCCTGTTCGACGTCAGCGGCCTTCAGGTCGACGAGGCGGCGCTCACGGGCGAATCCGTCCCGACCGCCAAGCAGGACGAACCCGTCGAGGCGGATGCGGTGCTCGGCGATCGACGCTCGATGGCCTTCGGCGGCACACTGGTCACCGCCGGCACCGCGCAGGGCGTGGTCGTCGCGACGGGAGCGCGGAGCGAACTCGGGCAGATCTCCCGCCTGCTGAGCGAGACCGTCGAGCTGCAGACGCCGCTCACGCGTCGCATCGCGAAGCTCGCCAAGGCGATCACGGTAGCCACCGTGGTCGTGGCCGGCCTGATCTTCGTCGTCGGCGTGCTGCGCGCCAACCCGCTGCTCGACAGCGCGCTGGCCGCGATCACACTGGCCGTCGCCGCCATTCCGGAGGGCCTGCCGGCCGTGATCACCATTGCCTCCGCGTTCGGCGTCCAGCGCATGGCGCGACGCCGCGCGATCGTGCGGCACCTGCCGGCGGTTGAGACCCTCGGCAGCACCACCGTGATCTGCACCGACAAGACCGGGACGCTGACGCGCAACGAGATGACGGTCGAGGCCCTGTGGACGCGTGCCGGCGAGATCGAGGTGACGGGCATCGGTTACGCGCCGACGGGCGAGCTGCGCGCAGCCGGGCAGGTGGTCGACCGGCTGCCGGACGACGTGCGGCGGCTGCTCGTTGCCGGCGCCCTGTGCAACGACGCGGGGCTGGACTGCGACGACGGACGCTGGCGCGTGGTGGGCGATCCCACCGAAGGCGCACTGGTCGTCGTGGCACGCAAGGCCGCGCTGGACGACGTGGCGCTTCGGGCGGAGTTCCCCCGCAAGGACGAGATCCCGTTCAGCTCGGAGCGCCAGCTGATGGCGACCGTGCACGACACGTCCGAGGGCCGGCTGCTCGTGTGCCTCAAGGGCGCGCCGGAGGTCGTTGCTGATCTCTGCACCAGGTTCGCGGATGGGCAGCCGATTTCGACCGAAGCCGTTCACGCGGCTTCGCACGCGCTCGCCTCACGCGGCCTGCGGGTCCTGGCCATCGCCGCGGCGACCCCGGAGGCGGAGCGCGAGGACGTGGAGGGCGTCGTCCTGCGCGGCGACCTGCGATTCCTCGGGATCGTCGGCATGACGGATCCGCCGCGGCCGGATGCCATCGCGGCCGTGAAGGCATGTCAGCGTGCCGGCGTCGCCGTGAAGATGGTGACCGGCGACCACGCCGCGACCGCGCGGGCGATCGGCCTGGAGTTCGGCCTGCTCGATCCAGGCGGCGACAGCGCGGTCGTGACGGGTCGGCAGATCGAGTCGGCCACGGAAGCCGAGCTCATCGAGCTCGCGCGCTCGACGCACGTCTTCGCGCGGGTGGCGCCGGAACACAAGCTCAGGCTCGTGAAGGCGCTGCAGGCCGACGGGCAGGTCGTGGCCATGACCGGCGACGGCGTGAACGATGCCCCGGCGCTCAAGCGCGCGGAGATCGGGATCGCCATGGGGATCAACGGCACGGCGGTCGCCAAGGAAGCCGCGGACATGGTGCTCGCGGACGACAACTTCGCCTCCATCAGCGCGGCGGTCGAGGAGGGCCGGCGCGTCTACGACAATCTCGCCAAGTCGCTGGCGTTCGTGCTGCCCACCAGCCTCGGACAGGCCATGATCGTCCTGTTCACCGTGCTCTTCTTCCCGATCATCGACGGGCACCTGCTGATGCCGATCCAGCCGGTGCAGATCCTGTGGGTGAACCTGGTCGTCGCCGTGGCGCTGGCGCTGCCGCTGGCGTTCGAGGCGCAGGAGCCCGGCCTGATGGAGCGGCCGCCCCGGCCGCCGAACGAGCCGCTGCTGGGTCCGTTCCTGGTGCTGCGGACCTTCCTGGTCGCGACGCTGATGACGGCAGGCGCCGTGGGGATGTTCCTGTACGAGTACAACGCCGATCTGCGGGCCGGTGTCCCGGTCGAGCTGGCGACCGCCCAGGCGCAGACCGTGACGGTCACTACGATCATCCTGTTCCAGGCGCTGTACCTGCTGAACTGCCGGTCACACACGCAGAGCATCTGGCGCATCGGCCTGTTCAGTAACGGCTGGGTGTATGTGGGGATCGGAATCACCCTCGCCCTGCAGCTCGCCTTCGTTTACCTGGCGCCCATGAATCGACTGTTTCACACCGAACCGCTGGCTGCGACCGAATGGGCCCTGTGCTTCGCCGTCGCGCTGGTGGGATTCCTCGTCATCTCCCTTGAGAAGCGGATCTGGAACCTGAGCCGCGGGCAGGGCGCCGCGCAGGGCCAGCCCGCGACCTGACACCGCCACGAGGCCAGCCGCCGCTGAGTCGTCCGCCGTGACCGACACCCGCCTCGAATTCGCCCGCCGCCTGCACGCGCTCGCCCGCACCGGGCTGCATTTCTGCGGCAACGAGTACGACCGGCAGCGCTACGAGGAGATCGAGCGCATCGCCGCCGAGTTGCTCGCCGGCCATGAACCCGAGGATCGCGACGCGCTGCTCGCGCTGTGGCGCAGGGAGACGGGCTACGTGACGCCCAAGGTCGAGGTGCGCGGCGCAACGTTCCGCGACGGTCGAGTGCTGCTGGTACGCGAGACCGCCGACGGTCGCTGGACGCTGCCCGGCGGCTGGGCCGACGTGAACGAGTCCCCCTCGCAGGCCGTCGAGAAGGAGATCGAGCAGGAGTCGGGTTTCCGCGCCCGGGCCGTGAAGCTCGCCGCGCTCTACGACCGCAGCCGCCACGGTCACGGCGAAACCCTCTTTCACGGCTGGAAGGCCTTCTTCCTCTGCGAGATCACCGGCGGAGCGGCGCGCGGCAGCTACGAGACCGACGAGGTCGGTTTCTTCGCGCCGGACGACCTGCCGCCGATGTCGCTCGGGCGCAGCACGCCGCGGCAGGTGGCCCGCATGCTCGAGCACTGGCGCGACCGCGCGCTCCCCACTGACTTCGACTAGGCATAGCCCGCCGCGGCCCTGGCCGCTGCGCGCCTAGTAGCGCGAGGCTATCAGCTCGACGTCGGCGTTGGCCCAGGCGAGCGCCAGCTGTTGCCCGGTCTCCGCGGCCTCGCGGCTCTTCTTCTGCGCGCGCAGGCTGTCGGAGAGTCCCTGCAGCGACCAGCCGTTCGATGGGTTGCGGCGCAGTTCCTCGCGATAGACCGCCTCGGCCTCGGCCGGCTGGCTGGCCGCCAGCAGGACCACGCCAAGCGTCTGCCGGACCGGCGCGTGCCAGCCCGGCGGCTCGTCGTAGGGAATCTGGTCCTCGATCGCGACGGCTTCCCGAAGCGCCGCGATCGCGACGCCGTGGTCACCACCTGCGAGGGCGATTTCTGCGCTCACCGTGCGCTCGGCGATGTGCGCCGCGTGCGCCAGCGGATAGCGGTCCCACACCATCAAGGTCTCCATGATCGGGTCCGCGGCCAGATTTCGAAGGGCGTCGTAGTGCTTCGCGGCGTCATCGGCGCGTCCCTGCCGCAGCGCCGCCATGGCCTGGGCGTAATGCCAGATCGCGGTCACGTAGGGCAGGTCGGGCGCGGGATTGGCCTCGGCCGTGATCTCGTCCCAGCGGCCGAAGCGGACGCGGTCGAACCACGGCGTCATCCAGTAGTGCTGCAGCCCGGCGAAGCCCGGCTGGCGCATCAGCTCGGGCAGGTTGACGCGTGCCGCGGTCTGCAGCGCGGCTTCACGCGCGATGGCGCTCGCGCCTTCCATGCTGGCCGCAAACCACAGGAAGTGATGGTTGTGCGGCACGTATCCGAGCGGATAGAGACCCTGCGCATTGCCCCGGCAGGTCGCGAGGTAGGCGTCGTCGGCCGCGATTGCCTTCTGGTTGGCGATCACCGCGTCGTGCCAGCGGCCGACGCGCGCATAGATGTGCGCCGGCATGTGCACAAGGTGCCCGGAGCCCGGGATCAGCTCGCGCAGGTGATCGGCCGCCGCGACTCCGCGCTGCGGATCGGCGGACGCCTCGACCGCGTGCACGTACAGGTGCAGTGCGCCGGCGTGATCCGGGTTCCGGGCCATCACGGACTCGAGGATCGAGACGATCTCGGCCGTGTTTCCCTTGGGCTCGAGCTGCTCGTCGTAGTAGTCCCAGGGTTGCAGGTCCATCAAGGCCTCGGCGTGCAGGGTCGCGGCGTCGAGGTCATCCGGGCGCTCGGCGGCGAGCTGGCCCGCCGCCCGGGCGTAGGCCTCGTCGAGCGGGCGGCGGCCGTCCGGCGGGTTCTCGGCGTAACGAGCCTCAAGCGCCTGGATGAAAGCCTGTTCGCGTTCGCTCGCCCTCGGCGCCAGCTCCAGCGCGCGCTGCAGCCGCGTCCACGCCTTGGCGTTGTTCGTCGGCTCCATGCCGCCGTTGACGTGCGGCCCGAGCACCAGCGACGCGCCCCACCAGCACATCGCGCAGCCGGGATCGAGTTCCGTGGCCTTCATGAAGGAGCGCTCGGCGGCGTCGTGGTTGAATCCGTAGGTGAGCATGAGCCCCTGGTCGAACCAGCGTTGCACCTCCGGGTGCGCGCTCGTCACGGGGAACGTGTAGTCGCCGAGTCCCTCGAGCAGGGTTGCGCCGACCAGCGACGGCACTTCGGGAGCGGGCGGGGGACGCGGCGTGTCGGCGGTGCGTCGCCCGTAGAAGAGACCGGCGGCGACAGCGATGGCGGCTAGCCCAACGACAAGTGTCCGGTTCATGGAACCTCTCCTTGATCGTCTCAAAGCATCTACTTACGCTGATCCGGCGCAGATCGCAACGCGAATCACTCGCGGACGCGCCTGGGCGAGGGGCATCGCTTCGCAGCAGACGTCAGCGCTCGATGCGGTACTCCACGTCCGCACTCTGCTCGAGCCCTGCCTCGGCCTTGAGCGACCAGTTGCGGTTGATCGTGTAGCGCAGCTTGATGGTGTTGATCGCCTCGGCGATCGAGATGCCGTAGCTCACGAACAGGTTGGGCGACAGGTACTTGCCGAGCACCACCGCGGCGTCGTCGTCGCCGGTCTGCTCCACGGTGACCTCGTCGAGGCCGACGCGGCTGCCCAGACCGCCGAGCAGCAGGCCGCCGCCGCTGAACGCGAGGCTCTCGGCCGCGCGATCGACCGAGGCCGTCTCGCCCGACTGCAGCGTGTTGATGGAGCGGCCGGTGAGCAGGTACGAGAGCGCCTCGTTCTGCGACATCGCCGGCTGCGAGGTGAGTGTGATGAACGGGTCGGCGAGCGTGCCACGCACGTTGATCGCGACCGTGATGTCCTCGCGGCGGATCGCGCGCTCGGCGACGAGGTCGAGCGTCGGCTCGTTGAGCGGCGTCATCTCGAAACTCAGCACGCCGCGAACGATGCGCACGAACTGCCCGAACGCCTTGTACTCGCCCTCCTTGACGCGGATCGCGCCGTCGCCGCGCGCGACGTCGCCGGGCCGCGTGATCACGGTCACGCCGCCCTCGAGCGTCGCGCGCAGGCCGTAGCTGTTCACCCGGACGTTGTCGCCGAGCTCGACGCGGATGCGGCTTCGCAACCGCGCGAGCGTGGACGGCCCGAGGTCGGCGACCTCGAGCCCGACGATGCGCTCGTCCGACGAAGTCGTGACCCGGGTCGTGAGGTCCCTCGGCGTGATCCGGGCCATCGGGATCAGCACCTGGCCGGTCACGTCGAAGCCGTCGCGGCCGGCCGTGAAGGTGAGGTCGGGCGAGGCAACGATGCGGAAGTCGGGCGTGTCGGCCACCTGCAGGTTCTTACCCCACAGGCGCATCGCACCCGTCATGACGTTCTCGGGCCACGCGAAGCTGCCCCGCAGCTGCAGGTCGCCGCGCGCAGTCGAACCGCTGCCCTCGAATACGAGCTCGTCGCCGACGAAGCGGCCGTCGAGGGTCACCTTCGACAGCTGCAGGTTCGTGCGGTAGAGATCGAAGCGGCCGTCACGCACGTGGAACTCGCCGTCGAAACGCGGACTGCCGAGCGTGCCGGAGACCGACACCCGACCGTCGAGCTCGCCGCCCGAGCGGTCGATCTCCGGAACGAACAGGGGCATGGCGGTGATCGCCGAGGACTCACCGTGCACCTCGCCGCTCAGCGTCAGGTCGAGCAGGTCGCGCCCGGACTCGCGCAGCGCCTTCACCGTGCCGTTCAGGTGGGTGCTGTCCGCCACGTTTACAGCGAGCGTCGCCCGTATCTCCTCGGGCTCAGCGTACACGTCCAGCCGCGCGGCGCCGAGCGACACGCGGTCGGTGCGGAACTGGTTGCGGGGGATGTCGAGCGTCGGTTCGTCGAGCGCCAGCGACGTGCCGCCGGTCCACGGGCGGCCCGGATCCTGGGCGGCCCAGCCGCTCGCCTGCAGCCGGCCGTCGAAGTCGCGCCAGCCGAGCATCGAGTGCAGGATCCGCTGCAGCGGCCAGTCCTGGGCACTGTAGAGCACGCGCCATGACGCCGGATCGGCGCGCCATTCGCCCTCGAAGCACAGGCGAGCCTCGCCGCTCGCGATGCAGATCGGCGCGGTGCGCACGCCTGCGGGCCCCGCCTCGAGCGCGGCTGGTTGCAGCAGGTTCGCGCTGTCGTCCTCGAACACGAGGGAGGTCTCCCTAAGCGTGCCGTGCCAGCCGCGGTCCCCCTCCTCGTAGTCGCCGTCCGCTGCGAGCTTGGCCTTGAACCCGGGGATACCCCTCTCGGGGTCGCCAGGCGAGGCGAATCGCAGGTCGAGCGCGTGCTCCCGGGTCCGGCCGCGCGCCTGGAGGGTCGCGGAATCCAGCGCGAGCGCGCCGAGGTCGATTCCGGTCGCGCGCAGGTCCACGTTCGACTCGCGTCGGTCGCCGAGATCGAGGTCGACCACGGCCTCGACCGACTGCACGGTGATCCCGCCGTAACGCAGGCTGCGCAAGCGGGCCTCGCCGGTCGCTTCGGGGCGCGCGGGGCTGCCGCGTGCGTGCCCGGTGGTCAGGAGTTCGCCGTCGAGATCGGGGTGAAGCAGCGCGAGCGAGCGCAGGTCGGCGTCCCAGCGCAGGTCGATGCTCGTCCCCCAGCGGCCGTCGATGTTGACGTGCGACGGGCCGTTCGCAACGCGCACGCCTCGCAGATCGTAGTTGCCGCCGCGGTGCCGCACTTCGCCGCGGCCGGTGAGTGCGCGTCCCATCACGGTGCCCGAGAGCGATGCGAGCCGCAGGGTCCACGGTGCGTCGGGAGTGAAGCCGCTGCCCTCGACGGTGGCGGCGAACGTGACCCGCCCCGGCAGATCCGGCCGCAGGGCGGCGATGTCGAGTCGCTCGCCGTCGAGCCGGGCGCTCCAAGGACGTGCGCCGGTCCACGCGAGCCTGCCGGAGCCACGCAGCCTGCCACCCATCAGCAGGCCGTCGAAGCGCTCGAGCAGCACCTGCTCGCGGTCGATCGAGCCCGCGGCGGTGAAATCGGCATCGGGCAGGTCCGGCACCTGCGTGACCGCCCGCACGTCGAAGGAGTAGGGCAGAGAGCCCTGGAGCGCAAACGTTCCGAGCGGGCTCTGGATCGCGGCGTCGCCCTCGAGCGGCCAGCGCAGGTTGTTCCACTCGCCGGTCAGGTCGAGGACCGGGTCCGCCTCGCCGAAGCGGATGCTGCCGGCTACGAGCGCGGTCGCGCCGGTGCGTGGCAGCCACGCCTCGAACGAGGCGAGCTCCAAGGTCGAATCGTGCCACTGGCCTGCACCCTGCACGCGCAGCGGGCCTTCGCCAAGCGCCGTGGAAACGATCGTGCCGTCCAGGCCGAACGCATCACGGCGGGCGTCGAGAGCGATCGAGCCGCTCGCGATCGGCCACCTGCCGGGCGCGATCCAGGGCGAGCCGTCGAACTCGGTGATGCGCAACGTACCCACGGCGCGCGGCTCCTCGTCGAGCGTCAGCAGGTTGCCGATGAACGAGACATTCGCGGGCTCTGCGAGCGTGACCGTGGTGCCAAGCCGGCCGAGGTTGCCGCGCGCCGCGGCCGCGAAGCGATAGGTGCGCTCGTCGGGCAGGCGCCAGTGTCCGTTCAGGGCCGCCCGCAGGCCGAGCGGCTGCCACGCACGCAGCCTGAGGTTGCCCTCGACGTGGCCCGCGGGGTCGTCGGCCACGAGGTCCGTGAGGTCGATTCGCCAGCGCGTCATGGCGAGCGCGGCCTGCAGCGAGGCGACCTCGACGCGCTGCCCGTCGAGCAGGGTGAGGCCGATGTCGCCGAGCCGGATCCTGGGCGCCGACACCTCGAGGAATCGCGGCAGGAAATGGGGCGCGCTCGGCGGCCGCGGCTCGCGGCGCTTCAGCACGACCTCGATCCGCGCGGCCTCGAGCTGGTCGATCTGCACGATGCCGTGCAGGAGTCCGCGCATTCGCGCCTGCAGCCGCAGGTCGAAAGCCTCGATGCGCACCGCCTCGTGCTCGATGACCAGGCGCTCCACGCGCAGCGGTCCCGCCAGTGTTCCGCTGGCGCCCGTCGCCTCGATGCGGATGTTCTGGAGGCGCTGGAATTGTGCCAGCGCGAGCTCGAGTCCGGCCTGGCTGTTGAGCACGCGATACACGGCCACGACCGGCACGGCCACCAGCAGGACCAGCGCGGCGATGAGGACGATCCATCGCCAGCGCATCAGAGCACCTGTGTGATGTTGAGGTGCAGGCGCGGGCTCTTGCCGGATTCCGACAGCGCCTGGGCGACGTCCACGCCGATCAGCATCATCGGCAGCCGCCAGCGCAGGCCGACTCCCACCGAGTACTCGAGCGGCGTGTCCCAGTCGCTGAACGCATTGCCGGTGTCCACGAAGACCGCGCCACGCAGGTTGTACGGGAAGTCACGCTCGAGCTCGACGGAGGCGACGATCTTGTGCTCGCCGCCGACCGACTGGCGCGACACGGCGCCGGTGTCCGAGACGGTCTCCACCGTCGGGCTCAGCTCGTCGAGCGCGAAGCCGCGCACGCTGCGGTCGCCGCCGGCGAAGAACCGCTGCGAGGCCGGCAGCTCCGAGAAATCGTTGATCCAGCTGGTGCCGAACTCGCCGCGCAACCGTACGTACCACGGGCCCGAGACCGGCCAGACTCGCTCGGCGCGCGTGAAGAAGCGCAGGTAGGACGCGTCGGAGCCGAGCGTCTCGGGGCTGCCGGTCAGCTCGAAGTAGTAGGCCGCATCACGCACCCAGCCGGTGAGGAAGTTGGGCGGCATGCTCGCGTAGCTGATGCCCGGGATGAGCAGCAGGTCGTCGCGCGAGCTGCCGTCGGCGAAGCTGGTGCGTTCCTGGTTGAGCATCAGGAACAGCACGCGCTGCCACTGCCCCATCGCCTGCGTCAGGCCGACGGTGAGCTCGGTGCGCCGGCTGTCGAGGTCGCCGAGTTCCTCGTCGATGTGGGCGACGCTGAACTCGAGCTTCTCGAGCGCGGGGTCGCCGACCGGGATGATGTAGCGGGCGATGATCTCCGTGAGGACGGCGGATCCCGTCGCCTCGAAGCGCAGGCGGTGCCCGCGGTCGTTGACGCGGCGGTTGTCCCAGGCGAAGCGGCCGCGGATCTCGGTGTCCGTGCCGTAGCCCACGCTCACCGAGTAGCGGTGGCGCTTGATCGCATCCGCGCGGATGGTGATCGGGACGGTGAGGGTCTCGGGGTCGCGCTCCCCTGGCGTGACCGTCACGGTGGAGAAGTAATTGCTGTCCTGCAGGGCGAACTGGGTGTTGCGCATGCGCGTGGTGGAGAACACCTGCCCGGTCTCGAAGCGCACGAAGCGCTGCAGCAGTTCGTCGTCGATCACGTCCTGCTCGACCGACACCTCGCCGAAGCGATAGCGCCCGCCGGTCTCGAGCTCGAGGTAAGCCGCCGCCGCGCGCGCCGGCGGGTTCACGACCAGCTCGCGGCGGGTCAGCTCCGCGTCCAGGAAGCCGATATCGCGTGCGACGCGCAGCAGGTCGTTGCGCAGCCGGTCGTAGGTCGGGTGGTTGAGTTGGCTGCCGGGTTGCAGCGCGCTCGAGGCGGCGACGGCGCGCAGCGCGGGTTCGTCGGCGCCGGGGCCGGTGAGGCGGACGTCCACCGATTCCATGAGCACGGGCTTGCCCGGCTTGATCCGCAGGCGGACGATCCACCGCGTATCGTCGCGGCTGGTGCGGCTCCGGATGACCGGCTCGTAGTAGCCGAAGGGCCGCATCGCGTCGGCGGCTTCGTCCACGGCGCGGTCGGCGAGCCGCCGCACCTGGGCATCCGTGACCTCCTCGCGATCGAGGTAGCGCGTCAGCGTCAGGAAGGCGCGGATGTTGTCCGCGACCTCGCGCTCCACGCCGTCCACCTCGATGCGGATGCGCCCGGCGTCGGCAGCAACGGCCGAGCCGCACGGGACGATCACGAGGAGCGGGGCGAGGACGGCGGCAAGGACGGCCGCGAACCGGACGCCGCCGAGCCTTCCGAGCCGCGCGCCTTCCGTCATCGAGTTCCGCACTGGAACTCGAAGCGGCTCGAGCCGCTCTCGGCACCGCGGGCGTCGAAGCGCCGCTCGTGCGCGACCGTGCGCCCGCCGTGCTCGACCCGTACAAGCGTGGAGCAACGGGTGCCGTAGCGATCGTGCCGGACGAACGGCGCCGACAGAGCGCGTTCGAGTTCCGGAGGCAGACCCGTCGTCGCGGTCTCGATCGCGCCGGTCGATTCGCGGTCGGCGAGCAGGTCGAGCAGGTCGGCCGGCGCGGGATCCTCGTCCTCGAGCGCCGCCGTGAAGCGTGCCCGTGTGCGGGTGAGCTTCGGCCAGGGCTCGTCGAGACGGTGGTTGCTGAGCCCGTAGATGCCAGGCGGGAGTTCGCGCGGGCCCTCGTCCACGGCGTTCGAGTAGTAGTGCAGGCTGGTCGGCTCACCCACCAGCAGGTTGAAGCCGGCGAATTGTGGCGCTGCCTCGCTGAGTTCCTCGACGAAGGGGCCCGTCGCCCGATCGTCGCCCAGGTATCGCGGCACGAGCTGCCCGCGCGACGGCGAGCCTTCGGGCGCAGCCGCCTCGACGTTGCGGAAGTTGGTCACGACCCCGAATCGGCCCGAGCGCGACAGGCCCATCCACGTGCCGCCCGCGCGCAGGTCACGCCCGGCGAGGATTCCCGGCACGTCCGTCCACCAGCCGAGCGGCGCCGCGGGCCGGTCGTGGAATTCGTCGCGGTTGCCAGCCAAAACCAGCCGATAGCGGGGATGCGAGAGCCAGGCGAAGACGAGCAGGCACATGGCCGCATTGTACGGTGCGGGCGCTCACTCGCCGGCGGGCACGGGCGGCGACTGGCGCCGCCCGAACAGCACGCGCCCGGCCTTGCGGGTCGCCCAGTAGAGCACCGCGACGACGGCCGCCAGCGTCAGGATCGGCAGGACGATCGCGAACAGCGCGACGCCGGTGGCGCCCACCGTCTCGACCGTCGAGACCACGGGATTGGCGAGTCCCCCGGTCAGGGCGCCCGACTTCGCCCGCAGCAGCGCCGTGCTGCCCTTGGTGAGCCCGGCCGCGCCGCCGCCGGCGATGACGGCCACCGGCCACATCACCGCGGGCGGGATGTCGATCATCACGGCGGCGCTCGCCACCACGCCCGCGGCGAGCGTGGCGGGGCTCGCGATCACGTCGAGCACGTGGTCCACGCCGGGGATGTAGTAGGCCAGCGTCTCGAACACGGCGGCCGTGCCGAGCGTGACCAGCGCCGCCGTGCTGGCGAGCCACTGGAAGCCGTCGCCCAGCGGCAGGTAGCCGAAGCGCGCCGCCAGCCCCGCGATCAACAGCGGCACGAATATGCGGAAGCCGGTCGCGGCAGCGAGGCCGAGGCCGAGCGCAACGCCGATCAGCGATTCGAACTGGAAATCCATGCGCATTCCGGGGCGGGAACGGCCGGCCGGCCGCGGCCGGAATCCTGCCGCATCCGCACCGGGTCCACAATCACGCCGCCGCGCCGAGCGCGTCCCAGGCGGTCTTGGCGATCAGCGCACCGACGACCAGCAGGAACACGCCGCGCACGAAGCCGCTGCCTCGCTTGATGGCGAGGTGGCTGCCCACCTGCGCGCCGGTCACGTTGCTCACCGCCATCGCGAGGCCGAGCAGCCACATGAGTTCGCCGGTGAGGCCGAAGAGCAGGATCGCGGCCGCGTTCGCAGCGGCATTCACGACCTTGGCGGACGCCGAGGCGTGCAGGAAGTCGAGGCCGAAGCCGCGCACGAACAGGAACATGAGGAAGCTGCCGGTGCCCGGACCGAAGAACCCGTCGTAGAGACCGATGACGCCTGCGCCGGCAGCGCCGAGCAGCCGCCCCCGGCGTCCCAGCCCGCGCGGACGGTGCTCGAGACCGAAGTCCCGGTGCAGGAGCGTATAGGCAAGCACCAGCGTGAGCAGCACCGGCACCAGCGCCCGGAACCGGTCGGGCGGAATGGCGGTCGCGATCCACGCACCCGCCAGCGCGGCGAGGAACGCGGCCACCGCCGCCGGCAGCACCAGCCGCCAGTCGAGCCGCACGTGGCGCAGGTAGCGGAAGATCGCGCTGGTGGTGCCCGCGAGGCCGGCGAGCTTGCCCGTGCCGAGCAGCGTCGGGTGCGGCGTGGCCGGATACGCCGCGAACAACGCAGGCAGCTGGATGAGCCCGCCGCCGCCCGCCATCGCGTCGATCACGCCGGCGCCGAACGCCGCGGCGAGCAGGAACAGGATCTCGAGGCTCACGCCGGCGTTTCCGGGCGGCTCAGCGCGAACCCCAGAGACCCACGCCGGGCGTCCGGCGCAGCGGCAGCGGCGAGCCCGCGTCGTACCAGTCCTCGATGAGACGGAAGGAGACCGACTGTGGCGGCGGCAGGCGCGGGGTGCCGGCCGCGATCTGCGCGCGGGTGAACCAGCGGACGTCCTCGAGTTCCTCGTCGGCGCGCGGGACGGCGTCGGCGGCCGCCCGGGCCGTGAAGCCGATCATGAGCGAGGCGGGGAAGGGCCAGGGCTGCGAGGAGTGGTAGCTCGCCTCGTTGACCGTCACGCCGGTCTCCTCGAGCACTTCGCGGGCCACCGCGTCCTCCAGGCTCTCGCCCGGCTCGACGAAGCCGGCGATGGTCGAGTACCGGCCCGCCGGCCACGCAGCCTGCCGGCCGAGCAGGGCGCGCTCACCGTCGGTGACCAGCACGATGATCGCCGGATCGAGGCGCGGGAACTGCTCGGCGCCGCAGCCGGGCGCGGTACACCTCATGACGTGGCCGGCGCTCTCGCTGCGCGCCGGCGCGCCGCAGCTGCCGCAGTGGCGGTGCCGCTGCCGCCAGAGGACCATCGCCCGAGCGTAGGCGAGCAGGCCCGCCTCGTCTTCGGGCAACAGGCCGCCGGCGCTGCGCAAGTCCTCGAAGCGAGTCTCAGGGGCCAGCACGGGCGGCGGGTCGTCGGCCAGTTCGGCGGCGAAGCAGACGTGGCCGCGGAACCGACCCAGCAATACCAGCTCGCCGTCCCGGAGTGTCCGTCGGATATCGTGGGTCGCCTCGAGGAAGGCCGCGGTGCAGCCCGGCCCGGCGGGCCGTACCAGGCTGCGCGCGTGCCAGAGCGGGACGATCAGGGAGCCCGGGTCGGCCAGCGCGGCTGCGACGGCATCCGGATCCTTGCGCAGGTGGGCGACACGATCGAGGTAGGGGCCGGAGAAGACGTTCGGAGTGCGCACGACGGTCTTCGCAGGAGCGGGGGCGCGCAGTCTAGCAACCCCGGCCCTCAGCCGGACGGCGGGCCGGTGCGGCAGGCGGCGCAGTTGTCGGGCAGCAGGTCGAGGGTGTCACGCAGCCACAGTGCCTCGCAGTCGGGGCAGCGGGCCAGCACGAACTCGTCGAGCCGGGCCAGCACATGGAGCAGGTGCCATGCGTGCTCGAAGCTGATCACGGTGGCCGGGCAGAGCACGCAGAACGTCTCATACACGTCGCAGAAGCGGCCGATCTCCTCGAGGCTCGGCCGGTAGAGCACCTGCGGCTGCCCCAGGAACCCGCACTGGCGCAACAAAGCGCACAGCGTCGCGGCCTGCAGCTCGTGAGCCGGGCTGCGCCGGAAGAAGGACATCTGGCGCGGCGACTTGCCACGGCGCCGGCGCACCGGTCGGGCGGCCTGTCCCTTGAAATAGTCGCGGTACAGCCGACGAATGCGATCGCCCGACAGCCCGGTCGCCTGACGAATGGTCTGGGTCCGGGCCTCGTGGCTGATGAGGCGGTGGGCGACGGCAAGTCGTTGCCGGTCCCGATCGTAGCGGCTGTCGGTGATGCGCATGGCTGGTCCCCCAATCTGGTCATTCCCGCCATATATGGTCTAAACGGACCACATTTGGCAGTCTATAACCAAATATGGTCCGTTTGGACCATATATGGAGAAAACGTCATGACGACACTGCCTTTCGACCCGTCCGCGGTGGCCGGGACTCCAGCCCGTCATGGCCTGTTACCTCCCACCCTGAGGCGGGATCTCGCCGATCTGAACGGCCAGTTTCTCGACCTGAGCCTCGCCGGCGAACGGACGGTCGACCCGAGCGCCGGCTGGGCCGAGCCGGTTCGCCGGCGCCTGCGGGAAATCGACCGACCGACGCGCGCGCGGATGGCGGAGGCCCCGTTCGCGCTGTTCCGGCTGGTCCTCCCGGTTCCGCCGCTTGCGGCAACTCTCGAGCCGCCGGGCGGTGTCGCCGACCTGCCCTTGTCCGCCGCGGCAACGACATCCCCGGGTCGCTGGACCTCCTTTACCCACCAGGCGGCCTTCTTCGCGCGCCGGCTCGTGGACGGGGCGGCCCTTGCCGCCAACGTGGTGCTCGACCTCACGCCCGACGCCCAGGCACAGCTCGCCGCGTTGTCCCCGTCCCAGCTCGCGGCCGTCGCGTCCGCGCCGGGCCTGGTCCGGCCGCGCTGGCCCGATCACCTGCATTTCTGGGAGATGCTGGAGGCGGCGGCGCGGCGGGATTCGGCGCTCGCACTGCAGTGGGCCCATTGCGTCGGCGTGTGCCTGCTCGGCGTCGAAGCGCAGGGCGAGGCGGGCATTCCGTCGGGCGCCGGCCGGCGACGGCCGCGGCGCTGACTTCCTTGCCGCTCCCGGGATGGCGCATTACCCTTCGCTCCCCTTTCGCCCGGCCACCCCCCGATGCAGGCCCTGTCGCTTCGCAAGCTCACGAAGACGTATCGCAACGGCGTGCAGGCGCTGAAGGGCATCGACCTCGACGTCGGGCAGGGCGACTTCTTCGCGCTGCTCGGCCCGAACGGCGCCGGCAAGACCACCGCCATCGGCATCATCGCCTCGCTGGTCAACAAGACCTCGGGGCAGGCGCTGGTGTTCGGCCACGATACCGATACCGATCTCGAGGCCGCGAAGGCCTGCCTCGGGCTCGTGCCGCAGGAAATCAACTTCAACCAGTTCGAAAAGGTTTCCACGATCCTCGTCAACCAAGCGGGCTTCTACGGCATCCCGCGCCGGGTGGCGAAGGAGCGCATGGAGCTGTGGCTCCACCGGCTGCAGCTCTGGGACAAGCGCGACGCGGTGTCTCGCTCGCTCTCCGGCGGCATGAAGCGCCGGCTGATGATTGCGCGCGCGCTGATCCACGAGCCGCGCCTGCTGATCCTCGACGAACCCACCGCCGGCGTGGACATCGAGGTGCGCCGCTCGATGTGGGAGTTCCTGCGCCAGCTCAACGAAGACGGCACGACCATCATCCTCACCACCCACTATCTCGAGGAGGCGGAGAGCCTCTGCCGGCACATCGCGATCATCGACGAGGGCCGCATCATCGAGAACGACCGCATGGCGACGGTGCTTCGCAAGCTGCACAGCGAGGTGTTCGTGCTGAACCCGCGCCAGCCGGTCGCCGCCGCGCCGGTGCTGCCGGGCTACGCGGTCAAGCTCGCCGACGACGGCTCGATCGAGGTGGAGGTCACCAAGGCGCAGAACCTCAACGAAATCTTCGCCGCGCTGTCGGCGCGCGGCATCGAGGTCGTGAGCATGCGCAACAAGGCCAACCGCCTCGAGGAACTCTTCATGAGGCTCGTGGAGGGCCGGGACGCTGAGACCGGGCTCCCGAAGCCCGCGGTGTCGGCATGAACCGCAGCGGGATCCTGACGGACGCCGCGCCGCCGCCGCGCGACGGCCACCGCTGGGTGGGCTTCCGCACCATCGTCATTCGCGAGTTCAGCCGCATCGTGCGCATCTGGGGCCAGACCCTGGTGCCGCCCGCCATCACCGCGACGCTGTACTTCGTGATCTTCGGCAGCCTGATCGGCCGGCGCATCGGCGAGATGGGCGGCGTCAGCTACATGCAGTACATCGCGCCGGGTCTCATCATGATGTCGGTGATCACCAACAGCTACGGCAACGTGGTGTCCTCTTTCTTTGGCGCCAAGTTCGGCCGCCACATCGAGGAGCTGCTGGTCGCCCCGCTGCCCAACTGGCTGATCGTGTCGGGCTACGTCGCGGGCGGTCTCGTGCGCGGCCTGCTGGTGGGACTCGTGGTGACGCTGATCGCGCTCTTCTTCACGCGCCTGCACGTCGAGCATCTGTTCGCGGTGCTGGCGGCGGTGCTGCTCACGGCCGTGATCTTCTCGCTGCTCGGGTTCGTGAACGCGGTGTTCGCGAAGAACTTCGACCAGATAAGCTTCGTGCCGACCTTCATCCTCACGCCCATGACCTACCTCGGCGGCGTGTTCTACTCGATCGCCATGCTGCCCGACTGGGCGCAGAGCCTCTCGCGCGCCAACCCGATCCTCTACATGGTGAACGCGTTCCGCTACGGCTTCCTCGGTCATTCCGACGTCAACCTCGGGCTGTCGTTCGCGCTGATGGCCGTGACGGCGGCGGCGCTGTTCGGCAGCTGCGTGTGGCTGCTCGAGAAAGGCATCGGCACGAGGGAATGAGCCGTGTGCGGCCGCTTCGCCTTCTACTCCCCGCGTGAGGCCGTCGCCCGGCTGTTCGGCGTGGCCGACGCGCCCGACATCGAGCCGCGCTACAACATCGCGCCGACCCAGTTCGTCGCGGCCGTCCGCGAGGCGGGCGGACCGCGCGCCGTCGCGATGCTGCACTGGGGCCTCGTGCCGTTCTGGGCGAAGGAGCGCGCGGTCGGCGCACGGATGATCAACGCGCGCGCGGAGACGCTCGGCGAAAAGCCGTCGTTCCGCCATGCGTTCCAGCGTCGCCGCTGCCTGGTGCCGGCCGACGGCTACTTCGAGTGGCAGCGCTCGGGCGCGGTGAAGCAGCCGTACTTCATCGCGTTCGAGGACGAGCAGCCCTTCGGCATGGCGGGCCTGTGGGAGCGCTGGCGCGATCCGGCGACCGACGAGACGCTCGAGAGCTGCTGCATCGTCACGACCTCGCCGTCGGCCGCCGTGGCGCAGGTGCACGACCGCATGCCCGTGATCGTGCCGCCGGCCCGCTACGCCGAGTGGCTCGACCCTGCCAACATGGCGACCGCCCGGCTCGCGGACCTGCTCGTGCCGTGCGAACTGCCCGGCCTCGCGGCCCGGCCGGTGAGCCGCCGCGTGAACGACGCCCGCAACCAGGGGGCCGAACTCCTCGAACCGGTGGGCACGCCACCCGACGCCACGTAGAGTCGAACACCCATGCCGCCCATTGTCCGTCCAGCCGCCCGCCGCCTGACGGGGTTTCTGTCCCGGTGGCTGGTCGTGGCTGCGTTGGCCGTCGGCCTCGCCGGATGCGGCCTCGGCCTCGTCTACCCGCGACTCGACACCGTGGTGGGCTTCTACATCGAGGGCCTGGTCACGCTGGACAAGGCGCAGTCCGCCGAGCTCAAGCGGATCCTCGCGGGCAACCTCGACTGGCATCGTCGCTCGGAACTCGACCGCTATTCGGCCTTCCTGCGCGAGCTGGCCGGCGCGGTCGAGCGCGGCGCAGGCCGCGAGGACTGGATTGTGGCCAGCCGCCGGACCGAGGAGTACTGGCGCCGCGTCTTCGAGCAGGCCGCACCGGGCTACGCCGCGCTCGCCGCCACCTTCACGGATGCACAGGTGGCCGAGTTGC
>Ga0316622_100000074_pt1 | contig 44386 bp, 35 predicted proteins | sample OWC_Aug_OW2_C1_D_FD_207646 | JGI IMG/M metagenome (GOLD analysis project Ga0316622, IMG submission 207646) | Wetland soil microbial communities from Old Woman Creek delta, Ohio, United States - OWC_Aug_OW2_C1_D5_C | ecosystem: Environmental > Terrestrial > Soil > Wetlands | place: USA: Ohio... | reverse complement strand
CGTGCCCCCAGACCCCGATCAGGAAGTACATCGGGACGAGCATCACTTCCCAGAAGAAGTAGAACAGGAAGAGGTCGAGCGCGAGGAAGACGCCCATCACTCCGGCGAGCACCCAGAGGAGGGCGGCGTGGAAGAGCCCGACCCGCCGCTCGATCTCGCGCCAGGAGACGAGCACGGCGATGACTCCGATGAGCGCGGTCAGCCCGACGAGCGGCAGGCTGAGGCCGTCCAGGGCGAGATGGTAGCTGATCCCGAAGCGCGGGATCCATTCGGCCTGCTGCTCGACGATCCAAGCGCCGGGGCCGTCGGGCCGGGGGCCGCCGCTCAGGCCGGGCCCGGATGCGCCCAGCCAGAGGGCGGCGACGAGCGCGAGATCGAGCAGCGTCGCCGCGAGAGCGACCGCGCGCGCCCAGGCGGGCCGCCGCCCGAGCAACCAGGCGAGGAGCCCCCCCGCAAAGGGAACCACGATGAGCCAGGTGAGGATCATGACGCTCCCGATCGCACGGCTCTCGATTCACGGCGGGAGACCCGGTCGCTCGCCCGGACTTCATCCCCCGCGCTGCGACCCGCATCCAGGGTCCTCTCTCCCCGCCGAAACATGGCCCTCCCCACTCGGTTCACGACCACAGGAGAATCGCGACGCCGACCACGGCGCCGAGCGCGATGCCCATGGCGTAGGCCCGCAGGCGTCCGCTTTGCGTGCGGGCGAGCGACAGATGGAGCCCGGTCGCGAATGCGGCGAGTCCGCTCCAGGCGCTGTCGAAGTAATCCGGCCGCGTGATGCGCGCGAGCCAGGCGAAGGGTCGCACCCAGAGGAGATCGTAGGCGCGATCGAAGCCCCATCCGGCCAGGAGCAGGCGCGCGAGCGCGGCTCCGGCTCCGCGGCGCGACCAGCGTTCCGCGAGCGCGGGCCGCGCGGCATAGAGGACCCAGGCCAGGAGGAGTCCGCCGAGAACGACGAGCGAAGCGGCCACCGCCGGCCAGACGCTCTCCCCAGCGGCATGACCGTGTCCCGGCCCTGCGATGCCGGCGAGACGGTCCGGGAAGCTGCCGGCCAGGAAAGAAGAGAACCGCGGCGGGCCCCCGAACGCGGCCGGGAATTCGATGAAGCCGCCGGCCACGGCGAGAACGGCCAGCCCGACGAGGGGGACCGCGATCGCCCAGCCGGTCTTGCGCGTGACGGGCGTGCGCAGCGGTCCGGCGAAGACGCGAAAGACGAGCCGGAAGCTGTAGAGCGCGGTCACGAACGCGCCCGCCACTCCGGCGGCCCACAGCCAGCGGCCCGCGTGCGGAGAGGCCCATGCGGCGGCGAGGATGCTCTCCTTGCTGAAGAAGCCCGCGGTGACGAAGGGCAGCGCCGCCAAAGACGCGGCGCCGGCGGTGAAGGTGAGGGCGACGAGCGGGAGCTTCCGCGCGAGGCCGCCCATGCGCCGCAGGTCCTGCTCGTGATGCAGGGCGAGGATGACCGCGCCCGCGCCCATGAAGAGGAGCGCCTTGAAGAAGGCGTGCGTCATGAAGTGGAAGACCGCCGCCTGCCAGGCGGCGACCCCGAGCGCGAGGAACATGTAGCCGATCTGGCTCACCGTCGACCACGCGAGCACGCGCTTGATGTCGGTCTGCGCGAGCGCGCTGAGCCCGGCCACGAGCAGCGTGACCGCGCCGATCGCGGCAGTGACGGCGAGGGCGGCCGGGGACAGGGCGAAGAGGGTGTGCAGGCGCGCGATCAGGTAGACGCCCGCGGTCACCATCGTCGCCGCGTGGATGAGCGCGCTCACGGGAGTCGGCCCGGCCATCGCGTCGGGCAGCCACGTGTGGAGCGGCAGCTGCGCCGACTTGCCGATCGCGCCGCCGAGGAAGAGCAGCGCGGCCGCGGTCGCGACGCCGGAGCCGACCGGCCAGGCGGAAGCGGCGCGGCCGAGGAGCGTCTGGATGTCCACGGTCCCCAGCTCCCAGAAGACGAGGAAGATCCCGAGGGCGAACGCCGTGTCGCCGACGCGGGTGACGATGAAGGCCTTCCGCGCGGCGCGTCCGTTCGCCGGATCGCGATACCAGAAGCCGATCAGGAGATAGCTGCAGAGTCCGACGCCCTCCCAGCCGAGATAGAGGAGCAGCAGGTTGTCGGCCAGGACGAGGACGAGCATGGAGGCGACGAAGAGGTTCATCCAGGCGAAGAAGCGCGCGTAGCCCTCGTCGCCGCGCATGTACTCGGTCGCGTAGAGATGGATGAGGAAGCCGACCCCGGTCACGACGAACACGAAGACGGCCGCCAGCGAATCGAACCGCAGGGCGATCGCGGGAGCGAGGCCGCCGGCCGACCACCAGGTCCACAGCTGCGCGCCGACCGCCTCCCCCTCGCGCAGCGGGCCCCAGGCGCCCGCGGCGACGCGCAGGGCGAGCAGCGCCGACGCCGCGATCGAGCCGGCGCCGATCCAGGCGACCGCGCGCGGCCCGAGCCGGCCGCTGCCCAGCGCGAGGATGAGGAACCCCGCGAGGGGCAGGGCCGGGATCCATGCCAGCGTCAGCGACGACATCGCGACCTCGCAACCTTCATCGCGATCGGCTCACCTTTCTCCAAGACCGGCTCGGCTTCCTTCACGACCCGCGCCCCCTTCACGACCCGCTCACCCTTCAGCACGGGCCGCTCAACCTTTCATCAAGCGCGCCCGATCGGGATCGAGCGTGCGCAGCAAGCGATAGAGGCCGAGGAAGAGGGCCAACCCGACCGACACCTCCGCCGCGGCGACGACGAGGATGAAGAGGAACATCACCTGCCCGTCCGGCTGGCCCCAATGCGCGCCGGCGAGCACGAAGGCGAGCCCCGCCGCGTTCAGCATGATCTCGATGCCCATGAGCGTGAAGACGAGGTTGCGGCGCGCGAGCGTGCCGGCGAGGCCGAGCGCGAAGAGGAGCGCGGCGAGGAGCAGTCCGTGTTCGAACGGCACGCCGTTCATGAGCCCTCCTCTTCGCCTTCCGCCGGGTCCTGCATGGCGGAGATGAAGTGCGAGCCGAGCCGGTAGGCACCGACGAGCCCGGCGAGGAGCAGGAACGAGGCGATCTCGACGGCGAGCGCGTAGGGCCCGAAAAGCGCGACCGAGACGTCTTGGGGCGGAATCGTCCGCCCGCCTGTCATCCCGCCCGGTGCGCGCCAGAGCAGATAGGCGAGCTCCGCGGCAAGCAGGAGGGCAAGCAGCGCGGGACCGAGCCAGGCGCGCACCTGGAGCCACTCGGACTCCGGGCGGCGGGCCTCGACGGAGACGTTGAGCGTCATGATGAAGAAGACGAGGAGCACCATGATGGCGCCGGCGTAGATGACGATCTCCAGGGCGGCGACCAGCGGGGCACCGACGAGGAAAAAGATCAGCGCGACGGAGAGCAGCGAGACGACGAGGTACAGCGCGGCATGCGCCGCGCTTCGCCGCGTGACGACGAGCGCGGTCGCGACGAGCGCGATCAGCGCTGCGCTGTAGAAGGCGAACTCCATGCCGTCGGCTCCTCCCTCAAGGCATCAGTTGGCGCAGATCGGCCGGCGGATGCTCTCCGGCGCCCGTCCCCTTGGGCTTGCCGGCGATCTCGACCCCGGCCACACCATAGTAGTTGAAATCGTGGTACTTGCCTGTCCCCGCGATCAAGAGATCCTCCTTCTCGTAGACGAGATCGCGCCGCCGGAACTCGCTCATCTCGAAATCGGGCGTGAGCTGGATCGCGTAGGTGGGGCACGCCTCCTCGCAGAAGCCGCAGAAGATGCAGCGCGAGAAGTTGATCCGGAAGAACTGCGGGTAGCGCCGCCCGTCGGGCGCCTCGGTCGCCTGCAGAGCGATGCAGTCGACCGGGCAGACGGCGGCGCACAGATGGCAGGCGACGCAGCGCTCGGCGCCATCCGGGTCGCGCGAGAGAACGATGCGCCCACGCCAGCGCGGCGGCAGCTTCGGCCGCTCGTCCGGATACTGGATCGTCTCCCGGCGCGCGAAGGCGTGGCGGAAGACGATCCCCATCGTCCGGATCGCGTTCGCGATCGCTCTCATGCGCCTACTCCAGCCATAACACCACCGCTCCCGTGACGAGCAGGTTCGCGAGCGCCAGCGGCAGCATCAGCTTCCAGCCGTACGCCATCAATTGGTCGTAGCGCGGCCGGGGCAGCGTGCCGCGCACCAGGATGAAGAGGGCGATCACCGCGCAGGTCTTCAGCAGGAACCAGACCGCCGGCGGCAGCCACGGCCCCATCCATCCGCCGAGGAAAAGCGTGGTGACCATCGCGGCGATGAGGGTCACCCCGATGTATTCGCCGACGAAGAACATCCCGAACTTCATGCCCGAGTACTCGGAATGGTATCCGGCGACCAGTTCCGCCTCGGCTTCGGGAAGATCGAAGGGCAGGCGGCGCGTCTCGGCGAGGCCGGCGATGAAGAAGATCACGAGGCCGACGAACTGCGGCACGCAAAACCAGAGGCGGCGCTGCGCCTCGACGATATCGACCAGGCTGAAGGAACCGGCCTGCAGCACGACCCCCATGAGGGAGAGGCCCATGAACACTTCGTAGCTTACCATCTGCCCGGCCCCGCGCAGGCCGCCCAGCAACGGATACTTGCTGCGCGAGGACCACCCCGCGAGGACGACGCTGTAGACGGTCAACGACGACATGCCGAGAAAGAAGAGCAGTCCGACGTCGAGGTCGATCACCCGGAAGCCCGGAGCGAAAGGCACGACGGCGATCGAGAGGAGGACCGCGACCATGGCGATCGCCGGCGCGATGATGAAGATCGGCCGCTCGGCGAAGCCCGGCACCCAGTCTTCCTTGAAGAAGATCTTGACCATGTCGGCCACGACCTGCAGCAGGCCGAAAGGTCCGACTCGATTCGGGCCGTAGCGATCCTGCCAGAGGGCGAGCAGGCGCCGCTCGACCCAGATCAATCCCGCCGCGACGGTGAGCGCCCCGCCCAACACGAGGAAGACGACCGCCAGGGGAGGAACGAGGTGCATTACGCTTCCTCCTCTTGCGGCTTCTCCACGCGCGCGTAGGCGACCGTTTCCCAGGCAGGCTGCTCGCGATACCCGGCCGGGACGACGACGTGCCCGGCGGGAAGGGTCGGATCGATCCGCAGCGGCAGCAACCAGACGAGCCCGAGGCCGGCGGCGCCGGGCACGCTTGCATCGCTTGCCGCGCAAGCCTCCGCGGCCGTTTCCCCGTCGATCCCGATCACGCGCACGCATCCGCCATCCGAGAGCCCAAGCGCGCGCGCGTCTTCGGGTCCGATCACCGCCTCCGGCTCGGGACGCCTCTCCCGCACGGCGGGAGCGCGATCGCTGAGCTCCTCCGAGCCGAAGACCTCTTGGCGGGTGAGGAGGCGGAGGATCCCACGCGTGGCGGGCAGCGGCGAAGGAAGCGCGTCCGCCCGAAGGGAGCCGGGCCTGGCAAACCCGCCGGCCGGGCGTGCGCCGCCCGTTCGCGTGCCGTCCGCTCGTTCATCGCGCGGATCCTGGTGGCCGCGATCGTTCCGCGCCCGGCCGAACGCGCGCGCATCCGCCCCGCTCGCGCGCAGCGGTCCGGCCAGCTCCTCGTGGAAACGATGGAGCGCTTGCACCGAGTTCCACCCCGGGGCCCAGTAGCGCGCGATCCACTCGGCCGGAACCTCACCGGGGTAGCCTTCCATCGAGAAGGAGAATGGGGTATCGGGGTCCGTCGGCGGAGCTGGCTCGTGGACCTCGCGATGGGCGATCATGGCCGTGCGCCCGCTATAGCGGGCCGGCTGCCGGGGGATCGGCTGCCCACCCCACTCGCGCGCCGTCCGGCCGACCGCCGCGATCGCGGCGAGAGCCGGCGTCTCGCGGGCGAGCGCCTCCCACAGCTCCGCGATGCGCGGCTCGGGCGCCCGCTCCCGCGTGCCCGTCGCCGGAACGCGCGCCCGATCGCCGAGATCGACCAGCCACTGCCAGGCCGGCCGCGTCCCCGGGCGCGGCGGATGGACGGCATAGTGGCGTTGCAGGCGGCCTTCATGGTTGACGAGAGTTCCGGCGCTCTCGGAAAAGGGCGCCGCCGGCAAGGCGAGTGCGGCGCGCGCGGCGGTCGGCGTCGCGAGATGGTCGACGACGAGCAGCCGCGCCCGTCCGAGAAGTTCCGCGAGCATCCGGGGGGGACAACGGCGCGCGAGGTCGTTCTCGAGGACGATCAGCGTGTCCGCTTCGCCTCGCGCCACGAGATCCGCCGCAAGCTCGATGCCGTTCTCGGACAGGAGCGTCACGCCCATCGTGTTGCACTCGGGGACGAGGAGCGCGAGGCAGGCCTCGCGGCCCGCATTCGCAAGCGCCCGGGCGATATTGGCCGTGGCAGCGAGCAGCTCCGCGCAGCCGGCCTCGATTCCGGAGACGATCGCCGGCCGCCCGGCCGCGCGCAGCGCGCTCGCGATCGCTCTTGCCCGCCCGCGCGCCGCCTCGTCGAGCTCCCCAGGCTCCGGGGCGGCAGCATCGAGCTCGTGCGCGATCGCGAAGCCGAGCCGCGCCGCCTCCTCGGGCGAGGCGCGCACCACTTCGCGGGCCGCTCGATCGAGCGACGTCGCCCGGGGACTCACGAGCATGAGACCGCTCGCTTCCCGATCCGCGACGATGCGCACGAAGACATCGTTCCACGACTCGATGCCCAGCTGCGCCGCGCGCCCCGCCGCCTGACGCAGCGCCGCCTGCCGCGCGCCCAGTTCGAAGCGCGGCCCGGCCCCGAGCAGATCGACGCCGAGAACCAGGATGGCGTCCGCGTTTTCGATGTCCGCCGGCGAGGCGATGCGCCCCGGCGTTTCCCGCAGGATGCCCGCCGCGCGGGCGGCCAGCCGCGCCTGCCGCGCGCTCAGGCCGTTGCAGAAGCGCGCGGGGCCGACGAGCCGGCGCAGGGCGAAGTTCGACTCGAGCGAAGCGCGCGGCGAGCCGATGCCCGCGAGGCCGCGGCTCGCGGCCAGGAATTGCGCGGCGCGGTCGAGGAGCGCGTCCGCGTCTTGCGCGGACACGGACGCGCGCGCTTCCCCGTCCGGCTCCTGGGGAACGCGCAGCGCATCTCCGCGCGGGGCTTCGAGGCGCGCATAGTGCAGGAACTCGTATCCGTAGCGACCGCGGTCGCAGAGGAAGAAGCCGTTCAGCTCCGGGTGATAGCGATTGCGGATGCGGCGCAGCGTGCCGTAACGCTCGCCCGCGATCGTGTTGCAGCCCACTCCGCAGTGGACGCAGATCGAGGGCGCCGTCTGCAGGTCCCACGGGCGCGCGTAGTGACGGTGCAACGTCTTGTCGGTGAAGACGCCCGTCGGACAGACTTCGACCAGGTTTCCGCTGAAGGGGCTCGCGAGCGTCCCCTCCTGCGAGCGGCCGAACCAGGTGAGGTTGCGCAGCGCGAACGGGTGCAGGTCGCCGCCGCCAGCGTAGTCGCGGTAGAAACGCACGCAGCGATAGCATTGGATGCACCGGTTCATCTCATGCATCACCGCCGGGCCGAGGCTCTGATTATGAAAGGTGCGCTTGCGGAAGCGGAAGCGCCGGTAGGTGTGCCCGGTCAGCTGGGTCATGTCCTGCAGGTGGCATTCGCCCCCTTCGTCGCACACGGGGCAGTCGTGGGGATGATTGGTCATCAGCCACTCGATCACCGCGGCGCGAAAGGCGATCGCTTCGCCGTCCGCGATCGAGATGCGCGTCCCTTCGACGGCGGGCGTCATGCAGGCCATGACGATCTTCCCGCGCGTGTCGTTCTCGTCGCGGAACTGTTTGACGGCGCACTGGCGGCAGGCGCCGATCGAGCCGAGCGCCGGATGCCAGCAGAAGTAGGGCACTTCGAAGCCGAGGGCGAGCGAGGCCTGCAGCAGGTTGAGCCCCGCCGGGACCTCGTGAGGTCGGCCTTCGATGTAGACTTTGACCAGCGGCTCGCCCATCTCAGCTCTTCTCTCTCGCCGCGCCTACCAGAGCCGGTCCTTCGCCTCGCGCCTCGCGGTGGGAGCAGCGTTGCTCGCGAATGTGCCGCTCGAAATCCTCGCGGAAGATCCTGAGCGCGCTCTGCAGCGGCTCGACGGCCCCGGGGGCGAGCGCGCAGAAGGTGAACCCGGGCGCGAGCAGGCGGCAATGGTGCTCGAGGATCTCCAAGTCGTCCGGCTCGCCGCGGCCTTCCTCGATCGCCTGCAGGGTGGCCGCCGCCCAAGGCAGGCCGTCGCGGCAGGGCGTGCACCAGCCGCACGATTCCTGCGCGAAGAAGCGGATCAGGTTCAAGGTCGCGCCGACGGGACAGACAGTGTCGTCGAGCAGGATCATCGTCCCCGTGCCCAGGCGGCTCCCCGCCGCCTGCACGGCTTCGAAATCCATCGCCACCTCGAGGTGCTCGGGACCGAGAAAGTCGGTCGAGGCGCCTCCCGGCAGGAAGGCGCGCAGGCGGCGGCCGGGCGTCATCCCGCCCGCGTGTTCCGCGATGATCTCGCCCGCCGTCGTGCCGAGCGGCAGCTCCCAGATGCCCGGACGGCGCACGCGCCCGCTCGCGCCGTAGAGCTTGGTCCCGCCGTCCTTGCCCTTGCTCAACGAAAGGTACCAGGGAACGCCGTGCGCGACGATGCCCGGCACGTTGCAGAGCGTCTCCACGTTCTGGACGACCGTCGGCTGCCCCCACACGCCGACGATAGGAGGGAAGGGCGGTTTCGTGCGCGGATTGGCGCGCTTGCCTTCGAGCGCGCTCATGAGCGCCGTCTCTTCGCCGCAGATGTACCGGCCGCCGCTCGCGTGCAGATGCACCTCGAGATCGACCGCGCTCCCCAGGATGCGCCGGCCCAGGTACCCCGCCGCGCGCGCCTCGGCCAGCGCCTGCCGCAGGACGGCGGCCGCGCGCTTGTATTCCTGCCGCAGGAAGAGGAAGGCCGTCTCCGCTTCGATCGCATATGCGGCCAGCGCGACGCCCTCGATCAGCAGATGCGGATCGTTCTCGAGCAGCAGCCGGTCCTTGAACGTGCCCGGTTCCATCTCGTCGGCATTGACGAGGAGGTATTTCGGCCTGGGCGCCTCGGGCCCCAGCGGGACGAAGCCCCACTTGCCGCCGGTCGGGAAACCCGCCCCTCCGCGGCCGCGCAGGCGGGAGTCCTTGACCAGGGCGGTCACCTCCGCGGGGGGCAGCTCCGCGAGCGCGCGGCGCAACGCGCGATAACCGCCGGCCGCCTCGTACTCGGCCAGGGAGACGGGCCGGCCGTCGGCGTGCATGCGCCCGGTGAGCGGCCGGTCCAGGCTCTTTGCGCTGCGCGAGTCCAGCGTCCCCTCCCCTTCGTCGCGCGGGCGATCCGCGGAGCGCCCGCCGCGTGGCGCGCCCGCTCTACGGATAGCGCGCGAGAATCTCCTCCACGTGCGCGCCGGTCAGATTCCCGTGCAGGTCGTCGTCGATCATCATCGCCGGCGCGCGATCGCACGCGCCGAGGCAGGGAACGGTGAGGAGCGTGAAGCGCCCGTCGGCCGTCGTCCCGCCGAGATCGATCGAGAGCGCGCGGCACAAGGCGTCGCGCACCTCCTCGTGTCCCATGATCCAGCAGCTGATGCTGTCGCAGATCAGGATCACGTGCCGCCCGACGGGGCGGCGGAAGATCAGGTTGTAGAAGGTCGCGACCCCGTCGAGTTCGTCGACCGTCAGTCCCAGCACCGGGGCGAGATCGGCGAGCGCCTCGTCGCTCACCCAGCCGCGGTGCCGCTGCACGGCGAGGAGCGCGTCGATCGAGGCCGCGCGCCGGTCGGGCAGCGCCGTGATCGCCGCCTCGATCTCGTGCCTCTCCTCGGCGCTCAACATGCCTGCATCCTCATGCGCCTTCCGCGCGAGCGCGCCCGCGCGCATGCCCTCGCGCCGTGCGCGCGAGCGCAGAATCGCGAGTGCGCCTTCGCCGCCTCAGCGGTCCACATCCGCCAGGACATAGTCCACCGCTCCGAGAATCGCCAGGAGATCGGGAACCATGAGTCCCTTCGAGATCTCCGGCAGGATCTGCAGGTGCGCGAACGACGGCGTGCGGATGCGCGTGCGGTAGGAGATCGTCCCGCCATCGCTCACCAGGTAGTAGGCATTCACCCCCTTGGTCGCCTCGATCGGCACGCACGCCTCGCCCGGCGGCACGACCGGCCCCCAGCTCACGGCGAGGAAGTGGCTGATCAGCGTCTCGATGTCGCGCATCGTGCGGGCCTTGGGAGGCGGGGTCGCCAGCGGGTGCGGCGAAAGCACCGGGCCCTCTGGCATGTTCTCCAGGCATTGGCGCACGATGCGCAGGCTCTGGCGCATTTCGGCGACGCGCACGACCGCCCGGTCGAAGCAGTCGCCGTTCGCCGCCGTGGGCACCTCGAAGTCGAACTGCTCGTAGCCCGAGTAGGGGTGCTGCTTGCGCAGGTCCCAGGCGAGTCCCGTTGCCCGCAGCCCGGGACCGGTCACGCCCCAGTCGATCGCCTGCGCGCGCGTATAGGCGCCGATCCCGCGCGTGCGCGCCTGGAAGATCCGGTTCTCGAGTACCAAGCGGTCGTATTCATCGAGGCGCGCCGGCAGATCGGCGACGAAGGCGCGCACCATGGCGTCCCATCCGCGCGGCAGGTCCTGGGCTACGCCGCCGATCCGGAACCAGCTGGGGTGCATGCGCGCGCCGCAGATCGCCTCGACGATGTCGAAGATCCGGTCGCGCTCGGCGAACATGTAGAACACCGGCGAGAGCGCCCCGACATCCTGCGCGAACGTGCCGTACCAGACGAGATGGCTCTGGATGCGGAACAACTCCGCCAGCATGACCCGGATCACCTGCGCGCGCGGCGGAACGGGGATGCCCGCGAGGGTCTCGAGGGTCGTGAGATAGGCGAGGTTGTTGACGACGCCCCCGAGGTAGTCGACGCGGTCCGTGTAGGGGATGTAGGTGTGCCACGACTGCCGCTCGCCCATCTTCTCGGCTCCCCGATGATGGAAGCCGATGTCGGGAACGGCGGCGACGATTTCCTCGCCGTCCAGCTGCAGGACGATGCGGAAGGGGCCGTGCGTCCCCGGGTGCTGCGGTCCGAGGTTCAGGAACATGTAGTCGAAGCCGCCCTCGCCGCGCGGCAGGCCCCACTCCTCCGGACGGAAGCGCAGCGCCTCCTGTTCGCCGTCGGCCTTCTCGGGCGGCAGCACGTAGGGCCCCATCTCCGTCGCGCGGGCGGGATGTTCCTTGCGCAGCGGATGCCCGCGCCACGTGGGCGGCAGCAGGATGCGGCGCAGGTTGGGATGGCCGTCGAAGACGATGCCGAACATGTCCCACGCCTCGCGCTCGTACCAGTTGGCCGAGGACCAGACGGGCGTCGCGCTCGGCAGATGCGGCGCAGCCGCGGGGAGCGCCGCCTTGAGCCGCAGGTAGGCCCGGCGCTCGAACGAATACAGGAGGTAGACGACGGTGAAATCGGAGGCCGGCTGGCCGTCGCGATTCCGGCGCCAGCGCTCGTCGAGCGCGGTGAGATCGAAGAGCATCGCGTACGGGCGCTCGACCTCCTGCTTCAGGCAGCGCAGCGCCGCCGCGATCCTCTCCGCGGGCACCCACCAGGTCGGGATCCCGTCGCGCGTCGGCTGCGTCACGATCGCGTGCGCGCCCGCCCCGGCGCGCGCGAGCGCGCGGCGCAGCGCCTCGAGGAGCGCGGCCTCGGGGCCGAGCGCGGATGCGCCGACAGGGTCGCCGCTCTGCACCTCGGGTCCGATCGGGTTCGCCGGCGTCATGGGACCTCAGATCTCATCGGGAGAACGCAGGGTGGTCATCCCCAGGACTTCGTCCCGCTTGCGCGCCCGGTAGCCGGGCAGGCGGACGCGCTCCACGTCCTGGGGGCCGACGACCCAACTCAACGGACGGCGTTCCTTTCCCACCGACTCGCTGAGCAGGCGCAGGCCCGCCATGAACGCGAACGGGCTGGGCGGACATCCGGGGATGTAGACGTCCACCGGAAGGAACTTGTCGACGCCCTGCACGACGCTGTAGATGTCGTACATGCCTCCGGAATTCGCGCACGAGCCCATCGAGATCACCCAGCGCGGCTCCATCATCTGCTCGTAGAGGCGTTGCACGACCGGCGCCATCTTGATGAACACGGTTCCCGCAACGACGAGCAGGTCGGCCTGCCGCGGCGAGGAACGGATCACCTCCGCGCCGAAGCGGGCGATGTCGTAGCGGCTGGTCAGGCTCGTGGCCATCTCGACGAAGCAGCAGGAAAGGCCGAAGGCGTAGGGCCAGAGGGAGTTCTTGCGGCCCCAGGCAAGGAGGTCCTCGAGTCGGGCGAGCAGCACGTTCCCGTTCGCGGCCGCCAGGAGCGCCGCTTCGCCGGCCCCGGCGGTGTTCGGCCGCAGGCAGAGGGCGTCGTGCAGCAGGGCGGGGTCGCCCGTCGGATGCGCGCGCGCGCCCTCGCCCTCCCGGCGGGTCGCCTCGCTCACCCGAGCCTCCCCTGCCCACCGCCCGAAGGACGCAAGCGCCGGCGCATCAGGGCGCTCGTCCCCCAGTCGAGGGCGCCGAGCCGCCACAGGTACGCGAGCGCGACGCCGAGAACAGCGATGAACATCGCCGCCATCAGGTATCCCGGCCAGCCGAGCCGGCGCGCGGCGACCGCCCACGTGATCAGAAAGACGGCTTCGAGATCGAAGATCACGAAGAAGACGGCAAGCAGGAAGAACTTCGCGAAGAGCCGGATCCGCGCGCCGCCGGGCGACACGATGCCCGACTCGTATGGTTCCCCGGTCGCCCGCTCGCGGTGCCGCTGCCCGAGAACGTGCGACAGGCCGATTATGAAAGCGACCAGAAGGACGACACAGGCGGCGTAGATCAGGAAAGGCCAGTAGAGCGGTGTCGGCCGAGCGTCCAGATGCGTCTCCCTTCTCAGCCACGGGCATCGAGAGGATGCCGCACGGTTCGATTGGGCGGCGGGCGCCGCGTTCCTCTCGCCGGTCAAGATCCCGCAACCCGGGCGGCTCTGTCAAGCGGAGTGCGCCTCCGGTCTGGCCCGGTGGGGCATTTGGGAAGGCTCTCGATCCGAACCTCGGTGTTCTCCAGGAGGCGCGCCCGGCGGATCAGCTTCGGGGGGCCTGTCTTCCCCCGACCTCCAGCACCACCTTGCCTCGAGGATGGCCTTCATGCAGATGGGCCAGCGCCTCGGCCGCGCGTTCGAGGGGAAAGACCCGGTCGATGTGCACGGCCACGACCCCCTGATCGATCAGTCCGGCCAGCTCTTCGAGGCGCTTGCGGGTCACCTTCGTCGCCTGCCCGATCGCCCGGACGTCCCGCTCGCCCGCGTGTTCCCCCTCGAACTTCTCCACCATCGAGACGAGGACACCTCCGCGCTTCAGGACCCGGAACGACCGGCGGCAGGTCTCGCCGCCCACCGTGTCGAAGACGGCGTCGTAGTCGTGAAGCAGCGCCTCGAACTGCTGGCTCTCGCGGTCGATGATCTCGTCTGCGCCGATCGCGCGAACGTATTCGCTCTGGGCGGCCCTGACCGTCGTCGCGACGCGGGCACCTAGGTGCCTGGCGATCTGGATGGCCGCGGTTCCGATGCCGCCGGCGCCGCCATGGACCAGGATCTTCTGCCCCGAACGCAGCTCCATGTGCTCGGTCAGCGCCTGGAGCGCGCTCACGCCCGTCAATGGGATGGCGCCCGCCTCGAGCATTCCTAACTCCGCCGGCTTGCGCGCGATCACGGTCGCCGCGGCGAGGGCGAGTTCCGCGAAGGAGCCGGACCCGCGGGAGAAGCGGCTCGCCGTGCCGTAGACCTCGTCGCCCTCGCGCAGGCCGTCGACTCCGGGTCCCGTCTCGCGCACGACTCCGGCGAAGTCGCCTCCCAGGACGAAAGGGAAATCGACCGGCATCATGCCCGTCGTAAGCTTCCAGTCGAAGGGATTGACGCCGGCGGCATGCACGACCACGAGCACCTTCTTCTCGGCGACGACGGGGGTCTCGATCTCGGCGATCTCGACGGACCCGAGTCCCTCGAAGCGGATGAGCTGAACGGCTTTCATGACCTGGCCTCCTCCTTGACCCGCGCCGCACTCCCGCGGGAGTCCAACTCTCCCATTCTCTCCGCCCGCCCTTCTGAGTAGAATCCGCCCGCGCTCCCCTCATGACCAAGCTCGAATGCGGAGGATCCGCCGTGGCGCAGCCGTTCATTTTCACGATGCAGGGGACCGGCAAGGTCCACCCGCCCGACAAGGTGGTCCTGCGGGACATCTGGCTCTCGTTCTACTTCGGCGCCAAGATCGGCGTCCTCGGAGCGAACGGCGCCGGGAAGTCGTCGCTGCTGAAGATCATGGCGGGCGTCGACCAGGAGTTCATCGGCGAGGCGCACCCGGCAGCGAACATCAAGATCGCCTACCTGCCGCAGGAGCCGGTTCTCGATCCCGAGAAAACCGTGCGCGAGAACATCGAGGAGGCGGTCGCCGAGATGCGCGACCTGCTGCGCGACTTCGAGGAGATCAGCGCCAAGTTCGCCGCGCCGATGGAGGCCGACGAGATGGAGGCGCTCCTCGCGCGACAGGCCGAGGTGCAGGAGAAGATCGAGGCGCACAACGCTTGGGAGCTCGACCGCAAGCTCGAGATCGCCATGGACGCTCTGCGCTGCCCTCCCGGCGACGCCGATGTCACCCGTCTCTCGGGCGGCGAGCGGCGCCGCGTCGCGCTCTGCCGGACGCTGCTCCAGGAGCCCGATCTCCTCATCCTCGACGAGCCGACCAACCATCTCGACGCCGAGTCGGTCGCCTGGCTCGAACGCCATTTGAAGGAGTTCCCGGGGACGATCGTCGCCGTGACGCACGACCGCTACTTCCTCGACAACGTGGCCGGCTGGATCCTGGAGCTCGACCGCGGGCACGGGATTCCCTGGGAAGGCAACTACTCCTCTTGGCTCGAGCAGAAGTCCGAGCGGTTGCGTCTCGAAGAGAAGGCCGAGTCGAAGCGCCAGCGCACCCTCGCGCGCGAACTCGAATGGGTGCGCATGTCGCCGCGCGCGCGCCAGGCGAAGGGCAAGGCGCGCCTGCAGGCCTACGAAGCGCTCTTGCAGCAGGACGTCGAGGAGCGCCAGGCGGTGGCCGAAATCGCGATCCCGCCGGGACCGCGCCTGGGCGACGTCGTCGTGCAGGCGCGCGGCGTACGCAAGGCCTTCGGCGACCGGCTGCTCATGGAGGACATGAGCTTCTCGCTCCCCCGCGGCGGCATCGTCGGGGTGATCGGCCCCAACGGCGCCGGAAAGACGACGCTCTTCCGCATGATCATCGGCGAGGAGAAGCCTGACGCGGGCGAGCTCGTCGTCGGCTCGACCGTGCAGCTTGCCTACGTGGATCAATCGCGCGATGCCCTCGATCCCGAGAAGTCGATCTGGGAGGAGATCTCCGGGGGCGAGGATCTGATGGCGGTGGGCAAGCGCGAGATGAAATCGCGCGCCTATGTCGCGACCTTCGGTTTCAAGGGCGGCGAGCAGCAGAAGAAGGTGGGCGCGCTGTCAGGCGGCGAACGCAACCGCGTGCATCTCGCCAAGCTCCTCAAGTCAGGCGGCAACCTCCTGCTCCTGGACGAGCCGACGAACGACCTCGACGTCGACACGCTCCGCGCGCTCGAGGACGCCTTGCTCGAGTTCGCCGGCTGCGCCGTCGTCATCAGCCACGACCGCTGGTTCCTCGACCGGATCGCGACCCACATCCTCGCCTTCGAGGGTGACAGCCAGGTTTACTGGTTCGAGGGGAACTACCAGGACTACGAGGCCGACCGGCACCGCCGCCTCGGCGCGGAAGCCGACCGGCCGCACCGGATCAAGTACAGGAGACTCGTGCGCGGATAGCGACGCGCGCGGCTCCCACCCGGGTGAGGATCCTCGTCCGCCGGGCGTCCCCCGCCGGCCGGCTGCGCACGCGCCACCGCCCTGGCGAGCCGGTCCTCATGAACGCGCAGCACGATCACTCCCGTCAGGATCGCCACCGCCCCCATGATCTGGCTCCCGCTCATGACCTCGTCGAGGAGGAAGTAGGCAATCACCGCGGTGATCGGCGGTTCGAGCGTGAGGATCAGGTTGGCCACGCTCGCCGGGAGCAGGCCGAGGCTCATGTTGTACAGGCCGAATCCCGCAACGGTCGGCACGGCCGCGAGGGCGAACAGAACCGCCCAGCCGCTCCACGCCGGGCCGAGCCAGAAGAGGTCCGCCGCGCGCGCTCCGCGGCCGGGCAGCCTGAGGAACGGCTGGAGATCGAGCGCGAGCAGGATCACCGCCGCGAAGGCGAAGGAGTAGAAGACGCTCGTCCAGGGATTCAATCCCCGCTGGTTGGCCGAGCGTCCCATCAGGCTGTACATCGCGTAGCTCAGTCCCGAGGATATGCCCGCCGCGATTCCTCCGGCGTCGGCCGGCAAGGACATCCGCCCGCTCACGGGATCCAAGGCCCCCGAAACGAGCGCGCACCCGCCGATACCGAGCAGCACGGCGATCGCTTTCCCGCGGTGCAGACGTTCGCGCAGCAGCCACCAGCCCAGGAGCGCCGTGAAGGCCGCCGAGGAATAGACGAGCACGGTCGCGATCGCCGCGCCGTTCTTCGCGACCGAGAGGGTCCAGGAGGCGTTGAAGAGCGCGAGCACGAAGCCGTAGAGCGCGAGGTAGGGGAGGTGACTTCGCGAGACGAGCAGCAGCCGCCGCCGGAGGAGCCCCAGCGCCGGCAGCAGGGTGGCGACGACGAAGACGTCGCGCCAGACGGCGAGGATGAGCGCGGGGATCCCGTAGGTCTGGGTGAGATGACGGATGAAGATCCCCGTCGTCGAGAGAAAGACGGTGCTGATCAGCGCGACGAGCGTCCCGCGCGCAAGATCCGACCGAGCGTCCCGCATGGCATCCCTCCCCGCACGCCGACCTGGTCAACTCTAGGCGGGATGCTGACCGCACGGCAGAGCCACATCGAGCCAAATCGAACCAGTCCATTTGGCGATCGGGCCCCATTGGACTAACCATTGACGGATGAAGGACGATAGACTCAACAGGCCAATCAGGGGGACGGGAATGCGCATCCCGATCGATCGCGGCTCCAGGCAGCCGCTCTACCGGCAGATTGCCGCGCAGCTGCGCGCCGGCATCCTGTCGGGCGCCATCGCGGCAGGATCGCGCCTGCCCGCGACCCGCCGCCTCGCCGCCGACCTCGGCGTCAACCGGTTGACCATCGAGAGCGCCTACGCGGAACTCCGGGCGGACGGCTTGATCGCCGGGCGAATCGGCAGCGGTACCCGCGTGCTGCCCCGCCTCCCATTCCCCGCTCCTCCGGCGCGGCGCGAGCCGGCGTCCTGGCCGCTTTGGCAGCAGGAGCTGCGGCCCGGCCTTCCTCGCCCCGGCGGACGTCTGCCAGAGGAAGTGGCGGCGGGCGCAAGGGCGGGGCGCGAGGGCGAGACGATCGATTTCGGATTCGGGAGCGGCGACCCGCGGCTCTTCCCGGTGGACGATTTTCGCCGCCTCCTGCATGCCGTGCTGAAGCGGGATGGAATCCAGGCGCTCGGGTACGGGGAGCACCAGGGCCACGCGCCGCTGCGCGAGGCGATCGCCCGCGTGCTCGCCAGCCAGGGTCTCCCCGCCGGCGTCGACGACGTGATCGTCACCTCGGGATCGCAACAGGCCATCGCTCTCGTCGCGCAGCTGCTGCTCGGGCCCGGGGATGTCGTCTTGACGGAAAGCCCCACCTACGGAGGCGCGCTCGATCTCTTCCGTTCGCTCGCCGTGCGCGTGATCGGCGTGCCGGCCGACGCCCGGGGCCTGCCCGTCGAGGATCTCGAGCCGGTTCTGCAGACGCATCATCCGAAGCTGATCTACACGATCCCCGATTTCCACAACCCGACCGGCGCCTGCCTGGACGGCGATCGCCGCCGCCTCCTCCTCGAGCTCGCCGATCGCTACAACGTGCCGCTGCTCGAGGATGACTTCGTCGGCGATCTCCGCTACGAGGGGCGCGCCCTGCCTGCGCTCAAGGCTCTCGATGCGGGCGGGCGCGTGATCTACGTGAGCACGTTCTCGAAGATGCTGATGCCGGGGCTGCGCGTCGGCTTCCTCGTTGCCGACGGACCGGTCCGCGCCCGGCTGGTCGAGCGCAAGCGGGTGAACGACCTCGCGACCTCCAATCCGCTCCAGCGCGCGCTCGAGGCCTATGTCACGGTCGGACGCTACGAAACCCATTTGCGGCGGTCGTGCCGCCGCTATCGCCGGCGGCGCGATGCCATGACGGGCGCGATCCGGCGCTGCCTTCCCGCCGGCGTCCGCTTCGACGTGCCGCGCGGCGGATTGTTCCTCTGGTTGCGCCTGCCGGACGGGATGGACTCCGGCCGGCTGCTCGCGGCCGCGCGACCGCTCGGCGTGAGCTTCGCGCCCGGCGCCCCGTTCTTCCCGGACCCGGCCGATGGCGCGCCGTATCTGCGCCTCAACTTCGCCGCCTGGCAGGAAGAGAAGATCGCGGAAGGCATCCGCCGTCTGGGCGAGGCGTTTCGGCAAGCGGAGCGCCGCCCCGCGCGCACGACTACACCCGCAACAGGTACTGGATCTTCGCGAAGATCTGTCTCCGGTCGATCCTCCAATCGCGATCGCCGGTCCGCTCTCTCCCGGCCATCTCGCGGAGCCGCAGATACTGGTCGGACATCCCGAGATAGAACACGCTGAATGCGTTCAACCGGTAGGTGAGGAGAGGTTCGAAGGCAAAGACCTCGGCGAAGTCGTCGTACTCGGTGACGATGCGCAGCGATGCTTCGCGCGTGACCTGGAGGTTCAGCCGGTTGCGCAGGATCCAGCCTTCGTAGGCCAGACGCTCGCCCTCCGGCTCCTTCATGCGCTCGTACGACAATCCCGTCGTGAGCGTCACCTGGCTGTGGAACTTCAGGCTCGCGTCCAGGCCGAACTCGAAGAAACGCCCGAGGTACGGTTCGACATCGGGAGCGAACGTGCGGTAGATCGAGCGGCCGAACTCCACCCCGGCCTCGAGGCCGATCGTCTCGCTGGGCCGGGTCGAGGCCTCGAGGGTCATCCTGCGGATGCCCGGGAACAGCTTCTCGCGAAACCGTTCGCGGCTGATCAGACCTTCCACCCCGATGCTCGTCTGCTGCTTGAACTCGCCCTCCAACTCGAGCATGGCCCATTCATCCTGGAAGCGTCCCGCGTAGTCCCACATCCGCGCGACCATCATGCTCGGCTGCCACGAGACGATCACGGAGCCGTTCGGCTGGAAGGTGAACCCGTTCCAGAGATCGAGCAGGCGATAGTCGTTGCGGCTGATGTAGCCGTTGTCCGCGCGGAAGGACGGGTGCCGCTCGTCGAATTCGATCGAGGAGTTCCAGACGCGCCCGCTGCGCTCGAGAATCGCCTTGACGGCGTGGCCGGCGAGCCGTTCGCCGTCGAAGGCGAGCGTGTGCCGGTCATGATCGAAGGTCAGGGCGGGCAGATCCGGCATGCCCGCCATGTCCGGCGGCTCGTCGAAGCGGCTCGCCAGCGCCTGGGCGCGCAGCCGCCAGTTGCGCAGGAAGCGCGCGGAGCCGTCGAACCCGCTCAGCGTGCCGCCCCCGCCGGCTTCGAACCGGCGGTCGGTGAGCAACCAGCCGAGGTGCGAGTCGGTTCCGAACGCGCGCTGCGCGCGGAGCAGGTTCACCCTGCTTGTCCCTGCGTTGCGGTAGAAGCTGCGCTCCTCGAGCGGCAGGATGACCGGCGAATCCTCGTCCCAGGCGAGCGTCCAGGCGAGGGACGCGCGCCCGTGCGAGCCGAGCAGCTTCCCCGCCGCGCGGGGATTGCTGATCGAGCGGGTGTAGACGGCCTGCAGGAGCGTGCGGTATTGCTCGGAACCCTCGAGGAAGAAGGGGCGCTTTTCCTCGTAGTAGATCGTGAACGGCTCGTTGATGTCGATCTGTCCGGCGTCCGATTCGATCTGGCTGAAGTCGGGATTGACCGTCACCTCGGTGCTGCTCGTCGAGCTGAGCGCGTAGCGCGCGCTGAGCGCCGCCTCTCCCTCGGGGTCGCTGTAGTCCAAGCGCCGCTCGGCTGCGGATTCCTCGCCGGCCTCTCCGCTCTGCGTCCCGATCGCGCTCACGATCAGCTCGAGGCTGCGCGATGGGTGAATGCCGCGAATGCCCGTCAGCGTGCCCCACTGGCACATGAAGCAGGCTTCGTCGCGGTTCGTCGCCGCCCAGGCCATCCTGCGCCGCACATCCCGCTGCTGGTCGCGCCAGAAGTTGATCCGCCAGGTCTGCGCCTCGCCCGCGGGGAAGCGAAGGCTGGCGAAGGGAACCGCGATCTCGATCTGGTAGCCGCGCGCGGTCACCTTGCCGCGCGAGTGCCAGATGAGATCGTAGGAGAGGTCCTCCTCCCCTCCGCTGTGCAGGCGAAGGTCTCCCTGGATGCCGAGGGGGTTGGTGAAGAACTCGTAGCCCCAGTTGAGGTCGCCGTAGGTATCGAGCAGGAAGCCGTAGTAATCGTCGTTCCAGATGTCGTCTCGATTCCGCAGCGAGACGCGCACGGCCCGGGGATCGTCTTCGGCGACGAGCGCGACGTAGAAGTTCTTCTCGTCGTAGGTGACCCACGCTTCCGTCTGGTAGGGCGGGGCGATCTGGTCGCCGGGGCTGACCTCGGCGAACCCCGTCGCGCGCGCGGCATCCCGCCATCCGAGGTCCTCGATCTCGCCGTCGATCTCGATCGGCCCGGAAGCCGGGTGGATCTCGAGGGTGGGCCTGAACTGCGGCCGGAACGGCGCGGGGGCGCCCGGCTGTTCCTGCGCGGGGCCGTCGGGCGGCTGGCCGGTCGCCCAGGCGGGAAGGAGGAGGACGCACAGGAACGCGGCGACCGACCCGAATCTACCGCGCAGGCAGGCCACCGCGAACATCGTGTTCCGTGCCACCCTCACCTCCACCCTCCCGGGCCTTCCCCGCCCATGGGCTGCCGGGCCCCCGCCTGCGGGCCGGCCGGCGATCACACGAGGGGCCCGAAGCGGAATGCTCACCGCCGCCCGAGCGGCTCCCCCTTCCCATCGAGATATGCGCGGTACAGATGGGCCGTGATGCACGCGTGCACGGGATAGACGAGCACCATCTCGCCGATCTCGACGGCGCGTACTTCGCTTCCCGGCACGCGGGCCATCCCGTGCTCCTGCGTCAGCGAGAGGAGCGGCATCTCCAGGTCCGGGATTCCCAGGGCCGAATCGCGATTCGCTCCCGCGCCGGCGGAAGCGCCAATGCCGGCGAGGCAACCGAACAGGCCCTCGCCTTTCTCGCCGGAAAGCCGCTCGGACGAAAGATGCACCGTTCCCCCGTAGAGCAGGAGCCGCTCGCGATCGGGATAACGGCCGATGACGGGACAGGCGACGGCGAGCGCGAGATCGTCCGGCGAGCAGACGCCGAGGCGCATCTGCATCAGGTCGTAGAAGACGAAATTGCCGGGACGGATCTCGTCGACGCCGGGAAAGCTCGCGGCCAGGCTGCACGTCGGCGTGTCGCCCACGGAGATTTCGCCTGCGCCCACTCCCGCGCCGGCCAGCGCCGCGCGCGCTTCGCGCATGCGGGCAAGCGATTCCTCGTGCACGCGGAGGATTCCGGCCGCGTCCGTCTGGCGATAGCTGTGCCCGCTGTGCGTGAGGAGGCCCTGGAGGCGCAGGCGCGGGAAGCGCCCGATCGTGCGGGCGAGCGAGAGCAACTGCGCGGGCCGGTCCCACCGCACGCCGGCCCGCCCGTAGCCCGCATCGATCTTGATCCAGACGCGCACGCGGGCGCGCAGCGCGCTCCCCAGTGCTTGCGCGGCCGACTCGTCGTCGACGAGAAGCCCGAGGTCGCTGGTCCCGGCCAGCTCGTCGATCGCCTCCACCTCGCGCAGATTGACGGGGACCGCGAGCGTGATGTCGTCCCATCCGTGCTGTGCGAAGTAGCGCGCCATCGCGACCGAGGAGACGGTGACCGCTCGGACGCCGTAGTCGCGGAACCAATCCCCGATCGCCGCCGACTGGTGCGTCTTGAAGTGCGGGCGCAGCCGCACGCCGGCCCGGGCGGCGCGGGCCACCATGCGCTCGATATTGCGACGCACGCGAGCGGGATCGATGACGGCCGCCGGCCGCTCGACGGGGACCGGCGAGCGCAACAACGCGCTGCGGGACGGGGCCATGGCGCCTCCTTCCCCCGGATTCTGCCCTATGGCATCGAAATGCGCGAGGTTCTAGAATCCCGGCCGCGGCAACTCACCGAGCGAACTTGCGTAGCTAGCGGCATGGTTGGCCGCTCGGCCCGGGAAGCCCTCGGGCCGGGGCGTCGTGATCACGCAGAAGGGACCGGAACGAGTCGACAATGAGCTCGCCGGAAGGGTCATATCTGCCTCCGTCGGGGCCGCCGGGACCGCCGCCTCCGGGGCCTCCCGGGCCGCCGCCTCCGGGGCAGCCGCCCTACGGCCCGCCGCCCGGTCGCGAGGCGTCCTCCGGCGCGCCCGCGTTGCCGCCCACCCAGCCGGCCGCTCCCCTCACCGACAGCCTCCTCAGCACCTCCCTGCGCGACGGATGGGAAGCATTCAAGCGCGAGCCGGCGATCCTGATCGGCCTCTTCATCCTGAAGATCCCCGTGACCGCATTCCTGGCCGCCATGTTCGCCGGCCTGATGGCCCTCGGCGGAGCGTTCTCCGATGACCACGGCCATCCGCCGGCGATCTTCTTCTGGAGCTCGCTCTTCAACGTGCTCGACAACATCCTCTCGCTCGGCATCCTCTACGCCGCCCTGCTCGCGGTTCGCCGGCAGTCCGTGCCGTTCGGGACCTTCCTCGCCGGCTTCCGGAAGCTGCTCCCCGTCCTGATCGGCCTCGTGCTCATGCATCTGATCGTCGGCTTCGGATTGCTGTTCTTCATCGTCCCCGGGCTGATCTTCCTGCTGGGCTTCGCGCAGTGGGCATTGCTCGTGCTGGATCGCGACATGAGCGCGCCCGAAGCTCTCAGCCGCAGCTGGGCGCTCATGCGCGGCTACAAGGCGGAGTATTTCCTGCTCTGGCTCGTCCTGGTCGCGATCAATATCGGCGGGCTGATTCCGCTCGGCTTCGGCCTGGTCGTGACCATCCCGTTCACTTTCGCCGTGCAGGCGGCCTTCTACGATTGGCTCGTGCGCATGAAGCCCGCCGCGCTCCAACCTTCCGCGACTACTTCCTCACGCTGAGGGCGAGACCGTCTCCGATCGGCAGCACGGTGCTCGTCAGCCGCGGGTCGGCGAACACTCTCGTCAGGTATTCGTGCACCGGCGCCGCGAGCTTCTCCCGCACGCCCATGGGCACGAAGAGCGCATCGTCGGCCGCGAGCACGCCGCAGGGCCGCAGCTTGTCGATGCAGGCCGCGAGCATCTCCGGGTAGAGCGGCTTCGCGGAATCCTGCAGGATCAGGTCGAAGGGGCCGGCGAGAGCGCGGATCACCTCGGCCGCGTCACCATGGATGAGCCGCACCACGTCGCTCAATCCCGCCCGCTCCACGTTGGCGAGCGAGGCGCGGTAGAACCCCTCGTCGCTCTCGACCGCGATCAGCGCGCCTCCCGTCTCTCGCAGCGCCTCGCCGAGGAAGATCGTCGAGTAGCCCAGGCAGGCGCCGAACTCGAGCACGCGCTGCGCGCGGATCGTGTGGATCAGCCAGACGAGGAAGCTCCCCACGTGAAGGCCGATGTTCGGCTCCGTGGCCGGGTCGGCGTTGTCGGCGTCGATCTCGGCCAGCACGGGGTTCGGCAGATGCAGGAATCGCTCGATGTACTCGATGTGAGGATCCATCGCGGGCTTGCCCTTCTCAACAGGCTCAGGGCCGGTTGCCCGGCGCTCATCGCCCGATCACGAACTGGGCGACCACGAAGGCGACATACCCCGCCAGCGCGGGGACGCCGAACCAGCGGCTGAAATGGCCCCGCCGGACGGCGGAGAGGGCGCAGAGGCGCACCCATACGAGGAGCAGCAGCATCGCGGGCAGATGCACGCTGAGGACGATGCGCGGGTCGGGAGCGCCGGCTTCGAGGATCGGCAACCCGTGAGGCAGGGCGGCGAGGCCGGTGACCCACAGGGCGTTCAGGATGGTCGCGCCGATCACGTTGCCGATCAGGATCTGGTACTGGCCCTTCCACACGCTGGCCAATCCAACGATGAATTGCGCCAGCGAAGCGCCGGCCGCGACCAGCGTGGCCCCCATCACGACCTCAGGCACGCTCCAGCGCGCGGCGAGTTGGACAGCGGAACGGACGAGGATCTGGCTGCCCAAGAGAACGAGGACCAGGCCCAGCAAGCCCACCCCCACCAGGCGCCCGATCGAAAGCCGACGCTCGCGCAAGAACGCCGGATGGTACAACCCGGCCGGGGCAAGGCCGTCGGGAACACTGTCGCCCGGCTCGGGGTCATCGACCGCCGCCTGGAGTTCGCCGGCGACCTCCGCTTCCCGCCGCGCGGAGCGCTCGTGCTCGCGGCTCCAGCGCAGCGAGACGAATAGGAAGACGACGAAGAGGGCGAGGAGCAGAAGGCCGATCCAGCGATGGAGCGCCGCCTCCTCGCCCCACAAGGCGAACGCGCCGAAGGAGAGGCCGGCCAGCGCGAGCCCGCTACCGAGCTGCACCCAGCCGAGGCGCTTCAAGACGAACCGGTCGGCGGGCAGCGCGGCGAGCAGGCAGCCGACGCCGAAGACCAACCCCACGTCGAAGCAGATGGAGCCGATCGCGTTGCCGAGCGCGAGGTGCGGATGCCCTTCCCACGCGGCGAGAAGCGAGACCACCGCCTCGGGGCTCGTCGTCCCGATCGCGACCACGGTCGCTCCGATCGCGATCTTCGACATCCCCGACCGCCGCGCGATCGCCGCGGCAGCCCCGACGAGCCAGTCGGCGCCGCGGATGAGGGCCGACAGGCAGGCGGCGATCACGAGCAGGAGCACGCCCGTGGACAGCGGCTCGAACCACCGGAGCGGAATGAGGCTTTCCATGGGGGGCAGTGTAGTCCGTCTCGGGACTGCGGCTCCACTCGATTATAGCGGCCCGCTCGTGGCCGCCCGCAAAGCAGGATGTCCCCGCGGCTGGAATTCGGTATGCTCACTCTTCTCGTTCGCTCGTGGACGGCGGCGCCATGCCGCTCAGCCGTCGCCAGCAGGCGTGAGGAGGTCGGACCGGGCAGATGCCACGATCGATTCCAACGCAACCGGGCCGCACGGGGGACCAGGCGAGCCCAAGTCCTGCCGCTCCAGGCCTGGTCGAGCAGGTCTATCGTCTGCTGACCGACACGAGGTTCGCGATCATCGTCCTGATCGCCCTCGCCGTCGCGAGCGTCATTGGGCTCATCGTCATCGACCAACTGCCGTGGCGCGGCGAGCTCGCCCGCGGGCATTTCGCCGGGCGCGAGAGCACGCCGCTCGTCTGGGCGCTCATCCACCTCGTCCCGCTGAGCCCGTTCCGCAGTCTTCTCTTCCGCGCGCTCCTCGCTCTTCTCTCGCTGAGCCTCCTCGCCTGCACGATCAAGCGTTGGCGCCATCATTGGCGGCGTGCGCTCACGATCGCGCTTCCCGGCGAGAACACGTTCGCTTCTCCCGCGGTGCTGCATTGGACGACGCGCGCTGCGCGCGATGCTCCCCGCGAGCCGTCCGCGCCGGGCGCCGCGGGCGAAGCCGACCGGGCGGGCGCACGCCACAAGGTCGCGGATCTCGTCGCCGCATACTTGAAGCAACGCCTCTTCGTCGTCCGCCGCCTCGACCGCGAGGACTCGACGACCCTCTCCGCCGTGCGCTTCGGCTTCTCCGAGATGGGATCCATCCTCACGCATCTCGGCCTTCTGCTCCTCGTGCTGGGCGGCATCGTCCTCGCTTCGACCGGCTTCTCGCGTCTCGTCTGGCTGCGGCCGGGCGAGGACGTCGCCGTGCCGGCGAAGGGATTCCGGGTGGGGTTGGACGATTTCCAGGTGCAGATGACGCCCTCGGGACGGATCTCCGATTACATTTCGACCGTGAGCGTCTATGAAGGGGACCGGCCGGTCCGCCAGGCGCGAGTCGAGGTCAATCACCCGCTGCGGCACCAAGGCTACAGCTTCTATCAAAGCTCGTATCGCCAGGACCCGACGCGCGTGCGTTCGGTGGACCTGCTCTACGACGCGCTCGTCATGGAGGATCTCGCTTTCGCCGCGCGCGCGGGCGGGCTGGCATCGGCGGCGGCGGAGCACCGCGAGCTGCCCGCGCGGCTGGAAGTGCCGATGACGATCACCGTGCCGTGGGGCACGCGCGTCCCTGTTCCCGACACGCCCTTCGCGGTCGAGATCGACACTTTCCTCGCCGACTTCCGCATCGAGGCCGACGGCCCGAGACTTGCCTCGGAGGAGTTTCACAATCCCGCCGTGCGCCTGCACGTCTTCGCCGGCGATTCGCTCGCGGGCGCCGCCTGGCACTTCCTTCTGCACCCCGGGATGCCCGTCGGTTCGGGCCTCGTCCTGCCCGTGCGCTTTGCCGACGTCCATCCCATCTGGATGACGGGTCTCGAGGTCTCGACGCATCCCGGCTCGCCGCTCGTCTGGGCGGGGATCGCGCTCATGAGTCTGGGGAGCATCCTCGTCTTTCTCTTGCGCCGGGATCAGATCTGGCTGCGCGCGCGACGGACGGGCGAGGGCTATGAGATCGCGCTCGCGCACCCCGGCGCGACCCGCCAGGCGCCCGAATTCGTGCGCGAAGCCTGGGAGAAAGAGGCGAGCCCGCTCGCCATCCGGATCGTCCGGCTGCTGGAACCCGCAGGTGCACCGCCGGTTCGAGGAAAGCCTTTCCCGAGTGCTGGCCCGCAACCCGAAGCGGGGAGGAACGCGTGAATTCGACCCCCGACATTGCGCTCTTCACGGCGGCATTCGCCGCCTACGTGGCGGCTTTCGCCTTCTTCCTGGTGAGGAGCGCGACGCGCCGCCCGGGATGGGGGCTCCCCGCGCTCGCCGCCACCCTCGCGGGCTTCGCCGCGCAGACGGTCGCGCTCATCCTGCGCTGGCGCATCTCGGGCCATCCTCCGCTTGCCTCGATGTTCGAGTACGCGAGCGTCATGTCCTGGATGGCGGCCGGCTCGCTCGCGTTCCTCGTCGCGCGCACGCGCCGCTACGAGATCGGCAATTACGTGAGCCCGCTCATCATCGCCATGATGGCGATCGCCTCGCTCGTGCCGAAAACGCTCATGGAGCAGCTCGTTCCCGCCCTGCAGAGCTACTGGCTCCACATCCACGTGAGCATGGCGGCGATCGCAGAAGGCGCGTTCGCGCTCTCCTGCGGACTCGCGATCGCCTACCTGATCAAGGAGCGTCGCCCCGACACGCCGCCCGAGGAATTGGAGCGCCTGGACGCGCTCAACCATCGCGCGATCTCGATCGGCTATCCGCTCTTCACCCTCGGCGCGCTCTTCGCCGGCGCGATCTGGGCTTACAACGCCTGGGGAAGCTTCTGGAGCTGGGACCCGAAGGAAGTCGGCTCCTGGATCATCTGGCTCTTCTACACCGGCTACCTGCACGCGCGTTATCAGCGCGGCTGGCGCGGGCGGCGGGCGGCGATCCTCGCCATCGTCGGCTTCGCGATGGTGATCCTCTCGTTCGTGGGGAATCTGTTCCTGGGCGGACAGCACGCGTACGGGACCGAGTGATCTGGTCGGCGTCCTGCGGCAGGCGTCCCGCCTTGGCCTGAGCCCGCCGTCCCCGCCGGGCGGGCGTCGCCCAGCCACCTCACCCCCGATATCGCTCCCACTGAATCGTCGGATGCGCGATCGCGAAATCCTCGCGCAGCGCGCGGATGATCTCCATCAGCAGCTCGTCGTCGCCCTCGGGGTCGGGCTTTACCAGGTGCGCGGTCAGGGCGACCTCGGTCGTGCTCATGGCCCAGATGTGGAACTCATGGACGCCGTGGATGCCGGGAAGCTGCTCGAGATAGCGCCGCACGGCGGTGGGATCGATATGCCGAGGAACGGCGTCGACCGCGAGATCGAAGGACTCCTGCAGCAGACTCCAGGTGCTCGCGGCGATCACGACCACGATCGCCAGACTGATCAGCGGATCGATCCAGAGGTGCCCGGTGAGCAGGATCAGCAGGCCCGCCGCGACCACGCCCACCGAGACGGCCGCGTCGGCGGCCATGTGCAGGAACGCGCCGCGTACGTTGAGGTCGTGATGCCGCCCGCCCCAGAAGAGCCAGGCCGTCAGGGTGTTCACGATCACCCCCGCGCCGGCCACCAGCATCATGACTTCGCCCTGGACGGGCGCCGGATTCCTCAGCCGTCCGATCGCCTCCCAGGCGATCGCTCCAACGGCAAAGAGCAGGAGCGTGGCGTTGCCCAGTGCGGCGAGGATCGTCGAGCGGCGCAATCCATACGTGCGCCGCTCGGTCGCCGCCCGCAGGGCGAGCCGCGTCGCGCCCCAGGCGGCCAGGAGGCCGAGAACGTCGCTCAGATTGTGCCCGGCATCGGCAAGGAGCGCGAGCGAATGGCTGAGAATGCCGAAGCTCGCTTCCGCGAGGACGAAGGCGATATTCAAAGCGACGCCGAGAACGAAGGCGCGCTGATAGGAAACGGGCCCGCCATGCCGGTGAGCCGCCCGGCTGATCGGCGCCTCCCGCATGCGGCAGCTGGCCGGCTTTTGTGTCGGCGGCACCGCCTTCATCGCTTCTCCCGCTTGCCCCCTCGCGCAGCGAAGCATACCAGCATCGTGGGCGGGCAACCAGCGCGCCGGCCCGCCTTTCCGTGACGGGCACCCCGCGCCGGCCGGCCTCTCTCCGGATCGGGCGCCACCGGCCGTCGCAACCTTGCTGCCGCGATCAGCCCGCCGCAATCAGCGTTGCGCCGGCGCTTCCCGACCCCGTACTCTGGATCGCGTCGAGGAACGGTCCCCGCCGCTTCAAGCCCGATCGGAGGAACGACGATGCCGTCGCCACGCACCCGGTTCGCCAGGATGCCCGTCCGGGCGTTCGCCGCCCTCCCCGTTCTCGTCCTCCTGTTCATCCTCCCCTTCTGCGCTTCCGAAGAGAAGAGCTCCTGGGAAGCGACCACGTTCGATCAGGCGAAGGCGCTGGCCGCCGAGCGTCATGCGGTCGTGCTGGTCGAGTTCTGGAAACGCCACTGAGGCCCTTGCGCCGCCTTCGCCCGTGCGGTGAAGGAGGAACCGGCCGTGATCGCGGCTCTCCACGGCGTGGTCTTCTGCCCGGTGCAAGGCGACACGAGTGCGAACGCGAAGATCGTCGACGACTTCCAGGTATGGGCCTACCCGACCTTCGTCGCCCTGAACGAGAAGGGTGAGCTGATCCATCGCACGATGGGATACGGCGACGCGGCAGCCTGGAGCGGTTGGCTGGAAGGGATCAAGGCCGACCCGATCGCGCTCGCCGAACGCCGCACGCGCCATGAGCGCGAGCCGAACTTCACCGACGCCCTCGCGATCGGACAGGCGGCGTTGAGCGACAATCACTGTGCTGAAGCCGAGCGCTTCTTCCAGCAAGCCTCGGCGCTCGATTCCGCGGCCGCCCAGGAAGCGAACGTGCCGATTTACGTTCTGCGGGCGGTCTACCAGGGCGTCCAGAACGGCGAGAGCACGATCGCGCACGCGACCGAGGTGACGAGCGCGCTCCTGCAATCGCCCGAGGCCAAGCCGGGCCAGATGCTCGAGGCCTGCGAGCGCATGCTCCGCGTGGTCGACCAGGTCGGCCCGGAAACGGTCGCGCCTTTCCTGCGCATGGCCCATCCGCGGCTCGTCTTGCTCGAGGAGGAGCGCTACCAGGCGCGCGTGCACTCGTTCCTGACCGAGTACGCGCTCTACGTCGAGGAGAATCCGGCGAAGGCGATCGAGATGAAGCGCGCCTCCATGGACGCCGGCTGGGACGCCGATCCCGACGCGCTGAACGAGTTCGCCTGGTGGTGCTACGAGCGCCGGATCGGGCTCGAGGAGGCCGAGCGGCTCGCCCGCCGGGCCGTCGAGCTGGCGCAGCCGGGCTCCCAGCAGGCGAACATCCTCGACACGGTCGCGCAGATCGTCTTTCTGCACGGAGATGCCGCCGAGGCGGCGCGACTGATGCAGCGGGCGATCGAGATGGACCCGGAGAACGAGTACTTCCAGGAGCAGCTCCAGAAGTTCACCGGGGCGGACGCGCCGTCTCCCGAGAGCGCGGCGCAGGCTTCCTGACTCGGCCGCGCGCATGACTCTGCTCAACATCGTCCTGCCGGTCTTCCTGGTGATCGGCCTGGGTTACCTCCTGCGCGTGCGAGGCTTCATCGGCGAGACGGCCAACGCCTGGCTGTCCCGCCTCGTCTTCTACGTGACCGCCCCGGCGCTCCTCTTTCAGAGCACGGCCACCGAGTCGTTCGACTGGGGGGCGCGCGTTCCGGCGCTCCTGGCGGTCGGCGCGATCACCGCGGTCATCTCGCTCGGCGTCTACGTGCTCGCTCGCGGCATGGCGCCCGCGCGGCGCGGCGTGCTCGCCCAAGCGTGCCATCGCAGCAACACGGTCTTCATCGGCCTGCCGATCGTGATGAGCGCCTATGGCGCCGAGGGCCTCGCCGTCTCCTCGCTGCTCATCGGCTTCATGGTCGTCGTCGAGAACTTCTTTGGCGTGCTCGTCCTGACTCTTCCGCATGAAGGCCGCAGCGCGCGCGACCCGCGCTTGTGGAGTCGCACCGCGGTGCACGTCGCCAAGAACCCGCTCATCCTCGCCTGCGCGGCCGGCGCGCTCTACTCGCTGAGCGGGTTGCCGCTGCCGTTCGCCTTCGACCGCTCCCTCGCGCTCCTCGGCACGACCGCCGCGCCGCTGGGACTGCTCTCGGTGGGCGCGAGCCTCGAGTTCCGCCGCCTGCGCGACGAGGTGAGCGGCGTGGGCGTCACGTCATTCGTGCGCTTCGTCGCCAACCCGGGCCTCGTCTACCTCGCCCTGCGCTGGCTGGGGGCCGCAGGGGCCGAGTTGGGCGCGCCCGTTCTCATCATGGGCTGTCCCACCGCGGTCGTGAGCTACATCATGGCGCGCGAGATGGGCGGCGACGAGCGCTTCGCGGCCGCGCTGATCATCGGGACGACGGTGCTCGCCCTCCCGGCGCTGCTCGCCTGGCTCGCGGTGCTGCGGGTGGGATGAGGAACGCCGGTCGAGTCGGGCGCGCAGCGGATCAGGCCCTTCCAGGACGCAACCGGCTCCCAATCAGCGGATGACTTGCCCACTGCGCATCCAAGGAAACGGACATCCCGGGAATCGACTTGCCCCCGCTGCGAGTATCTGCGACCGTTCGCACCACGGGCACGCAGTTCCCATCATCCGTGACGGAGTGGCGGCCTGGCCTGCGCAGCGTTTGCCGACTCCTTGGTTCCCGCATTGCCGGCGTGCTCGACGGGTCTTTACTCGGAGGGTGAAGGCATGCGACCCCGACGTATCCGGTTCGCATTCCTGGCGGTCCTGCTTGCCTCTGCCTGCTCGACGCAATCCCCGCGCGTCTGGTGTCCTGTAGATGTTCCCACCGAACAGATCATCGTCCTGGACGGACTTCCGTTCGCGATTCGTGAAGGCCGTTGCGGTCTCGCCCTCATCAGCCTGGAACCCGTCCGCATCCTCGACGGCCAGTACCTGCGCGCCGTTCTGTTCTACGAGAGCGAGGCTTCGCAACCCTACTACTTCGATCCCCAGGCTCAGTGGCTGATGGAGGTCACTTCTCCCGACACCACGTTTCCCGGTTTTCCACCGGTCCCTTCGGAGGTCATCAGCACGACCTATGAGATCAGCGGGTACGGTGATCTCACCCAGGCAGCCTTCCAGACGCATCCCACCCCGAATCTCCTCGGACCGGATTCGCCCTATCGAACACCCATGGTGAGCAGCAGCGCGATGCAGCGAATTCTGTGCGACTACGAATTGCCCGGGCTGCTGCGCGCGCGTGAGCTGGGTCCCCTGGAGATTCTCGCCGGCACGAGCTACTTCGAAGTCCCGAAGCGCTGGGGCCCCGGACAGCGCCTGCACCGCAATGTGCCTCAGTACAGGCAGATCGATGCTTCCGCCTGCCTGGTCACCCTTCATCTGGTCACGCCCTGCGACACGATCTCGGTCGCGCTGCGTATGCAGGACGCCGATGGGCCGCATCCGGAATGACCGGGGCGGGTGAACCGCCCGGTGTACCGCGCGCCTGGGAAACGCGGGTGGGCCCGCGACGACCGCGAGAAGCCGCGGCCAATCAGGCGATTTCCCCGGCCCGATCAGAACGTGAATCGCAGCCCCATCTTGAACGTGTCCACGGACAGCGGCGGCGGCGAATCGAACGGGAAGTGCCCGTCCTCCTTGCGCAGCTCATAGGCGGCGTAGGAGAGTCCGTTGCTCAGGAGGAAGGAGAGGATCGGCGCGGCCATGGGACGCCGGTCGCGCACCCGGTCGACGAATCGCGCGAGCAGCGCCTGGCCCAGCTGCTCGATCAGCTCACTGCCGGCCCACTTCCAGCCGAGCACGCGGCGAAAGGCGATCGCGCGATCGTAGTCCGCCTGGAGGCCGACCACCGGACCGAACTGCAGCAGCATGCCCGCCGCCGTGTTCGTCCCGCAAGTGAACCGTTCATCGAAATACCCGAGCGGGTGCTCATCCTCCGCGCGGAGTCTCGTTTCGTCGAGATCCAGGTAACACGCCCCGAGGCCCATGGTTCGATAGAGGAGCAGGCGCGTCCGGCCCCGGACATAGCCGTAGCCGGTCGACCAGGTGAGACTCGTGCGCCACGCTTCCGCGTCGATCTCCCCCGTCTCGGCCGCTGCGCCCAATTGCGTGGAGAGCCGCGCAAGCTGGACCTCGCCCGTTTCGTACATCACGATCCCCGACTGCAACGGCTCGATGGTCAGCGAACCGATCGCGATTTCCGCCACCCCCGTGCGCGCAAACCGCCCGCGCGCGTCGTCGAGCGACGGATCGGCGAAGCCATAGCCGAGACGAACGGAGGGCGCCCCCTTGAGACGCGGCCGAGACGCGGCACCTGCGGCCGTGGAAACGGCGGCGATGACGGCAAGCACGAGGACGAGGTGCGCAAGAACGTGCGTGAACGGCCCGAGCATTCCGGTCGGTCGCATCGTCTGCTCCTTTCTGGACGGCGGCGCCGGGGCATTCTGTGGCGACGAGAGCCGGAGGGTCAAGCGCCGGCTGGGCATGCGCCTCGGCCGCGCACGCCGGCTGCGGCCGCAGAGGTGCGGCCGGGCCCGAAGACCGCCGGGAAGCACGCGGGGAATCACGCCCGAAGACACGCCCGCAAGTACGCCGGGAAGTGCGCCCGGCAGCACGCCGGGACTTGTGGTTGCCGCCTCGCCGACTAGACTCACTTCGTGCAACCGGCGAGGCACCATCGAGGAGGGAGTTCCATGACCGATCTGCTCGCAGAAAAGGCCGCTCAGGCGGCCGGCATCTTGGGTGAACTGGATCTGGACGTCTGGCTCACCTTCGTCCGCGAAACGAGCCAGTCGAGCGATCCGGCGCTGGCGTTGATCTACGGCTCCGCGACCCTCACCTGGCAGAGTGCCCTCCTCCTCGCGAAGACCGGCGAGCGGATCGCGATCGTCGGGCACTTCGACGCGGAGACCGCCCGGAGGACCGGCGTCTGGACGGACGTCGTTCCCTACCACGAGTCCATTCGCGAGCCTCTGCGCGCGGCGCTCGACCGCCTGGCGCCGAGGCGCATCGCGATCAACACCTCGCTTCACGACGTCGCGGCGGATGGTCTCACGCACGGCATGTATCGCCTGCTGCTCGATCTCCTCGCGGGCTCGCCTTACGCGGAGCGCCTGGAGAGCGCCGAAGAGGTTCTGGGCGCGTTGCGCGGGCGCAAGACACCCGAGGAGGTGCGCCGGCTGAGAGGGGCGATCGCGACGAGCGATCGCATTCTCGCCCACGTGATCGCGGCCCTCCGTCCGGGGATGACCGAGCTGGAGGCGGCCGAGCTGGCACACGAGCGCATGCGCGAAGAAGGCGTGGAGGCGGCCTGGGACTACGACGGTTGCCCGATCGTCAACTTCGGGCCCGACTCCGTCGTCGGGCATGCGGCGCCGAGCGCCATCGCGCTCCAGCCGGGCATGATCGCGCATTTCGATTTCGGCGTGAAGCAAGAGGAGTACTGCGCGGATCTCCAGCGCGTGGCGTACCTCTGCGCGCCCGGCGAGACGGAGGCCCCCGAGCCCGTCCGCCGCGCGTTCGCGACGATCATCCGCGCGATCGAAGCCGCGGTCGCCGAGATGCGGCCCGGGAGGACGGGGATCGAGATCGACGCGGTCGCGCGCGGGGTCGTGACGGCGGGGGGATACGAGGAGTACAAGTACGGGACCGGGCATCATCTCGGCCGCAATGCGCACGACGGCGCGGGCATTCTGGGGCCGGCCTGGGAGCGCTACGGCACCGCACCCCATCGGCGCCTGGAGGCGGGGCACGTGTACACGGTGGAGCCGGGCGTCGCGGTGCCGGGAAGCGGGTACGTAGGGATCGAGGAGGACGTGCTGGTCACCGAGGGCGGAGGCGTGTACCTGGGAAAGCCGCAACGGCGCTTGATCATGCTGAAGAGCGGCGGATGAGACGCCCTCCGGCGCGTTGCAGCGCCGGGCAGGCGGCCTCGATGCACTCCAGGAAGCCCTTCCGGTCATGAGGCGACAGATAGAGGTCGGGGGGTCCTCCCGCCATTCGGACGCGCAGCCGCTCGAAGCTCAGGGAAGCGCTCGCAAGAAGATTCCGATCGGGCGCGATCTCGACAATGGAATCCAAGGGCACGCGCCACCGCAGCGGTCCCGCCCGCACGATCAAAGCGTCGGGCGTGACCCGATACCGGGTGCCGAAGAGGCACCAGAGCGAAAAGCCCGCCGCAGCGATGAGGACGAGACTCAGGAGGAGCTTCGCGGTGACGGTCGCCTCGGCGCGGATCAGTCGCGCGAAGGCCCACAGACTGACGACCGGCACCGCCGACAGGACGAGCGCGAGCCACAAGTCCGCTCGGGCCGTGAACTCTCCCGTCCGTTTCGTGCCGCTGACCGGCATGGTCTCTCAAACCCTTCGTGCGCGCGAACAGCCTTCCGGATGCCCCCGGCCGACTACCCCCGAAGCCTCGCGACGTTCAGGCCCAGCCCAAAGACCATCCCCGCGAGCGCGATGTCGATGAGCAACGGGAGAAGCGCCCAGGGCGAAATCCAGACGATTTGCAGGACGAGCGACGCGGCGACGCCAACGCCCACCAGCCAGGCGAACCAGTGAGGCGGGACGATCCAGCCGAGCAAGGCCCCCGCGGCCGACAGCAGGCAGATGGCAGCCGTGATTCCCAGAATCGGGGTGAGGCTGTTCAGCAGGTCCCCCGGCGGAATCAGGGTGCGGGCATTCACCGCGAACGGCCAGGCGAGCCTGCCTCCGACCCACCAGGGCGGCGGCGTGTGGCCGGGTTGAAGCGGAACGAGAGCCGTGAGATTGAGATGCGCGCCGAGAAAGAGCAGGGCGAGCATCAGAATCCGCATGACGTCACCTCGCTGACACCTGCTCTTGCCGGCGGACGAACCCTGGTAGTCGATCGGACCGCCGGCGCTCTGCCGGAGCGGTGGTGTCGCGAGCCTACGCCGCGTGCGCGAGGGCAGCAAGGTGCAAGCAATCCGTGGATGCTTCCGATCCGGGCGACGAATCAGCCCTTCAACGAACGATACCCGCTTCGCCGCATACGCCCTATTCTTGCGCAGGCTCACTGGGTCCAGGTGGGTGGTTCCACCATGCCTGCCACCGGCCGAGCGGACGATCCGATCGGCCGCAAGAGGAGCGCCGATGATCCGCGAGATCGTGCTGAGAATCCGGGACGCCCACTCGATCCCTCGCGCGGGAAGCCTGCTGGCAATGACCGCCGCGTTCGTCTTCTGCCTGGCCCAAGCTCGCGCCGCCGGCCCGGCCCCCCTGGAACAGGACTGGTCGGCCATGACCACGCTGCAACCCGGCCCGTACGCGGTCGGCTTCCGCCTGATCGACCTCGCTGACCCGGCCCGTCCCGGCATCTCGAGTGCCGCGCAACGGCAGATTCGCGCATGGGTCTGGTATCCGGCGGGGGACACGATCCGCGAGAGCGGCGGCACGGCCTCGGCTTCTGCTTCCGCCTCCGGCTCCACCTCCGGCTCCGTCTCCCTTTCCCGCTACCTCCGTGCCGCGGCCGAGGACTTCTCGATGCACGGCAGCCACCCGGTCGAGGAGTACGAGGCTCACTTTCGCGAGAAACTCGTCCGGCACGGGGTGGGGGAAGAAGATCTGCCCGCCCGCCTGGCGACTCGCATGCTCGCTCGCGAGGACGCCCCCTTCCCCGCCGATCCCCGCCCGCTCGTCGTCCTCGGTCAAGGGCTCTACTACGAATCCCCTCTCGCGCAAGCCGTGCTCTCCGAATACCTCGCCACCCACGGTTTCGCCGTCGCCACCTCCGCGCTGATGGGCACGTCCCGCCCGGAGATGGAGTTGTCGGTCGAGGACTTCGCGACCCAGGCCGCCGACCTTGCCCTGTTGCTGAAACAGATTCCTGGGCGCGTGCCGGTCGATTCGACGCGCATCGCTGCGGCGGGATTCGATCTCGGAGGCATGGCCGCGCTACTCGTGCAGATGAACGCCCCCGCCGTCCACGCGCTCGTCAGCCTCGATGCCGGCATCATCTTCACCCACAACATCGAGCTCCTCGAACAGACTCCTGGCTTTCGCGGGCCGGGGCTCACCGTCCCGACGCTCCAGATCACCCGCGAGGCCGAGCACAACCGGGGGATCGGCGTCGAGGAGGACTTCCGCTACTTCGCCGCTGCGACGACGGAGGACCTCTACCTCGTGCGCGTCCCGGGAATGCGGCATCCCGATCTCACTTCCTATCTCTTCTACGCCACCGCGCCCGTCGAGCTGCCCTTCTGGGGCCCCGAAGTGGGAGACCAGCGCGCGGCGCAGGCGAGGGTGGCGGCGATGGTGCGGGACTTCCTGGGCGCGTTCCTGCTCGACGACGCGGATGCGCGCGCCCGGCTGGATGCGCTCACGAGAACCTCGCCCGCCGCGCAGCCGGGGATCACGATCGCCCGCGGACGCGCGATCGCCCGGGCAGGCGCGCCCGCGCAGGTCACCGTTCCCATGGTGCTCGATCACAATCGCATGCTGATCGACGGAGAGTTCGCGCGGGTAGATGGCAGCCGCCGCCCGGCCCGCCTGTGGATCGACTCGGGCAATCCCGACTTCCTCCTGAGCGAGGCGCTCGCGCGCGACCTGGGCGTGGATCTTTCGGCGGCGCCCGACTCGGTCGTGAACGGAAGAATGGAGATCGCACCTCCCGCCGGTCTGCGTCTCGGCGGCCTGGAACTGGATCTGAGCGGAGTGAAGGCCTACGTGATGTTCCAGCCGCCCTGGCTCTTCCACACGATGCACAACGATGCCAACTTTCCCTCGACCGTCCTCCACCGCTATCACGTCGTCTTCGACTATCCAGCGCGGCAGATGACCCTCGCGCAGCCGGGCAGCCTTCAGCCGCGCGGGCAGGCGGTTCCCGCCAGCGTCCATCCCGGGACCGGCATCCTCCAGATGGACGCGGTCATCGCCGGCGAACGGTTCTCCTTCGCCTTCGACAACGGCGCCGCCTACACATTCGTCTCCGCGAGCGTGCTGGACCGTCTCACGCCGCGGCATCCCGACTGGCCCGTCATGCACGGCGCTCTCGGCTGCGCGAACATCTGGGGCTGGTGGCCGCAGGAAGAGGCCTGGCCGGTCCTGCGGGTTCCCGAGCTGCACCTGGGCGAAGCGGTCCTGTCGCAGGTGGGCCTGGTCGGGATCGGAGAGATCTTCGGCCCCGGGTTCGATCTCGGAGCCTGGTACTCGCAGAAGACCGCCCGCCCGGTCAACGGCTTCCTCGGGCCAAACGCGTACGAGCATTTCCGTGTGGAGATCGATTACGCGAACAGCACGGTGTATCTCGAGCGGGATCCGCACGCGGGACCCGGCGACTCGTACGACATGGATCTCGTCGGGCTCACTCTGCGCCCGGAGAACGACGGCGGCTACACGATCCTCGGAGTGACTTCATCGACCAGCGACCCGGCGGTGCCCGGCGCGCAGGCTGGAGACAAGCTCGTCCGGATCGACGGCTGGGACACGGCCGGCGCGACGATGGGATCGGTCGTGGATGCCTTGCGGGGCACGCCGGGCGAGACGCGCATTCTGTTGATCGAGCGCGATGGCGAGACACGGAGCGTGGGAGCGCGCGTCGAGCGCCATCTCGACCTCGCGCCCGAGAACGGCGGGACCCCGGAGGCCGAACCGCGCTAGGGGCGACCGGGGCGCCGCCGGCTCCTGGTCACGCAACGTGCGCGCTCGGGCGGGGCCCATCAGCGGCCTCACCCCTTCATCGCCGCCAGGACCCGTTCGGGCGTCATCGGCAGCTGCAGCAATCGCGCGCCCGTCGCGTCGAAGATCGCGTTCGCGACCACGGCTCCCATGCCGGTGATCGCCGGCTCGCCCCCGCCCTGCGGCGCCAGCTCGTCGTTCCGGATCTGGAAGGTCTCGATCTCGGGCAGCCATGAGAAACGCGGCAGCGCGTAGGTGTCGAAGTTCCGGTCGAGGATGTTCCCGCCCTCAAAGCGCACCTCCTCGGCGAGCGCATAGCCGAGACCCATCATGACACAGCCTTCCATCTGGATCGTCGCCCCCTCCGGATTCACGACGATCCCCATGTCCTGGGCGCAGACCACGCGCTTCACGCGCACCCGCCCCGTCTCGCGCTCCACCTCGACCTCGGCCATCGTCGCAACGTAGGTGCCGGCGTCGATGCCGCAGGCGATTCCGTAGCCGCGACCGCTCGGCGCAACCGCACTCTTCCAGCCGAAGCGTTCCGCCGCGGCTCTCAGGACCCGCAGCATTCTCGCGGCGGATAGGTTGTGCAGGCGAAACTCGAGCGGATCGATCGCGGCACGTGAGGCCATGGTGTCGATCTGCGACTCCTTGGCGAAGGTGTTCGTATTGGCGCCCGGCGCCCGCCAGGGCCCGACCGCGAAGGGATGCGCGCCCGCGGGATCACCCATCCACTCGCCGTGCACCCGGATGCGATTGTTCGGCACATCGTAGTACTGGTCCGTTCCCCGCGAGCCAGCGAAGTAGACGGCGTAGTCCCAGAACGCGATCTTCCCCGCCTGGTCGACGCCCGAGCGGACGTCGACCACGGCGGCCGGGCGGAAGGTGTCGTAGAAGAACTCCTCGGCGCGCGTCCAGGCGACCTGCACCGGCCGCCCCGTGATCGCGGCCAGCCGCGCCGCTTCTTCGGCCTGGAGCCCCGCGCTCTTGCCCCCGAAGCCGCCGCCCACGAAGGGCGTGATCACGCGCACGTCGCCGGGGTCCAGGTCGAGCGCGCGGGCGATCCGCTCCTGCGTGGGAAACGGCGTCTGGGTCGACGGCCAGACGGTCATCTTCCCATCCTGCGAACGGGCGAGGGCCGTGTGCGTCTCGATCGGCGCGTGGGCCACGTAGCCGTTCAGGTAGCGCTGCTCGATCACGATCCGCGATTTCCCCGCTCCCGCCGCGAGGTCGCCCCGCGGGTCGAGCTCCTCGGCCGGAGGAGCAACGCTCACCAGGTGAGCGAAGATGCTCGTGTGGTCGACCGCCGGCTTGGGGACCTCGTACTCGGCCCGGACGCTCTCCAGCGCCTTGGCGGCCTGCTCGGGATCCTCGTGAAGGACGGCGAGCAGGTCGTTCTCCTCGACGATGCGCACGCCGGGCATGCGCTCGGCCGCCGAAACATCCACGCGCTTCAACGTCGCGCCGTGGGCGGGCGGGCGGAGCACTCGCGCGTAGAGCATGCCCGGCGCGCGGACATCTCCCGCGTAGATTGCCCGCCCGGTCACCTTTTCCACCGCGTCGCGCCGCCAGACGGGCTTGCCCATGACGTGGAACTCGCCCGGGGGCGTCAGCCGCGCTTCGCCTGCGACCCGCCGCGCGATCTTCTCTCCCGCGGCGAGCTGGCCGAAGGCGACCCACTTGCTGCGATCGGCGCGCAGGAAGACGATGCCGTTCTCCAGGACCAATTCGTCTTCGCGCGCCTGGAGCCGCTCGGCCGCCAGGCTCATCAGCACGGCGCGCGCCTCGGCCGCGGCCGCTCGCAACGCGGGCCCGAAGTACGGCGTGCTCATCGACCCGAAAGTGCCCATGTCCCAAGGACAGAGGTCCGTGTCGCCCATGACCATCCGTACAACTTCCAGCGCGACGCCCAGTTCCTCGGCCGCCATCTGCGCGAGCGACGTCACCACGCCCTGGCCCATCTCGATCTTCCCGGTGTACACGGTCACCGAGCCGTCCGCCGCGATGTGCAGGTAGGCGTTGGGGTCGGTCGGATAGGACCGCCGCCGTTGCGCCTCCGCGAGGGCAAACGGCCCGCCGGGCACGGTGAAGAGGATCAGGATGCCTCCCCCGAGCAGCTTCAGGAAATCGCGCCGCGCGAGAACCGGGTGGGCGTCCGGCCACACCGCGGGCGCAGCGGCTTCCCCACGTTCCGCACCGGCTGCCCTGCGCCCCGCGACGCCATCCCCGCCGACTCCCCCCTCAAAGCGATCTTCCGCCATCCCTTCACCCTCGCTCCGCGGCGCGCTCGATCGCTTCGACGATCCGCTTGTGCGCGCCGCAACGGCAGAGATTGTCCTCCAGCGCCGCCAGGATCTCGGCCCGGCTCGGCTGCGCATTGCGCAGCAGGAGCGCATAGGCGGTCAGGATCATGCCAGGCGTGCAGAACCCGCATTGCAGCGCGTCCCGGGCGACGAAGCTCTCCTGCAGCGGATGAAGCCGCCCGCCCTGCGCCAGCCCTTCGATGGTCAGCACGTCCTTTCCGAGCACATCGCGGATGGATAGCTGGCAGGAGCGCACGGCTTGCCAATCGACGATCACCGTGCAGGCGCCGCAATGGCCCTCGCCGCATCCGAACTTGGCGCCGGTCAGACCCAGATCGGTGCGCAGCACCCAGAGCAGCGAGCGATCGCCGTCGACTTCGAGCACTGTCGGCCGGCCGTTCAACGTGAAGCGGATCGTTTCCATCGGACCTTCTCGTGGATGGGAGCCGAGGAAGAAGCGGTCTCTGCCCGGGATGATAGGACTCGCCCGCGCGACGGGTCAAGGCAGCCGGGCACGGTCTCAGGCGGAGCCCGGATCGCCGAGCGGGTCCGCCTCCGCGCCGCCTGGCGCCGGCGCGGATCCCGCGGGCACGCAGGGCACGATCATCGTCACGCGCGTGCCGGCGCCCGGCCGGCTCTCGATTTCCAGTCGTCCGCCGAGCAGGTGCAGGCGCTCTCGAATGCTGAACAGGCCGTAGCCGCCGCGGCTTTCCGCCCACTTCAAGGGCTGCACATCGAATCCTGCCCCGCGGTCGGCCACCACGATGCGCAGGCGATCGTCTCCGTCGCGGCCCAGCTCGACGATAGCCTCCATGGTTCTGCCATGTTTGACGACGTTGAAGAGCGCCTCGCGCACCGACTGAAAGACGAGGATGCGCACGTCGTCCCGGCCCACGCGGGCGTGCTCGTCGAGGCGGAGGGCGACGTCGAGGCCGTGCCTTTCCTTCATCCACCCCGCGAGCCAGCTCAAGGCCGCGCCCAGGCCCTTCTCGTGCAGGATCGGCGGATTCAGCTCGGCCGTCAGCGAGCGCGAGGCGCGGATCGAGTCGTCGAGCAGGTCCGCGATCTGGCCCGCGGCCTGCGCAACGTCGGGCTCCCCGTGGCGCCGCAACAGCGCCACCCGGAGTTTGGCTCCCACGAGGAGCTGTTGCAGATGGTCGTGGAGAACCTGCGCCAGCCGGCCGCGCTCGCGTTGCTCGGCCAGGGTGAGCTCCGAGCTCAACCGGGCGAGCTGATCCGCCCGGCGCTGAAGCTCCGCCGTCCGCTCGGCGACGCGCCGCTCGAGGTCCGCCTGCTGGGTGCGCAAGGCCTCTTCGGCGACCTTGCCCTCGGTGATGTCCACGACCGCGCCGATCGTCCGCACCGGTCTCCGCCGCCCATCCACCGTCTCGAAGAAGGTGCGCGCGCGCAGGGCCACCCACCGCACTCTGCCGTCGTTGCCCAGCACGCGGAACTCGATCTGACAGATGCCGTCGCCTTGGGGATCCTGCGCGGCCTCGATCGCCACCCGCGCTCTTTCGCGGTCGTCGGGATGGACGCGCCGGTGAATCTCCTCGAACGGCGCCCCGGCGGAATCCGCGAGATCGAACATCGCGATCATCTCGGTCGAACGGTGGATCGCTCCCGTGCGCAAATCATGGTCGAAGATCCCGAGACCCGAAACGGCCACGGCCTGGGTGAGCCGCTCCTCGCTCGCGCGCAACGACTCGAACAACTCGCGATAGCGCCGCTCGCTGCGCGACAGCTCGCGGAAGAGCACGTCGAAGGGGCGCATCAGCCCGGCGACGACGAGAGCCTGGTAGACCATGAGGTAGGAGGCGACGTTGAACAAGTGCCCGATCATGTTGAACGGGCCGTAGACGCTCACGTAGCGGGTGAACGCGATCTCGCCGGCCACGAGCAGCAGGAAGGAGGCGACCATGGGACGAAAGACGGTCTCGTCCAGCAGGCTGCGGCGCTTCCAGAGAAAGACCGCCGCCGCGAGAAACGTGGCGCTGATCGCATATTCGCTGTAGATCTTGAAGGCGGTGAGCTCCCCGTCGTGGCAGACGGGAAAGGCCGGCAGCCAGGGCCAGGGGCGGAAGATCCAGACGAACACGAGGGCGACCGTCCCGGCCAGGACCGCCGCAACCCGCTTGAACGGCAGCTTGCGCGTGAGCCAGAACGGAGCGCTGAGGAGACCGAGCGCCTGGAGGTAGCGCCCGGCAATCCAGAGCTGCGTCGGCAGGTTGGGTCCCGCGTCCGGAAAGACGCCCATCCCGTGGTAGGCGAGCGCATGGACGAGATCGATCGTCGCAACGACGGCCAGGACCATGGCCACGTAGAGCAGGAAGCCGTTCTCCAGCCGCTGACGTACATTCCACGCCAAGGCCAGCGCGGCGAGCCCCACCGCCACGGTGGAGAGCTCCGCGAAGGTATGGAACACGAGGTAGTCGAGAAGGCTCAAAGCGGCGAGACAGGCCAGGGCGACGCTCATGGCGACGACCCTGGCCCAGGGAATCCCTCGCCTGGTATCCGGTTCTCTCACGGGCACCTCACGGACCGGATGACGTTCTCGTTGCGATCATCCTGCGATCCAGAGCATCCACAGGGACGATAGCACAAGCAATCGCTCCCCGGCGCGGTCCCGAAGTGGAGGCGGCCAGGGCTGCCGGTCAAGCGTCCGGGAAGAAGTCGGGGACGCGAATCGCACCCCTGCCGAAACCCGGTCCCTCCCGGCTGGAATTACCTTCCCTCCGGGGCTATCGTCGCCATCGCTTTCCCGGTCGATGGTCCGCTCGATCCGTGCCGGCGGGAGCTTCCTGCTTCTGCGGCCGGAGTCGACAGGCAGGCCGTCTTCCGACCACAGGCAGGCGAGGAGGCCCGCACATGAACCAGCCGAACGATTCCCTCATGGCGCGGCGCGAATTCCTGCGTCGCGGAGCATGGGCCGCGATCACGCCCGCGGTCCTGGGCGCCGATACGGCCTGGGCCCGGATGAGTCATTCGGACGAATCCGCCGGGCAGGATCCCAACGCGCCGCTCTCCTCCGGCAGCGGCGCTCCCGGCGCCCCAACCGCCGGATCCGCGGTTCGCCTGCCCTTCGAAGAACTGGAAGAGGCCACCCTCGAGCAACTGGCCGGCGCCATGGATCGCGGCGAGATCACTTCCGCGGAGTTGACCCGCCGCCATCTGGCGCGCATCGAGGCGTCCGACGGACCGGCCATCCGCCTGCGGGCAGTCATCGAGACGAATCCCGAGGCCCTGGAAATCGCCGCCCGCAGCGACGCGGAGCGAAGGGCGGGACGCGTGCGCGGCCCCCTGCATGGGATCCCGATCCTGCTCAAGGACAACATCGATACGGCCGACGGCACGCGGACGACCGCCGGATCGCTGGCGCTGCTCGGCTCTCGGCCGGCGGCGGACGCCGCGGTGGCGGCCCGGCTGCGCGAGGCGGGGGCCGTGCTCCTCGGAAAAGCGAACTTGAGCGAGTGGGCGAACATCCGTTCGACGCGCTCGACCTCCGGCTGGAGCGCGCGCGGAGGCCAGTGCCGCAATCCCTACGTCCTCTCGCGCAATCCGTGCGGGTCGAGCTCGGGCTCGGCCGTCGCCGTCTCGGCCGGGCTTTGCTGCGCTGCCCTCGGCACGGAGACCGACGGTTCGATCGTCTGCCCGTCGCACGTGAACGGCGTCGTCGGCGTCAAGCCCACGGTCGGCCTGACCAGCCGGGCGGGCGTTGTTCCCATCTCGCACAGCCAGGACACGGTCGGCACCCACGCCCGCACCGTTCGCGACGCGGCGATCGTGCTCTCCGTCATCGCGGGCGCAGATGCGCGGGACCCGGCCACCTCATCGTCTCCGCACACGCGTCCCGTCGACTACG
>Ga0316622_100000073_pt1 | contig 44389 bp, 38 predicted proteins | sample OWC_Aug_OW2_C1_D_FD_207646 | JGI IMG/M metagenome (GOLD analysis project Ga0316622, IMG submission 207646) | Wetland soil microbial communities from Old Woman Creek delta, Ohio, United States - OWC_Aug_OW2_C1_D5_C | ecosystem: Environmental > Terrestrial > Soil > Wetlands | place: USA: Ohio... | reverse complement strand
GCACGCGCCGGATCCCGCGCCCGGCGAGCTTCTCCTGGTAGTAGGAGAACGACGCGGCGAGCTCCCGGGCCAGGACCGCGTCGTGCAGCACGCCGCCCCCCTCCTCCCCGACCGCGCCGGACTTGCAGCGATAGAAGATCAGGCGGGAATCGCGCACGATCAGCAGCGAGAAGTAGGTCGGCGCGCAGTTCAAGAGCGCCACGTCCCCTTCCGAGCCTCCCCCGTCCGTCATGGCCTCCCGGCACAGATTGAACAGGTTCGGCGTGCACAGGCTGACCACGCCCGGCCGCGCCCCGATCTCCTCCAGGAACCGCTCGTACTGCTCCACGGTGGAGCGCAGCATCACCGCGACGATCGCGCTCGCCTGTCCCCCGTCCGGCGGGAGGAGCTGATAGGTGATCGCGGCCTCCTCCAGGCGGAACGGGACGGCCTTGCGCAGCTTGAAGCGGACCATCTCGGCGAGCTGCTTCCTCGAGGAGGGCGCCTCCGGGAGCGGAAGCAGCGTCACCTTGGCGAGGCTGTCCGGCAAGACCAGCGCGACCCTGCCCGGGCGGGTTCCACTGGCCTCGAAGACCTCCCGGATCCGCGCCCGCGTCTCCTCCTGGAACGACGCGGCGGGCCGCGCCAGCGAAGCGGCGGAGGCCGGCTCGCTCAGGGCTCTCGCCTCGTGCGCCTCCAGCGAGACCCGTCCGCGGCGCCGCCGGACCCGCACCAGGATCACCTCCTCAGGACTGACCTCCACGGCCACTGCCGGAGGCTTCGCGCGCAGGCCGTGGCTGGCCAGCCCCAGGCGGCGCACGCGATCGAGGACGGGTCGAAGAACGTTCATGCGCAGCTCAGTCAACGAAGGTGACCTTGTTGATCTCGTGGAGGGTCGATTTCCCCGCGAAGACCTTGGCCAGGGCCGCCTCGCGGAGGAACGTCATCCCCTCCTCCTTGGCGGCCCGCTTGATGTCCGCCGCGGGACGCTTCTCCAGGATCATCTCGCGGATCCGGTCGCTCATGTCCAGAAGCTCGGCGATCGCGGTGCGGCCCCGGTATCCGGTTCCGTTGCAGTCGATGCAGCCGCGTCCCTCGTAGAATGTGTAGTCCTTGTAGCGCGCGGGATCGAGACCGGAGGCGATCAGCTCCTCCCGCGTGGCCTTGCGCGGACGCTTGCAGGAGGCGCAGATCAACCTCACGAGCCTCTGCGCCAGGATGCAGTTGAGCGCCGACACGAAGTTGTAGGGCTCGACCTTCATGTTCAAAAAGCGGCCCAGAACGTCCACCACGTTGTTGGCGTGGACCGTGGTGAACACCAGGTGCCCCGTGAGTGCCGACTGGATGGCGATCTGGGCGGTCTCCTCGTCACGGATCTCGCCCACCATGATCTTGTCCGGGTCGTGGCGCAGGATCGAGCGCAGGCCCCGCGCGAAGGTGAGCCCCTTCTTCTCGTTGACGGGGATCTGGGTGATGCCGGGGAGCTGATACTCGACCGGATCCTCGATCGTGATGATCTTGTCCTCTTCGTTCGTGATCTCCGCGATCGCGGCGTACAGCGTGGTGGTCTTGCCTGATCCCGTCGGGCCGGTCACGAGCACCATCCCGTAGGGCTCCTTGATGAAGCGCCGCAGACGCACGACTTCCCGATCCTCGAAGCCGCACACGTTGAGGTTGAGGGAGGAGAACTCCCGGCTCGTGGACTCCTTGTCCAGGATCCGGATCACGCAGTCCTCGCCGTGCACGCTGGGCATGATGGAAACGCGGAAGTCGATCGTCCGCCCCTTGATCCGCAGCTTGAAACGCCCGTCCTGCGGAACCCGCTTCTCGGAGATGTCCAGCTCGGACATCACCTTGATGCGCGAGATGATCGTGGAGTGGAACTTCTTGTCGATCGGCTCCATGGCCTGGTACAGGACGCCGTCGATCCGATACTTGATGAGCACCTCGCGCTCCCGGGTCTCGATGTGGATGTCCGAGGCGCGCCGCTGCAGGGCGTTGAAGATCGTCGAGTCCACGAGCTTGATGATCGGGGAGGAGTCCGAGGTCAGACGGTCGATGGAGAGGGTCTCTTCGCCCGTGTCGTCGTCCTCGGTCACGATCTGGATCCGGAATTCCTCCGTGGCCTCCTCGAGCACGCGCTGGGACGATTCGCTCTTCTTCAGGATCTCCTGGATCGCCGCCGGGGTTCCGACGCTGGTCAGGACCGTCGTGCCCAGGAGGAGCTCCAGCTCGTCCGTCATGAGGACGTCGGAGGGATCCGCGACCACGACCTCGAGGCCGGCCGCCGTGCGCCGCCGGGGGACAAAGTTGTAGCGGAACATGAGGTCCACCGGAATGGAGCGGAACAGCTCGGCGTCGATCTCGAACTTCTCGAGATCGACGTACTCGATCCCCATCCGCTCGGCCAGACGCTGCGCCTGGATCTCCGCCGACAGGACTGCCTCTCCCGTGGACGGGAGCTCGGCGGTGGTGTCCGGCGTGTCGCCCGCGGCTCGTGTCGGCTCAGCCACGTCCAGTTCCTCCTAGGCCCGCATCGAGCTGTAGGTGCGCAGAAGCGGGAGATAGATCGCGAGCAACATCCCTCCGACCACGAAGGCCATGAACACCAGCATGAGCGGCTCCACGATCGCCACCATCTGGGTCAGCCGGTAGTCGATTTCCTCGTCGGTGAAATCCGAGGCGTTGGTGAGCATCTCTTCCAGCGATCCGGTCGATTCCCCGACCTTGATCATCTCCACCGCGATGTCGGAAATGAGCCCGGTGGCCTCCAGCGACTCCCACAGCGGCTGGCCCTCGCGGACCCGGGCGGTCACGCCCATCAGCTCCCGCTCGAAGTGCGCGTTGCCCACGGCCCGCGCCGAGAGCTCCAGAGAGCTCACGAGCGGAATCCCGCCCGCGACCAGAGTCCCCAGGGTCCGCGTGAAACGGTTCTGCGCATAGTCGTGGACGATGGTCCCGAACAGCGGAATGCGGAGCTTGAACCGATCCAGGGCGAGTCGGCCTGCGCCGCTGCGCTGCCAGGAGGCGAATCCCACGAGCGCCCCGGCGGCGCCGAGCGTGATCAGGCCCCAGTGATTCCGGCTGAACAGCGCGGTGTTGACCAGGATCTGCGTGATCAGCGGAAGATCGGCGCCGAAGTCCTGGAGGAACGTGTTGAACTTCGGGACGATGTAGAAGACCATCAGCGCGACGAGCGCCACGGAGAGCGTCAGGAGGATCGCGGGGTAGATCATGGCCGACACCACCTTGCGCCGGATCGCGAGCACGTTCCGGCTGTAGGTGATGTAGCGGGCCAGCACCGTGGGCAGCTCGCCCGAGCGCTCCCCCGAGGCGAGACTGGCGCAGTAGAGCTTGGGAAAGAGCTCCTCCTGGGCCGCGAACGCGTCGGAGAGCGCCTCGCCCGACTTGACCCGCTCCCGCACATCCTGGAGCGCGCGGCGGAACACCGGGTTCTTGCGCCGCTCGAGGAGGATGTCCAGGCTGGCGAGAATCGGGAGCCCGGAGCGGACCAGCGCCGACATTTCCTGGTTGAAGAACAGGAACTCGCGCGAAGAGATCCGCGGACGCAGGCGCAGGATCGCCCCGAGCATTTGCAGGACCGGGTTCCTGCGCCGCAGGTCGAGGAGGAGGTAGTCCTTGTCCTCCAAATCTCGCCGCAACGCGGCCTCGTCGGGAGCCGTGAACTTCCGCTCGACGATCTCCCCCGAAGGCAGCGCGACGCGACAGGAGAATTGCGCCATCGTCCTAGCCCGCCCTGGCCCGGAGCGTGAGGAAGAGGGCCTTTCTCGACTCCGGGCTGCGCGCGGCTCCCACGGTCAGGAGCTTGCCCGCCTGGAGCTGGATCCGGGTCGAATACAGGTCCTCCCCCGCGTCCTCGCCGGCTGCGCCGCGCGAGAGCCGGCGCAGCACGACGCGCAGGTGAACCGTCCCCTGGGGAGCCGTGGCGGAGGGGGGCTCCACGGAACTCACCTCCAGGCTCACGCGGTACTCCTCGGAGAGCTGAACCGCCGCGCCCTGACCCTCGACGACGGTGACCGCCTGGCTGCCCACGAGTTCGTAGTTCGTCCACTTGGTGAAATCGCCGAGCGTCTCGTGGATCCCCCGGATCTCCCGCGAGATCGCCTCCGGCCCGATTCCCTGCGCCGCCCTCCCTTCGCGCGTGTCGCTCCCCAGCAGAAGCGTGAGCGTCACCTCGACGTTGCGCGGCGGAACGTCGAAGGCCCGCAGCACGGATTCGACGCGGACGAGCACGTCCGGGCGATCCTCCACCACGAGAGTCTTGAGGCGCGGCTGCAGCTTCATGGTTCCAGCGCTCGAGAGGACCGGGCCGACGACCTCCGCCGCATCCGTGAGCCCTCGGAAGCGCACCTCGAAGGTCCGCACCTGGGTCGGCTCGGTCGCGGCAAGGCTCCCCCCCGCGGGCGCCCCGAGCCAGGCCCACAACCCGAGAACGGAAGCCAGCGCGGCGCGCCGGATCAAAGACCGATCCTCTCGTCGAAGATCATCACGACCTGCGTCTCCCCCACCGTCAGATCGACGACCCGCGCGGCCCCGGGCGAGGAGAGCAGCTCGACCCCTGCGGCGGGAAACGCGGTCCGATGCCGGACGTTGCGCACGAGATCGGATGGCGGCGGCCCGCTCGCCGGCCGGAACAGGAGGCTGCCCAGCAGGACCGCGACAAGGACCGCGGCGGCCCAGGCCAGCGGACGGAAGACCCGGGCGCCGGCCCAGCCGTTCTTTGGGATCGTCTCTCGCACCGCGCTCGAAACCTCCGCGGACACGCTCTCGAGCGCATGCGGCGGGACCGGTTGCAAGGCAAGAAAGGCGAAGAGCCGCGAGGGGTCCGCGGCGAGCCATGCAGCGCGACAGCTTCCGCACCCCAGCACGTGCTCGAGAACGGCCGCGCGTTCCGGTCCGCGGGATTCCTCGAAGCCGTCGAGGAGGCCTCTGGGGGGGCAGTTCGTCATGCCGCTCCGCCTCCCGTCCCCCGGTCCCCGAACAGGGCCGTCAGCGCGGGGTAATCGCGCTCCAACCCGGCACGCAGGATCCGCCGTGCCTGGTGGAGGTGGTTGCGGACCGTGGATTCACGCACGCCCAGGATCCGCGCCACCTCCGCGGTCTCCAGACCGTCGATCTCCCGGAGCACGAAGGCGGCGCGCTGCTTGGGCGCGAGCCGCGCGGCGAGGCGCAGGAAGGCACGCTGCAAGGCAGCCAGATCCAGGGACTGCTCGGGGCCGAATCGCGCGGAGGGTGCAGGCAGGGCTGGATCCGACGGAAGGGGCTCGAAGATCCCCTTGGGGCCGTGCGTCCGAAGCTGGTCGATGGCGAGATTCACGGTCATCCGGTAGAGCCAGGTATCGAAGCGCCGGCCGGGATCGAATCGGCGCAAGACCCTCCACAGTCGAAGAAAAACCGCCTGGGCGACATCCTTGGCCTCCTCCAGATCGCCCGTGACCTGGAAGGCGATCCGGATCACCCTTTCGCGCTTTCGAAGCACCAACTCGTCGAAGGCCCCAAGGTCACCCTCGACCGCAGCGCGAATCAGCTCGCCCTCGTCCCGCATGCTTCCCGCGTCGCTCAGGTCGCATCCTGCGCCGGGCGAGGACCCCAGGCGATCCTACCTACGGAGCCCGCCTGCCCGGCGTCTAGCCGTCCCCGCGAAAACAACAAAAAAGGACCGCCCCATCGAGACGGTCCTGGAGGCTGCCATTCTAGGAAGGCCCCGGCGGCGGGTCAAGGAACGGCCCTCAGGACTCGAGGACCGGCTCGGGAGCCTGCGCGAGGGGCCGGAGGGCCGCCCCGGTGGGGACGGGATCGAGCAGGGCCCGGGCGAAGACCTCCCGGACATCCTGCACAAGCACGAACTCCATGTCCTTGCGGAGCACCCGTGGGATCTCCTCCAGATTCCTGCGGTTCGCCTCCGGCAGGATCACGACGCGGACGCCGGAGCGCCGGGCAGCGAGGACCTTCTCCTTGATCCCCCCCACGGGAAGGACGTTGCCGCGCAGAGTGATCTCACCGGTCATCGCAACGTCGCGGCGTACGGGCCGCTCCGTGAACGCCGAGAGCATGGCGGTGGCCATCGTGATCCCGGCCGACGGACCGTCCTTGGGGATCGCCCCTTCGGGGACGTGCACGTGGACGTCGACACCCTCGAAGAAATCCCAGGGGATCACCAACTCGCGCGCCCGGGCGCGGGCGTAGGACAGGGCGGCATGGGCGGACTCCTTCATCACCTCTCCCAGCTGTCCGGTCAGGATCAGGTTCCCCTTTCCCTTCATCGTGGTCGCCTCGACGAACAGCACGTCCCCCCCCGACTCGGTCCACGCCAGGCCGGTGGCGACACCGATCTGATCGGCCTGCAGCGCCTCCTCCGGGAAGGTGGGAGAGGGGCCCAGGTAGGTTTCGAGGCTGGACGCAGTCACCCTGACCTTCGCCCTCCTGCCCTCCGCCACCTGCCGAGCGACCTTGCGGCAGATCGAAGCCACGGCCCGCTCCAGGTTCCTGAGCCCCGCCTCGCGGGCGTATTTCGAGATGATCACGCGCAGCGCCTGCTCGGCGAACGAGATGTTCGCCCCCTTCAGGCCGTTCTCCGCCACCTGCCGAGGCACGAGGTGTTTCTTCGCGATGACGATCTTCTCCTCCTCGGTGTAGCCCGAGAGCCGGATCACCTCCATGCGGTCGCGGAAGGCGGGCTGGATCGTGTCCAGGAGGTTCGCGGTGGTGATGAACATCACGTCCGACAGGTCGTAGGGGATTCCCAGGTAGTGGTCCCGGAAGCTGCTGTTCTGCTCCGGATCCAGGACCTCCAGCAGTGCCGCCGAAGGGTCGCCGCGGAAATCCGCTCCGATCTTGTCCACCTCGTCCATCATGAACACGGGGTTCGACGAGCCCGCCTGGTGGATCCCCTGAATGATGCGCCCGGGCATGGCGCCGACATAGGTCCGTCGGTGGCCGCGGATCTCCGCCTCGTCCTTCACGCCGCCCAGGGACAGGCGCACGAATTTCCGACCGAGGGCCCTCGCGATCGATCGCCCGAGCGAGGTCTTGCCCACGCCGGGGGGACCCACGAAGCACAGGATCGGTCCCTTGCTCTTGCGGTTGAGCTTCTTGACCGACAGATGCTCGAGGATCCGCTCCTTGACGGGCTCGAGTCCGTAGTGGTCATCGTCGAGGATCGCGCGAGCTTTTTGGATATCCAGGTTGTCTCGGGTCGCTTGCCCCCAGGGGAGGCCCGTCAGCCAATCCAGGTAGTTGCGAACCATCGCGGTCTCGCCCGAATCCGGATGCATTCGCTCGAGCCTCTTGAGCTGCCGGTCGAACTCCTGCCGCGCGGCCTCCGGCATCTTGAGCGAGAGCGCCTTCTCGCGGTACTGCTCCACTTCCTCCGTGGTCTCGTTCCCCTCTCCCAGCTCGCTCAGGATCGCCTTCATCTGGTGGCGCAGGTAGTACTCCCGCTGCGAGCGGTCCATCTCGTCGCGGGCCATGGAGTCGATCTCGCGCTGCATGGACAGCAGGTCCAGCTCCCGCTTGAGGAAGTCGTGGACCCGCTTGAGTCTCGCCACCGGGTCGAGCAGCTCCAGGACCTCCTGCGCCTCGCCCACCTTGAGCTCGAGATTCGAGGCCGTGAGGTCGGCGAGGCGGCCGGGATCCTCGAGGTTCGAGGCGATCACCAGCACCTCCGACGGAAGGTTCTTCCCCAGGCTCGAGGCGCGCTCGATGGATTTCTTCACCGAGCGCATGAGCGCTTCCTTCTCGATCGACGACGGGTCGTAGTCCAGATCGGCCACCCGCTCGATCTTGGCCCTCAGGAACGGCCGGACCGCGCTGAAGCTCCGGATCCGCGCGCGGGCGACTCCCTGCACGAGGACGCGGATCCTGTCGTCGGGGAGCTTGAGCATCCGCATGATCACCGCGACCGTTCCGGTGCGGAACAGGTCCTCTTCCTGCGGCTCCTCTTCCCCCTTGTCCTTCTGGGCCGCGAGCAGGATCATCCGGCTCTCGGCGAGCGCACGGTCCACCGCCTGGATCGAGATCTCCCGGGCCACCGACAGCGGCGCGATGATGAACGGGTAGAGGACCATGTCCCGTAGCGGCAGGACCGGGATCTCGGCCGGGATCTTGACCTGCTCCTGCGTCGTCCGGTCTTCGGTCATGGCGTGCTCACCTGGATCGGCACCTCCTGCCCGCGGCGGTTGGGGACCTTGGGGAAGCGAATCCGCAGCAGCCCCTCGTCGAGGATCGCCTCGGCCTGGTGGGTGTTGACCGGCGCGCCCAGGTTGATGACTCTCCGGAAGCGGCCGAAGGCGCGCTCGGCCGCATGGAAACGCACCTGCTCGCCCGGGTCCCGCTTCTTCTTCTCCCCCTTGATGATGACGTTCCCCCCGAGCACCGACAGCGCCAGGTCTGCCCGCTCCACACCGGGCAGCTCCACCATGACCAGCAGCGCGTCCTGGCTCTCCACGATATCCGCGTTGGGGATCCAGGCGCCGCTCTCGTGGCCCGGAACCCCCAGGTCCAGCAGGTTGTCGAAAAGCCGGTTGATCTCGCTCTGGATCCGGGCGACCTCGAGCATGGGTCCGAAGGTCTTCGCGGTCATGCCTGACGCTCCTCCTCGTTCTTCCCGCTCACTTGCGCGTGCCCAGAAGGTCCCTGAGCTCGGTCATGAATTCCTCGACGTCCTCGAACTGGCGGTACACGGACGCGAACCGAACGTAGGCGACCTTGTCCAGTTCCTTGAGCGCGGCCATCACCCGCTCCCCGATCGCGCGCGCCTCGATCTCCCGCTCCGGGCTGTCCTGGACCATCTGCTCGACCGTGTCCACGATGGCGTTCAGTGCCTTGGCCGGGACCGGACGCTTCTCGCACGCGCGCTGCAGCCCGGTCATGAGCTTGTTCCGGTCGAATGCCTCGCGTCGGCCGTCCTTCTTGATCACGAAGTAGGGGATCTCCTCGATGCGCTCGTAGGACGTGAAGCGGCGGCCGCACGAAAGGCACTCGCGCCTGCGCCGGATGGCGTCTTGGGCCCCGCTCTCGCGCGAATCCACGACCTTGTCCCGGCCGTGATTGCAGAACGGACACTTCACCGCACCGCCTCCGCGGGACGCTCGCTGGCCGAGGGGCCCGCCCCCAGACCGCTCACCTGGCTCGCCATGCCGCGGAGATCGGCCCACGTGATCCCGTCCACCCAAAGGAACACGATTCCGAGGACGATCACCGGAAGGGTGACCGCCAGATGCATGAGCACTCCTGCCCCCACGGCGACCCCTTCCGGCACGTGGAACAGGCGCATGAGCCCGAAGGTCATCGCGGCATGATACCCACCGGCGCCGCCCGGCGTCGGGAGCGCGACCCCGAGCGCGAGGAAGGGCAGGAGCACGAGGATCGCCGAGAACGGCACGTCCGCCCCCGACGCCCGCACGCCGATCCAGGTTCCGAGCGAGATCGCCCCCCATGCGAGCAGGCTGTAGAGCACGATCGGGGCGATGAGCTTTGGGCTGCGCAGGGAGTCGGTCCCCTCCGCGAGGGACAGCAGGCTGTGGCCGAGCCAGCGCAGGACGGCGGAAGAACGTCGCTCGAGCCAAGCGGAGAGCCTCACGCGCGCCGTGCCCGCGAGCAGCAGCGCGCCGAGCACGAGCGACACGACCACGACCAGACCAATCGCCGTGGTCCGGATCGCCGCCCCCCGCTCTGCACGGGCTCCGTCGAGCGGGGAGAAGACCGTTCCCACGGCGAAGAGCGCGAGCACCGCGACGCCGTCGAGGAGACGGTCCGCCACGACGGAGCCGACGCACGGCCCGAACGGGATGCGCTCCCGCCCCGACAGGAGGGCCGGTCGCACGATCTCACCGAGTCGGCCCGGAATCACCCACGTCGTCAGATACCCCACGATCACAGCGCTGAATCGAGACCGGAACGGGATCTCCGAACGCACGGGCCGCAGCAGCAGACCCCAGCGGATCACCCGGAAGATGTTGTGGCCCAGGTTCAGGACCGCGGCCAGCAGGATTCCGCCGAACGACGCGGCGCGAAGGGCGGCTCCGATCGCTGCCGGATCCTTGCCCCGGAGCACGAGCCACAGCAACACTCCCGTCAGGAGCGCGCCTCCCGCGTATCGGATCACCTGCTTCATCCGCGCCTGAATCTATGGCAGGTCGCAACCGTGGTCAATGGGTAACCCTCTGATGCGGCGCGGCTTCGGCACCGCGACGCGGCTCAGGACTCAGCCGTCCCCCGCTCCCCGTCCGGAACCCGTGGGCGCACGCGAATCGTCTCGAACCGCTTCAGCGCGACCCTCCCGCGCGGGCCGCCGCGCAGCCGGCGCACGTTCTTGCGGCGGGTCCAGTGCACGTCCGCGTGCTGGGAGTCGCGCGCGTCGCTGTACCAGGCCGCAATCTCCGCGGCCTCCTGCAGGGTGGCCTGGGGCGGGCGCGCGTCGCGCCGGGGATTGCGCACGATGACGTGCGCACCCGCGGCTCCCCCTGCATGGAGCCAGAAATCCTCGGGGGACGCCAGCCGGAACGTGAGCCGATCGTTGTCCTTTCCCGTTCGCCCCACCAGGATCGCCCACCCCTCGCTGGAAGTGAACATGCGCACCCCCTCGAGCCGCGGCAGCGGTCCCCCGGGCGTTTCTCTTCTCCTTCGCGGGGCGGGTTCCATGTCGACCGGAATCCCGACGTCGCGCATCCGTCCCGCGAGTCGATTCGCGGCCTCGATCCCCCTCAGACCGGAAAACTCCTCGAGCAGCCGGCCGAGCGTGCCTGCTCGGGACCGGATCGCGGCCATGCGCCTGCGCGCCGCCTCGATCCCCCGCCGCGCCCGGCGAAAGCTCTGGAAGTGCCTCTCGGCTGCGGCGGGCAGACTCAGGTGCGCCGGGGCGGGGACCACGACGTCCCGTCCGTCCGCGTCGTAGGGGTCGGGGACGAGAGCCGCGTTCCCCTCGCGCCGAGCCACGGTCAGGCCGGCGAGGAGCGCTTCGCCCCAGAGACGGTGCTTGTCGGGATTGTCGAATCCTGCCAGATCCTCCGCGACCTTGTCTTCACCGCTCGCCAAGCGCCGCAGCTCCGCGCGCAGGACGGCGAGAAGCCCCTCGCCACGCGCACGAACCCACGCCTCCCGCTCCAGTGCCTCGTAATAGAGCGCGGCGGTTGCGGCGGCATCGCTCCCGCGGAGAAGCTGGCATCCGTGGACCTCGTCGTCCGGGTCCCAGGGAAAGAGCTCGATCCGTTTCCGGTCGAGCAGCCCCGCGTCCGCCGCGCTCAGCGGATCCGTCTCTGCGGCGGCGAGAACGGGATCGGCCTCCCCGCGCTCGAGGGCTTGGAGCCGCGTCGCAAGCACCTCTCCCGGCGACCTTCCCGTGCGCGCCGACTCCGCGATCACGAGACGCGCCGCCGAGGATCCGATCCCGAGTAGTCTCCTGCGCACGGCTTCGAGCAGGTCTTCCCCCTCGCGCAGCGCCTCGTCCACGACCGCGTCGATCCTCTCCGGGCTTTCCCCGAAGGGAACGAGCCTGGCCGCGGGAACCGCCGGCGGCCTGTACGGCTCGCCGGAGTGAAGGCGTGCGTGCGCGCTACGCGGATGCCTCGCCGTCCCCACGATCCGACCGGTTCCGTCCACGAGGATCAGGTTTGCCCCGTGGGTCATGAGCTCGGCGCATAGCGACTGGCCTCCCACGAAGCGCAGCGCGAGCACGCGATCCGTGCCCAGCTTCTCCATGCGCTCCACGACGCTCCCGGCGAGCGCCTTCGCGCATGCCGAGGCAAACGGGCCGGGGGTGCGCGGCGCCCGCTCCCCGTGGCGCGCGCGCCAGCCGACCCAGGGAAGCTCGGCGCGGAGCGAGACGCAGACCGTGGCGTGCCGCGTGCCCACGTCGAAGCGGAGCTCGAACCTGTGACTAGAAACTTCGTGAAAACCGACGAGAACGGCCCGGCGCAGCGTCGTGTCGAGTGCTGCCGCGACGCGGATGAGAACGAGGTTGTCCAGGCGTCAGTGCTCGACCTTCGTGCGCATCCCCTTCATCGACTCGGCCAGGGCTGCGTCGATCTGAGCCTCCATCTTGTCCGCCGCCTTGTTCGCCGCCTCGGCCAGCTCGGACACCAGGAGAAACCTGGCTCGATCTAGCATTTTGCGCTCACGGTAGGAGAGCGGCTTGACCTCGCTGAGCATCGTCAGGCTCTTGAGGACCTCGGCGACCGCAAGGATGTCGCCCGTGCGCATCTTCTCCGAGTTGGCCTGGAACCGTCCCTTCCAGTCGTCGTAGGTGGCCACCTCGCCGTCGCGAAGCACCTTGAGGACCTGGGTCGTCTGACGACGGCTCAGGACCTTGCGCAGGCCCACGGCGGAGGTGTTGCCGACCGGGACCATGACCGTGCTGTCAGTGGACAGAATGCGGAGGCAGTAAAACGACGAAACCATGTCCCCGATGGATTTCTTGGCTACCTGCTCGATGATCCCCACGCCGTGGTTCGGGTAAACGACCTTGTCGCCGACCTTGAACTCCAAGCCGTCCTCCCTCCGACTCCGCCGGAATCTCGAATCTTCGCCCCTGGACGGGCGTGCGGGGAGCGCCTCAAGCGTAGCAGATCCGCCCAAAACTGTCAATTCTTGAGACATTTGCGCGCCCTGGGCCGAGCGGGATCGACTCTCACCCAGGGAGCCATCCGGCGCACCAGGGGATCCTCGGGACGCCTCCGCCTCATGCTACGATCCGCGGCGAGCCGGAGTGGCGGAATGGCAGACGCAGGGGACTCAAAATCCCCCGCCCCTCGCGGGCATGAGGGTTCGACTCCCTCCTCCGGCACCAGGTCGAACGCGCGGGCGGTGGCGTAGGATACGCCCGATGGAGCCGGGCCGGAAGTCGACCCCAAGTCAGCGCCTTTGGCGCATCAGCACGTTCGTCTTCGTCCTCGCTTTCCTCGCGCAGGTCCCCGCATGGTGGCAGTACTCCCGGGATCCCTACTCGCGGACCCTGGTCTCGGACGCGCTCTCCTACGAGCAGTGGGCCAGCCGGCTCGCCCGCGACGGTTTGTCCCGGGAGCCGGTCTTCCATCAGGCCCCGCTATTCCCCTTTGCCGTCTCGGGGATCTACCGGGCCTTCCCGCCCGCGCTCCAGCGCCATGCCTGCGTCGCGTTTGGGGTCGCATGCACATCCTTCGCTGTGGCGACCCTGGTGTGGATCGGAGCGCTCTTCTTCGGCGCCTGCGCACCTGGGGTTCTGGCCGCGGGGGTGGTGCTCCTGCACGGCCCGTTCGCATTTCACGGCCTGAAGCTCCTGCCGGTCCCCCTCGCGCTGGCCACGCAGGCCGGAGCCCTGGCCGCGCTCGGCGCCGCCAGGCAGAGGCCCACGTTGTTGACTGCCGGACTCGCGGGCCTGGGTCTCGGAATTGGCGCCCTTGCTCGAGCGGAGGTGCTTCTCTTCGCCCCCTTTGCGGCCGCGGCCGTTGCCTTCCCGGACGTTTCGCGTACCCGGGCGGTGCGTGCCGTGCTCGTCCTCGCATTCACGGTCGGCCTGGCCGCGGGGATCGCCCCCGCAACCGTGCACAACCTCCGCCGCGGCGACTTCGTCCTCGTCGCATCCTCGGGAGGCGAGAATCTCTACATCGGAAACCGGAAGGGAGCGAGGGGTGACTACAGCCCCATCCATCCCAAGGCGGGAGACATCTTCTCCGAGCGGATTCTGGCGCGAGAGCTCGCCGAGCAGGAGGCGGGACGCGCGCTCAGCGCCCAGGAGGTTTCCGCGTACTGGCGGCGCAAGGCCGTGGCGGCCATCCTCGCGGATCCTCCTGGATGGCTTCGTCTCCTCGGGCTGAAGCTCGCACGGGTGGCCGATCCGGGCGATCCCACGGACATCTACTCGTTCCCGCTCGAGCGTTCGCTCTACTTGACCGCACTCTTCCTTTTCCCGCTCCCCGCCTGGTTTCTGCTGCTTTCGGGGTCCGCCGGGGTCGTCCTCTCCTTGCGCCGCATGGCGCAGCGCACTTGGCCGCTTGCCGCGTTCGCACTCGCCCAGCTCATGGTCCTGCTGCTTTTCTTCGTGAACACGAGACTACGGCTCCCGTTGATGTTCTCTCTGGCCCCTTTCGCCGGGCTCGCCATGTGGGAGGGGGCGCGGGCCTGGCGCGCGTCGCGCCGGCGCGCTTCCTGGGCGATCGCCGCCCTCGCGCTCCTCGGCGCCAGCGCGGTCGGTGCCGCCCTCACGAAGCCTCAGCCCAGGGATCTCGTGCGCCTCGCTTCGGTCCTCTCGACCCAGGAGCGTCTCGAGGAGGGGTTGCGCGTCCTCGAGCCAGCGCTCTCCAGTAGCCCCCCGTACGCCCCCGCCCTGGACGAGGCGGGGTGGCTCCTGCAGAAGAAGGGGGAATGGGCCGGTGCCGGAGAGATGTACGTCCGCGCTCTGGCCGCGGGCATGCCCGCAGGACGCGGCGTCGCCACGCGCACCCGGCTCGCGATCGCTCTCGAGCGCAGCGGCGACCCGGCAGGGGCGGCGGCACAGCACTCCGCCGCCGTGGCCGACGCGGACGCGGACGCTGGAACGCATTACGAGCGCGCCATGTTCCTGCTCCGCCGAGGCGAGCGCGAGGCGGCTCTTCGCGACCTCAAGGAAGCCACGCGCCTGGACCCTGCCTGGCCGCCCCCTCGCGAAGCTCTCCGCGGTCTCGCGATCGAGTAGAGCGCGCTCAGCGGCGCGTGGCCGTCTCCAGGAGCACGCGCCGCCAGCGCGTATCGACCACCAAGCGCGCGCTCGATAGCAGATCGAGCCCCAGAAACCCCGAGATCTCGACCCCCGACAGCCGGCTCTGCAGCGCCAGATCAGTAGCCAGATCCGCGGAGATCTGAGCCCCTTGAAAGCCGAGAATCATCCCGCGCACGCTCCGCGCGCCGCCGAGTCTGCCGCCATAGCCCCGGACAGCCGCGGTTCTTCCGACGCTCGCCCCGGGAACCTCGCTCACGAAGGCCAGGGACACGACGCTGCGGGCCGCTCCGGTGTCGAGGGCGAACAGTCCGCGTCGCCCGGACGGTGCGCCTGCGCGCGAGAGCAGCTGGCCGGAGATTTCCCAGTACGGCTGGCCCGCGGGATTCTCGGGTGGCGCGTCGAGAAGCAGCCGACCCCGAGCCAGGTCGAGCGTGATCCGGTAGCCCTCCAGACACTGAATTCCCAGGACGCCGTGAAACTGGCCGGTGGGCTCGATCTCCTCCGCGGTCGTCAGGACGAGAGCCTCCCGGAACGCGAGGCTGCCCAGCGAGAAGCGCGGAAGGATGCCGCGGCTCGTATCGTGCCGCTGGTCCCCGCCCCCCCCGAACGTCGTCGAATCGGCGAGAGGAGTGAAGCCGTGGCGCCGGGCGATCCGCTCCAGGAGGAACACGCCGGAGCTTCCCGTATCGAGAAGCATGCGCACCGGCTTTCCCTCTCCCAGCCCGACCTCCACGACGTAGCCGCGCACCGATCCGCCTCCCCCCAGCGCGCGCAGCGGAGCTTCCATCTTCTCGGGGACCGACACGGGGATCCAGACTCTCCGGCCCGCGAGCGCGCGAAGGAAGCGCAGCGATTCTCCCGCCGCCCGGGCGCGGTCGGGATCGTCTCCCTGGCTCATTCCGGAATACGCTTGCAGCAGCTCGATGGCACGAGCGCTGGTGGCGGCTGCGCCCGATCCCCGAAACGCGATGATCCTGTCTGCCGGGTCCTTCTCGAACGCGCGATCCACGAGCCGGCCAGCCTCTTCCTCCCGACCCTGAGCGTTCCGAATCAAGCCCAGCGCAAGCAGCGCGCGCGCGGCGGCGGCGCCGCGCTCCGCGAGCGGCGCCAAGAGCGTCTCCGCTTCCTCGATTTCGCCCGCACGATACAGCGCCTCGCCGAGCAGTCCCACCGCCTCGGGGTCGTCCGGGGCCTGTGCGGCCCAGCGTCGGGCCGCCGCGAGCCCGTCACGCCAGCCGTCTCCGTCCAGGAGGGCCCGCAGGTCCCGGACCTGCGTCGCCTGGGCGTGGGCGCGTCCGCTTCCGGCCCCTACAAGAATCGCGCAGAGCCCGGCAACGATCCGTCCCGCGAGCCGAGTGCGCGGACTCAGGCGCGGCCGGAAGGAGAAGAGTGGCGCTTGCGTTCCTGAAAACAAGTTCGGCAGAACACCGGCCGCACCCCATCCGGACGGAAGGGAAGCCGGGTGACGGCGCCGCACACGCTGCAGGTGGCCTCCACCGATTGCGGCGCGCGCGCGCGCTCCTGCTCGGGGCGGGGTGCTACCCCCGCGGAGCCGACGTATTCGACGTGGCGGGGACCACGCGCCGGCCGGCCGCGGGGCTTGGCGGCCGGTCCCTCGCGCGCCCCGCGGCATTTCTTGCATCGCTTGGGTGAGTGGACGAACCCCTTCTTCTCGTAGAACTCTTGCTCGCCCGCGCTGAAGAGAAACTCCGCGCCGCATGCGGCGCAGACGAGGGTCCTGTCTTCGAAGGGCACGTGCCGGTCACCTCGGAAGGCGTACATCGAGATCTTAGGAGACCGTCCCCGCCCCTGTAAAGGGGAAAGTTGCGATCTCGGCGGGCGAAAAGGCGAGCGCATCGCAGCTCACCAGATGGAAACGGATCCCCTCCTGCTCGCCCGTGATCGCGAGCGCATGGTCCGTTCCGTGCAGGTGGCCGAAAACGCAGGCCTGGACGCCGGCCCCGCGCAGGATCTCCACGACCGCGCTGGGCGCACGGCCCTGGATCCAGGGCGGATAGTGCAGCATCCCGATCCGAGGAAGTCTGCGGCCGAAGCGGCGGTCTGCATCCGCAATCGACAGCTTGAGCCTCTCGAGCTCCCGACGAAAGATCGCCCCGTCCTCGGGAACCGCCGTGGGGTCGTCGGGAGCGGTCCAGCCCCTGGCCCCCACGATGACACGCTCGCCGTCCGACACGGCGCCGTTCTGGAGAGCGACGCAGCCCTCGGGCAACGCTCGCTGCACCTTGGCCAGGCCCGTCCACCACGAGTCGTGATTCCCGCGCAGCAGGACCTTCCATCCCGGCCGCGCGCCGATCCACGCGAGATCGGCCGCAGCCTCGTCCAGATCGCGCGCCCAGGAAAGATCCCCCGGGAGGAGCACGGTGTCCTGCGCGTCCACGATCCGGTCCCAGGCATGCGCGATCCGCGCCGGATGCTCCTGCCACTCCTTGCCGAACACATCCATCGGCTTCGCACCACTGAGCGAAAGGTGGAGATCGGCGATGGCGAACAGCCGGCCCATGGAACCCCCCGCCCCGATCCTAGGCCGCGCCCGGGCGGGGCGTCAAAGCCGTTCGACGGCCGGAGCCAGCGCACGTATGATGGCTCGTCTTGCAGGAGCACGTCGTGACGCTCAGACACCCCAGCCGACCCACGCCACGGACGCCCGTGAGTTTCCTGCTTCTCCTCGCCCTTCTCGCCCCCCGCGCCTTGCGCGCGCAAGAGCCCGAGCCGCCTCCCGTGATGGGGGTCGAGGACGAGGAGCCCGTCCCCGCGGTCCCCGACGCCACGCGCATGTTCAGCCTCGACCGCGTGGTGATCGTCTACCCGGCCAGCCCGGGCGAGGACGCCGCCCGCAACCGGGATTCCGCGGAACGCCGTGCGCGCTATCTGGAGAAGGTCCGCGGCGTGTCCGCCCGCGTGGTCGCGGACGATCGCTTCGGGGAGGCCGAGAAGCAGGAGAACCTCGTCCTCCTCGGCTGGAACAACCGCGTCCTGCAGGCTCCGGGTCTCGCCCGCCCGTTCACGCGCCGGACCTCGGGGTTCACGTTCCTCGATCTGGATCATCCGGATCCGCGGTCGGACCTGCTGTTCTATTCCTACTCCCCGTTTCGCGGCGACAAGTTCCTGTACGTCTGGTCCCGCATCGACCCGGAAATGGACCGCTTCCAGAAGTTCCCGTGGGTCGGATCGAACTGGGCGATCTACGACGGCTTCCTGGTGGTGCGTCAGGGGATGTTCCGCAGGAAGGCCGGGTGGCTCCCCGAGCGAAACCCGGATGCCGAATCCGACAAGTTCGAATTGCTGAGCGAGATCGAAACGCAGCGGAGCATCCACCGCTCGGAGCACTACGACATCTATTTCCTTCCCGAGGAGATCTCGGAGGAGGACCTGCGCGCCGTGGTCCAGGCGCGTGAAGCGGCGCTCGCGAAGGCCAGCGCGGCCCTGGGAACACCGAAGGATGGATTCCGGATCCGTCTATTCCTGTACCGCAACGAGGCGGAGAAGGAGGAGCGGACCGGGATCAAGGACCCCGCGAACTCGATCCCGCAGCGCAGGGAGCTGTACATGGTTGTGCGCCTGGCGAAGAACTCCGCGGCCCACGAGGAGGTTCATCTGATCGCGAGAGAGAATCTGGGCCCTTGCTTTCTCACCTCGCTGTACGAGGGACTCGCGCTCTCGGAGGACCGGACCTACGCCGGAATAGATCTGGAACTCTACGGCGCCGCGTTTCTCGAGGCCGGGACCCTGCCCTCCCTCGATCTGTTGCTCCAAGAGCACACGGCACTGTCGCTTCCGGAGAACACCCTGTTCCCGGCTTCCGGTCTGCTGTGCGGCTGGATCCGATCTCAGGGACCGGAGGCTCTGAAGCCGGCCTACACCGTGACGGGCGAGGGAGTCGGCGCGCTGGCCAAGCTCCTGCGCAAGAAGCCGGACGCCCTCGAGAGCTCGTTCCGGAACTGGATCGGGACGCGGGCGAAAACGCACGCGGCCGAGGTCGCTTTCCTCAAAGAGCAGCGGCAGGCGCAAGCGCAGCACCTGGCTGGCGACTACAACGGCGTGGCTTCCGCGCTGGAGCGAGCTCTCAAGATCAAGCCCGACGACGCGCAGACTCTCTTCAACCTGGCTTCCGCGCAGATGAGGACGGGCGAGTACGACAAGGCGGAGAAAAACCTGACGCGCATCCTGGGGCTGTCGCTCCCCAAGAAGGAGTCGTACCTCGGGATCTTCACCCACTTCCAGCTCGGACGCCTCTACGACATCCAGGGCCGCCGCGAGGACGCCATCGCGGAGTACAAGAAGGTCCTCGAGCTCCCGGATGAGAAGGATGCGCACCGTGCCGCACGCGAGGCGCTGGAGAAGCCGGTGACCGTGGACCAGCTGGACTAGGTGCCGCCGGCCGGTGTCGGCCGCAGGTGGCGCTCCACGGCGTCCAGCAGCGTATCTGCGCGAACGGGCTTCTCGAGGCAGTCCCGCTGGTCGAGCCCTTCCAGGACGCTCAGGACCTGCGCGCGGTCGCGCGCGGTGACGATCAGAACCGGAAGACCGGGTTGGAGCCCCCGGATTCCCCGCAGCAGTTCCGCACCGTCCTGCTCTCCCAGGTCGCAATCCGCCACGACCAACTCGTACGTCCGCTCGCTGGCCCGACGCAGAGCCACCGGGGCGCTGAGCGCCACATCCACCCGGTACCCGCGCGAGGCGAGGAGCGTCCGCAGGCTGCGCGCCGTTCCCTCGTCATCCTCGATGACCAGCACGCTGACGGGGCCGGATGGATCGACGGTGCGCTGCATGAGGTCTCCACCGGGGCTCCGTGCAAGGGCGGTGCCCGGGGCTGCGGCGGAATCGTCCGGCCAAGACGCGCGGGATCCGGCCCATCGCGAATGCGATGTTGAGACTGCACCGAGTAAGAATTACGTGCCCTTGCTGGCCGGAAGCACCAACGTGAAAGCGGCACCCTGCCCCGGCTTCGATTTGTGCCAGACGCTTCCGCCGTGAGCCTCCGCGATCATCCGCACGAGGGGGAGTCCGAGCCCCGTGCCGCCTGGCTTGGTCGTGACGCGGCTCTCGAAGATGCGCGCGGCGACGCTGTCCGGGACTCCGGGGCCGGTATCCGCGACCGTGAGGCGCACGATGGAGTTGGACGCGCTCGTCCGGAGGGACACGGTCCCTCCCCCTGGCATGGCCTGAATGGCGTTCAGAACCAGGTTCAGCACGGCCTGCTGCAGACGGTCCGCGACGCCTCGAACGGGAGGAATCTCCTCCTGCCCTTCGAGGAGGATCTCGACGTGGGATTTGCGCGCCGTGAATGCCAGCAGCTGCATGACCCTCACGCAGATCTCCCGGAGGTGGACGCTGCCCGCAGTGTTCTCGGTACGGACAAACCCCAGATAGCTGTTGAGGAGTTCCGCCAGGCGCCGGGTCTCTCCCTGGATCGTCTCGAGGGACTCGCGCATCGCGAGCGTCCGCTCGGGCCCCGGATCGGAGGAGATGCACTGCTCCACCACCGTGGCGTTCAGTCCGATGGAGTGAAGTGGGTTGCGGATCTCGTGGGCCAGGCCCGCCGCCAGGTGCGCGAGCACGGCGAAGCGGCCGGCCTCCATGAGATGACTCTCGATCGTCCTCAGGGTCGCGAGGTCCCGCACGAGCAGCAGAGTGCCCGGCTCGCCCGGCCGCGCTTCGAACGGAACACCCGTGACCCTCGCCGGCATCGCCGTTCCATCGGCGCGCAGCAGATCCATCTCCCGCACACCGCTCCCGCCCTCCGCCGCCGCATCGAGCAGCTGCGGGCTGCGGGTCAGAAGCTCCCGCACCGCTTGCTCCTCCGTCACCGCCCGCGCCTCGGGAGGATCTTCCCCTTCGGCCGACGCCGGGCTGCCGAGCATCCGGAGCAGCGCCCGGTTCCACGCCACCGGGGCTCCGCGGGGCCCCAGCGCCAGCATCCCTTCCTCCAGAGACTGCGAGAGCTTCTCGAGAAGCGCCTCGCGCTCCTTGCCGCGGGCATCGAGGCTCTCCAGCCGGCCCCCCATCTCGTTGATCGCCTGCACGGCCGAGACGAGGTGACCTTGCAGCCCGAGCTGCGCGGGATCGATCCGGCCGCGAAACCCGCGCGCGCGCAGTTCCGCGAGCGCCCGGTCCAGACGCTGGACCGGAAGGCCGGTCAGGGCCGCCATCGCGATCCCCCCTGCTGCCGAGGCAGCCAGGAACAGGATCACGGGCAGGGCGTAGTCCCAGGGCGGGATATCGGGGAGGTTGCGCTCGGTGGCACGGGAGACGAGCGACGCGTCCGGCACGAGCCTGACCAGCACGGACCCCAGCCGAAGGGGGCCGGCCTGCGGCTCCTTTCGCGGCCGGTCGTCGAAGACCGGGACCAGCACCTCCTCGATCGCTCCGCCGGCACCGTCCTCGCGCACGCGCATGCTCATCGCGGCCGACGAGAGGAACTCCCTGTCTCTGGGTCGCGTGAACGTGAGGTCCTGCACGGCGGGATCGGAGGCGTACTGGATCCGAAGGTCCCGGTCGAGGATGAGAACCGACCGGATGTTCGGGAGCCCTCGCAGCACTGTGGCCAGACCTTCCGCGATCCGGTTGCGGCGTTCCTCCCTCACCTCCGGGAACTCGGACTCCTGCCCGATGAGAAGCGAGCGGGCGACCTCGGCGGCCATCGGACCGTACAGTTCGGCCGCGAAGGTGGCCGTCACCTCGTGCCGCCAGCGCTCGTTGTAGCCCTCGAACGAGCGGCGCACCAAGAGGACGGCGGCGGTCCCGGCCCCGACCGTGAACAGGAACTGGATGAGAAACAGGCGAACCGGGAGGGTGACTCTCACAAGCGGAACTTCTTGACCTTGTTGTGCATCGTTTTCAGCGAGATCCCGAGGATGCGCGCGGCCCGGGTCTTGTTGCCCGCGGTGTGGGCCAGGGTGGAGCGGATCAGCTCCCGTTCCGCGTCCTCCATGGGCGTACCGATCCGGAGCGTGATCCCTCCCGCCTCGCCAACCATCGTCTCGCGCGGCGACTCCCCGCCCGCGGTGGTCGGCCTGCGTCCCGCGGCGATCTCCGGCGGCAGGTGCTCGGGAAACACGGTGGTTCCGCCGGAGAGCAGGGTCGCTCTTTCCACCGCGTTCTTGAGCTCGCGCACGTTCCCCGGCCAAGGGTGGGCCAGAAGCAGCTCGAGCGTGGTCGGCGCCAGCGCCGGCAGCGGATTGCCGTTGCGCGCCGCCGCGCGCTCTGCGAAGTAGTGCACCAGGGGCTGGATGTCCTCCGGGCGCTCGCGCAGGGGGGGGAGCTGGATCGCGAACACGTTCAGGCGGTAGTAGAGATCTTCGCGCAGCTTCCCCTCGGCCATCGCCTTCATCGGGTCCCGGTTCGTCGCGGCGAGCACGCGCACATCCGCCTCGATCACGTCCGTGCCCCCGACGCGCCGGAACTTCTGCTCCTGAAGCACACGCAGCAGCTTCGCCTGGAGGATCTCGCTCATCTCCGAGATCTCGTCCAGGAACAGCGTCCCCTTGTGGGCCATCTCGAAGCAGCCGATCTTGCGCTGCACCGCTCCGGTGAACGCGCCGCGCTCGTGGCCGAAGATCTCGCTCTCCAGGAGCGTGGCGGGGATCGCGGCACAGTTCAGGGCCACGAACTCGTTCCGGCGCCGCGGCGACAACTGATGGAGCGTCTGCGCCACGAGCTCCTTGCCCGTCCCGCTCTCGCCCACGATGAGCACCGACAGGGTCGACGGCGCCACTTGCTCGATCTGGCGGAAGACCGCCCGCATCTTGTCGGAGATCCCGCGCAGCGGGCCGAACGCGCCCCGCTCGCGCAACTCGGCGCGCAACCTGCGGTTCTCCTCCCTGAGCTCCCGGGTCTCGGCGAGCTTCTCGAGAAGGATCTTGAGCCGAGCGGGCTCCACGGGCTTCTCGAGAAAATCCTGCGCGCCGAGCTTGATCGCCTCCACGGCCTGGCCGATCGTCCCCTGGCCGGAGAGCACGATGACGGGCATCGGGTAGTCGGACAGAAGCCGCCCGACGAACTCGAGCCCGCCCAGGCCCGGCATCACCAGGTCGGTGATCACCGCCGTCGGCCCGCCCGCCTCCAGGCGTGCCAGGGCCTCTTCTCCCGAGCCCGCGGTCTCCGCCTCGTAGCCCCAGGCCTGGAGCAGGCGCCGCAGGCCTTCACGGGATCCCGGCTCGTCGTCGACGACGAGGATCTTGTCGCTCATTCTGGCTCCCGCCGCGAAAGCAGACGAAGCGACTTATAGCACAGGGCGGGAAAGAAGGTGATTACTGTTTGACGCGATCAGCGTAATTTCGACATCAATCTGAGGAGTGCCGAGAGCAGGACCGAGGCGCTGAGGAGCGCCGCACCGAGGCTCAAAAGTACCGTCGCCGCCAGCACGAGGATCTGCATCTCCACTCGGCTCCTCTCCCGGAACTCGTTCAGGCTCGAGTGGAACGGCAAGATGGATGCCACCGTTAGGCTGGACCGATCCTGACCCGCCCGAGGTCGCCGAGCTCCTTGCGCAGGAACTCCTGGAGTCTCTTGGTGAGCCGCGCCTCCATCTGGCGGACCGCCTCCCGGGTCGTGCCGAACCCGTCCCCCAGGGCTTGCAGGGTGAGGGGGGCGTCGCTCAGGACGCGCCGATCCAGGATCGTTCGCTCCCGCTCGGAGAGCTTCTGCCGAAAGCGCTGGATCGCGGCCTGGGCCCGTGTTTGCAGCTCCTTGCGGGCGAACTCCTCTTCCGCGCTGGGCGCTGCCGAAGCGATCGAGTCCGCCTGGGTTCTGTCCTCTTCCTCGCCCACGGGCTCGCTCAGCGACACGTCGCGAGAGCGAAGGGCCGCGTCCACATCCTTCACGTCCTCCTCGGACACCCCGAAGCGCTCCGCGAGGAGCGGGGGCGCCACCTCGAACCCTTGCTCCTCGAGCCGACGTTTCTCCTGCTGGAGGTTGCGCAGCAGCTTCCTGCGCGCATTCGTGGTTCCGACCCGCACCATCCGCACGTTGTCGAGCAGGTATTTCACCATGTAGGCGCGCACCCACCACGCGGCGTAGGTCGGCAGCCGCACGCCCACCTCCGGATCGAACCGCTCGACGGCCTGGAGCAGGCCGATGTTCCCTTCCTGGATCAGGTCGAGGAGATTGCGGGCGGCACGCCTGAAGGACATGGCCACGCGCACGACGAGCATCAGGTTCGCGGTCACAAGACGGAACAGGGCTTGCCGGTCTCCGGTCTCGCGATACAGCCGGGCCAGTTCCTGCTCCTCCTCGCGCGTCAGGGAGGGGTACTTGCGGATCTCGGCGAGATAGCGACGGAAAGGATCCGGCGCCTCGAGGCCTCGCTCCGGGGCCGGTACGAGCGCCCGCGAGCCCGAGGACGGTTCATCCGGGTCCTCCCGATGGATTCCGGCGGGATCCTCCGGGCTCATCGCAAAAAGACTAGCACGCGAACGGAGAGATGACAGGCTCGAGCGAGGGACGATTCAGGAGTCAGGCAGGTCTGGTTCCGAGATAACGGTAGGGGTTCACGGCGCGTCCGGCCTTGAACACCTCGTAGTGAAGGTGGGGTCCCGTGGAGCGCCCCGTGGAGCCGACGCGGCCGAGAACCTCTCCGCGCCGCACACGCTGTCCCGGCTTCACCAGGATCTCGCTCAGGTGTCCGTAGCGGGTCGAGTATCCATATCCGTGGGAGAGCTGGACCATCTTCCCGTAGCCGGCCTGCCTGCCCGCCGCCGCAATCACCCCGTCCGCCGGAGCGAGCACGGGGGTCCCAACCGGGGCCACGATGTCCATTCCGCGGTGGAATTCGCGGTCGCCAGTCATGGGATCGTTGCGCCATCCGTACCCGTCGGAACAGAACCCCTGCACGGGGTACCCGACCGGCGTGGAGGCGAGAACCCGCTCCCGGGCCCGCAGGATCTCGTCCATTTCGTCGAACGACGCGTCTAGGCGGCGGGAGCGGAGGCGGAGCGCCTCCATCTCCTCGTTGAGCATCTCCTGAAGGCTGTCCCCGCTCGAGGTCCTGCGGCCACCCAGTCCCCCGCTCGGCTCGTCGCCGGGGTTCCGCTTCATCCCAACGGCCGCCGCGATGCGCTTGGCGCGCTCCTCGACCGTGGCGACGAGGTTTCCCATCTCGGTGAGCGAGGCTTCGAAGTGGCGCTTCTCCTCGCGCAGTTTCCGGTTCTCGGCGAGGAGGCGGTTCAGGGCCTCCCCCTGGGCCTGCACCTTGAAAAGCAGATGGGGCGCCGCCACACCGGCGAGCAGGACCAGCCCCAGGATGCCCAGGATGGAGATCAGGAAATTCTTGGAGAAGTGGATCTTGCGAAAACGCGAATTCGCGTGAGGCAGAATGAAGATGGTATAGAACTTCCGTCGCATGCCATCTTCTCCGAGCCGGCCCGCGATCCGCGCCGACGGCTGGGGCCGGTTTCTAATCCTCGGCCCGCCCGTGACCCATGGGTCTCCCCTGCAAAAGGGGTGGAGGTTAGCACGCACCGTACCACCGGTCAACCGCCAACCCGGGATTCGGGGTATCGGTCGCTGGCGCAGTCCGGTGTACCTTGATTGGCGGCTGAAGTGGCGCTGTTTCGTGTTCGTAAGAGGGGCCGACCAGTGACAAGGACTGTCAGCGGATGAGTCACGAAACGTCCCGAGCGGGACGCTGCCTGATGGTCGGGTTCGAGGGCTCGCGCCTCGATCGACCGACGCGCGAAGCCCTGATCCGCCTCGCGCCGGGAGGGATCGTCCTATTCCGGCGGAATCTCGACTCCCCGGAGCATCTCGCGGAGCTCATCGCCGATCTGCGGAAGATCCTCCCCTACCCGACGCTGTGCGCCCTCGACCAGGAGGGAGGCCGTGTCAGCCGACTGGAGCCCTGGATCGGAGCGACGCCGACTGCCGCCCGCCTGGGGGACGCCGGCGAGGCCGCCGTTCACCGCTTCGCGCGCGCCACGGGTGCCGCGCTCTCCGCGCTGGGCTTCAACGTGGACTTCGCGCCGGTCGTGGACCTCTGCGCACCCGGAATCGACAATGCCATCGGAGACCGCTCCTTCGGCACCGACCCCACGGCCGTCACCCGTCTGGCCGGCGCATTCCTGGATGGTCTGACGGAGGGCGGCGTCCCCGGCTGCCTCAAGCATTTCCCCGGCCTGGGCCGCGCCATGTTCGACTCCCACGTGCGGCGGCCGACGATCGAACGCTCGCTGCCGGAGATGGAGGCGGAGGATCTGCTGCCGTTTCGGTCTCTTGCGCCTCGCGCCGAGATGGTGATGGTGGGGCACGCTCACTATTCCGCCGTCGATCCGGCCGGCGACATCCCGGCGAGCCTTTCCCGTAACGTGATCCAGGGCCTCCTGCGCGGCCGTCTCGCCTACGGCGGCCTGGTGCTGAGCGACGATCTGGAAATGGGTGCCCTCGACGGGTTCGCTGACCAGGGCCGGGATGCGGTCCGGGCACTCGAGGCCGGATGCGACCTGCTCCTTTACTGCCGGGACCTGGAGCGCGCCGCGCGCTCCCGCGATGCCCTGCTTCGAAGGGCCGAGGCCGATCCGGCCTTTGCCGGCCGGCTCGACGTCGCCGCCGGTGCCGTCGCACGGCTGGCCTCCCGAATCCGGACCCGCGCTCCGGACATGGCGCTGTGGGAGGAGGCACGGCGCGCGATCGCTGCCGCGTCGGCGCTCGCCTAGGCCAACTCGCCCCCGGTCAGGATCCGGAAGATCTCCAGGTAGCGTTGCCTCGTACCTTCCACGATCGCCTCGGGAAGCGCAGGGACGGGAGGATTCTTGTCCCAGCCCGTGCTCTCCAGGTAGTCGCGCACGAACTGCTTGTCGAACGACGGCTGGCCGCGTCCCGGCTTGTACCCTTCCAGCGGCCAGAAGCGCGAGGAATCGGGAGTGAGCATCTCGTCCGCGACGACGAGCTCCCCCCGCGCGCCGAGGCCGAACTCCAGCTTCGTGTCCGCGATCAAGATCCCCCGCGTGCGCGCGTAATCCGACGCGAAGCGGTAGATCTCCAGGGTCTTGCTCGCAACCTCTGCCGCGCGCTCGGGTCCCAGGAGCCGCTCCACCTCGGCGAACGGGATATTCTCGTCGTGGCCGCTCGTGGCCTTCGTCGAAGGGGTGAAGATCGGCTCGGGAAGGCGATCCGATTCCACCAGACCCGACGGCAGCCGGATCCCGCACACGGTCCCGTGCTCGCGGTACTCCTTCCAGCCGGATCCCGCCAGGTAACCGCGGGCCACGCACTCGACCGGGAGCATTCGCAGCTTCCGGGCCAGCGTCGTGCGTCCCACCAGGACGTCCGCGTACGGCCGCAGGAAGCCCGGGAAGCGTGCAACCTCGGTGCTGATCACGTGGTTGGGGATGAGGGAATGTGTGCGCTCGAACCAGAATGTCGAGATCTGGTTCAGCACCTTTCCCTTGTCCGGGATCGGGTTGGGCAGGACATGATCGAACGCCGACAGACGGTCGGTCGCGACGATCAGCAGCTGCTCGCCGAGATCGTAAACGTCGCGGACCTTCCCCCGGCTGACGAGCTTCAGGTCGGGAAGAAGGGTCTCGTGCACGGCTGCGGGCGACTTGCTCTTCATGGGGTCCCTCACTGAAGGCCCAGGAGGATAGCCCCGCGTCCGCTGCCGCGTCAATCAGCGCGCGTCGTGGACGATCCTCCCACCGACGACGGTCGCCACCGGCGCCCCGCGCAGCTTCCAGCCGAGAAACGGGCTGTTCGCGCTCTTCGAGAAGAAGCGGGCGGCATCGACCTTCACACCCCGCTCGAGATCCAGCACCGTAACGTCGGCGTCCGCCCCGGGCCGGAGACTCCCTTTCGCCAGACCGAGGACGGCCGCGGGACCGACGGCGAGCAGCTCGACGAGCCGTGCCAGGTCGATCACGCCCCCGTGGACGAGCCGGTCGAGGCAGAGTGAGACCGCCGTTTCGAGCCCCACGATCCCGAAAGGGGCGCGAGAGAATTCCACCGATTTCTCGTCGCCGTGGTGCGGGGCGTGATCGGTGGCGATGGCGTCCACCGTGCGGTCGGCGAGCGCCTCCAGGAGCGCCAAGCGGTCCGCCTCGGAGCGCAGGGGCGGGTTCATCTTCGCGTTCGTGTCGTAATCGCTCACCGCCTCGTCGTTGAGGACGAGGTGGTGCGGCGTCACCTCGCAGGTGATGCGCAGGCCCTTCTTCTTGGCCCGCCGGACCGATGCCGCCGCGCGGCGCGTGCTCATGTGGGCGATGTGCACGTGTCCCCGGGTGTCCTCCGCGAGCAGGATGTCGCGCTCGACCATCACGTCCTCCGCGACACCCGGCCAGCCCTTCAGCCCGAGGCGGGTGGCGGTCTCGCCCTCGTTCATCACCCCGCCGTCCACGAGAACCGGGTCCTCGCAGTGGTCGATCACGGGAACCCCGAAGATCCGCGAGTACTCGAGCGCCCGGCGCATGAGCAGGCTCGAGCTCACGCAGCGGCCGTCGTCGGAGAACCCCCGGGCCCCGGCCGCGAACATGTCCCCCATCTCCGCGAGCTCTTCTCCGCGCTGCCCCTTGGTCACGCAGCCGATCGGATAGACCTGGACCCCGCCGTGCTCGCGCGCCTGCGCCAGGATGTACTCGGTGACCGAGCGGGAATCGTTGACGGGGATGGTGTTGGGCATGCAGGCGACACCGGTGAATCCGCCTGCCGCGGCGGCGCGAGCCCCGGTGGCCACGGTCTCCTTCCATTCCTGCCCCGGCTCGCGGAGGTGGACGTGGATGTCGAGGAAGCCCGGGCAGACCACGAGCCCCTCCACATCCTCCACCTGTGCGCCGCGGGCGGGAATCCGCGGCTCGACCTTGGTGATCTTCCCGTCCTCGAGGAGCACGTCCAGCACCCCGTCCACCCCCGAGGCGGGGTCCACGACGCGACCGTTCTTAAGCAGTAGCCTCACCTTCCGTGCCTCCCGCCAGCAGATACAGAACCGCCATGCGCACCGCCACGCCGTTCGTGACCTGCTCCAGAATCACCGAGCTCCCGCCGTCGGCCACATCGCCCATGATCTCGATCCCGCGATTCATCGGGCCCGGGTGCATGACGATCGCGTCGGGAGCCGCGAGCTTCAGCCTCCTCGCGTCGAGACCGTACAGCCTCGCGTACTCCCGAAGGGTCGGGAAGAACCCCGACTGCATGCGCTCCAACTGGACCCGCAGCATCATCACGACGTCGGCGCCCTGCAGCGCCTCGTCGATCCAGTGCGTGACCGCGCAGCCCATTCGCTCCACCTCGATCGGCAGGAGGGTTGGAGGTCCGCACACCGTGACACGCGCTCCCACGCGGTTCAGGAGCAGGATGTTGGAGCGTGCCACGCGGCTGTGCAGAATGTCCCCCACGATCGCCACGCGCAGCCCGGCTAGGTGTCCCTTGCGCTGCCGCATCGTGAACGCATCCAGGAGCGCCTGGGTCGGATGCTCGTGGGACCCGTCCCCCGCGTTGATGATCGAGGACCGGCAGTGCCGCGCCAGGAAGTGCGGCGCACCCGCTTCCGAGTGGCGAAGGACGATGTAGTCCGGGGCCATGGCGTCGAGGTTCCTCGCCGTGTCCAGGAGGGTCTCCCCCTTCACGAAGCTCGAGGCACCCGGGCTGAAGTTCAGCGAATCGGCGGAGAGCCGCTTCTCCGCGAGCTCGAAGGAGGAGCGGGTCCTCGTGGAGGGCTCCACGAAGAAGTTCACCACCGTCTTGCCGCGCAGCGTGGGCACCTTCTTGATCTCGCGCGTCGAGACCTCCGCGAATCCCTCCGCGGTATCCAGGATCAGGAAGATCTCGTCCGGCTCGAGTGCTGCGATCCCCAGGAGGTGCCGACTCCGGAGCTTCATTTTGAGCCTCCGCGCGGCCGCGTCCCGCGGCGTGCGGGGGGAGCGACCAGCAGGACTTCGTCCTCGCCGTCGGTCTCCGCGAGCCGGACCTCGACCATGTCCGAGGCCGCGGTCGGCACGTTCTTTCCCACGAAGTCCGCGCGGATCGGGAGCTCGCGATGTCCGCGGTCCACGAGCACGGCCAGCTGGATCCGCTCGGGCCTGCCCAAGTCGACGAGCGCGGCAAGCGCGGCCCGGACGGTCCGGCCGGTGTACAGGACGTCGTCCACCAAGACGATGCACTTCCCCTCGAGATCGAAGGGGATGTCGGTCCGGCGCAGGACCGGGTGGTATCCAATCCGCGAGAGATCGTCGCGGTACAGGTTGATGTCCACGATCCCCGTGGGGGGCACGCGCCCCTCCATCGCTCCCAGTCGCTCGGCGATGCGGCGCGCCAGCGGCGCTCCGCGGGTCTGGATCCCGACCAGCGCCAGGTTCTTGAGGGAACGGTTCTTCTCGAGGATCTCGTGCGCGATCCGGCTCACGGCCTTGCGGATCGTCGCTGCGTCCATGAGCCGGACGCGTCCGCCCGAGGGCATCACGTTCTCCTTTCCGGCCTCGCGGGACCGGCTTAAAGGCTGACCGCCGGGATGCTAGACGGGCATGCTGAGCCTGTCAAGGCGAAGGCGATCGCACGTTGACCATCGCGGACCCTTTTGACTATGCTTGCGCTCGCGCATGCCCGAAGACTTCACGGCACCGGTCGTCTCCAATCTCGATCTCGGCCACGGCAATTTCCTTCTGGAACTCGCCGCCGGGGACGCGGCCGCGGACGCGACGCCCGGGCAGTTCTTCATGGTCGGCCTGCCGCACGCGGACGTCCTGCTGCGCCGCCCCTTCAGCGTGTGCGGTCTGCCCGGGACGTTCGAGCGATCCGGCGCCGGCGGCATCCAGATCCTGTACAAGGTCGTGGGCGCGGGGACGGAGCTGCTGGCGACGCTCAAGGAGGGTGCGCCGCTCCACGTCCTGGGACCGCTCGGAAAAGGCTTCTCCCTCCCCGAGACCCCGGGCGTTCGGCCGGTGTTCGTGGCCGGCGGGATCGGCTCCGCTCCCTTCCCCGCCCTCGCCCACGCCCTGGGCGGCCTGGGGATCGTGCCGCGGATGCTCTACGGAGCGCGCTCCGGCGCGGATCTCCCGCTGCTCGACTGGTTCCGCGCGCGCTGCGCCGAGGTCGTCGTGACGACCGATGACGGATCGCTGGGCAGAAAGGGGTTCGTGACCGACCCCCTCGCAGACCTCCTGGCGAGCGATCCCCGCGACCTCTTCCTGTACGCCTGCGGCCCGGAGCCGATGTTGCGCGCGGTGGCGCGACTGGCGCTGGCCCGCGGGGTCCCCTGCGAGCTCTCCCTCGAGGCGCACATGGCGTGCGGGTTCGGCGTCTGCCTCGGGTGCGTCGTGCCCACGCGGTCCGGCGAGACGGGCGACGGCGGCTACGAGCGCGTGTGTGTGGAAGGGCCGGTGATGAGGGCGGAGAGGCTCGCATGGTGAGTCCGGACCTGGGCGTCTCCCTGGGGCCGCTCAAGCTCAAGAACCCGGTGATCGCCGCATCCGGGACCTTCGGGTACGGGCTCGAGTTCCTGCCCTTCTTCGACCTGTCGCAACTCGGCGGCCTCGTGGTCAAGGGTCTGTCGCTCAAGCCTCGGGTCGGGAACCCGCCCGTCCGTATCGTCGAGACGCCGGCCGGAATGCTCAACGCCATCGGGCTCCAGAACGTGGGGGTCGACGCGTTCATCGCGGAGAAGCTCTCCGCCCTGTCCGGCTACGACACCGTGATCTTCGCGAACGTGTTCGGAGAGACGGAAGGCGAGTATGCCCAGGTCTGCCGCAAGCTCGATCAAGCTCCCGGCCTGGGGGCGATCGAGCTGAACGTCTCCTGTCCCAACACGGAGGCGGGCGGAATGATCTTCGGCAACGATCCGCGGGCACTGGGACGTGTGACCCGCGCGTGCCGGCGAGCCACCCGGCTCCCGCTCCTCGTCAAGCTCTCCCCGAACGTCACCGACATCCGCGAGACGGCCCGGGTCGCAGAAGCCGAGGGCGCCGACGCCCTCTCCCTCGTCAACACCTTCGTGGGCATGGCGGTGGACGTCGATCGCCGCCGGCCCGTCCTGGCGAATGTCTCGGGCGGGCTGTCCGGCCCTGCGATCCGTCCACTCGCGGTCTGGATGACGTGGCAAGCCTCGCGGGCCGTCAAGATCCCGGTCGTCGGCATGGGAGGGATCCTCACCGCCCGCGATGCGCTGGAGTTCATCTTGGCCGGCGCCAGCGCGGTGCAGGTGGGGACGGCGAATTTCATCCATCCCGACGCCTGCGTGCGCGTGGTCCGCGGCCTTGAGCAATACCTGGCCCAGCACGGCCCGTCCTCGATCCGCTCGCTCGTGGGTGCGCTCGAGGCCGGGGGAGGAAAGGGGTCGTGACGGCGCGCGAGCGGATCTTCGTCGCGCTGGATACGCCCGATGCAGCGCGCGCCCGCGAGCTCGTCTCCGTGCTGCGGGATCGCGTGGGCGGGTTCAAGATCGGCCTCGAGATGTTCTGCGCCCAGGGGCCGACGTTCGTTCGCGAGCTGGTGGACGGCGGTGCGACGGTGTTCCTCGACCTCAAGCTCCACGATATCCCCAACACCGTGGCGGGGGCGGCGGCCGCCGCCGCGGGCCTGGGCGCGTCGTTTCTCACGGTCCACGCCCTGGGTGGTCCGCTCATGATCCGGCGAGCGGTCGAGGCGGTCTCCGAACCCGCCCGCTCCGCCGGCGGACGCGGGACAACCGTGCTCGCGGTGACCGTCCTGACGAGTCACGACGATCGGGACCTGGAGCGGCTCGGCCTCGGCGGCCCGGCGTCCGCGGCGGTCGAGCGGCTCGCGGCCCTCGCGCGGGAAGGCGGCGCGGGCGGGGTGGTCTGCTCTCCTCGCGAGATCCCCCACGTCCGCAGCGCGTTCCCCGAGGCGATCGTCGTCGTGCCCGGCATCCGGCCCTCGGGGGTCGCTGTCCGGGCGGACGACCAGCAACGAACGGACACCCCGGGCGGCGCCGTGGCCCGGGGTGCGGACCGGCTCGTCGTCGGCCGGCCGATCACCCAGGCCCCGGACCCGCTCGCCGCGGCCGAGGCGATTGCGCGCGACATCGCGAGCGGGGAGGGCCAATGATCGACTACCTCTGCACTTCCTGCTCTGCCCGTCACCCGCTGACGCTCGAGCGTTTCCGCTGCGACTGCGGGGCGCCTCTCGACCTGGACTTCGAGAGTTCGCCCCTCGACCGCGAGGCGCTCGGCCGCAGACCCGCGACCCTCTGGCGCTATCGCGAGGCGATCCCCCTGGTCGACCGCCTCGCCCCGTCGACGCTGGGCGAAGGCGTGACGCCGGTGATCGACGACGTCCTGGGCTCGACCCCCGTCCACCTGAGCCTGGAGTACGTCTCGCCTACCGGATCGTACAAGGACCGAGGCGCCTCCGTCCTGGTCGCCGTGGCCACGGCGCTGGGTGCCAGGGACCTGGTGGACGACTCGAGCGGGAACGCGGGGATCGCACTGGCCGCCCACGCCGCGCGCGCGGGGCTTCGCGTGCGCGTCCTGATCCCGGCCGACGCGCCGCCTGCGAAGCCGCGCCTGGCGGCGGAGCTGGGGGCCGAGGTGATCCGCGTCTCCGGCGGACGCTCGGGTGCCGCAAGTGCCGCCCTGCGTGAAGCCGCCTCGGGCGCCTTTTACGCGAGCCATGCCTGGAACCCTTTCTTTCTGCACGGCGCGAAGACCCTGGCCTACTCCCTCGCCGAGTCCCTGGGCTGGGCGGCCCCCGGAGCCGTCATCGTCCCCGTGGGGAACGGCGGATTGATCCTCGGGCTCGATCTCGGTTTCCGCGAGCTCCGCCGTCAGGGGCTCATCGAGCGCCGGCCCGCCCTGGTCGGTGCCCAGGCGGCGAGCTGTGCGCCCCTGGCGCTGGCCTTCGAGGCGAACGCGGCGTCCCCCGCCCCGGTCGCGGAAGGGTTGACGGAGGCGGACGGCGTTCGCGTCGGCGCTCCGGCGCGGGGCGAGGGGATCCTCGCCGCGGTGCGCCAGAGCGGTGGATTCATCGCTGCCTTCAGCGAGGACGAGATCGCGGCCGCCCGTCGGGACCTGTGGCGGCGCGGGTACGTCGTGGAGAGCACCGCCGCCCTCGGGGCCGCCGTGGTGCTGCGCGACGGCGAGGCTCTGCGCAGGCGCTACGGCGACGTGGTCGTCGTGCTCACCGGCTCCGGCCTGAAGCAGTGAAGGGGGCATTCCGCTCTTTCGCCCCCGGCCTTGTGCGAGAGGCCGATCGCCGGGACGAGAGAGCGGAATGTCCCCATCTGGCAGCCGACGCGGCCCGGAACTAAGCTGGGTCGCGATGCGCGTGACGTTTCTGGGGAGCGGCACGTCCACGGGCGTTCCGGTCCTCACCTGCAGCTGCCCCGTGTGCGTGTCCGCGGACCCTCGGGACCGCCGCCTGCGCCCGTCCATCTGGATCGAGTGGCAAGGCGCCTCCATTCTTGTGGACACCTCCACCGATCTTCGCGAGCAGGCCCTGCGCCGGGGGATCGGGCGCGTCGACGCCGTGCTGTATACGCACGCGCATGCGGACCACATCCTCGGACTGGACGAGCTGCGCCTCTACAACTGGCGCCAGCGCGGATGCGTTCCCGCGTACGGCTCCAGACCGGCGCTCGACGCGCTCCGCCGCACCTTCTGGTACGTCTTCGAGGACGTCCCGGTGGGCGGAGGGAAACCGGAGATCGACTGCCGGCTCGTGGACGGCCCGTTCCCCCTGCTAGGCCGTACGGTCGTGCCTGTCCCCCTGCTGCACGGACCGCAGGAGATCCTCGGCTACCGGATCGGGCGCTTCGCCTACCTCACGGATGCGAGCAGGATCCCTGAGCGCTCGTACGATCTGCTCGGCGGCCTGGAGGTCCTCGTGCTCAACGCCTTGCGCAGGAGGCCCCATCCGACCCATTTCCACTTGGAGGCCGCGCTCGCCGAGGCCAGTCGGATCGGCGCGGTGCACACGATCCTGACCCACCTCGGACACGAGATGCCGCACCAGGAGGTTTCGGAGTCGCTGCCCGCCGGGGTCAGCCTGGCGCACGACGGGCTTTCGTTCCTCCTCGACGAGGCGGGAGAGGGGCGCTGATGCGCGGCGCACGCCCGACCTTGCTCGCCGCCACGCTCCTGATCCTTGGCACGTGCATCGGGTTCGTCCCCGCCGCCGAGGAGCCGGCGCCGCTCTCCGAACGGCCGCTCGGCGACCAGGACGTGGTGCAGATGATCGTTTCCGGGGTGCAGGCCGCGCAGGTCATCGAGCGAATCCGCGCGCATCCCGTGAGCTTCGATCTCTCGGATGAGATGCTTCGGGAGCTGCGCATCGCCGGCGTTCCGGAGACGGTGCTCAAGGCGATGGCGGAGCGGCAGGCACAGATGGCGCCCCCCGTCCCGTCCGCCCCTGCCGACGAGCCGCACCATCCCGAGCCCCCAGGGGTCCTGCTTTCCGTGCGTTTCGTTGGGGCCATCTCGGCGAAGGGAGGGCGAGCCTCTCTATGGTTTCCGGACCGGGCGGACGAGGCCCTGGCCCGCGCGCTGAGCCTCTCCTCGCACGACCCGGAGCAGCGCGTGATCGGCGATCTGGCGCTGTTCCTCGCCTGCCTCACCCCGGAGCACGTTCCCGATCAGTGGCGCTCGCACACGCCGCTGGGCAGGGATTTCGTCTCCGTTCCGCGCCACGAGGTCCTTGCGTTCGCCGCCGGGGCACAGAGGGTCGAGGACCGGGACGTGCCTGCAGCGGCGCGCTCCCAGTTCCCGGCTCCCGGGCGAGAACAGCCGGCACCGGGATGGCTGCGCCTCGAGGTCCCCGACGAGATCCAAGCCCAGCTCACGCCGGACGAGCCGCACCGCATCCTGCTCGGCGTTGCGCTCCTCGTGGGGGATCGCTACCTCATGATCGCGAGCGCGATACGGCCGGACCTGACCCCGGATCCGGGCGGGACGTTCTTGAAGGCGCGACTGGCCCAGGGCAAGGCCGCCCGGGCTCCCGTCGCGGTGAGCTTCGAGGACCCTGAGCCGTAGGGACGTCAGTCAAGCTTCAGGGACACGAGCCGCGACACCCCGGGCTGCTCCATGGTGACTCCGTAGAGGAGGTTCGCCGCGTCCATGGACAGCTTGTTGTGGGTGATCAGGATGAACTGGGTCGTCCCCGAGTACTCGCGCAGCATCCGCGTGAAGCGGTTCACGTTCACGTCGTCGAGCGCCGCGTCCACCTCGTCGAGCAGGCAGAACGGCGACGGCTGGACGCGGAAGATCGCGAACAGCAGGGAGATGGCGGCCATCGCCTTCTCGCCGCCGGACATGAGCTGCACGTTCCCGAGCTTCTTCCCGGGGGGCTGGGCCAGGATCTCGATCCCGCACTCGAGGACGTCCTCCCCTTCCTCGAGCCGGAGATCGGCGCGGCCGCCCCCGAAGAGCACACGGAAGATCTCCTGGTAGGACGTGCGGATCGCCTCGAACGCCTGCAGGAACTGTTCCCGCGATGCGCTGTTGATGCGGCGGATCGTGTCCCGCAGCGAGGCCATGGACTCTTCCAGGTCCTTCTGCTGCGCGCTGAGGAATGTGTGGCGCTGCTCGAGTTCGCTGAACTCCTCGATCGCCATCATGTTCACGGGACCGATCTTCTCGATCTGCTCTCGAATCCCCGCAATTGCCTCCTCGACCGCGGCCGGGTCCGCCGCGTCCAGACCCGTTCCGGCACTGGTCGCCGCTTCGCTGGCGGTGCAGCCCAGCTCCTGCGCGCAGAGGTCGTCCAGGTGCTGCCGGTCCGACTCGCCGCGCGCCCGCGCGAGCTCCGCGATCCGGAGCCGTTCCCGCGCCGCTTCCAGGTCGGCGCGTGCCTCCTTGAGAGAGCCTTCGCTCGCCTCCAGAGCCTCGCGCCGCTCCGCCAGGCTCTCCTCCAGCGACGAGAGCTGCGCCGTCTTCTCCTCGCGCCCGCGGAGATGGAGAAGAAGCTCCTCCTCGGTGCGCGCCAGAAGCTCCGAGGCCTCCCGCGCCCGCTGCCGCGCGGACGCCGCGTCCGCCTTCAGAGCGCCGATGCGAGCTCCGATGGAGCCACGCTCCTGTCTGCGGCGGTCGCGCTCCCGCTCGGCACCGGCCAGCCCCTGGCGCAGGACCGCCACCTCCGCTCGGAGGGTCGCGGCGTCCTCGGCCAGCGCTCCGATCTCGCCCTCGAGGCGCTCCAGATCTCCCGCCCGAGCGACGATCTCGGCCTCCCGCTCCCCCTGAACGCGCTCCGCCTCGGCCGCACGTCGCGCGGCCATCTCCAGCTCCGCCGCCATGCCGCCTTCTTCCCCCGCAAGCGCCGCGATCTCCTCGGAGAGGACCTCCTCGGTACGCCCCGCGCGCCGAGCTTCTTCCGCAGCGCGTTGCGCCTCGTGGGAGAGCTGCACCAGGCGATGTCTCCCCTCCTCGAGCCGCTGGCGCTCCTCGCCCAGCGCGCGCTCCAGGCGCTCGACTTCCTCGCGAGCCGCGTCGGCCAGGGCCACGAGATCGGCGACCCGCGCAGCGGCGTGCGCGCACCGCGTGCGCGCTTCCTGGATCTTTCGCGCGTGGGCCAGCAGACCCTGCGTCGCCTGCTGCTTCCCACCCGCCGCAACCAGCCCCGAGGCGTAGACGACCTCTCCCGTCGCGGCGAGGTAGTCTGCCTGCGGGTGGGCGCGGTGCAGGGCCAGGGCGCTTTCGAAGCTGTCCACCAGAATCGCGTCCCCGATCCGATCGTGGAGGAAACCGTTCTGACCCTTGAGCTTCAAGCGGTCGCTCAGACGCCCCAGGACGCGGGGGTCGTTCAGGATCTCCTGCGTGATCGGCCCGCTGCCGTTCGAGGTCGTCCCGACCGCCGGCTCCCCTGCGGGGTGACCGTGGCAGAGAAAGGACGTGCGGCCCGCGCCCTGGGTGCGCAGCAGAGCCGCCGCGCCCCGTGCGTCCGCGTCGTCCTCCAGGATCACCGCCGGGAGGATCGCGGAGAGGTAGGCCTCGGCCGCAGCTTCGATCTCCTCCCCCGCTTCCAGGTAGTCGGCGACCACCCCGCGCGTTCTGACTCCCGAAGAGGTTCCCGCGGTGAGCAGCACCCGCACGCCGTCGGAGACCCCCGCAAAGCGCGTCGCCACGTCCTCGAGGGTCGCGAGCCGCGCCGACGCCGACTGCTCCTCCTCGCGGGCGCGAGCGAGTTCCTCGCTGCCGGAGGCCAGACGCGCGCGCCCCGCGAGCAGGTCTGCGTCGGCGCGAGCGCAGGCAGCCTCCTGACCTTCCACTTCCGCCCGCTGTCGGACCTCCGCGTCCAGGATCTGGGCGGCCTCCGCCTGGAGCCGCGTTCGGTCGTCCGCGGAGGTATCGCGCTCGGCTGCGCGGCGGGCGCGCAGCGCCTGGCTCCGTTCCAGCGCCTCCTCGAGAGCGCGCGCACGGTTCCGGCTCTCGGTCGCGTCGTTCATGCACTCGAAGAGGACGCGCCGCAGCGCCTCGAGGCCTTCCCGCTCGGACTGGACCCGGGCCTGCGCCGTCTCGACGGCCGCCCGCCTCTCCGCGAGGCGTTCCTCGGAGCCGCCGAGCTCCTCGCGCAGCGCGAGCTCGGAGGCCTCGCCGGCGCGAATCTCCTCGTCGAGGGCCGTGCAACGCTCCTCGAGGGAAGCCGCCTCCTCCGTGAGGCGCGCCGCGCTGTTCTCTCCCTCCGCGGCCCGCTCGCGGCAGGAACGGATCCGAGCTTCCTCGTCACTCACGAGCATCTCGATCGCGTGGAGCGCAAGCCGCTGCTCGTGCAGCATCCGGCTCACCTCCTCGACCTCGCGCCGCTCCCGTTCCAAACCGGCCTCGAGCGCCCCCAGGCTCGCGGCTGCCGCGGCATCCGCATCCCGGGCGAGATCCTCCTCCTCCCGGAATCCCGCCAGCTCCGCGTCCAGCGTCCGCGCCTTGAGCCCGAAGCGCACGCACTCCTCGGCCCGGAGCTCGGCGCGCAGCCGGCCGTAGCGCCGCGCCTTCGCCGCCTGGCGCTTGAGGGCATTGATCTGACGCCGCACCTCCTGGACGATGTCGCTCACCCGCAACAGATTCGCCTGGGTCGCGTCGAGCTTCAGCTCCGTCAGGCGCCGCTTCTGCTTGAACCCGGAGATCCCGGCCGCGTCCTCGATGATGAGCCGGCGTTCCCTGGGCTTGGCGTTCAGGATCTGGTCGATCCGGCCCTGCTCGATCGTCGCGTAGGTCTTCGCCCCGACCCGCGCATCCCGGAGCACCTCCTGGATGTCCTTCAGACGCGCCCGCTGGCCGTTCAGGAGGTACTCGCTCTCGCCGCTGCGGAACAGGCGCCGCGTGAGGACGACCGTCCGGGGCTCGGGCGCGCCGTTCGTGGCGGTCAGGTGCAGAGAAACCTCGGCCATCCCCTGGGGCTTGCGGCCATCCGCCCCGTTGAAGATCACGTCCTCCATCGAGGAGCCTCGCAGCATCTTCGCGCTCTGCTCCCCGAGGACCCAGTTGAGGGCATCCCCGATGTTGGACTTCCCGCAGCCGTTGGGGCCGACCACGGCGGTGATCCCTTCGGGAAACACCACCTCCGTGCGGTCCCCGAACGACTTGAAGCCCAGAAGCTCCATTCTTGCCAGTCGAAGCGTCTGCAAGACCCACCCCTCCTCGCGCGACCGGCTCCGCGCGGCTCGATAGACTATACCACCGTGCGCGGTCCGGCACACCACATCCCTAGCTGTTGGGGCTCCGCGGCCCCCGACCCCAAGGGATGGGATCGACCGCGCTCAGCGGTCGCGGAACAGCAGGAGCTCGGGGAGCGAGCGGAGCGCGCGGCACGCGGGCGAGGTCGGGAATCCGTCGAGCTCCGTCACGGCGCGCGTGGCGTGGTGCTGGGCGAGAGCGTGCGCGCGGGCCAGCGCGCCGCTCTCCTCCAGGAGGGCCGTCAGCTCCGCGATCGCCGGCGCGCTGGCGCGCCCGTCCTCGACGATCCGCCGCACGAGATCTTCCGTCCCCGGCAGACCCTGCGAGAGCAGGTCGATCACCGCAAGGGTGACCTTCCCTTCCCGAAGGTCGCTCGCGGCCGGCTTGCCCAGGGTCTCGGGATCCCCAGTGAAATCGAGTAGATCGTCCACGACCTGGAAGGCGAGCCCCAGGTGCAGCCCGTAGCGCTGCAGAGCGGCCTCCTTCTCGGGGCCGACCTCCGCCAGGATCCCCGCGATCTCGCAGCACGCGCCAAACAGGGCCGCCGTCTTCCGCTCGATCAGGTCCATGTGCTCGTCGACGCTCAAATCGATCCTCCCGACATAGCGCGTCTGGAGCATCTCCCCCTCGGTCATGCGCAGGGTGACGTCGGCGAGGCGCTGCATGATGTGCAGGCTCCCGGCCTGAAGCGCGAGCTCCATCGCCTTGGCGTAGAGGTAGTCCCCGAACAGGACGGTGACGTTGTTCCCCCAGCGGTGATTCACCGAGGGACGTCCGCGACGCGTGGTCGCCTCGTCGATGATGTCGTCGTGGATCAGGGTCGCGGAGTGGATGAACTCGAGAACGCAGCCCATCAGGACGTCGTGTGGCCCCTCGTACCCGCACATCTGCGCGCACAGCAGGTGCAGGGTCGGCCGTACCCTCTTTCCGCCCCCCTCCCCGAGGAAGCCGCCGATCTCCCGGATGATCCCGACCGGAGAAGCCAGATTGCGCCGGAATTCATCCTCGACCTCGCGCAGGCGCTCCGAGACCAAGGGGTACACCCCTGCCGCCGCCGTCGCGGCCCAGTCGGGAAGGAGGCCGGGAGCCCTCTGGGCGAAGGCACGGGGCGCGAGCGGACGGGCCCTTCGTCCCGCCGCGAACCCGTGATCGACCGAGCGCTGCTCCGCGTCCACGCGAGACCTTTTCGTGCCCGAGCCCGGACGGGAGAGTCCGCCCGCGGAAGAAGGCGATACTACCATCCTCCCGCCCGGCGAAACAACCGAGCGGGAATCAGGGGGCTTCGAGGATTTCGGTTCCGGGCGGCGGCTGGAAGTGGAACGATTCCTCCCCGACGCCGCGGTTTCGCTGCATGTCGTAGAACCGGTAGCGCACGACGTTCCCGCTCCCGTCGGCCACCTCTGCGGCGCGGATCGCAAACGAGGAGGGATCGAGGTCCAGGACGACCGCCTCGAAGCTCTCGCCCTTGCCCCGGGGCACGAGCCGCAGCCGGATCCCCCGACCACCGACGGCAGGGAGTAGGGAAGGAACGAACATCTCCTCCACCCGGCTCCGGCGCGTCAGGAGCGCGTGCAGCGCCTGGCCCTCGGCCGGAAGAGTTCCCCGAATCATCTGGCGATCCGCGGGGAGATAGACCCGTGTGCTGTCGCCGTCCAGAATCGCGATCTTCCTCTCCGGTTCGGCGTAGTCCCAGCGGGCCCGGCCTGGCCTCAGCAGGAGCATGCTTCCCGACTCCGGAACTCCGGCGCCGAGTGCGCCGGAATCCAGGCTCTGCTCGAAGCGGCACTTCAGGTCGCGCGTGCCGTCGAGCCAGGCCTGGAGTCCGCGAGCCACGCCCTCCGGGCTCGTCTCCGCACACCGTCCCCCGTGTTGCCAGACCCCGGCCAGGAGCAGGAGCAACGCGCCCGTCGCGCGTGATCTGTGCATGCCTCGTGGACCTCCTCCGGTTGATCCGGGCGCAACGCTCGTGGTAGCGTTCCGCGAGGAAAAGGTACCAGACCGCGGCGCCAGGCGCAGGACGGCGGCCGCGGCATCCCGAGGGGAGGAGGATCCGGCGTGCGTTGTTCCTGGATGCGGGTCGCCGTGCCCTTTCTCCTCGCGCTGTCCCTCGCCTGTCCCAAGAAGCCGGTCGAACCCGTGCTGGCTCCCGCGCCCACGCCCGCGCCCCAGGGACAACCGAAGACTCCAGCGGAGCAAGCGGTCGCTCTCTACGACCGCGGGGAGTATTCTCCGGCCCGCGGCATCCTCGAGGAGCTCGAGCGCCAGGGATCCCTGAACGGCCCCCTCATGTACCGTCTGGGCTTCTGCTACGGGTACGCGGGGGACGAGGCGAAGCAGCGGGAGTGGATGGCGCGTGCTCTCGAGGCGCTGCAGCAGGAAGCGACCACCGCCAACAGCCTCGAGGTGAGCTTCTTCCTCGCCAACGCGCTCACCAACACGGGGCAGACGGTGGCGGCCGCCAGGACCGCCGCGGAGGCCACTTCCCTCATCGAGACGAAGCAATGGCCCGAGCCGGCTCGTGCCCTGGACAGGTTCCGCGTCGCGAAGCTCTACGCCGATCAGGGCCGTGGCGACGAAGCGACGCGCTGGTACCGCGCGGCGCTGCAAGCCTTCGCCGCAGAGGGAGAGCCCGCCCCCGGATACGTGCGCTGGGCCCGACGCTACCTCGCCCAGCGCGCGATCGCGCGCGGAGATTCCGCGGACGCCGCGGAGCAGCTCGCGGCGCTGGTCGCACTCGGGGGCGCTCCCGCGGCCGACTACGACCGCCTCGCGGGGGCCAGGGTCCGCCTGGGACAATGGAGCCAGGCCGCGGAGGCTTGGGCCGAGGCGGTGCGGCTCGATCCCGCCAATGCGGATCGGCCCCGCTACTGCCGGAATCTCGCGCTGCAGGCCGAGACGATCCGCTCTCTTCCGGCGGCCTCGCCCGCGGGGGGATCGTGGGCCAGCCTCTCCAAGGAGGACCTCGAGACTCTCCTGAGGGAGCAGGCCGCGATCGCCCGGCAGATTCACAAGGACGCCGCGACGACGCCGCCCGCCGATGCGGCCGCGCGCGCGAATCTGGAGCGGACACTCGCCACGGCCCAATCCACGTTCGTCGCGGCCGCGCTCGAGTACGCGCTCAGGAACTACGACATCCGCGAGACCGCCTTCGTCGGCGGATACGCCCCGCTCATCTTCCACCCCGAGGAGTGGCAGCTTCCCCCGGCCAGCCCGCCGCAGGGCGATCAGAACTGATCGACGAGATCTCCCAGAACGGGGATCTTGAAGCGCTCTCCCTCCAGCCCGCGGACGATGCACAAGAGCATCACGAGCAGCATCCCCAGGGTGACGAGGCCGGCCGTCGCCCAGAACAACTCCGCGAGAATGGACAGATGGCTCTTGAGCAGGACGTGGATCGGCTTGAGCAGCAGGTACAGCGCGACCCACGTGGCGAAGAGCAGGATCCCCTGCTTCGCGTGCCACTTGACGAATTCCCGCCGGCTCGCGAGCAGGGAAAGCAGCGCCAGCGGACCCAGGTAGCCGAACACCAGCAGGAGCCGCTCCTGGTCCGTCAACTCCGTCGCGAGGTTCTCGGGCTCCATGCGGGCTTTATATCCCCCGGCGCAGCGGGGGTCAAGCGAGGCGGGTGGTATACTCCGCCCGCCGATGCACGAGGCTTCCTCCCTCACTCCCATGTTCCGCCAGTACCGGTCCTTGAAGCAGGACCACTCCGCCGCGATCCTGCTCTTCCGCATGGGCGATTTCTACGAGATGTTCTACGAGGACGCACAGGACGCCAGCCGGATCCTGGACCTGACCCTGACGGCCCGCGGCAAGGGGACCGACCACGTCGCCCCGATGTGCGGGTTCCCCCACCATCAGCTCGAGGCCTACACCGCGCGCCTGGTCCGTGCCGGCCGGCGTGTCGCCATCTGCGAGCAGGTCGAGGACCCGAAGCTCGCCAAGGGGCTCGTGCGGCGCGAGGTGATTCGGGTCGTCACCCCCGGGACCGTCACCGATCCCTCGCAGCTCGATGCCAAGCACAACACCTGGGTCGCCGGCGTGGCCTGCGCCTCCTCCGCCGTGGGCGCCGCGTTCCTCGATGCGTCCACGGGCGAGTTCCTGGCCTGGCAGTCCGCGCACGGCGCCGACCCCTGGGAGGCCCTCTCCGACCGGCTCGAGGCGTTCGCGCCACGCGAGCTCGTGCACCCGCAGGATCTCCCCTGGTCCGAGGAGTTCCGCCAGCGCGTCGCCCAGCAGACGGTGCTCAGCGCCGCCGACCCGTATCCCTTCACTCCCGCACCCGCCGCGGATCTGCTCAGGCGGCATCTCGCCGTCGCCTCTCTCGACGGGTTCGGGATCGGAGAGCGCCCGGCGGCGGTGGCCGCCGCCGGAGGCCTGCTCCTCTACCTCCAGGAGAACCAGAAGAGCGGCCTCGAGCACATCGACTGCGTGCTCGCCCACGAGCCATCCGCCTTTCTGCTCCTCGATCCGGCGACCCGGCGCAATCTCGAGATCGAGCGCTCCCTGCGCAGCGGCGAGAGGAAGGGCTCGCTGCTCGACGTCCTCGACGAGACCGCCACCGCGGCGGGAGGACGTCTGCAGCAGCGCTGGATCCTGGCCCCGCTCCTCGACGTCCACGAGATCCGCCGCCGTCAGGAGGCGGTGGAGGAGCTGCTGCTGAAGCCTGCGCACAGACGCGAGGCCCGGGAGATCCTCCGGCGCTTCTCCGACATCGAGCGTCTCTTGGCACGCTGCGTCAACCAGACCGCGAACGCCCGCGACCTGCTCTCCGTGAAGGCGGCCCTCGACGCGCTTCCCGCGTGGCTCGACGCCCTGCGCGATCTCGCCGCTCCGCTTTCGCGCGAGACCCTGGACGGATGCGATCCCTGCGCGGACCTGGCCGCACGCCTGGCCGCAGCGCTCGCGGACGATCCGCCGCTCGGTGTGCGCGAGGGGGGCGTGATCCGCGACGGGTTCGACGCGGAGCTGGATGATCTGCGCGCGATCCGCCGCGACGGACGCGCGACGATCGCGGCGATCGAGGCGCGCGAGCGCGACGCGACCGGGATCGCCTCGCTGAAGGTGCGCTTCAACAAGGTGTTCGGCTACTACCTGGAGGTCTCGAAGTCGAATCTGCATCTGGTTCCGGAACGCTTCGAGCGCAAGCAGACGATCG
>Ga0316622_100000072_pt1 | contig 44393 bp, 36 predicted proteins | sample OWC_Aug_OW2_C1_D_FD_207646 | JGI IMG/M metagenome (GOLD analysis project Ga0316622, IMG submission 207646) | Wetland soil microbial communities from Old Woman Creek delta, Ohio, United States - OWC_Aug_OW2_C1_D5_C | ecosystem: Environmental > Terrestrial > Soil > Wetlands | place: USA: Ohio... | reverse complement strand
ATCAAGGTGCTGCCCGCGGAAGTGTCGCGGGACCCGAGCCACCTGGCCCGCTTCGAACGCGAGGCGAAGGCGCTCGCCGCGCTCTCCCACCCCGACATTCTCGTCATCCACGATTTCGGCCGAGAGGGGGAGATCGCCTATGCGGTGACGGAGCTCCTGGAAGGCGAGAACCTGCGCCAGCGGATCGGAAAAGGCGCCCTGCCCTGGCGGGAGGCGGTGGAGATCGGTGCCGCGATCGCTGACGGTCTGAACGCTGCCCATGCTGCCGGGATCGTGCACCGGGATCTGAAGCCAGAGAACGTGTTCCTCACTCGCGACGGGCGGGTGAAGGTGCTGGACTTCGGCCTGGCGAAGGCCCGGCAAGAGTCGCTGGCGGATCTCGAAACCGTGACCTCGGCCTCGCCCGGCACTCGGTCAGGGACAGTGCTCGGGACCGTTGGGTACATGGCGCCCGAGCAGGTGCGGGGCTCGCCGGCGGATCAGCGGAGCGACATCTTCGCCCTCGGCTGTGTCCTCTACGAGATGCTCACGGGCAGCCGGGCGTTCCGGGGGACCACAGCGGTCGACACGTTGAGCGCGATCTTGAAGGAGCAGCCGCCGGAGATCGCTCTCGGTCATCCGGAGGCCAGCCCGGAGCTGGAAAGGGTCGTGACTCACTGCCTGGAGAAGGCGCCGGAGCGACGGTTCCAATCGGCGCATGATGTCGCGTTTGCCCTGCGTTCGCTGCTCACGAGCAGAGTTCTCACCCGTCCCGCGCCGGCCGAGCCGTCACGGCGAAAGCGGTGGACCGTCGCGGGCGTGGCTGCTGCCGGGGCGCTCGCGGTTGCGGTCGCGCTGTGGGCGCCGTGGAAGGTGCCTCCGCCGGCAGAGGTGCTCGACCCCACGAAGGTGCTGGTGGCGCCGTTCGCGAACCGCACCGGCGATCCTGCGCTCGGCAGTTACGGAGCCTTGATCTCGGAAGCGGTGACGCGGGAAGCCTCGGCGGTGGGCGGTATGACCGTGATGCCCAGCACCTCTTTCGTCGGCGAAGGGGGGGACCGCGCGAGCGCGGAAGCGGTGGCCTCTCTGGCTCGCGCGAACGGTGCCGGGCTGGTCGTGTCCGGGGCCTACTACCTGACGGGAGACGACCTGCGGATCCAGGCGCAGCTCTTCGACGCCGTGAAGGGAAGAGTGATCCTGACGTTCGAACCGATCACCGGAAACGGCTCGGACCGCTCGTCCCTCCTGGAGCCTCTGCGCCAGCGGGTCCTCGGCGCCGTGGCCTCGCTCGATCTGGGAATCGACCCGGGGCTCGTGCACGCCCCGACCCTGGATGCGTGCACGGAGTTCTTGCTGGGCAGGGAGGTCTTCGGGCGCAACTACCCGGCGGCCCTGGCGCATTTTGCCCGGGCCGCAAAGCTCGATCCCAACTTCACGATGCCGCTCATCTGGACCTGGTCCGCATTCGACAACCAGCGCCGCTGCGACGAAGCCGCCCAGGTGCTCGCGGACCTGGAAAGCCGGGTGGAGCGGCAGACGCCCCTCGAGCGTCTGTGGGTCTCCCTCCTGCGGGCCGGCCAGGAGAATCGGGCAGCCGAAGCGCTCGACCTCTTGCGGCAGATGGAGCGGATGGCATCCGGGCGGATGCTCGCCACGATCCAATACCTCGAAGGCAATCGTGAGATGCACCTGAACCGGCCGCGGGAGGCGATTGCCGCCCTCACCCGGGCGATCGAGCCGGGGACTTCCACCAGGGCCTTCAATCGGTGGTGGCCGCGCAGCAGCCTCGCGTCCGCCTGCCACATGGCGGGTGAGTATGAGGCGGAGCTGAAGGTCGCTGACGAGGGCCTGCGCGAGTCTCCTGACATCCTCGGCTTCTATGCCCGCAAGGCGGCGGCGCTGGTGGCGCTCGGCCGGAGGGCCGAGCTCGACCGCCTGGTGGACGAGACGCTCGCGCTCAGGGCTCGAGCGGGGACCGCCGGATTGGTGATGCGGACGGCGGCCATGGAGCTGCGCGCCCACGGCAACCGGGAGGCCGCGCATGGAATGGCGGAGCGGGCCGTGGCCTGGTACCGATCGCGCCCGGCCGCGGAGGGGGCAGAAATCCGGGAATCGCTCCTGAACGCCCTGATCCAGGCCGAGCGGTGGGTCGAGGCGAAGGCGCTTGCCGACACGCTGCTGGCCGAGAGTCCGGACGACATCGACCGGCTGGGTCCCGTGGCGACCCTCGCGGCCCGCCAGGGCGACGCGACGGAAGCGCGCCGGATCGCGGCGCGGTTGCGCGACCGCGCGTCGGACTGCCGTGACGGGGAAGTCACGTACTGGCGGGCCTGTATCGCGGTTCAGCTCGGCGACGCGAGGGAAGGGATGGCACTGCTCAAGGAGGCGATGGCACGGGGAAAGGAATTCGACGCGTGGATCCATTGCGACATCGACCTCGAGCCGCTTTGGGGCGACCCGGAGTTCAAGGAGTTTCTCCGCCCGAAGGGATGATGAAGGGCTGCTGCGAAAGATGAGCCTGGAGCCGTGAGCGGCCGATCGCCGCTGCGACCGTCTGGACGAAGTCCCGATCACACGGATTCCCGGGCCCGTCCTTCCCCTTCACATTCAGGTGAACTTTCCTCCGCCCGGCGGATTATCTCCCCGGAAGGGGGAACACCATGGCCAATGTCTGCAGATGGCTCGTAGGGGTCGGGCTGGTGGTCGCGGCGACGCTGACCCCGCGACCGGGCTTGGCCGCCCAGGAGGTCACGCGGCCCGAAGAGATCAAGAGCAAACGGCTCGTGATGTACGAAGATGCCACGTACGTCCGACTGGCTGCTTTGTGGAAAGACTACAATGCGGCCTATCCGTCGGAGTATGCCTATGCCAACTGGATGTACGCGACGCGTTACGCCGGTGATCCGCAGTATGAGCGGCTTCTCGACCAGGGGCTGAAGAAGTACCCGGCCAACCCGACGCTCCTCTACCTGAAGTCACTCCTGAAGCACGGGGCCCCAGACGGGGAGGAGCGGGCTCTACTCGAGCGGGCGACCGCGCTCGATCCGAACGCGATGGACCCATGGTTCTCGCTCGTGACCGTCTACATGGCCTCCGGGGATGCGGAGAGAATGGACGTTGCCCTGCAACGGATTCTGTCGAGCGGCATCCTTTCGGACGCGGTGCTGGACTTCAACTACAACGTCCTGGCTAGTCTGGAGCCGGGCGCCATCCTCATCACCAATGGCGACAACGACACCTACCCCGGCTGGATTCTCACGCGCATCGTGGGCTTCCGGCCGGATGTCGCGATCGTCAACCGCAGCCTGCTCAACACCGACTGGTATCCGTTGCACCTCATCGAGGGAGGGCTGCCGCGATTCACGGACGCGCGGGCGTTGGCCGCGCTTCGAAAGTCGGTCATGGAGAAGATGAACGCGGCCAAGATCGCCCCACCACCCGGGGGACCCTTTGGGGACAGTCTGATCGTCCAGATCGTCGCAGCGGCGCAGCATGCCGGACGGCCGGTGTATTTCGCCAGGACCCTCTACGAGACCGAGCAACTGGCCGAGCTGCTGGAGAACGGGCGTGATCTGGGCCTCGTGACCCTGGTCACGCCGTCCCAGACGGCGTACGAAACGCAGTTGAAGAATCTGTATGGCACCTGGGTGGCGTCGTTTCGTACCGGAGGCATCGACGGGTGGCGGTTGCGCCGGGCCCCGGAGACCGATGCGGGCCGGATGCTCGTGGCCAACTACGCCCATGCGATCCTGAATGCCCAGGAGCCTCTGAGATCGCATGCCCCGGGGTTGCGGGTCGAGCTCTTCGGCTGGTACACCCGGCACGTCGTGGACGCACTCGCGCCGGACCTGAAAGCACGTGCCGCCTCCGTGTGGTGCGAGCATTCGGAGGATGCCGAGATCGCCGCATGGTGCAAGCAGCAGGGTCTCGGGAAGTAGCTGCCGCGTGGACCGTCTTCGAGCGGGCCCGGCAGGGTGATGCGGCGGCATGGCGGGAGCTCACCGCGCAGTACCAGGCCCGCTTGACCGCCCTGGCGCTCTTCGTCACGCGTTCCCCCGCGGCGGCGGACGATGTCGTCCAGGAGACGTTCGCGCGGGCGCTGCGCACTCGCACCACGCATCGCTCCGGCAGCGTGCCGGGCTTTCTGGGCACGATTGCGTATCGGCTGGCCGTGAAGGAGGCGCAGCGTGGGCGGCGATACTCGGACATCGCCGCGCTCGATCTGCCCGACGAGAGAGCCGGGCAGCTGGAAGAAATGCTCTCGGCGGAGAGGGATCGCCAGGTCGCGGCCGCGATCGGCCGGCTCGACCAGGTGCATCGGCACGTCCTCGCACTCCGGTTCTACGGCGGTCACAGCTACGAGGAGATCGCGGAGCTGCTGCAGGTGCCGTTGGGAACGGTGAAGTCACGGATCTTCTACGCCGTGCAAGCCTGCCGGAAGATGCTCTCCGGGGAGGGGCTGCGGGAATGACACACCCTACGGAAGACGCCTTGCTCTCATTCGCGTTGGAGGTCATCGAAGATCCGTCGGCCCAGGAGGCGATCGCCGCGCATCTGGCCGGGTGCCCGGAATGCGCGGCACACTGGTCGCGTCTTCAGCGTGAATTGGGGATCATCGGTGGCCTGCGGCCGCGAGGACGTCGCCTGGCGATGCCCGGGACCCAACCGCGCCCGGCGCGCGCGATGGTTCTGCTCCGCGCGGCCGCCCTGCTCGTGGTCGGCTTCGCGCTGGGGCTCGGCGCGGCGGAGCGGGCGCATCGCGCACCCGCATTCGTCGCTCCTGCCTACATGACTCTGGCGCCTCCCCCCGACTCTCTGCGGCCCTACGCCGTGGCCGAAGGGACGGATGCCGGCCTGGCGCTGCGGAGCAGCAGGCGCATGGTTCCCTCCTGCCGAAGATGAGATGAAGTGCTGGGATGGACTTGGGATCATGGCACCCCGCGGCGGGTGCAGGCGACCCGCGGGGGGAGTCCGCAGCGCGCCGCTCACCCAGCCGGCCTGGGCGCAGATTCTGCTTCGCCCTCGCGACGAGAATCGGGTAAGAGGGAGCCATGACGCTCTCGTTCCGAACTCGCCTGTTCCTCGCCTACTCGCTGTTGTTTGCGGCCGCCCTTGCCGCCGCCACGTTTATCGCGGTCCGGAAGGATCGCTCCTGGCTCGTCGAGCGGGATGCGGAGACCCTCGAGCGAGTGAGCCGCTATCTGCTCTTTGATCTGAAGCAACGAACTCCCTCGGGCGGCCGCGACTGGACCGCCTATGCCGTCGAGACGTCGAAGGTCCTGGACTACCGGGTCACCCTGATCGATGAAGACGGGATCGTGGTCGGCGATTCCGAGGTGTCGCGCACGCAGTTGCCTCACGTCGAAAGCCATGCCGGGCGCCCGGAGGTGCGCGGGGCGCTGTTGGGCCGGGCGGCTCGCGACGTCCGCCGCAGCGCGACGGTGGGCCACGCATTTCTCTACGTCGCTGTTCCCGTGCGCGGCGTACCCGGCCTGGCGGCCATCCGTCTGGCAGAGCCGATCGAGCAACTCGAGCAGCGCTCCGCCTCCCTCGCGCGTGCTTGGCTCGCGGGAGCCGCGCTGACCCTCGCGGTCGGGTTGCTGCTGGTCTTCTGGATGGCGGGGCGGCAGGCCGCGCGAGTCGCGGATCTCGCCCGGGTGGCAGCGAAGCTCGGCACGGGCGAACTGGTCGTGCGGGCGAGGGAAATGCCGGCCGACGAGGTCGGCCGCCTGGGCGCCGCGATGAACCGGATGGCGGGCGAGTTGCGCGAGCGCCTCGCCGCTCTGGGCCGCGAGCGTGACGAGCGCGAACAGATTCTGGCCCACATGACGGATGGCGTCGCGTTGCTGGACGAAAGGGACCACGTCCTCCGCGCGAACCAGGCGCTGGCCGCCGTTCTGGGAGTGGTCATGCCCCCGCCGGCCGGCTCGTCCATTCACGAGTTCGCACGCCTTCCTGAGTTGGCGAGTCTCCTGGAGGACGTCCGGCGGTGCCGGCAGACGGTCGAGCGGGAGCTTCAGGTTTGGGCGCCCCGGCCACATCTCCTCCGGGTGCGGGCGATCATTCTTCGCGAGGAGAAGGCCGGAAACGTCCTTCTCGTCTTCCACGACCTGACCGAGGAGGAGCGCTTGAACCGCATCCGCCGCGACTTCGTGGCGAACGTGTCGCACGAGCTGCGCACGCCGCTCACGTCCATCCGCGGATACGCGGAGACCTTGCTCGATGGCGCGCTGGCGGACACGGCCCGCCGGGAGGAGTTCGTGCGCGTGATCCGGGACGACGCGGTGCGCTTGGAGTCGGTCACCGACGATCTTCTTTCGCTCGCGGATCTCGAGCGGCCGGAGCTGCGACTCGCCCGGGAACGCTTCGACCTTCGCGAGGCGGTCGAACGCCAGGCGGTCTCGTTCCGGGATCCGGCTGCGCGGGCGGGCCTCCGCCTGGAGGTGATTCCAGGCCCCGCCATTCCGGTCGTCGGCGACCGGGTGCGCCTCGAGCAGGTGATCGCGAATCTTCTCGACAACGCCCTGAAGTACACGGACCGCGGGGAAATCGAGATCGCGTGCGGCGCCGGCGAAGCCGTCGCCTGGTGCGCCGTGCGGGACACGGGACCGGGCATCAGCGAGGAGCATCTGCCGCGCCTGTTCGAGCGTTTCTACCGGGTGGACAAGGGCCGGTCGCGCGAGCGGGGCGGCACGGGACTCGGGCTGTCCATCGTCAAGCACATCGTCGAGCTGCACGGCGGGGAGGTCGGCGTGGAAAGCGCTCCCGGGGTGGGTAGCACGTTTCGCTTCGAGATTCCCAGGGGTGAGCTGGCATGAGCGCGTTGATCCTGATCGTGGAGGACGAAGCGAAGATCCGGAATCTAATCAAGTACAACCTGGAACGGGCGGGCTTCCGCACCACCGTGGCGGAGGATGGGGAGACGGGGCTCCTGCGCGTGCAGGAGTCCAATCCCGATCTCGTTCTCCTGGATGTCATGCTGCCCGGGCAGTCCGGCATCGAGGTCTTGCGTCAGATCCGCGCCGAGCCGACCACGCAGGACTTGCCGGTCCTCCTTCTGACGGCCCGGTCGACCGAAACCGACAAGCTTCTCGGTTTCGAGCAAGGGGCCGATGACTACCTGACCAAGCCCTTCAGCCCTCGCGAACTCGTGGCCCGCATTCGAGCGCTGCTGCGCCGTTCTCAGGCCGCTCCGGCCGCGCCCTGCACCACGATCGGGGAACTGACGATCGATCTCCTCGCCCGCGAGGCGGCATACGCCGACGAGAAGCTCGTCCTCACCCGCAAGGAGTTCGAGTTGCTCTCCTTCCTCGCGCAGAACCCGGGTCGGGTGCATTCCCGCGACGAACTGCTCCGCAAGGTCTGGGGATACGACTACATCGGGGAGACCCGCACCGTCGACGTCCATGTCCGGCGCCTGCGGACGAAACTCGGCGACGGCGCGCATCTCATCGTTACCGTCACCGGGGTCGGCTACCGCTTCGCCGCGCGCTAAGGCGTCTGGCGACGAAATACCTCTCACCGTTGCCCGCTCCCTCCCTCGCGATTTTACATTTCGTTAACCCGCTCGTAAGGACCGTGCAATCCGCCCGCTCTATCCTCGCTCCCGTCGGCAGCCTCCGGAGCGGGAAGGGCCCGGCGGGTTCGAGAACCAGGGGGGGCGCATGGGGAAGAACGGAATGCTTCGATTCCCGGGATGTTTCGCCATCGGAGTGGTCGCCTGCTTGTCCCTGTTTCCCGTGATGCGCGCGCAGGCGCAACCGGGGGCCGGGGAACCGGCCGGCAATGCCGCGGGCGCTTCGGCCGCGCTCGAACAGCTCGCGGGACGGCTGGACGCCCTTACCGAGCAGATGCAGACCATGTCCGCGGATGTCGACAAGCTGAAGAAGATCAAGGTGTCCGGCTACGTCCAGGCGCGCTACGAGATCAACGAGGCGAGCCACGACAATGCGAGCTACGGTGGAACGCCGGCCGCGGCGAAAGCGTCCAACACCGATCGTTTCTTCATCCGCCGCGGCCGGCTCAAGGCGACCTATGAGGCGAGTCCGCTCGCCCAGGGAGTCGTCTACTTCGACGGCGGGCAGGACCGGACCGTCCGCCTGCTCGAGGCCTACGTGACCCTGAGGGACCCGTGGACGGCGAGCCGCTCCCACGCGCTCACCGTGGGGCAGATGAACGTTCCCTTCGGCTACGAGATCGAACGTTCCTCGAGCGTCCGGGAGCTGCCCGAGCGATCCAAAGCCGAGAACGTGCTTTTCTCGGGCGAGCGGGACCGGGGGATCACGCTGACCAGCCAGTGGACCGACGAGATCCAGACGGTGCTCGCCATCCTGAACGGAGGCGGGATCAACCATTCCTTCTACCCGAACGCGGACCCGAGCGGGGCGAAGGACTTCGCCGCGCGCGTGCGATACGCGCGGGGCGTGTTCGACGCGGCCGTCTCGTACTACGACGGGCGCAACACGATCCCCTTGACGAAGGAGAGCCACGCGGCGGGCCATGTCGACCACGACAAGATCCGCCTGGGCGCGGACGCGCAGCTCTACTTTGGGCTGCCGGTGCTTGGCGGCGGCACCCTGCGCGGCGAGATCTACTCGGGCCACGAGGTCAATCCGGACTCTCTGAAGGCGCTCGCTCGCGATCAGGTTCTCGCCGCAGGCGCCAATTCGGCCCATCTCGCGACCGACTTCCTCGGCTGGTACCTGATGTGGGTGCAGGACCTGGGGGAGAGGTTGCAGTTCGCGGCGCGGTACGACACCTACGATCCGAACACGGACCGCGACCACGACGAACACGACCGCGTGGGGCTTGGGCTGAACTACTTCTACGCGGCGGGCATCCGGCTCACGGTGGCGTATGACGTCCCCATGACGGAGGTCGCGCGGACCGCGCCGGACACCGGCTACCGCGATCCGATCGACAACTTCTGGACCTTCCAGGCCCAGGTGAAATTCTAGGCATCCGCACCCGGGCCGCGCCGAAGCGCATTCCGCGAGCCCGGGCAAAAAGGAGGTTCTCATGTCGCTCCGCAGGGCTGCGGGCGCGCTTCTCGCCCTGACGGTGCTGGCCGCCGCGACGGCGTCCGCCGGGCGCAGCATCACGATCAAGGGCTCCGACACGATGGTCATCCTCGCCCAGCGTTGGGCCGAGAAGTACATGGCCGCGCATCCCGGCGCGGTTCTCCAGGTGACGGGCGGTGGGTCGGGCACCGGCATCGCCGCGTTGATCAATGGGACCACGGACATCGCGACCGCCTCGCGGGACATGAAGCAGGCCGAGAAGCTGAAGCTGCGCGACCGTTATCAGACGATGGGGATCGAGATCCCCGTCGCCAAGGACGGCCTGGCCGTGTACCTGCACGAGCAGAACGAGGTCGAGAGCCTTTCGTTCGAGCAACTGCGCGACATCTACGCGGCCAAGATCACGAACTGGAAGCAAGTGGGCGGCGCCGACGCGCGCATCACTCTGTACGGGCGCGAGAACAGCTCCGGCACGTACGTCCTCTTCAAGGACGTGGTTCTTCTCGGGGCGGATTTCGCCCCGAGCTGCCAGACGCTTCCCGGAACCGCGGCGGTCGTCAACGCCGTCGCACAGGACCCGAACGGCATCGGGTACGGCGGGGCCGCGTACGCGAAGGGAGTGCGCGACTGCGCGGTCCGCAGGGACGCCGGCGGCCCTGCGGTCCTGCCGACGGAAGCGACGGTGAAGGACGGCAGCTACCCACTTGCCCGGTCTCTGTTCTTCTACACGCGCAAGAAGCCGGAAGGAGACGTGAAGCGCTTCGTGGACTGGGTGCTGTCCCCCGAGGGCCAGGAGATCGTCACGCAGGTCGGGTACTACCCGGTTCAATGACGAAGCCGAGGACATTCCCGCCGCTCTCGCGCTTCCGGGGGGGCCGCCCCCGGGGGGAGACGGCGATCGTCGGAGCCCTCAAGACGAACGCGGTCCTCGCGATCCTGGGGCTCGTGCTGATCATCGTCTTCGTCATGAAGGAGGCACTCCCGATCCTGCTCGATCCCGAGACGCAGCGGGAGGCGAGTCTCGGCCGGTTTCTCCAGGCGCCGGCATGGCAGCCGGTCAGCGACCATCCGAGATACGGTCTGCTTCCCTTGATCGTCGGTACGCTCAAGGTGACGCTGGTCGCCATGGCGTTCGCCATGCCGATCGGCGTCCTGGCCGCGGTATTCACCTCCGAGTTCGCCCCGCGGCGATTGCGGGAAGCGATCAAGCCGGTGGTCGAGCTGCTGGCCGGGATTCCCTCGGTCGTCCTCGGCTTCTTCGCGCTGGTCGTCATGGCGTCCTGGTTGAACTCGACGCTGCATCTCGGCACGCGCCTGAACGCCCTGAACGCGGGGATTGCGCTCTCGCTCGCGGTCATCCCGACGATCTTCACCGTCTCGGAGGACGCGCTCCGGGCGGTCCCCAAGTCCTTCCGCGAGGCGGCCCTCGCGCTCGGAGCCTCACGCTGGCAGACGGCGTGGTTCGTGACCCTGCCGGCCGCGGCCGCCGGAGTTTCGGCGGCCTGTCTGCTCGGCCTCGCCAGGGCCGTGGGGGAGACCATGATCGTCCTCATGGCGTCGGGCAATGCGGCGATCCTCTCGGGCAGCGTGTTCGATTCGGCGCGCACCCTCTCCGCCACGATCGCGGCGGAAATGGCGGAGGTCGTCTTCGGCAGCCCGCATTACGCGACGCTCTTCTTCCTCGGTGGGCTGCTGTTCGTCACCACCTTCCTGGTCAACATGGCCGCGGGCGTTCTTGTCGACCGGCTCCGCCGGCGCCTGGGTGGATCATGAGTTCCGTGACCCCGGTCGCCAGGGCCCTGCCGCAGCGATCGGCGCCCACGTCGCCGTGGATGGATCGCGCCTTCGTGTTCCTCACCGGCGGGGCCGCGCTCCTCATCGTGATCATGCTCGCGATCATCGTCGGCAACGTGCTCCTGTTCGGGACGGGAACGCTGACGCTCGACTTCCTGTTCTCGGCGCCGCGGGAGGGGATGACCGCGGGTGGCATCTTCCCGGCGATCTTCGGCACGGCGGCGCTCGTCCTCCTCATGGTCGTCGCGCTGGTGCCATTCGGGGTGGGGGCGGCGGTCTACCTCCACGAGTACGCGAGACCCGCTTCCTGGCTCACCCGAGCCGTCCGCTTTGCGGTGAGCAACCTAGCCGGCGTGCCGAGCATCGTCTTCGGCCTGTTCGGCCTCGGCTTCTTCGTCCAGTTCGTCGGAAGGAACATGGATCGGGCGCTGGGGCTCGATGTCCTCTGGGGACAGCCGGCCCTGCTGTGGGCGGCGCTGACGCTCGCCCTCCTCAATCTCCCCGTCGTGATCGTCACGACCGAGGAAGCGTTGCGCACCGTGCCCCCCGACATGCGGGAGGCCTCGCTCGCTCTGGGCGCGACGCGGTGGCAGACCGTGCGCTCGGTCCTCCTGCCGCAAGCCCTGCCCGGAATCCTCACCGGGACGATCCTCTCGGTGGCCCGCGGCGCGGGGGAGGTGGCGCCGATCATGTTCACCGGAGCGGCCTACTTCCTCCCGTACCTGCCGAAATCGCCGACCGATCAATTCATGGAGCTGGGCTATCACGTCTACGTCTTGGCGACCCAGTCGCCCGATGTCGAGGCCACGCGTCCGCTGCTCTACGGAACGGTGCTGGTCCTTCTGATCCTGACCTTCCTGCTCAACGTGACGGCCGTGATGCTCCGTTCGCGCCTGCGTGCCCGCCTGGCGGGGAGGACCTAGCATGCCCACGAGCCCGACTCTCGTCCGGGAGGACCCGATCGCCATGCCCAACCTGGCCAGCGCTCCCCAGGCGGAGAGACGCGAGGAAACCGGCGGCGCGCCGCGGATCGAGCGCCCCGTCCTCGTGGCTTGCCGGTTCAGCTTCCACTACGGCCACCGGCGGGCGCTGAAGGAGATCGGCCTCGAGATCCCCGAGCACGCCGTGACTGCGATCATCGGTCCTTCGGGCTGTGGGAAGAGCACTCTGCTGCGCGCCTTCAACCGCATGAACGACTTGATTCCCGGAGCGCGGAGCACGGGGTCGCTCCGCTTCGGGGATCTCGACATCCAGGCGCCCTCGACGGATGTGGTGGAGTTGAGGCGGCGGATCGGCATGGTCTTCCAGCGTCCGAATCCGTTTCCCAAGTCGATCTTCGACAACGTCGTCTTTGGACTGCGCATGCTGGGGGTGCGGGACCGGGCCGAGCTCGAGGGGCGCGCGGAGGAGAGCTTGCGACGCGCGGCGCTGTGGCAGGAGGTGAGCGATTCGCTCAAGCGCTCGGCGCTCCAGCTCTCGGGCGGCCAGCAGCAGCGGCTCTGCATCGCCCGTTGTCTCGCCGTCGAACCCGAGGTGATCCTGATGGACGAGCCTGCCTCGGCGCTCGATCCGGCGGCGGCGAGCCGGGTGGAGGAGCTGCTCATGGATCTCAAGGCCCGCTACACCATCGTCGTCGTGACGCACAACATGCAGCAGGCGGCTCGCATCTCCGACCGCACGGCCTTCCTGTTGAACGGCGAGCTGATCGAATACGACCTCACCCAGCGCATCTTCACGAATCCTCGCCTCAAGGCGACGGAGGACTACATCATGGGGCGGTTCGGCTGATTCCGGCCGTCGGCAGCCCAGCGGGGAGGCGAGATGGAACGACGTTTCGATCAGGAATTGGCGACGCTGAAGGACGGGCTGGTCCTCATGGGGGCTCGCGCGGAGGCGATCATCCACAAGGCGATGGAGGCCGTCCAGAGGAGGGACGAGCACCTGGCCGAGGAGGCGATTGCCGACGACCGGGCCGTCGATCGATTGGAGATCGACGTCGAAGAGAGCTGCGTGAACCTCTTCGCCCTTCGCCAGCCGATGGCGGCGGACCTGCGCTTCCTCGCCGCGTCGCTCAAGCTCTCGAACGAATTGGAGCGCGCCGGGGACCATGGCGTGAACATCGCGGGCAATGCGGTGCGGCTCAGTCGTCTTCCTCGCTTGCCGCTTCCGCCCGAGATCGCCGCTCTCGCGGTCATGGCCACCGACATGCTGCGGGATGCGCTGAGCGCCTTCATGCGGCGCGATGCGGCCAGTGCGCGCGCGCTGGTTCCTCGCGACGAGCGCGTCGACGAGCTGAACCGCCGGATCTTCAAGGATCTCGTCGCGCGTATGCGCTCCGACCCCGGCAATTTGTCCTGCTACCTGGAGTGGATCATGATCGCGCGCAACTTGGAGCGCGTGGCCGACCTCGCCACGAATATCGCCGAAGAGGGTGTGTTCGTCAGCGAGGCGCAGGTGATCAAGCACGACGGCCGGATGGGGAGACGGGATTGACCGCTGCGGACCGCCAGCGCTGACCGGGAGGCAAGCTACCGGAAGCAGCTCTTGATCTCGCCCCAGGTTCCCGTTCCCACCGGGGAGATGACCTCCGGAGTGATGCCCGCCAGTTCGAGAATGTACTGCGAGGCGCACGAGACGCCACTGAACGCGGACGGCCCGACCCAGACCCAGGTTCGCGTCCCCGCCTCCACCTCGCGGCTCAGCCAGATATCCTCGCACTCCCCGCCCGAGGCGGCGAGATACTGCGGATAGGAGCAGTCGGCTCCGTAGATCAAGAGGAGTTGGACGGGAAATTCGGCGATCAGCGCCGCTTCCATCAGGACGCCCCAGCCGTAGACCTCGAACCAATCGGTGTCCCGGTAGGAATAGCCTTGGTAGCTGTACGTCCCGCTCCGGCCGCAGACCACCCTCGTTCCGTCCGGCGCGCCCCAGATGGGCTGGAAGACCGGGGGGTTGCAGTTGCAGCCGCCGTTGTACGTATCGACGTACTCGTCGGCGCAGTCCGGTTCCCCTTCGGTCAGGGATCCGTCCGGGCACTCGAGATGGCATCCGCAACAGACGGGGAGACTGAGTATGTAGGATCCGCAGTCAGTGCCATACCCGTCGATGATGAAGTAGTACGGGTTCCCGGCGCTGAGATTGACGTGCAGGAGGCCCGACTGGAGGCCGCAGTAGTCGTCGTTGCAGGCGATCGGGACTCCGCCGGCGTCCTGGATTTCGAAGACCGTATCGTAGGCGGAGCCGCACAGATCGACGTTGATGACCATGTCCGCCTGCGGAGTGAAGACGTACACGACATCGGGCGCGTAGCTGTACGCGCAAGACGGCGTGATGTCGTTGGTGTTGTCGCACGTCGCGCCGCTGTCCTCGTAGGGCAGGCCGGGGATGACGAGGGCGTCCGCGTAGCTCTCGCCGCCTTCGCGCGTGTCGGCCATCCCGTCACCCGCGCCGTCCTTGACCGGAACGATGTGCTTGTTGCCGGTATCGACCGCCGTGGCCGACGCGGCCAGACCCAGGGCCAGGGTGAGGATCATGATTGCGCGCATGGCATCGCCTCCCTCTTCCGGGGCCAGCGGTGTAATCGCCGAGTCACCGTCCCGATCTCCACAGTCGTGCTCACACGTGTACGAATAGTCTGATGGCCCGGACCTGAAAAAGCAAGGGACCTTTTCCCCGCAAGTCACCTGGCCCATGCGCGGGGGCCGGCTCTTCCATCGCGCGGGGCAAGACGCGTCGGGCGGCGTCGCCCGCGGACCTCGTCTCGGCTGCGCGACCCCGCCGCGGGATCCCCTGAAGAGAATCACCCATCCGTGGACCGATGTCCTCGCGTGCGCGCTCCCGCCGCCGGGCGGTCGGCATCGACCGGGCCTGCAATAGATTCTCCTTCACCCCCTACGCGGAATGCCCTACGGTGGCCGCATCGGGAAGGCGGCGGACGATGATCGCCTGAACGTGCACCGCTGGCGGTCCGAGGCCTGTCCAACGTCGATTCGTCTGCCGCGGCAACTGCGCTCATGCACGACACCCATTCGGCCGCCCGCTGACGGGCGACGCAGACGACCGCTTCATGCGAAGGGGGGGTCCGCGATGAAACGCTACCTGGCTGAGCTCGTGGGGACGTTCGTTCTCGTCTTCGGCGGGTGCGGGAGCGCCGTCCTCGCCGGGGACAAGATCGGCTTTCTCGGGGTCTCGATCGCCTTCGGGCTCACCCTGCTCACCATGGCCTACGCCATCGGCCCGATCTCGGGATGCCACATCAATCCTGCGGTCACGATCGGACTGCTGGTCGCCGGGAAGTTTCCGCGCCGCTACGCGCTGGGGTACTTCGTCGCGCAGATTGTGGGCGGCATCCTCGCGGCCGCGGTCCTGCTGATCATCGCGCAGGGGCTTCCGGGCGGCTACGACGCCTCCGTGTCCGGTTTCGCTGCGAACGGGTACGGCGAGCATTCGCCCACCGGATACGGGCTCGGAGCGGCCCTCCTGGCGGAAGTGGTGCTGACGGCCTTCCTGGTCATCACCGTCCTCGGCGCGACGGACAGCGCGGCCCCGGTCGGGTTTGCGGGCATTCCGATCGGCCTCGTGCTGACGCTGATCCACCTGATCGGGATCCCGGTCACGAACACGTCGGTCAACCCGGCGCGCAGCATCGGCCCGGCGCTTTTCGTGGGCGGTTGGGCTCTCGGCCAACTCTGGCTGTTCATCGTCGCTCCCGTGATCGGCGCCGTGATTGCGGCGGGCGTGTATCGGGCCATTCGGCTTCCCGCGCCGCTCATTCACAGGGCGGAATAGGCGCCGGAGAGCGGGCGCCAGAAGCGGAAGCGGGGGCAGGACGGGGTCGACCCGGGCTCGAAACGGGGCGCACCCAAGCTGGACCAGGCGCTTCGGGGCCGGTGGGGAAGCGCTTTCCGCACCGCCCGCCGGCCCACGGCCTGCTTGACAGCTTGGCGGGTTGGCCATACAGTAAAGCCATGAAACTCTCCACGGCGTCCGACCGGTCGGTCTACCGCACGCAGGCGCGCCTGCTGCGCGCGTTGGCCAACGAATCCCGCCTGATGATCGTCGCGCGCTTGAGCCAGGGGGAGTGCAGCGCGGGCGATCTCACCCGCCTGGTCGGGCTCGACCAGACCACGGTTTCGAAACATCTGGCGGTCTTGCGCGCCCACGGGATCGTCGAAGACCGGAGAGAAGGAAGCGTCGTGGTGTACCGGCTACGGACGCCTTGCATCCTGAAATTCCTCTCCTGCACGACCCAGGTGCTGAAAGAGTGCCGGTGAGCCGGAAGCGACATGCGAGCAGGCTCCCGGCGGGAAGGGAGACGGAGGAAGGGTTCTCATGCGCGGTCGGGTTCTGACCGGGCCGCATAACCGAAGGAGATTCGCGCATCATGTTCCGGACGACTCGGCTTCTTGAAGGACATGCGCGTCGCCGGCCGGCCGGCGTTCGCGCCGCGGCCGTTCTCACGTTCCTCGGACTCCTCGCCTGGGGCGCCGTCCTCCCGGCGGCCGAGCCGGAAGCGCCCGCCACGCAGGCGCGCGTCGATTCCTCGGCGGCCGTCGACACGACCGCCGCGGCGACCGCTGCAGACAGCGCGGCTTCTTCTCCGCTCCTGGCCTACTACTTCCATACGACCCGGCGTTGCGCCTCCTGCCTGAAGATCGAGGCGTACACCCGGGAAGCGATCGAGACCGGCTTCGCCGCGGAGCTGAAGAGCGGGCGGCTCGTCTTCCTGCCCGTCAACCTCGATGACGAGGGCAACGAGCATTTCGTCAAGGACTACCAGCTCTTTACGAAGTCCGTCGTGCTCGTTCGCCCGAAGGCGGGGAAGCAGGCGGATTGGAAGAACCTCCCCAAGGTCTGGGAGCTGCTGAACGACAAGGACAAGTTCGTCCGCTACATCCAGGAAGAGACGCGCGCGTGGCTGGCGGGCGGGCGGTCATGACGGAGTGGTTCGTCGCGCTCGGCAGCGCCTTGTGGCTGGGCATCCTCACCTCGATCAGCCCGTGCCCGCTCGCCTCGAACATCGCCGCGATCTCCTATGTCGGGCGAAGCGTCGGGAGCCCGCGCCGGGTGCTCCTCGCCGGCCTGGTGTATTCCATCGGGCGCGCGCTCACCTACGTGCTCGTGGGGATCCTCGTCGTCTCGAGCCTGCTCTCCATCCCGAGCGTCTCCTTCTTCCTCCAGGAACGGATGAACCAGGTGCTCGGGCCGCTCCTCGTCGTGATCGGCGTGATCATCATGGGATGGCTGCCGTTCCGCTTGCCTTCCTGGAACCTGAGCGAGGCGGTCAAGCAGAAGGCGGCCGGCTCGGGGGTGGCCGGCGCAGGCCTCCTCGGCGTGCTCTTCGCCCTTTCGTTCTGTCCCGTGTCAGCCGGGCTGTTCTTCGGGGCGCTGATTCCACTCGCGGTGAGGGCGAACTCCCGCGTGCTCCTTCCCGCGATCTACGGCATCGGCACAGGCCTCCCCGTCGTGATCTTCGCGGTGCTGCTCGTCCTGGGCGCGCAATGGGTCGGCCGGGCTTTCCACGTGCTCACGAGCATCGAGCGGGCCGCGCGCCCGGTCACGGCCGGGATCTTCATCCTCGCCGGCCTCTACCTGACGGCGAGGTACTTGCTCGGCGTGAACCTCTGAGCCGGCGACCGTATCGAGGCGCCGCCGACCCCTAGGTTCACCGGGAGGCGTGATTCGTGGAGCAGAAGAGGCGAGCGGCGTCGGCCGGCCGGTCGGCGCCGCCCGGATGCCGGACGGGCATCGGGGGACGCCTCTCGTTCCTCGATCGCTTCCTGACCCTCTGGATCTTTCTCGCGATGGCGGTCGGTGTCGCAGCAGGCTACCTCTTCCCCGGCGTCGTTCCGTTCCTCGATCGCTTCAAGTCCGGGACCACGTCGATTCCGATCGCGATCGGCCTGATCCTGATGATGTACCCGCCGCTCGCCAAGGTCCGCTACGAGGAAATGGGCCCCGTATTCCGCAACGGCCGCGTTCTCGGGCTCTCGCTCGTCCAGAACTGGATCATCGGGCCGGTCCTCATGTTCGGGCTCGCAGGCGCGACGGTCCCGATCACGATGGGGGAGATCGCGAAAAGCGTCTTCATCTATCTCGGGATCCCCTTCCTGGCCGGCATGCTGACCCGTTTCTCGCTCATCCGTGCGAAGGGCAAGGCCTGGTACCACGAATCCTTCATCCCGCGGATCAGCCCGATCACCCTCGTCGCGCTCCTCTTCACGATCCTCGTCATGTTCTCGTTGAAGGGAGAGGCGATCGTGCAGCTGCCCCTCGACGTCTTGCGGGTGGCGCTGCCGCTGCTCGTCTACTTCGTGCTCATGTTCTTCCTCTCGTTCTTCATGAGCCGGCGCGTGGGCGCGCCCTACGCCCAGGCGGCGACCCTCTCCTTCACCGCTGCCTCGAACAACTTCGAGCTCGCGATCGCGGTCGCCGTCGCGACCTTCGGCATCGGGCACGGCGCCGCCTTCGCTGCGGTGATCGGTCCGCTCGTCGAAGTGCCGGTCCTGATCGGGCTCGTGAACGTCGCGCTGCGGCTCGGGCGCCGCTACTACGGCCCCGAGGCGTCCGCTTGAAGGGCATCCTCTGCGTCGCCAACTCGTCGCGCAACCCGATGGCAGAAGCGATCGCAACGGCAAGGACGGCGATCCGCTCAGCGGATGTACCCGAGGCTGCGCAGCGACTCGATCTCCCGCGGGCTCATGTCGCGGGGCTGGCGGGCCGGGAGCTTCCGCGCCTGCTCCCGCAGGCCGCCGCGGAACTCCTCGAGCGCGCGATTCAGCTCGCTCGCGATCTCCGGCTGGGCTGAAGCGAGGTTGCGCGTCTGGGCCCGGTCCGCCTGCCGGTCGAAGAGCTCGGGTAGCGCGCCGCGGCCCGATCCCATGTTCAGGATGTAGGTGTAGCGCCCCGTCGACCAGACGTAGCAGTCCTTGCCGCGGAGCGTGCTCTCGCAGAAAGCCGTCCGGTCCGGCTCCTCGGCCCCCAGCATCATCGGGAGGAGCGACGAGCCGGCCGCCTGCGCGAACGGCTCCAGGCCGCAGAGGTCCAACAGGGTGGGCATGATGTCCACGATCCGCACCTGGCTCGAGATCACGGCGCGCGCCGGTTTCTTCTCCGCGGGCAGCTTCACGATGAGGGGGATGTCGACGAGCTCCGCATAGAGCGTGTGGCCGTGCTCGAAGCCGCCGTGCTCCCAGAACTCCTCGCCATGGTCGGCCGTCACGACGAGCGTCGCCGCGTCGTACCGCCCGAGTGACTTCAACTCGGCGACCAGGCGCCCGATCTGCTCGTCGGCGAAGGCGACCTCGGCATGGTAGAGCGCCTTCACGTAGGCGATATCCGCCGTCGCCGGTGGCTGCGTGCCTCTACCTCGCTGGAGCGAGACGCAGTCCTCCCAGCTCAAGGGAGCCGGCGGCTCCTCGCGTCCCGCGGTGAAGCGAGCGCGGGTGGTCGCGGGGGGATCGTAGTCGAGATGCGGATCGAAGAGATGGATGAAGACGAAGGACGGTTCCTCGCGGTGAGCGCGGATCAGCTCCAGCGCGGCATCGATCGTCTCGTCGGCCCGGCGGATGTCCTCGTTGAAGGCGTGCCGGTGATCGTAACTCTCGAAGCCGCGGTCGAAACCGAGCATGGGACTGACGTAGGCGGCGTTCGCGAAGCCGAAGGTGCGGTAGCCGGCTTGCCGGAAGCGCTCGGCGCCGGTGGGCACGTTCTCGCGGATCGGGTACATCTCGGAACTCTTGCCCGTCGCTCCGTGCAGCGTCGGCCAAGTGGCCGTCATGAGCGAAGCGATCGCGGGCAGCGTCCAGCCCGAGGTCGAGACGGCCGCCGTGAACCGGACGCCGTCCGCGGCCAGCGCATCGAGACGCGGGGAAACGGGCGCGGGGTTGCCGTAGCAGCCGAGAGCGTCGGGACGCAGCGTATCGATCACGATCAGGATCACGTCGCCCGGCCGATCGGATTTCGAGCCGGCGAGACAGGGGAGGGTCAGGGCCGCGGCCACGATCAGGGTGAGCGCGAGCGCGGCTGTCCGGCCGGCTCCTCGGCGCGGCTTCAAGACCTGGTCGCTGCGCTCCCGTTCAGCGCGGCCCGCGGGAAACGTGTGCGCTGAGTGCATCGGTGTCCCCCTGTGCTTCCGACAAGACCGGCGGTGAGCAGGCGGCTAGGCTAGGTGTCCGTCGCCGCGACTGTCAAGGCGCTTCGCCCTCGCGCCTGGCAGCTTCACGTGCGCCGGTGGTAGCTTGGCCGGTGACGTCTCGGGATAGATGTGCGGCCGCAGCCTCTGTGCCCGCACCTGGATACTGTCCTGGCGGACAGGAGTTTCACCCCATCTCTCGCCTCGTTGATCCCCGAACGGACCGCGCCTACAATCCGCCGCATCCTCTGGCGGCTGTTCTCCCGCCAGCATGGAGCGATGGCAATCGCCGGAGCCCGCAGTCCTGAGACGCCGGCGGGCGGCATGGGGGAAGAGACATGCAGACGCGCGCCGAACGGGCCGTGGGACGCTTTCACTCGGAATGGAATTGCGCGCAATCCGTCCTCTGGGCGTTCCACGATGAGTTGGGTCTCGCGCCGGACCTCGCCTCGCGAATCGCGACCGGCTTCGGGGCGGGCATGGCCAGGCGGCAGGAGGTCTGCGGCGCGCTCAGCGGGGGAATCATGGTCCTCGGTCTCCGGCATGGCCGCGGCGAAGGCCAGGGCAAGCAAGCCACCGAAGAGGCCTACGCCAAGGTCGAGGAGCTCCTGCTTCGCTTCGAGACGCTCTTCGGGGCCTGCTCCTGCCGGGAACTCGTCGAGGGTTGCGATCTCGCGACGGCGGAGGGCCGCCAGGCGTTCAAGGACCGCGATCTGAAGAACCGCGTGTGCACGCGATGCGTGGCCGCCGTCGTCGAGATGCTCGAACGACCGGCGCAGCGAGCACCGGCGGCGGCGCCCGCCACGGCCTAGCGAATCACCACCACGCGCGCCGTCTTCTCCGCGCGATCGAGGCGCAGCACGCAGAAGTAGACGCCGGAGGGGACGAGGGCCCCGGCGTCGTTTCGCCCGTCCCATGCGGTTGAATGCGCGCCCTGTCCCTGCGGCCCTCCGGGCCCATGCCACACGGCTCTCCCCTGCACGTCGTGGATCGTCAGGCGGACTTCACCGTCGCGGGGGAGCGTGTAGCGGATCGGCACGGGCGTGCCCGGTGTGGCGAGGTCGCCGACGAGGAGCAGCGGGCCGCCCTCTTCCTCCACGGGAATCCCCACGTCCGCGCCGTCGTCGGGATGTCCCAGCGCGACGACGGCCAGCGGGATGTCGCCCGCGGGGATGCCGGTCGCCGCGCGGATCGCGGCCTGCTCGCCCGAGGTGAGCGAGGCGTGCAGGCTTCCGCCCAGACCGAGGGTGGCGGCCTGCAGCACGGCTCCGATCGCCGCGAATCCGACCTCGAGCTCCTGCCAGGCCCCAGTGCTGCCCACGCAGAGAACCAAGTAGCGGGAAGCTCCGGGCAATCCCGGGACGGCCGCGCGCAAGTCGGGCCGCGTGTCGCCCGCGCGGACGAGTTCGATCCGGTGGTCGCGCGTGGCTGCATCCGTTCCGGGCGGGCGCCGGTTGTGGAACCGGTCGACTTGCGCCGGGCCGACCGCGTAGACGCGGCGCGAGAGATAGTAGTTCGCGACCGCCGAGGAGCAGACGAGGCCCGCCTTGCCGACCGCGGTGTGGTTGCTGCATCCGTAGGCGCCCCAGAGCACCTGCGAGATCTCCGCGGCGCTCAGCTCTTCCGTCGTGAAGGTCGCGTCGTAGGCGAGCTGCGGCAGAACCGTGTCGAGGTAGACCGTCCCGTCGGTAGCCGGATTCGGCAGCGATCCGTCCGAAGAAACCGCGACGAGCGTCGCTGTCCGTCCCGGCACCGAGCGGATGCCGAAGCTGATCACGATGTCGATCGGTTCCGTGGGGTTCCAGTTGTTGTTCGCATAGGTGGTCGCCGTCGCGCGCGGACAGCTCGCGAGCTGGCTCGCCGTTCCCGTCCAGAGGGCGACCGTTTCCAGCTGCGCGAGATGCATCGCCGCTCCGGCGTCGATCGCGCTCCCCGCCGCGATGCCCACTTCGAACGCGGCGGAGGCATCCGAACGCCAGTCGCCCGCGCGGTGGAGGGCCAGGGAGTGGGCGGAAGCATCGTAGATGTACACGCCTTCCGCGGTGGCGGCGTAGACCACGGGGAGATCCCCGGCCGCGGGGGCGCAGGCCGCCGCGTGCACGACGTCGGCCAGCATCTGCTCGGTTCCCGCGCTCGTCCAGCCGCCATGGTACGAGAGCCGCGAGTTCATGCAGATCTCGGTCGAGTGAGGATCGACGACCGGAGGCGGCAGCGCTTGACGGAGGGCTGGCGCGGCCTCGACGCCGGCTGGGGCGAAGAGGGCGAGAGCGAGCGGGAGCCACGGAACGAGGAAAGCGCGAGTTCGCGGCATGACGCTTCTCCCCAAGCCATTGGGCCTGCTCTGCCGACGGATCGGGCGCGGAGGAGGGCGGCCGTTGTCTTGAACGATGATAGACCTTCCCCGGGTGCGGGAGAAGGGCGAAGGGCGAGATGGCAGGGAGCGAGACCGAGCGAGGGAGGTGTGGGGCGGGGGGATGGAGCGTCGCGTGCGTGGAGCATGGGGCACGGCATGGGACGGCGCGTGCGATGCGGAGCGCGAACGCAGTCCGACGCGTACAGGAAACCGCCCGTACAAGAGAAACGGGGGGCTGGTACAATGCCCGCCGGCGTGCGGAGGGCCGACAGGCTAGGGCCGCCGGCGCCCGCCAGGATTTCATGGGCAAGGAGGCAAGCGATGATCCGTTCGGCGATCTCCCGCGTGTGGCTGCCGGTCGTCCTCTTTTCGTTTGCGCCGGGTGCCGGCGCCGAATTGCCGGCCCTCATTCCGCGCGAGATCCTCTTCGGGAACCCCGAGTACATCGACCCGCAGATCTCTCCCGACGGCACGCGGCTCGCCTACCTGCGGCCCGATTCGGCCGACGTTCTGCAAGTGTGGGTGCGCACGATCGGGGTGCAGGACGACCGTGCGGTCACGCGCGATCCCGAGCGCGGGATCCAGATGTACGGCTGGATCGGCGCGGGCCGCGACCTCTTCTACCTGCAAGACACGGGCGGCGACGAGAACTACCACCTCCTGGTGACCCGCCTCGACTCCGGCGAGACGCGCGACATGACCCCGATCCTCGGCATCCAGGCGAATCTGCTCGCGTGCGAGCCGCAGCATCCGGAGGCGCTTCTCGTCACGATGAACCGCCGCGACCCCTCGCTCTTCGAGCCCTGGCGGATCGATCTCGAAACCGGCGCGCTCACCCTTCTGGCCGAGAATCCGGGAAACGTCCTCTCCTGGCTGGCCGACGGCGACCTTGCCGTGCGGGGCTGCATCCGTTCGCTACCGGACGGCGGGCGGGAGCTCGCCCTGCGGGACGGCGCGAACGCTTCCTGGCGCAGCGAGGTCACCTGGGGCGTCGAAGACGACTTCGAGCTCCTCGGCTTCTCGGAGGACGGGCGCGTGCTGTATGCGGTGGCCTCGATCGGCGCCGACACGCGCGGACTGCAGGCGATCGACCCGGCCAACGGGCACATGACTGTCCTCGCCTCCGATCCTGGCGCCGACGCCGACCAGGTCCTGTTCCATCCCGCGAAGAACGAGCCGCAGGCCGTGTCGTTCGACCGCCTGCGGCCCACGTGGCGGGTTCTCGATCCCGCCATCGTCCCGCTGCTCGACGCGGCCGGCCGGGCGGGCCCCGGAGTGCTCGTAAGCGCGAGCCGCGACCTCGCCGACCGGGTGTGCATCCTCGGCACGATCAGCGACACGGGCGGGCTCCGCTACCATGTGTGGGATCGGCAGACGGAGGGCGTGGAGCTGCTCTTCCACGCCATGCCGGCTCTCCAGGCGTATACGCTCGCGCCCGTCCGCGACTTCGAGCTCGGCGCGCGCGACGGGCTGCGGTTGCCGTGCTACCTCACCCTGCCCGTCGGCGTGCCGGCCGAGAAGTTGCCGCTCGTCGTCCACGTGCACGGCGGCCCCTGGTGGCGCGATTTCTGGGGTTTCGAGCCCGAGGTGCAATGGCTCGCGAACCGGGGCTACGCGGTGCTCCAGGTGAACTACCGCGGCTCGCGCGGATTCGGGAAGTCGTTCCTGCGCGCGGCGAGGAAGGAATTCGCCGGGAAGATGCACGCGGACCTGATCGACGCGGTCAACTGGGCGATCGCCGAGGGGATCGCCGATCCGGCGAGGATCGGGATCATGGGCGCCTCCTACGGCGGCTACGCGACTCTGGTGGGACTGTCCTTCACGCCCGAGGTCTTCGCCTGCGGGGTGGACGTCGTCGGCCCATCGAACCTCGCCACCTTGGTCGAGAGTTTCCCGCCGTACTGGCGTCCCTTCCTCTCCGCGCGCTGGTATCCGCTCGTCGGCGACCCGAGCGTTCCCGAGGACCGCGCCGACATGCTCGCCCGCTCGCCGATCACGCGCGTCGACGCCATCCGCGCGCCGCTGCTCGTCGCCCAGGGCGCGAACGATCCGCGCGTCAAGCAGGCCGAGAGCGACGCGATCGTCGCCGCGCTGCGCGAGCGCGGGATCCCCGTCGAGTACATGGTCTTCCCGGACGAGGGCCACGGCTTCGCGCGACCCGAGAACCGCCTCGCGTTCAGCGCGGCGGCCGAAGCCTTCCTGGCGAAGCACTTGGGTGGACGGTCGGAGCCGGCGAGCTCGCGGGAGCCGTAGGAGGTGGGTGGCTTGGCGCGCAGGCCACGCAAGCGAGCATTTCCCATGCAAACGCCGGGAGTGCGATCGGCCTCGCAAGGGCCGGCCGGGAGAGAGGCCTGAACATGGATGACCGGCTCTCCGGAGTCCGGGACGGCTACGATCGCTGGGCCGCCGTCTACGATCACGACGCGAATCCGCTGCCGGCCCTAGAGGAGCCGATCGTCCGCGCGGCCGTCGGCGACCCGCGCGGGCTCGAGGCGCTCGATCTCGGCTGCGGGACCGGCCGGCACGCGCTCTGGCTCGCCGCAAGAGGCGCACGCGTGACGGCGGTCGACTTCTCGGAGGGCATGCTCGCCGAGGCGCGCCACAAGCCGGGCGCTGCAGCGATCCGTTTCGTCATCCACGATCTCCATGAACGGCTGCCCTTCCCCGACCGATCGTTCGACCTGATCGTGAGCGGGCTGCTGCTCGAGCATCTGCGCGAGCTGGGCGGTTTCTTCGGCGAGGCGCGCCGGGTGCTCAGGCCGGGCGGGAGAGCGATCGTCTCGGCCATGCATCCGGCCATGTTCCTGCGGGGCGCGCAGGCCCGCTTCACGGACCCGCGCTCGGGCGAGCTGGTCATGCCCGGAAGCGCCGACCATGCGCTGTCGGCTCTCGTCATGGCGACCGTGCGCGCGGGATTCCGGCTGGCCGGCATGCGCGAGGCCGCGCCGGACGAGAGTCTCGCGGCGCGAGTCCCGCGCGCGGCCAAGTACATCGGCTGGCCGATGCTCGTCGTCCTCGAACTGGAGGTCTGACCGGGGAGGATCGTCGCGTGGCGCGCATCGTCTACGGAGTGCAGGGCGAGGGCCGCGGGCACAGCTCGCGCAGCCGCGTCGTGATCGAGCACCTCCTCGCCGCGGGCCATGCCGTACGCGTCTTCACCTCGCACAAGGCCTACGCCTACCTCCATCCGCTCTTTCCGGACGTGCACGACATTCTCGGTCTCGCCTTCGTCTTCGACGGGGAGAGGGTCGACGTGCTGAAGACCGTGCAGCGCAACCTGCAGGACGCGACCAGCGAAGGCGGGCGCACCATCCGCCTGCTCTCCGACGCGTTCAAGGAGTTCCGTCCCGACGTCGCGATCACCGACTTCGAGCCCTTCGTGCCGATGGCCCGCGCGCTGAGCGACATTCCCCTCCTGAGCGTCGACCACCAGCACATCCTTTCGCAGTACCGTCTCGAGTACCCCTACGCCTGGCGGGGCGACTACTTGCAGGCGCGGGCGGTGGTCGACAGCCTGGCCCGGCGGGCCGACCACTACTTCGTCACCTCCTTCTTCTTCCCTCCGCCGCGGCCCCGCTACGCGCGGCGCGCGACGCTGGTCGGGCCCGTGCTGCGCCGCGAAGTGCTGCTCCGCGCGGCGCGCGCGCAGATGCAGGGGGCTTCGCAGGTCGCAGGGGCGCCCATCCTCCTCTACGCGACGACGGCCGAGGCGCGGCTCGCGCTCCTGCTCATGGAGGGCAGGAAGGAGACCTGCGTCGCGTACGGCTTCGCCGACGAAAGCGGGCGGCGCGGGAACATCGACTTCCGCCCTCCGAGCACCGAGGGATTCCTGGAGGATCTGGCCGAGGCGCACGCCGTCGTGACCAACGGCGGCTACACCCTGATGAGCGAGGCGCTTGCCCTTGGGAAGCCGGTCTACGCGATCCCCATCCGCAACCAGTTCGAGCAGATGATGAACGGCCATTACTTGGAGCGGCTGGGCTACGGCCTCTACGATCTCGAGCCGCGGCCCGCGCGGCTGACGATGTTCCTCGAAGGCTGGAGCTACTTCCGCAACAACATCGCGCGCGACCGCGCGCGCTTCCAAGGGAACGAGCCCTTCTTCGATCTGCTCGACGAGCACCTGCGGCGGCCGAGACGGCGAACGCCGGGGAGAACGAGAAGCCGCTGAGCGCGCGGTCGATCCTCGTCTCAGGGTTCCGCGTCCGCGTCCCTCAAGCGTTGAAGCGCGTCCGGCTGTCCCGGCTGGAGCGCGAGGATGGCGGTCCACTGCTCGATCGCCTCGGTCCATCGCGCGAGACTCGCCCAGGCGTCTCCGAGTTCCAGGCGATAGGCGATGTTGCGTTCGTTCAGCCGCACGGCGGCTTCCAGAGCCTCGACGGCCGCCTCGCGGTGGCCCGCGTCCCGCTCGGCGAGCCCGAGTGCGTACCAGGTGAGTGCCGATCGCGGCATGCGCCGCAGAGCCTCGCGGTAGGCCGCGATCGCCTCGGACCAGCGCTGCAGGTGATAGAGCGCGGTCGCCTTGCCATGCCAAGCCTCCCCGGATTCGGGCGCGTATCGGATGGCCACGTCGTAGGCGCGCACGGCGTCCTGCGCCCGCCCGGCGCGCTGGTAGCGCACCCCCATCTGAAACGCGTCGAACGAGCGCGCCTTCGCGGCGGGATACGCCGGCGGGAGAGCTTGGAGCGCCGCGCCGCAGGCGAGGGCGCAAACCAGGAGGACGCCCGGATGCGGGAGTGCCCCTGCGGCGCTGGGTCCGCCGTCGCGCGGCGGCTGTGCGCGGCGCGCCGCGAGAGGGCCGACGACGGCGACGAGACCGCGGCCGAGAGGGCCAGGAAGGCCGGATCACGGGGATGCGATAGCGGCCGGTCGCGAAGAAGACGATCGTCTGGATCCACGCGACGGAGATCAGCGCAAGCCAGGGATAGAGCTCGCGGCGGCGCCGCCATCCCGCCGCGATCCCGAGGGCGGCGAACGGCACGACCATCCCGAAGCGCAGGAACGCGGTGCGCAGCGGGGGGGCGGTCTCGGCGAGGAGTTGAAAGTCGTTCACCTGCGGGATCTCACCCGGGGAGAGGAAGAGAAGCGCCTTGCGCCCGGCGAGCCACAGCGCGCGTCCCGGCCGCTCGCGCACGAAGGCGAGGGCACGCCCGCGCCAGTAGCGCGACGATTCCTCGAGATCCAGCGTGCGGCCCGCGAGGAGCGAAGCCGACTGCGTGCCGGTCAGGTCCGCGTTCAAGTCGAGGTCGGCCGGCTCGCTGAAGATGCCGCGCGCGGAGGGGTAGTTGCCGACATAGAGGTTGAGGCCGCCGTTGAGCGTCATCGCCTGTAGGTGCGCCGTCGCGCGCGTCTAGGCGACGATCTGCGGCCCGAGGGGCAGGAGGGTCCCCGCCGCGACGAGTGCGGCGGCGGTCGCGAGCGAGCGCATGCCGCGAGGCCGGCGCTCGAAGACGGCGAGACCGGCGACGGCGAGGACCGGCAGGAGGAGGAAGCTGCCCCGGCCGGCCGCGAGCAGCCCGCAGGCCAGGCCGAAGCCCAGGTGGGCGAGCGGGCCGCGGCCGGGAGCGGGCCAGAGCCAGAGCGCGGCGGCGGCGAAAAGCAGGAGAAGCGACTCCATCAGCGCCTCGTTCTCCATCGCGAGCGCGGGACCGTAGAGCGTGAAGAGGAAGCCCGCGACGAGAGCGGCCGCCGGGCCGATCGCGCGGCGGACGGCGAGGACGAGGAGCGCGAGCGAGGCTAGTCCGGCGATCGATTGCGCGATCTGGACGGTGAGAATCGAAGGGTGGACGAGGGTGAAGAGCCCCCGAGGAGGAACGGGTAGAGCGGACCGAAGAAATGCGGGCCGGGAGGCCAGCCGCGGACCTGCGAGAGACCCTCGGCCAGGTCCAAGTAGAAGCGGCTGTCCAGGATCGGATCGGCGATGCGAAGCCTGCTCAGGATGGGTCACGCCCGGGATTCTAGCGAGACGGATGAGGGATTTCGACCTTCGGAAGGGCCGGCGCGAGCGGCGTCGCCACGACGGCGCAGGTTGCCGCCCGGGGAGCCGGGTCCTATACTGCGTCCCTTGTGATCGAGACCCAATCCAGGACACCCGTGCTCGAGACCGCCGACTCCCGGACGGCCGCTCGCGGGACGAGCCAGGAGGAGGCCGGCGGCTTCTGGCGTCTCGCCCCGACCGCTCTCGTGCTGCTCTTCGCCGTCTTCGCAAGCTGGTCGATCGCCATTGCACAGGGGGCGGTCGTCCTGCTCGCGCTCGTTCTCGCGGCCGGCCTTCTGCTCGGCCGCGTGCCGCGACCGCACCTCGGCGGCCTTCCCTGGGCGCTCCGGCTGGTGCTCGTCTTTCTCGCCGTGCAGGCGCTCTCGATCCCGCTCGGCGTGCATCCGGCCCGCTCGCTGGCCGCGTTTCGCGGCTCCTGGGTGATGCTCTTCCCCTTCGTCTTCTGGGTCGCCCTCGAGTCCGGCCGCCTGCGCGCGCTCGCGTTGCGCGCGCTCGTCGCGGGCGCCGCCCTGGCCGGCGCCTACGGCGTCGCGCAGCATTTCCTCGGACGCGAATACGCGGCCGGAAAGGCGCTCGAGCGCCTGGCCGGCGGCTACATCGCCGTCGGCGCGCTCGGACATCACTTGAGCTACGCGGGCGTCCTTCTGCCGATCTTCTTCATCGCGCTCGCGCTCGCCTTGCGCGCGAAGGGGCGCCTCGCCTGGGTTCTCGCCGCCTTCGCGATCGGCCTCGGGCTGCTCTTCAGCTACGCGCGCACCGCCTGGATCGGCCTCGGCGCCGGCCTGCTCGTCCTCGGCCTGCTGCGTGGCCGGCGGGCGTTTCTCCTCCTGGCCGGCGGGATGGCCGCGGCGATCGCGATCGTGATGTGGGCCGAGCCGTCGATCTCGCAGCGCTTCTTCTCCATGCTGCACGGCCACGGCACGCCCGAGCGCACGCGCCTCTGGTTGACATCGCTCCGCATCGCGGCCGATCATCCCTGGATCGGAGCCGGGCTCGGGAGTTTCGGGAGCCTCTTCGACGGCTATCGGGTGGCGGGCGCCTATCAGTCGACCGCCCACCCGCACTGCGACCTCCTGAACGTGCTCGTCGAAACGGGCGTCGTGGGCCTGCTCGCCTGGACGGCCATCTGGGTGGCGTTCTTCCGTCGGCCCGCAGGCCGGCCGGGCGACAAGTCCTGGATGGCGGCCGCGTTGCGGGCCGCGGTAGTCGCGCTGCTCGTCGGTGGCCTGGGGCAATGCTTCAGCACCGACGAGAAGGTGGCCCAGGTCTGGTGGTTCGTAGCGGTGATCTCCCTGCGCGAGTCGTGGGATTTCGGGCGCGGCGCTCGCCCGCGCGGCGAGGGCGCAGCGGGCGCTCGCGCGGACGCCGCGCGGACGGACCGGCGCGACGAGGAAGGCTCCCGTGGGCATTGAGGTGCCGAAACAGCGCTGGACCGAGGGCCTGCGGCTCTACGTGCGGATCCTTCGCTACCTGCTGCCCTACACGCGCCACCTCGTGTTCGTGGTCTTCCTGAACTTCCTCTTCATCGCCTTCAACGCCGTCTCCATCTGGATGATCGCTCCCTTCCTGACGACGCTCTTCGGTGGCCAGGGCAGTGGGGCGGGAGGGGCGGCGGGCGGGAGCGCGGCGCTGGCCGACCCCGGGAGCCTCTTCAACCTGAACGCCCGCCTGAAGCAGATCTACCTGCAGTTCGTCGCCCGGCCCGATCCCATCGAGGCGCTGCAGGTCATCTGCGTCGTCATCTTCGCGACCTTCTTCCTGAAGAACCTCTTCCAGTTCGGTGAAGCCTATCTCGTGAGCTACGTCGAGCAACGCGTGATCAAGGAACTGCGCGACGAGCTCTACGCGCGGATCCTCGTCAAGCCGCTGCGTTTCTTCGACCACTTCAACACGGGCAACCTCATTTCGCGGATCACGAACGACATCAACGCGCTGAACGTCGCGGTGAACCGCAGCTTCACGAAGGTGATCCGCGATCCGATCCTGATCGTGACCTTCCTCCTGATCCTCTTCTCGATCGACTGGCGTCTCACCCTGCTCGCGATCGTCGTCGTCCCGGCGAGCGGAATCGTGATCCACACGATCGGACAGAGCCTCAAACGCAAGTCCCGCCGCGTGCAGGAGCGCATCGCCGAGGTGACCTCGGGGCTGCAGGAGACCTTGACCGGCATCCGTGTCGTGCAGGCCTTCTGCCAGGAGGGGCGCGAGGCGGCCCGCTTCCGCGAGGCCACCCAGCGCCACTTCCGCGCGACGCTGCGGCAGGTGCGCATGAACCGGCTCTCCTCGCCGCTTTCGGAGACGCTCGGCATCGGCATCATGGTCGCCGTCCTCTGGTACGGCGGGCATCAGGTGCTCGTCCGCTCGACCTTGAGCGCCGAGGACTTCGTGCGCTTCCTCACCGTGCTCTTCGCGCTGCTGCAGCCGTTGAAGAGCCTCGCCGAGCTGAACAACAACGTGCAGATCGCCCTCGCCTCCGGCCAGCGCGTCTTCGAAGTGATCGACCATCCGCTCGTGCTCCGCGAGAGCGAGCGGCCGGTCGTGAAGCGCTCGTTCGAGAGAGCGGTCGAGTACGAGAACGTCTCGTTCCGCTACCAGCCGGACGGCGAGTGGGCGCTGCGCGAGGTGTCGTTCCGCGTCGCGAAAGGCGAGAAGGTGGCCCTCGTCGGCAGCAGCGGGGCGGGCAAGTCGACCATCGCAAACCTGCTCCCGCGCTTCTACGACGTCGATGAAGGCGCGATCCGGATCGATGGCGTGGACGTGCGCGCCATGCGTCTGGCCGATCTGCGCGGGCTGATCGGCGTCGTCAGCCAGGAGGTCGTCCTCTTCGACGACACGATCGCGAACAACATCGCCTACGGCCAATGCGAAGTCCCGCTCGAGAAGATCGCCGAGGCGGCGCGGCTCGCCCACGCGGACGACTTCATCCGGGCGCTGCCCGCGGGCCTGCAGACCGTCGTGGGGGAGAGGGGCCTGCGCCTCTCGGGAGGTGAGCGCCAGCGGCTCTCGATTGCCCGCGCGGTCCTGAAGAACCCGCCGGTGCTCATTTTCGACGAGGCCACCTCGGCGCTCGATTCCGAGTCCGAGCGGCTCATCCAGGAAGCGGTGGGCAACCTGCTGCGCGACCGCACGGTCCTCATGATCGCCCACCGGCTGAGCTCGGTGATCGACGCCGACCGCATCCTCGTCCTCGAGCACGGGCGCCTCGTCGACTCCGGCTCGCACGAAGAGCTGCTCGGCCGCTCCGCACGCTACCGCCACTTCTACGAGCTGCAGTTCACCGGCTGAGAGGCGGTCGTCCATGCGCGTGCTCTTCTTGAACACGATCGGCCGGCAGGTCTGGGGCGGCGGGGAGAAGTGGATGCTCGCCGCGGCCGACGGCCTGCGCCGGCGCGGCCACGCGGTCTCTCTCGCCGGGCGCTCGCGCGGGCAGCTTCTCGTCCGCGGGGAAGAACGGGGCTTCCCCGTCCTGCCGCTCACCATCCGCGGGGATCTGAACGTCTGGGCGGCCGTGCGGCTGCGCGGACTCTTCCGGCGCGAGGCGATCGAGATCGTCGTCGCGAATTTCAACCGTGACGTGCGGCTGGCCGGGCTGGCCCGCGGATTCGGCCGGAGGCCGCTCATCGTCGCCCGAAACGGGCTGCCGATCCTGCACGACAACTGGCGCTACCGCGCGACCTACCGCCGCCTGGTCGCCGGCATCGTGACGAACGCCGAGGCGATCCGGCGCCGCTACCTGAGCTACGGCTGGATCCCGGAGGATTTCGTGACGGTGATTCCGAACGGAATCGATCCCCGCGCGGCAGGGGCCCAAGCCAACGTCCCGAACGCCGGAGACGGTGAGGCGGCCTGCCGGGATCTGCGCGCGCGGCTCGATCTTCCGCCCGGCGTCCCCGTGGTCGGCATCTTCGGCCGGCTGGTCCCGCAGAAGCGCCACGATCTCTTCCTCGAAGCCGCGCGCCATGTTGCCGCCACGCACCCGGAGACGCGGTTCCTGGTCGTCGGGGACGGTCCCGGGCGCGAAGCCGTCATCGCGCGCGCGGGCGCGCTCGGATTGAGCGAGCGGTTGCGCATGGCGGGCTTCCAGCGCGACGTCTTCCCCTATCTTGCCTGCTGCGACGTGATCGCGCTCTCCTCGGACGACGAAGGTCTTCCGAACGCCGCGATGGAGGCGATGCTCGCCGGCCGCTGCGTGGTCGCCTTCGCGGTGGGGGGCGTTCCCGAACTGCTTGGCGCGGACGGGGGCATCCTCGTTCGACCCGGGGATGCCGAGGCGCTGGGACGGGAAATCGCGAAGCTGATCGGGGACGAGCCGAGGCGAAGAGCGCTGGGCGAGCGCGCGCGAGAGAGGATCCTGCGAGAGTTCACGCTGGACCGCATGGTCGAGCGCTTCGAGGCCTACCTGCTGGATCTGACGGGGGGGAAAGGTCAACGGCAGGGGGGCTAGTTGCTGCGAGGACCCTGCGGCCCTACGCACCCACGCCGGTCATTCTCAACACCCCCCTGCCGCAACCACTCTGGAGGTCCCTGCCTTGGACTTGCTACCCGTGCATCTTGTTGGGTCCTTCCGGCCGGTCTCGCTTGGGCCCGAGGCCTACCGGAGTAGAGGTCTCTGGCAGTCATCAATGTCAACCAAGTCAGTAGACTTTGGTTCCAATAAGATTGGGGCCGCGGCAGGTCCGGGAGGTTGGAGTGCCTTTAAAATAATGGAAGCAATAAGTTACGTCCCTGGAATTCGATCGGTCCCGACTACCGCCGCCAGAAGGAGGGGCGGAGGAGGATGAGGACGGTGAAGATCTCAAGGCGCCCGAGCAGCATGCAGGCGATCAGCGTCCACTTGCCGATAGCCGGAATCCACGCGAACGTCTGGGTGGGTCCCACCCCTCCGAGGCCCGGCCCGACGTTTCCCATCGTCGTCGCAACCGCGGACACGGCCGTCGGGAGATCGGGCACGAAGAGGCTCAGAATGCCGCTCGCGAAAACGAACACGGCCGTGTAGAGGATCAAGAAACCGATCACGTTCTCGACCAGACTCTCGGGGAGCGCCTCTCCCCGGATCTTGATGGGGGCGATCAAGCGCGGTCTCAGCGCACGGCGCATCTCTCGCCAAGCCGCCTTTGCGGCGATCAGGATGCGAATCATCTTCATGCCCCCCGCGGTCGATCCGGCGCAAGCGCCCGTCAGCATGAAGAGCACGAGCACGAAGCCGATCGTGCGGGGCCAGGCGTCGTAGTCGGCCGTGGCGAAGCCGGCCGTCGTCGTGATCGAAAGCACCTGAAAGACGGCCGCCCGCACGAGTGCCGGCAGATCCGGGGCGAGCGCCCCGCCCGCACCAGCCGCGGCACCTCCCGTGCCCGTCCCGCGGGCGACGAGGAGGGTGACGGTGAGCACCACCGCGGCGGCGACCGCGGCGGCGTAGAAGCGGAATTCGCGATCGCCGGTCACCGCAGACCAATCGCGGCGGAAGATCAGCCGGTAGTGAAGGAGGAAATTCATTCCGGCCAAAAACATGAAGGCGATCACCACCCACTCGACGTAGGCGCTTTGGAAAGCGGCGACCGACGTATTGCGCGTCGAGAAGCCACCCGTTGCCATGGTCGCGAACGAGTGACAGACGGCATCGAAGAGGCTCATTCCGCCGAGCATGAGCAGCATGGTCTCGAGGGCGGTGAACACCGCATAGACGCCCCAGAGGATCTGCGCGGTATTCGCCAGCCGGGGACGCAGACGGTCGGCCGACGGTCCGGAAGCCTCGCTGCGGAACATCTGGTAGCCGCCGGTCCCCATCGCCGGAAAGAGCACCAGGGCGAGAGTGATGATCCCCATGCCGCCGAGCCAGTGCGTGAGGCTGCGCCAGAAGAGCAGCCCGCGGGGGAGCGCTTCCACGTCTGCGATCACCGACGCCCCGGTCGTCGTGAACCCGCTCATCGTCTCGAAGTAGGCGTTGGTGAAAGCGCGCAAGACATCGCCGCCCAGCGGGGAGCGGCTGCCGAGGAAGTGGGCCGCGAAAGGGATCGCCCCGAGGAAGGCGAGTAACACCCAGCCGAGCGTGACGATGGCGAAGCCCTCGCGCAGACCCTGCTCGTTGCGCGCGCTCCGGCCGACGAGGGTGAGCAGCGTGCCGGCGACGAGCGAGACGAGGATCGTCCCGATGAAGGCCGAGATCTCCAGGTGCGCGAACGGAGTGCCCGCCCACTCGTCGTGCACGGCGAGGGCGAGAGGGACGAGCAGCGCGCCCCCCATCAACTGCATCAGGCGGCCGAGCGCGAAGAGGACGGCTCGCCGGTTCACGCGACCGGCTCCGCGGGCGGCCGGCCTCCGGGCCGGGCGACCGAGCGCGCAAGCGGCCGGCGCCGCGGCCAGGCGATCGCCCGCGCCGGCGGCCGCGCGGCGATGATGAGCGCGGATGCCATGCTCAGGCCCCCCCGAAGATCTTCTGGACCTTCTTGACCTCTCCCGGCTCGGTGACGATCACGGCATCGTCCCCCGGGGCGATGCGCGTCTCTCCGCCCGGAATGACGGTTTCGCCCTCGTGGACCACCGCCCCGACGATCGCCCGCCCGCGCAGCGCGGCCCAGGTTTCCGCGAGCGGCCCGCGCGTGACGGGGCTCCCGGGATCGGCCCGCATGAGGACCGACTCGAGCGGCATGTCGCGCAGCTGCAGCTCGAGCGAGCGGCGCCCGCGGTGGATGACGTCCATGATCTCCTGCGCCATGAGCCGGCGCGGGGTGACGACGTGATCGATCCCCAGGTGGCGGAAGAGACGGTTGTTGCTCGGCTCGTCGGAGACGACGATCACCCGGGCCGCGCCCTCCGAGCGCGCGAGCAGCGCGCTCATGACGTTGTCGGCCGTGATGCGGGCGGCGCCCACGAAGAGGCCGGCGCCCGACACCTGCACCTCGCGCAGGACGTCGCGGTTGGTCGCGTCGCCGTGGATCACCTCGGCTTTGTCCAGGCGCTCCGCCGCGAGGCGGCCATGGGCCGCGTCCGGGTCGATCAGGGTGAGGTCGTCGACCCAGGCGCTGAAGACCTCGCACAGGCGCAGCGCGGCGAGCCCGTCGCCGAAGACGATGGCCTTGTGCACCTGCCGCCCCGTCAGAGCGAGCATCTCGAGGTAGCGGGGGAGCGAGCGGGAAGCGAAGACCGTCGTCACATCGTCGCCCGGCTGGAGGATGTCCTTCCCCGACGGGATGCGCGTTTCGGAGCCGCGCTGCAGGGCGACCGCCAGGAGGCGCTCTCCGGCGGTCCTCTTCGACAGCTCGCTCAACGGATGGCCGACGACTGGCATCCGTTCGGTCATGATGTGGCGCACGATCAGGACGTCGCCGTCGTGGTAGCCGAAGGCTTCGACGACGTCCGGGATGCGGGCGATCTGATCGATCACGCGCACCAGGATGCGCTCGGGATCGATCACGCGGGTGACGCCGAGCCGGTGGAGATCGACGCGCGAACGCCGGCTGGTGAATTCCGGATTGCGCACCCGCGCGATGCGGGTCGCGACGTCCCATTGCTCGGCCAGCCCGCAGACGAGGATGTTCACCTCGTCGGAGGAAGTCACCGCGAGGACCATGTCCGCGCCGCGCAGTCCCGCCTGCTCGAGGGCGAGCGGACTGCTGCCCGCGCCTTCGACCACGAGGGCGTCGAGCTTGTCTTGCAGCTCGGTCGAGCGGGCCGGGTCCCGCTCGACGAGACCGACGTCATGGCCGGCCTTGCGCAGCTGCGCGGCGAGGTCGAAGCCGACCGTTCCACCGCCGACGATCACGATTTGCACCGGACCTCCGCTCGCTCGAGGGGCAAGTCGGACCGCATCTCCTTCCGGGCCGGCGGAATCCCCGGCGGATGCCTTCCGGCCGGGCATGCGCGAACCCGCGACGCTCTCGGTCGCCGGGAACGAATCCTGCGGGCTCTCGGGGATCAATGCAAGCGGCGCGGCCGGCCATCCTGCGGCCGCCGGAATGACGCCTCGGGCTTGCCATCCCGCGGCCGCTCGAACGGCGGTTCGGCCTTGCCCGCCCTGGGCCGCTCGAACCGGGCCCGGTCGCGCAGTCGGGCGGCTCTTGCTCGCGGGAGCGGATCGCGAAGCGAACACGATCGCTGAGCAGAACGTACATTGCCCGCTCTGCGGCTCTCGGGCATTCTCTCGCCTGCATCCTCGCGGCCGATCGGAAGAGGGAGCGAGGCGCGGGCGTCGATTCCCGGCTGCCGCGCGCGGATGCGGTCCACTCAGGGAGGTGTTCGATGCGCAGGATGTTCCGTGGCTTCCGGTCCTCGCTGCCCGCCCTTCTCTCCGGCAGGGTCCCAGTCCTGGCGAGCGTGCCCTTCGCCCTGGCGCTCGCCCTGTTCGCTCCACCGATGGCGGCCGCCCAGGAGGGCGGCGACGCGGAGGTTCCCTTCTTCGACTATTGGCGCGAGAGCCGGTTTCTGGTGGATGTTCCCGGCGCTTCGGCCAGCCTGGGCGCCGGGCTGCTCAACCCGGCCGCTTGGCCGCTGCGCGACCGCGGCGGCCTCCTCCTTGCGTGGGAGTCCTGGCGGGACGATGGAATCGGGCACGACTGGCCGGCGGGCAGCGAGAACCCGCGCGACTGGATGGGGATCGCTTCGCTGAAGTTCGCGAGCTTCGCCGTTCGGCGCTACGGCTTCGAGCCCGCGGGCGAAAGGCGCGTCCGTGGAGAGGACTACACCCTCGCCCTCGGCGGCGGCTCCCGCGCGGGCGCGTTCGGCGTCGGCTACACGTGGACCAAGAGCAGCGGGCTCCTGGAACGGCGCCACAGTCGGCTGTCGGTCGGATCGATCTCGCGCGTCCGCTGGCTCTCCTTCGGATCGACGGGCATCTTCGATCTCGACGGCGACGACTACCTCGTGCAATCCGACCTCGGCCTCCGGCCGTTCGGCCCGCGGCTGACCCTTTTCGGCGAGGCGGTCTGGGAGAAGAACCAGTCGTTCGACGAGATCCGCACCGCCTACGGACTCGAAGTGCATCCCGTGCGGGGCCTCGTTCTCGGGGCCGAAGCGCGCAACACGGGCGACTTCGCCCTGCGCGTCGGTCTCGGTGCCCGCGCGGTCCTGCGGCCGAGCTTCTCGATGGCGATGGACGACGACGGCGAGGCGATCGCCTCAACGGTCCTGCTTGAGTCGGGCTTGACGGCCCCGGACCTCGGGATCTGCCCGGGCCGGCCGGGCTATCCCGAGATGAAGCTCAAGGGCCCGATGGTCTACCAGCGGTACCGGTTCTTCGACGAGCGGCGCACGCTCCTCGGAACCCTCGCCCGGATCGACGCGCTGGCCGCCGATCCGCACGTCGCCGGGGTCGTCATCAGCCTGGCGCAGATGCAGATCGATTCCGAGATGCTCTGGGAGCTGCGCGAGCAGCTGGCCGGGCTGCGCGCGAAAGGCAAGAAGGTGGTGATTCACGTCGATCGGGCGGGCATGGGCGGCTACCTGCTCGCTTCCGTGGCCGACCAGCTGTGGATGGACCCGGAAGGCGAGCTCGAGATCCTGGGCCTTTCGGCCGGCCGCACCTACCTGCGCGGGACGCTCGACAAGCTCGGAATCGGCGTCGATGAATGGCGCTTTTTCACGTACAAGTCGGCCTTCGAGAGTCTCTCGCGCACCGCGATGTCGGATCCTGACCGCGAGCAGCTCCAGACGCTGGTCGACGATTTCTACGAGACGATCGCGGACGCGGTCACCTCGTCACGCGGCATCACTCGCGAGGAGTGGGACCGGCTGGTCGACGAGAAGGCGATGCTCATGGCCGAGGAGGCGCGCGCCGCGGGCCTCGTCGATTCCATCGGCACCTACGAGCAGGCGAAGGATGCGGCCAGGCGCGCCGAGCGGCGTGCGCCCACCGGCGAGGGCGGAGCGCCGCTCACCGAGCTCATGGGCGACCGCGTCTGGGGCCCGCTGGAGTGGGGCGAGCGCGACCGGATCGCCGTTCTCTACGGCATCGGCGAATGCGCGATGGACACCGGCATCAAGGGGCCGCAGCTCGCCCAGCGGATCAAGAAGGCGCGCGAGGACCGTCGCGTGAAGGCGGTCGTCTTCCGCGCCGATTCTCCCGGGGGCGACCCGCTGCCGAGCGATCTCGTCGCCCGCGAGCTGCGCGAGACGGCGAAGAAGAAGCCGGTGATCGTCTCGCAGGGCCGCGTGGCCGGGTCGGGCGGATACTGGATCTCGATGTACGGCGACACGATCGTCGCTTCGCCGCTCTCGCTCACCGGATCGATCGGGGTGATCGGCGGATGGCTGTGGGACGCCGGGCTCGGCGACAAGCTCGGGATCACCTTCGACGAAGTCCACCGCGGCGAGCACGCCGACTTCAACCGGGGCATGTCGCTGCCGCTGATCGGGGCGACCGTCCCCGAGCGCAATCTCACGCCCGAGGAGAGGGCCCGCATGGAGGAGTTGATCCGCGCGATGTACACCGGCTTCGTCGAGAAGGTCGCCGAAGGTCGGGACATGACGCCCGAGGAGGTGGACGCGGTCGGCCAGGGGCGCGTCTGGAGCGGGACGCGTGGCCGGGAGAAGGGACTGGTCGACGAGTTGGGCGGGCTGTGGCTGAGCCTGCGGATTGCGCGCGAAGCGGCGAAGCTGCCGCCGCAGCGGCCGATCGAGTTGACCGAAGGGCCGGGCCTCGGCCCCTTCCGCCTCGAGCTGCCGATGGCGAAGCTGTTCGGCCTGGGTGCCAAGACCGAGCCCGTGCCCGACCTCTCCGGCGTGCCCCCGGCCGCGTATCCGTTCCTCGGATTGAAGGCGGACGAGAGGCGTTTCCTGGAATGTTTCCTCCAGGCGCGCGGCCGGCCGATCCTGCTCATGGAGCCGTGCTGCCTGAGCGACGGCAGCCGCGACTGGTAGATCGATCGCCACCCCTTCGCAGCGGCGCCGGCCTTTGCGCCGGCGCCACTTTCTCGCTGCCCGCGCACGCTCCCGAGCGGTGCTGCTTTCCTTGCGCGCTTCGCGCGCGCGGGATAGGCTGACGTGTTCCCATGCCCCGCGCGGCGGCCCATGGAAGGATGAGGAGCGCGGGGGCAACCGCGAAGAACCGGTTCGGGATGCAGGAAGGGGAGGAAGCGGCCATGAAGAAGACTGTGCGCGGGACGACGAGAACAAAGCGAACGGCCGGCAAGCCGAGAAGGGCGGCGAGCCGCCTCGCCCTGGCCGCTCAGACGGCGATGGGTACCGTGCTGCGCGTGCGCCGGGGCGAGCGCGTCGTCATCGTCACCAATCCGCTGGACGATGTGCTCACGATTTCGGCCGCCCTCTACGACGCGGCGCTCGATCGGGGGGCCGACGCGGTGATCCTCGTCCAGCCGGTGCGCACGTCGCTCGACATGGCTTCGGACGCCGTCATCCACGCGCTGCGGTCACAACCCGACGTCATCTGCTCGATCAGCGCGATGAAGCTCGGCAAGGACCGCTTCGGGCTGGAGAAGCCCTATCGCTTCCCGCCGGCCGAAGGCAAGTGGGCGCACATCTTCGACGCTCTGATGGGTGCGAAGAAGGCGCGCTCCTTCTGGTCCCCGTCGGTCACCCTCGACATGTTCTGCCGTACCGTGCCCGTCGACTACGCCCAGATCGGCGCGCAGGCGCGGAAGCTCAAGAAGGCCCTCGACCGGGCGGCGCGCGTGCACGTGACCGCTCCCGGCGGCACCGACATCGAGATCGGGCTCGCCGGGCGCAAGGCGCACCTCGACGACGGCGCATTCTGGAAGCCGGGCACGGGCGGCAACCTGCCGGCGGGGGAGGCCTACATCTCACCCGCGCTCGGGGATGCCGACGGCGTCATGGTCTTCGACGGCTCGCTTTCGGTCGCCGACGGCGGCGGCGCCTTCGTGCCGCGCTCTCCGGTGACGGTCGAGGTGCGCGGCGGCTTCGTGCGCTCGGTCCGCGGAGGCCCGGGCGCGAGGCGGTTCGCGCACTCCCTCGAGTTGGGCGAGGAGGCGGCCCGCAAGATGGCCGGCCGCCCGGGATGGAAGCCGGCGCGGGTCGCGAGCTATGGCCGCAACGCGCGGCACCTGGGCGAGCTCGGCATTGGGCTCAACCCCGCCGCGCAGGTGACGGGCAACATGCTCGAGGACGAGAAGATCCTCGGCACCTGTCACGTGGCCATCGGGTCCAACTACGACAACGATGCCGAGGCGTTCACCCATCTCGACTGCATCATCCGCACGCCGACGATCACCGCGATCGGCCGCAACGGCCGCGAGCAGGTCATCATGAAGGCGGGGAAGATGCGCTGACCGCGCGATCGGGGGAGGATCCCGTGGAGGGGCAGCCCGGTGCGGCCGGTACCCTGAAGATCGCCACCTGGAACGTGAACTCGATCCGGGCCCGGCTGCCCCGCGTGCTCGCCTGGCTGGAGGCCGAGCGTCCCGATGTGCTCTGCATCCAGGAGACGAAGGTCCGCGACGAGGATTTCCCCGGCGCGGCCTTCGCCGAGATCGGCTACCGCAGCGAGTGCTTCGGCCAGCCGATGAGCCACGGCGTCGCGCTCGTGAGCCGCGTCGAGCTGCGCGGGATCGTGCGCGGGCTGGCCGACGATCCGCCCGAGGCGGAGCGGCGGCTGATCGGCGCCCTCGCGGACGGCATCCGCGTGATCGGCGTCTACGTGCCGAACGGCACCGAACTGGGCTCCGGGCGCTTCGCCGCCAAGCTCGCCTGGTTCCGCCGCCTGCGCGCGAGCCTTGCCGCCTGGCACGCTCCCGCGGACCGCGTGCTCGTCTGCGGCGATTTCAACGTCGCCCCCGCAGACCGCGACGTGCACGACCCCGCCGCCTGGCGGGGCAACATCCTCTTCCATCCCGACGAGCAGGCGGCCTTGCGCGATCTCATGAGCTGGGGCCTGGTCGACGGGTTCCGGCTCTTCACCGAGGAGGGCGGCCACTACACCTGGTGGGACTACCGGGCGGGCGCGTTCCATCGCGGCCTCGGCTTGCGCATCGATCTCATGCTGATGACGCCCGCGCTCGCCGCCGAGTGCGTGGGCGTGCGCATCGACCGCGAGGCGCGCAAGGGCCCGAAGCCTTCCGATCACGCGCCGGTCGTCGCTGAGTTCCGCCGCGGGCGCTAGCAGCCCCCGATGAGATCCGTCAGCCGCTCGCCGAGCCGGTCGATCGCGCAGCGTTCTTGCGCGAGCGTGTCGCGCCAGCGGATCGTGACCGTCTGGTCCTGGATCGTCTGGCTGTCGACGGTGAGGCAGAAGGGTGTCCCGACTTCGTCCATGCGCGCGTAGCGGCGTCCGATGCTCCCGCTCTCATCGTAGAAGACCTCGAAGCGGCGCATCAGCTCGTCGTGGATGCGGCGCGCGATCTCGGGCATGCCGTCGCGCTTGACCAGCGGGAAGACAGCCGCCTTGATCGGCGCGATGCCCGGGTGCAGGCCGAGGAAGACGCGCGTCTCGCCCTTGATCTCCTCCTCGCGGTAGCCGTCGACCAGGGTCACGAGCAGCGTGCGGTCGCAGCCGGCCGAGGTCTCGATGATGTTCGGCAGGAAGCGCTCGCGGGTTTCCTCGTCGAAGTACTCGAGCTTCTTGCCCGAGTATTCCTGGTGGCGCGTCAGGTCGAAGTCGCCCCGGTCGTGGATCCCCTCGAGCTCGTGCCACGGGTCGCTGCCGAAGCCGAACTCGAACTGGATATCGGTCGCCGCGCGCGCGTAGTGGGCGAGCTCGCCCGGGCCGTGGTCGTGGAAGCGGAGTTTCTCGGGGCGGATGCCGAGCGAGCGGTACCAGTTCATGCGCTCGTCCTTCCAATAGGAGAACCAGCGCTCGTTCTCGCCCGGCTTGATGAAGAACTGCATCTCCATCTGCTCGAACTCGCGCGTGCGGAAGATGAAGTTGCCCGGGGTGATCTCGTTGCGGAAGGCCTTGCCGACCTGGGCGATGCCGAAGGGCAGCTTCTTGCGCATCGAGACGCGCACGTTGTCGAAGTTGACGTAGATGCCCTGGGCGGTCTCGGGCCGCAGGAAGATGACGCTCGCCTCGTCCTCGACGGGGCCCATGAAGGTCTTGAACATGAGGTTGAACATGCGCGGCGGGGTGAGCGTCCCCCGCATCCCGCAGGTGGGGCATTGGGCGTCGGGCGCGGTCGGGTCGCAGCCGAGCTCGTCCGCGCGGTAGCGCGCCTTGCAGTGTTTGCAGTCGACCAGGGGGTCGGCGAACTCGCGCACGTGCCCCGAGGCTTCCCAGACGCGCGGGTGCATGAGGATCGCCGCGTCCAGCGGGACGACGTCGTCGCGCAGGCGGGTGAGGGCATTCAGCCAGCGCGTCTTGATGTTGTTCTTCAGGCGCACGCCCATCGGACCGTAGTCCCAGCAGGCGTTGATCCCACCGTAGATCTCGGAACTGGGGAAGATGAAGCCGCGGCGCTTGCAGAGCGCGGTCAGCTTCTCCATGATGTTCTCCATCGGCGAACCTCTCCGTTTCGTGGGGTGGCCGACGTCCTTCACCGCATCGCCGGCCGGCGCTGCACAAGGATGGGTGGGGCGCGCCGCGCGGCGCCCCGGCGACTCGTGAACGCGATCCGAATCGGGCAGGTACGCTACACCGGTGCCCGGCGAAGGATCAAGCGGCTTCTCTCCCTCCGCTTCGCCGCCGGTCGCCCGGCGGCCACGCGAAGCAAGGGCCAGTGCCGGGCCGCGGGGCGAAGAGAGCCACCAGGGAGGCAGGATGATCGAGTTCGCGCGTGCGCTCGCCGCCGAGGCGGCCGCCCTGCTCGCCGAGCGCTACGAGCGGGTCGATCCCGGTGCGGTCGACTTCAAGGGGCGGCGCGATCTCGTGACCGATACCGATCGCCGCGCCGAGGAACTGCTCGCGAAGGCGATCGAGCAGCGCTGTCCTGACGACGCGATCGTGGGCGAGGAATCGATTCGCAAGGCAGGACGCTCCGGCCGCGTGTGGATCCTCGATCCACTCGATGGAACGACGAACTTCGTCCACGGCCACCCGATGTTCTGCGTGAGCCTCGCTCTCGCCGAAGGCTACGCGGGCGAGCCCGGTCCGGACGCGCTTCTCGACGACCGGGCGTCCGGATTCTTCTTTCCCGACCGGCTTCCCCTTCCCGTTCTCGGCGTGGTGCACGCGCCCGTGCTCGGCGAGTCCTTCTGGGCCGAGCGGGGCCAAGGCGCCTGGCGTGCGGCGGGGCGAACTCCGCGGGAAGGGACGCCACGGCCCATGCGTGTCAGCGCGAACGCGGTTCTCGCCGACGCGCTCGTTGCGACCGGCTTCGCCTACCGGCGAAACGAGGTGAGCAATCCGAACCTCGAGAACTTCAGCCGCCTGGCCCTCCACGCGCGCGGCATCCGCCGTGGTGGCTCGGCCGCGCTCGACCTCTGCTACGTCGCGGCCGGCCGCTTCGACGCCTTCTGGGAGCTGTACCTGAAACCTTGGGACGTGGCCGCGGGGCTCCTGCTCGTCGAGGAGGCTGGGGGAAGGGTGACCGATCTCGCCGGCCGGCCGCGAGGGATCGAGGGGGTCGAGATCCTGGCGACGAACGGCCTGTTGCACGCAGAGATGCGCGCGCTGTTGGAGGGCCCGGATCTGCGGTGGGTGCGTGACGAGCGGGCGAAGCGGGCAGGACGCTGAGGAGCGGCCTGGGCTAGCGCAAGGCCCGGACGACGAGGAGGATGCCCGTCGCGCCCAAGAGCAGCAGCCCGACGGCGGCGCTCACCGCGAAGGGCACGGGACCGACCAGCGCGATCGCCTTCGAGCAGACGAGCCCGGCCGTCATGAGCGTGACCTTGAGCGGAATGACGAGAAGCTGCGTGAATGCCGCGATCACCTTGATCAGGAGTTCCGCACCCACCAAGGCGAGCGCGCCGGCAGCGGCCAGGAACATCCCGGGGATCATCAACGGCCTCCTCTACAGGTCCTTCACGCCAACCGTGTCATTCGATGGTTGCCAATCAGCATATCTCAAATGCCGTTCACCAGTCTAGACGCATCCCCGTTCAGCGGGTTTCACGATCGGATCGCAGCGCGGCATTTCGGCGAGATGGACCGACCACGGGAGGCATGGCGAGGGGCCCCCCCGGGGGGGAGCCCCTCGTCAAGAAGGCGGTCCGGCGGCCAGTGGACCTCGGGGGCAAAGGGCAAGGTGAGGAGGCGGGGTAACCACCGTGGGCGCG
>Ga0316622_100000071_pt1 | contig 44435 bp, 36 predicted proteins | sample OWC_Aug_OW2_C1_D_FD_207646 | JGI IMG/M metagenome (GOLD analysis project Ga0316622, IMG submission 207646) | Wetland soil microbial communities from Old Woman Creek delta, Ohio, United States - OWC_Aug_OW2_C1_D5_C | ecosystem: Environmental > Terrestrial > Soil > Wetlands | place: USA: Ohio... | reverse complement strand
TACACGATGCAGCCCGGGGCCAGCACCCCCGCCACCTGGAACGGCCGCGACGTCGACGAGGTGATCGAGGTCTGGGGCCCCCCCAGCGCGCGGCAATCGGACGGCGAGGGGGGGGCACTCCTCGTGTACGACGAGAAAACCGCGGTCAGCGCCAGCGCGAGCGGCGGTCCGCCGACGCCTCCCGATCTCGACCCGAACTCGCGCGAGGGGATGAAGGCCACGCAGGAGGTCAGACGTACCCGAGCCCAGTTCTGGGTCGGTGCGGACGGGACCGTCTACCGGTTCTGGTTCAGCGCCGACGTCTACGGGAAAGGGCTCGACACGCCACCGGCGAGAAAGACCTCGAAGCCGGAAGCCGAAGGGCTTGCGGTGGAGGGCGGGCCCTGACCGCAGCCCGCGAGAGGGAAGCATGAAACTGGGCCCGTCGACCTTCTCCGCCGCGATCCTGGCATTCTGCGCGCTCTACGCCGGCCCGGGCGCGGCCGACCCGAGCCAGTTGACCAAGGAGGGAGCCACCATGGACCTCGTCCTGTCCACTCCCGCGTTCTCCGACGGAGCCGCGATCCCCGCCAAGCACACGTGCGACGGCTCGGACCGCTCCCCGGAGATCCACTGGACCCAGCCGCCGGCGGGGACGGTGAGCCTGGCCCTGATCGTCGACGACCCGGACGCCCCGGTCGGGGACTGGGTCCACTGGGTCCTCTACGACGTGCCGTCGAGCGTTCGTTCCCTGCCCGAGGGGCTGCCGCAGGTGGGCAAGCTCGAGAGTCCCCCCGCGGCGAGGCAGGGGAGGAACGATTTCGGAAAGCTAGGCTGGGGCGGTCCGTGCCCGCCGCCGGGGAAGCCGCACCGCTACTTCTTCCGTCTCTTCGCCCTCGACCAGACCCTCGGACTCGATCCCGGGGCGACGAAGGCGGAAGTAGAGCGCGCGATGAAGGGCCGCATCCTCGCCCGGGCGGAGATCCACGGGACCTACGCCCGGAAGCGCTGACGGGGCGGTCAGCTCTCCTCGCGGAGGGCCTCGGCGAAGGCGCTCTTGGCCGCAGCGGTGGCGCGGCCCAGGGCCTCGCGCGTCGCATCCGGCACCTTGCAGGCCTTGTCCTTGAGATCCACCGCCCAGGCCTGCACCTTCTCCCTCGTCTCACGGCCGGACTGCGGGGCCGTGAGAAGCGCGACGACCGCACCCGCGGCCGCCCCGGCGACAAAGGCGATCAGGATGTGCGCTCCGCTGTAACGACAGTTCTCGCTCACGGCTGGGTCTCCTTTTCCGAAGTCGACGCGAGCTCGTTCTTCGATTCGAGTGCGGATGGGGCGTCGGGAGCGGCCGGTCTCCCATCCGGGCGGTGGAGGAATGCCCTCACCGCCGCCGCGACGGCGGGGCCCAGGGCGCCCCCGATCGAGGCCGCGGTGCCGAGCGAGTTGCGCAGCCGGGAAAGCTGATCGCCCAGCCCCGAAAGGGAATCGAAGAGGGGCTTCGCCTTCTTGGCCCTCTCCTCGAGCTCGCCCGCCATCCGGTTCAGCCGGTCCGCGGCCTCCGTGACCTCGGTGAGCGCTACCTCCAGGCGGGGAGCCAAGCGGTCGAGGACCTGCTGGGCCGACCGCAGCGTGGCCCGGAGCTGGATGAGGACGGGAATCGCGACGCCGACGAGGACGGCGACCAGGACGACAGCGGCCACGAGAGCGATCTGCATGAAGGGCTCCTACCCGGGTGCCACATTGCGTATGATACTGCACCGGCTCGCAGATTGCGTGGGAGGAAGGCCATGAAGATCCTGGTGTTCGGAGGCTCGGGGAAGATCGGCTCGGCGGTGGCGTGGGACTTGGCGAAGGATCCGGGCGTGACCCGGATCGGGCTCGTGGGCCGGAACCGCGAGGCGCTGGAGCGGACGAAGCGCTGGGTCGGAGCCTCTAACGTGAACTGCCACGAGGTCGACGTGGCCGATGCCAAGGCCGTGCGTGCGGCCATGCAGGGCTACGACGCGGGCGCCCTGTCGCTCCCGGATCGGCGCACGAGCTACCGGATCGTCCAAGCATCGATCGAGGTGGGCCTGCCCATCGTGGACATGCTCGAGGAATACCACCGCACGCCGGACGAGTACGAGATCGAGGGACTCGAGGTCCCGGCGGGGATGACCCTGGCCCGCTATGGAGAATGGCTCCACGAGCAGGCGGTCGAGAAGAAGGTGCCGTTCATCGACGGGATGGGGTTCGCCCCGGGGTTGAGCAATATCACCGTCGGCGAGGCGATCCGCAAGCTCGATCGCGCCACGAGCGCGGTCGCGCGCGTTGGCGGGATCCCCGAGAAGGCGGCGGCGATGAAGCGGCCGCTGCGCTACATGATCACCTGGGCGTTCGATCACGTGCTGCGCGAGTACGTGATCCGGCTCCTGGTGCGCAAGAACGGCAAGGTCGTGGAGGTGGAGGCGGCCACGGAGCGGGAGCGTTTCCGCTTCGACATGTTCGGAAGGAACGAGGAGCTGGAGTGCGCGGTCACCCCCGGGATGCCCAGCTTCATCACCTCGCGCCCCGAGCTCGAGGAGTTCGCCGAGAAGACCGTGCGCTGGCCGGGGCACTGGGAAGCGGTGCAGACCTTCAAGGAGTGCGGCCTGCTGGGACTCGAACCCGTGGAGGTTCAGGGTCACAAGGTCGTCCCGCGCGAGCTGCTCCTGGCGCTCCTGGTTCCGCGGCTGCGGGCGGGAGAGGGCGACCGCGACGTGTGCGTGATGCGAAACACGGTGCGCGGGGTCAAGAACGGGAAGCCCACGAAGATCGAGCACTTCCTCTGGGACGAGCCCCGGGACGGGATCTCCTCCATGGCCCGCGTCACCGGTTTCCCGGTGGCGATCGCGGCCAGGCTGCTGGCCAACGGGACCATCCGCCAGGGCGGCATCTTGCCGCCCGAGGACTGCATCGCCGGAGAGCTGTACGCCTGGTTCCTGCAGGAGCTCGAGAAGCGGGAGATCCGCATCGCAGAGGTGGTCGCGGAAGACCGCTAGGAGAGGAGAGTCTCCGTGCGGCCGGAACCCGCGCGCCGCGTGCGGACCGGCCCGGCGGGATGCCACGCGGCGGATCGACCGATTCCTGGGAGAATCTTCCATGAGACGAACTGCACACCCCCGGCCCCTCGCGGCCGCGGGCGCCCTGTTCCTCTGTTTTCTCGCTTCCGCCGGATCCGAAAACGCGCTCGCGCAGACGAAACTCCTGCGCTTCCCCGACATCCACGCCGACCAGGTCGCCTTCTGCTACGGCGGCGACCTGTGGAAAGCGCCCGCGGACGGCGGCCTCGCGGTGCGCCTCACCGCCCACCCCGGGCAGGAGCTCTTCCCGAAGTTCTCCCCGGACGGGAAGTGGATCGCCTTCACCGGTCAGTACGACGGCGACGAGCAGGTCTACGTGATCCCGGCCAGCGGCGGCGAGCCGCGCCAGCTCACGTACTACCCGGCGCGCGGGCCGCTCCCACCGCGCTGGGGATACGACAACCAGGTCTACGGCTGGACGCTCGACGGCAAGGCCGTGCTCTTCCGCTCGCTCATGGACGCGAGTCCGGGGGCGGAGACGGCGCTGTACACGATTCCGGTCGAGGGCGGCGTGCCGACGAAGCTCCCGATGCCGCAATCCGGGGCCGGCGACTTCTCGCCCGACGGCCAGAAGATCGTCTACTCGCCTCTGTTCCGCGATTTCCGGACCTGGAAGCGCTACGAGGGCGGCTGGGCCCAGGACCTGTACGTCTTCGACCTGGCCAGCAAGGAGAGCAGGCCCATCTCCCCCTCGAAGCGCACCGAGCGCGACCCGATGTGGATCGGCGAGCGCATCTACTTCGTATCCGACCGGGACGGAGTCCTGAACCTCTACGCGTACGATCCGACCAGGGACGAGACGAAGCAGCTCACGCGCAGCAGCGCCTGGGACGTGCGCTGGGCGAGCTCGGACAACCGCCAGCGGATCGTGTACGAGATGGACGGCGAGCTGCACGTCTTCGATGTCGCCCGCGGCGAGGACAAGAAGATCGCGATCGCCATCCCCGACGACGGCCTCAACCGACGGGCATCCCGCTACTCTGCCGAGAAGAACGTCGAGGATTTCGCGCTCAGCCCGAAGGGGGAACGCGCGCTGTTCGTGGGGCGGGGCGACGTGTTCACGGTCCCGATCGAGAAGGGACCCACGCGCAACCTGACGAACTCGTCGCGGGCCCATGACAAGTGGGCGCGCTGGTCCCCCGACGGGGCGAAGATCGCCTTCATCTCCGATCGAACCGGCGAGGACCAGATCTGGATCGTCCCGCAGGACGGCTCGGCCCCGGCGGAGCAGGTCAGCGACGGTTTTCGGGCCATGCTCTACGCGCCGGAGTGGGCGCCAGACGGGAAGCGGATCGCCGTGTCCGACAAGGACGGGAAGCTCTACGTGGTGACCCTCGCCGACAAGAAGGTAAAGCAGATCGCCGACGAGGCCCGCGGATTCCTGGACGACTACGCGTGGTCCCCGGACGGGATGTTCCTGGCGTTCTCGCTCTCCGACGTCAACGACTTCCGCTCGCTCTACATCTGGAGTGCCGCGGACGGGGAGGTGCGCCGGATCACCGGTGAGATGACGAACGATTCCTCTCCCGTGTGGGACCCGGAAGGGAAATACCTCTGGTTCCTCTCGGAGCGCGAGTACGCTCCGCAGATCAGCCAGATCGAGTGGAACTACGCCGGCAACCGCACGACCGGCATCTTCGCCCTCGTGCTCCAGAAGGACGGTAAGCACCCGTTCCCCCCGGAGAGTGACGAGGTCACCCTCGGCGAGGGGGAGAAGAAGGAAGGCGAGAGCAAGGACTCCGAGAAGAAGGCGGAGTCCGGCGACAAGGACAAGGACAAGGACAAGGACAAGAAAGGCGGGGCGGAGAGCAAGCCGGTCCGCGTCGATTTCGAGGGGCTCGTCGAGCGCGTGGCGAAGGTGCCGGTGGAGGCGGGGAACTACCGCGGGCTGGCGGCCAAGAAGGGCCACCTGCTGTGGATCGTCTCCGGCGCGCCCTTCTACGGCCGCGAGAGCTACACCAAGCCGTCGCTCAGGATCTTCGAGATCGAGAAGCGCAAGGACTCGCTGCTGGCCGAGGACGTCCGGGGCTTCGCGCTGTCCTCGGACGGCTCCAAGCTGTTGCTGCGCTCGGGCGACGCCTACCAGCTCCTCGACGCGAAGCCCGAGGCGAAGGACAAGAAGGCGGTCGCGACCCGCGGGATGATGGTCGACCGGGTCCCCACGCAGGAATGGGCGGAGGTCTTCGACGAGGTCTGGAGGCGCTACCGCGACTTCTTCTACGTCCGCAACATGCACGGCTACGACTGGAAGGAGATCGGCGAGCGCTATCGCGCGCTGGTCCCGTACGTCGCCCACCGCTCCGACCTGAACTACGTGCTCGGCGAGATGATCGCCGAGCTCAACGTCGGCCACGCCTACATCCAGGGAGGGGACTTCGAGATCCCCGAGCGGCCGAAGGTCGGTCTGCCGGGCGCGCGCTTCGAGCTCGACGCATCCGCCGGGCGCTTCCGCATCGCGCGCGTCCTGCGCGGCGACAACCTGGAGGAGAAGTACCGCGCGCCCCTCACCGAGGTGGGGGTGGACGCCCGGGAAGGGGACTACGTCCTGGCCGTGGACGGGGAGGAGCTGAAGGCCGGCGACAGCCCCTACCGGCTGCTGCAGCACAAGTCGGATCCCGTGACCCTCACGCTGAATTCCCGGCCGATCCTGGAGGGGGCGCGCAAGGTGACCTACCGGCCGATCGAGAGCGAGGCGCAGCTGCTGTATCACGAGTGGGTGCGCGGCAACCGGGAGAAGGTCTCGAAGGCCACGGGCGGCCGCGTCGGCTATCTCCACATCCCGGACATGGGCGCGCCCGGGATCTACGAGTTCATCAAGGCGTTCTACCCGCAGATCCGCAAGGAGGGACTCGTCGTGGACGTGCGCTCGAACGGCGGCGGCAACGTCTCGCAGTGGATCATCGAACGGCTCGACAACCGGCTCCTCGGCACCCGCTTCGGGGTCCTGAACGACACACCGAACACCTATCCCGGAACGGTCTTTCACGGACACCTCGTGGCGATCCTGAATCAGACGTCCGCCTCGGACGGCGACATCTTCCCCTACTACTTCCGCAAGGCGGGCTTGGGCCCCCTGATCGGCAAGCGCTCCTGGGGCGGGGTCGTCGGGATCAGCGATACCGGCCCGCTGCTCGACGGCGGAACGGTCTTCGTGCCCATGCAGGGGACGAACTCGGAGAAGGGCGAGTGGGTGATCGAGGGGCACGGCGTCGATCCCGACATCGAGGTCGAGAACGACCCGAAATCCGTGATCGCGGGGCGAGACCTGCAACTCGAGCGCGCGGTCGCCGAGGTGATGAAGAAGATCGAGGCCGAACCGCGAACGCTGCCGCAGCGCCCGCCGGATCCGGTCAAGACGCGCTAGATTTCGCGGGGCCGCCGGAGCCGATCGGTCAGCGCGCGGCGAGGGGGCACTGGGCCGTGCTGGCGCTCCAGATCCCGGTATATCCCGAGCCGCCGCTGTCGGCCCAGGTTCCCGACGCAGCGTTCGAGGACACGTCGCCCTCCGCGTGGATCTGCCCGAAGTCGAAGCTCAGGTTCGGCGGTGGCGTGGACGGGACCGCCACGGGCCCGTCGGGTGAGTTGACCAGCACCGTGGAGGCGCCCTGCGGGAGGATGAGGATCAGGGATCCGATGTAGACCGAAAGGCTGCAGCCCGTGTCGGCGCATCGGGAATACGTGCCGCACAGCACCTGGACGGCCGACGGGTCTCCGGGGCGCGCGGCCCAAGTCCCGGCGCCCCCGGGCGTGACCGAGATCCCCTCGAAGTGCCCATCCGACGCGACGGCTCCGGCGAATTGGTACTGCAAGGTGACATCGTGCACCTCAAGACCGGACGAGGCGTCGTAGGTTCCCGACAGGGCGCTCGCGTTGCCCGCTGCCACCTGAACCGCTCCCGTGACGGCATGGGACTCGGCAAGCATGGTGGCCACCGGAGACACGGAAGGAACCGGCGCGATCGTGAACGAGAGGGCGCCGCCTCCCCCGACGGAGTCCAAATATCCGCCCTTGTACGGCCCCGACGGACCCGTCGGGGGAGGCGGCGAGGAACTGCCGTCGCCCCCGCACGCGGCCAGCAGGAGGCCCGTCCCGAGGACGATCTCGCGCACCCGAAATGCGATCCGGCTCCTGGGCATCACGCGGCGAGTATTCTCCCATGCCCGGGAGCCTGTCAAGCGAGCCGATCCCGGGCCTGGGCTCACGGAACGCACGGCGTCAGGTCCTGCGCGGGTGCGCACGCCGCCGCCGAGACCGGACGTTCGACCCCGCGGGAGTCCCTTCCGTAGGATCCTTCCTCCGCTCCGTCGCCTGCGACCACCAGGAAGTAGTCGGAGGCCCCGAGACGCGGATCTGCGAGCGGGATCCGGAGCGAGGAGACTCCCGCGGCGCAGACCAAGGCGGTGTCGTGCCCGTAGATCCCGCTGCGCAGGGCGAGGAGGCTTCCGCGGTAAACCGCGAATTCCACGGGCGCGCAGGCGCCAGCCGTTGCGCCCCAGCTCAGGGTCAGGTCGGAGCCGGTCCGCGCCAGGGTCAGCGGCACGTCGGCGCCCGGCTCCCCGGGCCCCGGATCGTCGTACTCATAGGCGCCGCGATCGGCGAAGGTGGGTAGACCTGCCCCCGTGTCCGGGACGAACAGCACGTCCTGGGGCGAGAGCCCGTCGCGGTCCTCCTGGGTGAACCCCGGAGCGGAGGCATCCGCCGAGTCCACCGCAGGCGAGGAGCCGAGCACGTGCAGGTCGCCGGAGGCCGCGTCTCGGAACAGCGGGTCCGCCTCGAGCCCGTGCGCTTCGAGACCGGTCTGCTGGCGGAGCAGGGCCAGGGTTGCGTAGTTGGTCCCTCCGTACCGAACCTGATCCCCGGGCGCGGACTTCCAGAGCAGGTTGCGATCCGCAAAGAACCCCGGGGCGGAGGAGGAACCGACCAGGAGATTGAAGGTCGCGGTCCGGAGCCCGTTGTCGGCGGCGATGTTGTTCATGAACCGCGCGTTGATCGCAGCGTTCTCGAAATTGAAGCCGCTGTCCGCGTTGCCGTACGCGGTGTTGGACACGCAGGAGACCTCCTCGGAGGCGTTGACGTCGAATCCGTGATCGCCGTTCCCGAAGCTCACGTTGCGCGTCAGGATGTTGCGGTGGGAGGCGCCGTAGACGTCGATCCCCGAATCGTCGTTTCCGTAGGCGGTGTTCCCCTGAACGAGGTTGTCGGTGGACCCCACGCTCAGGTCAAGCCCGCTCGTGCGGCGCATCTCCGGATCCCGGTTGGAATGAACGGTATTGTCGACGATCAGGCTGGCGCTCGCGGACCGCACGCCGATTCCGTGGGAGATGTTGTGGTGGCTCGCGTTTCCCCGCACCGTCGTCCCGTTCGAGCTCTGGATCCGGAGCCCTTCCGTGGCCGAGAGCGAGACGTCGTTCCCCTCGACCAGGACCGGCCCGGTGCACCCGTCCACCTCGATCCCGTAGACTCCCGTCCCGGAGATTCTTGAGTTCCGTAGCGCGATCGCCGAGCACGCACCGGCCCGGATCCCGGTTCGGTTCTGGTACAGGATCTCGAATCCGTCCACGACGATGTGCGCCTTCCCGCTCAGGAGGAATCCGAATGCTCTCGCGCCGGCCTCGATCCTGTGGCCGACACCCGGGTTCTCGCCACCGATGTCCACGTACAGCCGTGCGAGGGAGGGGTCGTAATGGAACGAGCCGCTGGTCATTCCCGCCAGATCGGGGGCGGCGACGAGGCGCGCCCCGTCCAGGAACACCTGGGCGGGAGGCGAGGAGGAGGCGTACGACCTCATCCACGCGGCACTCGATGTCTTGGACCAATCCGCGGGGTCCGACACGTCGCGGGTGCCGAGGACGAGCACGCCGGGCCCGGCGGCCTCGAAGGTGATCGGCGCGCCGCTGACCCCCGACGCCGCAGGAGAGATCTCCTCCCTGTACGTCCCGGCCTGCACGAGCACGGTGTCGCCGGGGACGGCGCGGCTTGCGCCCTGGCCGATCGTGCACAGCGGCTTCGCCGCGCTTCCGGGGCCGCTGTCGCTGCAGGAGGGGCTGGCGCCGTTCACGATCCACGTGGCGGACGCTGCCGGGGAGGCCGTGGAGAGCGCCATGAGGATCGCGGGAAGGCCGAAGAGGACCCTGCGCACGTTTTCGGTTCCCATCGCGTTGTCCTCCGTCTGGTCGCGCCCCCCCCCTTTCCGAGACCGATGGTTTCGCCGAGAGTCGCGTCCGGTATACGGCGAACCGAGGCGGAAGAATCGGATCGTTTTCGTAAGAAGCGCGGAGGGCGCCCGGAAGAGCCGGACAGAGCCGACTACCGGAGCAGATCGCGCAGGTACGGAAGGACGTTCCTGGCGACGCGCTGCTGTCCTTCCCGATTCGGGTGGATCCCGTCGGGCTGATTGAGCGCCGGGTCGCCTCCGACCCCTTCCAGCAGGAACGGGACGAGGGGGACGTCCTCTTCTCTCGCGACGGTCCCGAAGATCGCCTCGAACCCCGCGGCGTACTCCGGGCCGTAGTTGGGGGGGAGCTTCATCCCCAGGAGCAGGACGCGCGCTCCGCCCGCCTTCCCGCGCGCCACGATCGCGCGCAGGTTCTCTTCCGTCTCCCGCAGCGACAGGCCGCGCAAGCCGTCGTTTCCGCCCAGCCCGACCACGAGGACGTCGGGCTTCTGGGGGAGCAGCCAGTCGAGACGCCGCAGCCCGCCCGCGGTCGTGTCGCCGCTCACGCCGGCGTTCACGATGCGCGCTCGCCGTCCTTCCGCGAGGAGCTGCTCCGCGACGAGCGTGGGGAAACCCTGCTCCGCCGGGAGTCCGTAGCCCGCCGTCAGGCTGTCTCCGAGGAAGATGACCAGCGGCGCGAGCTCCCGGGGCGCGGGCTCCGCGCCCGCGGAAGCCACGCCGCGGAGGGGAAGAGATTGCGACGGGCTCCCGTCGGAAGTAGCCTCTTTGCCGCACGCGCTGAGCGGCGCGAGCAAGACGAGGACCGCAGCCATGGAAACGACTCCGCGCATCGCGCTCGCGAACCTCACGAAGCGTCTTCCGTCCGGACCCCGCATGCTCACCATCCTGGACCAGGTGAACCTCCGCGTCCAGGCGGGCGAGTTCGTGGCGATCCTCGGTCCATCCGGAAGCGGGAAGTCCACGCTCCTCGCCCTGATGGCGGGGCTCGATCGCCCGAGCGAAGGACAGGTGCTCCTGGACGGCCGCGAGATCCAGGCGCTGTCGGAGGACGAGCTGGCACGGCTGCGCCGGACGAAGCTCGGCTTCGTGTTCCAGTCCTTCCAGCTGCTCGCCAACCTGACAGCGCGGGAGAACATCCTCCTGCCGCTGGAGCTCGCGGGCCATGCGTCCGGGCCGAAACGTGCGGACGAGCTCCTCCGCGCCGTCGGTCTCTCGGAGCGCGGCCACCATTACCCGGCTCAGCTGTCGGGAGGGGAGCAGCAGCGCGTCGCGCTCGCCCGGGCCTTCGCGCCGTCCCCTTCCGTGCTCCTGGCCGACGAGCCCACGGGCAACCTGGACAGCGCGACGGGGGAGGTGGTCCTGGCGCTTCTCGAGCGCCTGCGGCGGGAAGACGCCTCCACGCTGGTCCTCGTCACCCATGATCCGGCGCTCGCGGCGCGGGCGGATCGGCTCGTGCACCTGCGGGACGGCAGGATCGAGCGCGAGGAGTCGGTTGGCGCGGGAGGCCACCGGTGAGGGTGTCGTTCTATCTCCGGAGCATGGCCCGCGAATCGCGCGGCATCGGCGGCCGCATGGTCTTCTTCGTGGCCTGCCTCGCGGTGGGGGTGGCGGCAGTGGCCTCCCTGGCGGGGCTGTCGTCGGGTCTCGATGCCACGATCCGTGCCGAGGCCCGGCAGCTCCTTGCGGCGGACGTGGCCGTGGGGGCCCAGCGACCGATCCCCGCCGGGCTCGAGCGTTTCCTCGCGGGCCTTCCGCGCACGCGAAAGACCGATGTGAGGACCTTGGCCACGATCGTCTCGGCGCCCGCCGCGGGGGAGCGCGGAGGCGCGAGCCTGCTCGTGCAGATGAAGGTCGTGAGCGGGGACTATCCGTTCTACGGAAACCTGAGGCTCGACCCCGACCGGCCTCTGGCGGAGCTTCTGGACGGGACGAGCGCGGTCGTGGCCGGCGAGCTCCTGGAGCGTCTCGGGATCGCCGGGGGTGGAACGATCCGCATCGGGGGCCAGCCGTTCCGGGTGTCCGGCACCGTAGTTTCCGAGCCCGACCGCATCGACTTCGGGTTTCGCCTGGGGCCGCGCGTGTTCCTCTCCGCGCAGGGGCTCGAGCGCGCCGGGCTCGCATCGCGCGGGAGCAGCATCTTCTACAGGACCCTCCTGAAGCTCCCCGAGGGCTCGGGCCGGCGCGAGGCCGAGGAGCTCGCCGCGCGGATCAAGGAGCAGCTGGGGGGCGACGCGATCTCGTATCAGGTGGAGAACTTCGCCGACGCCCAGCCCGCGCTCCGCAACGCGTTGAAGCGCGCAGACCGGTTCCTGGGGCTGGTCGCCCTCCTCTCCCTGCTCATCGGAGGCGTGGGGATCGCCCAGACCACGCGCTCCTGGCTCGAGGCGCGGATGGACGCGATCGCCGTGCTGCGCTGCCTGGGGATGCGTCCGCGCGAAGTTGTCGCCCTCTATCTTGGCCAGACCCTCTTCCTCGGTCTTGTTGGGAGCCTCGTCGGGGCCGCGGCGTCGACCGCCCTGCTCGCCGCGGCGCCGCGCCTGCTCGCGGGGATCGCGCGGGAGGTGCGGATCGATCCGTTCCAGCCCCTCGCCCTGCTGCGCGGGATCGTGCTCGGCGTGACGGTCGCCGCGCTCTTCTCGTTCCCCCGGATCCTCGCGGCGCGCCGCGTTCCTCCGTTGCGCGTCCTGCGGCGCAGCGTCGAGCCGCTACCGGCGGGGAAACTCGCCCGGGCGGCGAGTGCGGGGCTCCTGGGGGCGGGAACCTTCGCCACGGCGTTCGTGCAGTCCGGGTCGCTGAAGCTCGCCGCGGGGTTCACTCTCGCTCTCGCCGCGCTCGTGGCTGTTCTGGCCCTCGCCGGCTGGCTCGTCGCCCAGGCCGTGGGCAGGGCGCCGCGGCGATTCACCCGCGTCTGGGTCCGCCACGGCCTCGCGGCGCTGGCCCGTCCCGGTGCGGACGCGCTGGGGACGATCGTAGCCTTGGGGCTCGGGACGCTCGTGGTCCTCGCGATGCACCTGGTCGAGGCCGAGCTCCGGCGCAGCCTCGAGGCGGATCTTCCGCGGGACGCCCCGACGGCCTTCTTCGTGGACATCCAGCCCGACCAGTGGGAGGGGGTGCGCGCCCTCCTCGAGCGCGAGGGCGCGACGAACCTGCGCTCCGTGCCGATGGTCAACGCACGCCTCGCCTCGGTGGACGGGAAGCCCGTGAGCGAGATCGCGGGCGCGTCTCCGGAGGAGCGGGACCGGCGCCGTTGGGCCCTGACCCGCGAGCAGAACCTGGCCTATCTGGCCGAGCTTCCCGAGGACAACCGCATCGTCGCGGGCGCCTGGTGGAGCGATCCCACGCTCGCGGAGGCGAGCGTGGAGCGGGATTTCGCGGGGATCCTGGGGGCGAAGCTCGGCTCGCGGCTGGTCTTCGACGTGCAGGGGGTCGAGGTCGGCATGACCGTCACCAGCCTGCGCGAGATCGAATGGCGCTCGTTCCGTCCCAACTTCTTCCTCGTGGTCGAGCCCGGCGTCCTGGAGAACGCGCCGCAGACCCGCGTCGCGGCGGCGCACCTTCCCCCCGGCCGCGAGCAGGAGATCCAGGACGCGATGAGCCGGGCGTACCCGAACGTGCTCGTGATCAAGATCCGCGAGATGCTGGAGAAGGTGGCGGGGGTCCTGGAGAAGGTGGGCAGGGGAGTGCGCTTCCTCGGCGCCTTCAGCGTCGTGGCCGGCGCCGCGATCCTCGCGGGCGCGGTCGGCGCGGGGGCGGTACGCCGGGGTCGCGAGGTCGCGCTCCTGAAGACCCTCGGGATGACCCGCGTGGGGGTCGTCCTTGTTTTTGCGGTGGAATACTGTCTCGTGGGTCTCGTCGCGGGGCTGATCGGCGCGGTCGGCGGCGGGATCCTGGCCTGGGCGGTCGTGACGCACGGCATGGAGCTGACCTGGGAGACCCGCCTGCTGCCGTTTGCGCTGGCGGTGGTGGGTTCGATGGGCGTGTCGTTTCTCTCGGGGACCCTGGCGAGTGCCCGCGCCTTGACGCGGAGGCCGGTGGAGGTCTTGAGGGTCGAGTGACGGGACTTCACCCTGCGCGGCCGCGCTCTCGAGTTCCCGGAGTCAGGGTCCGCTTCACGGCCCGCGAACTCGTTCTGTTCGAGGAGCGGGCTTCAGGCATCGCGCGAGCGTCCCTTCGGCAGCACGAGGAAGAGCACGACGTAGCCGCCCAGCGCCGAGATCAGCGATCCGGCGAGGATGCCGAGCCTGTCGGTCACGATGCCGTTTCCGTTCGAGGAGCTCTCGAAGGCGAGCATGCCGATGAACAGGCTCATGGTGAACCCGATGCCGCACAGGATCGCGGCGCCGTACACGTGACGGAGATCGACCCCGCTCGGCAACCGGGCCAGGCCCAGCCTGATCGACGCCCAGGCGAATGCGAAGACGCCGGCCTGCTTGCCGACGACGAGACCGAGCATGATGCCGAGCGGTACGGGCTGCAGCAGATCGCGCGGGTTCAGCCCCGCGAGGCTCACGCCCGCGTTCGCGAACGCGAACAGCGGCAGGATACCGAAGGCCACCCAGGGGTGCAGCGCGTGCTCGAGCCGCTGGAGCGGGGCCTGGTCGCGGTCGGCCCGATCGTGTGCCGGCAGGAACAGCGCCGTGACCACTCCGGCGAGCGTTGCGTGGACGCCCGACTTGAGCACGCAGAGCCAGAGCACAGTCCCGACGAGGATGTAGGGCGCGATCCGCACCACACCGAGGCGGTTCAGCACGAACAGCGAAACCACGGCGGGCCCGGCGAGCAGCAGGGCGGTCAGCGAGAGCTCGCTGGTGTAGAACAGCGCGATGATGACGATGGCTCCCAAATCGTCGAGGACCGCGAGCGTCATGAGGAAGACCTTGAGCCCCGCCGGCACACGCTCGCCGAACAGAGACAGCACACCGAGGGCGAAGGCGATGTCCGTGGCCGACGGGATCGCCCAGCCGCGGATCCCCGCCGGATCGTTCCAGTTGATCCAGGCATAGATCGCCGCGGGCACGATCATGCCGCCCACGGCCGCGACGGCCGGCAGTGCCATCCGGGCGGAGTCGGACAGCTCACCCATCACGACCTCGCGCTTGATCTCGAGGCCGACGAGCAGGAAGAAGACCGCCATCAGAAGGTCGTTGACCCAGACGACGAGAGGCTTGTCGAGAGCGAACGTGCCGAGCTGGACCTTGAACGGGATCTGCAAGAGGTCCCGGTACCAACCGGCGAGCGCGGTGTTCGCCGCGACCATGGCCAACGTGCCGGCGATCACCAAGAGGATGCCGCTCGCGGACTCGAGCTCGAGGAACTCACGGATCGCCGAGATCGGTGAACGGCCGGTTTCCTGGCCGCGGCTCATGCGCGTCTCTCCGCGGGACACAGCGACAACCTCGCCATCGATACGTGCCGGACGGCGAGCGCGGAAAACAACGACGGCCGGCCCGGGAGGGTGGCCGTCGCATCGATCACCCGTGCGTGGATCAGGCCTTCGTTCCCGCCGGCACGATCTTCTTGATCTCGATGGTGTCGCCGGTCACGATCCCGGTCACCTCGAGCTCCTTTCCGGCCTGCTCCATGTACGCCTTGCCGTCGCCCTTGATCGTGTAGATCTTCTCTCCGGCGACGAGTACGGCCTTCGCGCCGTTCTTGATGCAGGTCTTGACGCAGTCGGCGCCTTTGGCGTTCGCGTTCTTGGCGCCGCAGTCCGAATCCGAGATCCAACCCTTGAGCGTAACTTCGGCCCCGGACGCCTTCGCGGCGTCCCCCGCGACCGCGGGCAGCGCCAGGACGGCGGCCAGGGCGAGGGCGATTGCGATCCGCTTCATCTTCGGTTCCTCCGTGGGCCCGGCCTGCGCCGGGGTGCGGGAGAGTGTGCAATGGAACCTTGCCGGCGTCCACCGACCCTCCCCGCGGGGACGCGCGCGGGGCAGGCCGCAGGAGGGAGATGAGATCCGCCTCTTCGGGCGGTCGCGGTCTCATCCTTGCCAGCCGAGCAGAAACGATGGATTCTAGGCACCTCGGCGGGCTGACCTGAAAGGGGAGGGTCCTGGGGAATGATGGGGAGGACGGGATGAGAGTTGTCAGATTGGGGCGCATCGCAGCCTGCCTGGCCGTCGCGGTCCTCGCGGCCAGCCTGCTGCCGACGCAGTCGGAGGAAAAAAAGGCCGCGCCCGCGCCGCAGCCGGGTCCGCGGCTGAACGCCTACTTCGCCAAGGGGTTCGAGGACGCCGCTTGGCAGCGCGCGGCGTTCGACAAGGTGGCGCGCAGCTGGAAGGCGGCCTCGCCGCCCGAGGTGGGGAAGAAAGCCGTGGTGATCTCGACGATCACCCGCGACGGCAAGGTGATGGAGGCGAAGATCGGCACGCCCTCCGGGAGCGAGGGGTGGGACCAGGCCGCGGTGGAAGCGGTGAAAAGCGCGGCGCCCTTCCCGCCGCTCCCCAGGTCCTGGGCGGGGACGAGCCTCGAGGTGCACTGGCACTTCGCGCTCGAGAAGTAGCGAGCACCCTAGAGGGTTCCCGGCTCGAGCACGAGATCGCCGCTCCCGGCCTCGAAGTCGATCCGCGTGCGCCCTGTCCCGCGCCGGTAGCCGATCACTTCCTTCCCCTGGACGATCGGCTGGGCGTCCGCGTACCGGTTCACGATCTCGCCGCTTCCTTGCTCGACATGGGCATCGAAGGAGGCGTCCGGACCGAGCCTCAGGGTCAGGTCTCCGCTTCCGGCGTCGGACTTCACGCGCGCGAGCCGCGCGCTCTTCGCCGTGATCTCGACGTTGCCCGAGCCCGCGTCGGTGTCGATCTCCTCCACGTCGATGTCGACCGCGGTCAGATCGCCCGAGCCCGCATCGCTCGACAACTTCTTGGCGACGATCGAGGACAGCCGCATGTCCCCGGAGCCAACGCTGAGGGAAACGGTGTCTCCCCGGAATCCATCCAAGATGCAGTCGCCGCTGCCTGTGCCGCAGGCGAACGATCCTTCGAGGTTCGTGGCCTTGACGTCGCCAGAGCCGGCGTCGGACTTGATCTCCCCCTTGACCTCCTCCAGGTTGATCTTCCCGCTGCCGGTGTCGAACTGGAGCTTTCCTTCGACCCCCGTCGCATGGAGCGGCCCCACGAGGTTTCGGAACGCGCCGTCGACCGCACGCCGGGGGAGCTGGATCTCCAGGTCGGCGTAGACGAGGAGGCCGGATCCGCCGCTGACCTTCACCTTGTGGCCGTCGTACTTGGTCGTGGTACCGCTCCCCACGAAGGAGTCGAGCCAGCCCTGATGGGATTCGCCCTTCCCGGAGCCGGGGTAGCGGAAGGAGGTCGACTTCTCGTACGGGTAGCGGACCCGGAACGTGTCGGGTCTCGTCGCGTCGGCCACCTTCTCGAATCGGACAAGGGCGGCCAGATCCTCGCTTTCAGCGTGGACCGTGGCCACGGCGACCACGGTGTCTCCCGGACCCGAGCTGATGCGCATGGCCCCGGCCAGGTTCTCGATGGCGAAACGGGCCGCCGCGGGCGGAACCTCGATCTTCAGCGTCCTGGTGACCTCCGCGGCGAGCGCGGGGGCGAGCACGACGGCGACGAGCGCGACCACTGCCGCGCGGGGGAACGAACGGCGCATGACGACCTCCTTTCGCTTCGCGTCGTAGTACGCAAGACCCCGGGCGAAGGTTCCAGGGATCTTTCAGCGAGAGGCGCCGGAAGGGCCGCCGCGCTCGGGGACGTCCGGCCGCACGTAGACCACCCCGGGGCCGCGCAGAACCGCCAGGACCTCGCCGGGGGTGAGATCGTCGCGGATCACGACCGAGTACGGTTCGCCGAAGTACATCCTGCGGTTCACCCCGTCCATGAGGGCATTGATCCGGACGTAGGTCTTGGCCAGGGCCCGCTCCACCACGACCGTGGCTCGCTGCCCGTCCACGGCGATGATCTGGACCTCCGGGAGCTTCTTCACCTTGGACGCGAAGCGCTTCATGAGCCGCCGCCCGCGGTTGCGGAAGCGGCGGTAGGCCACGAGCCCCAGGAGCGCCACGAACACCGCGCCCGGCCCGATGTCCCCCTTCTGGGACAGGGCGAGGTAGAGAAGCCCCAGGACGACGATCGCTCCCCCCACCGGCACGACCCATTCGCCCGGCGTCATGTCCTTGAGCGAGCGCAGCCCGTCCCGGATCCGGTCGCGCAGCGGAATCGAGGCCGAGATCCCGCTCTCGATCTCCCGCTGCACCCGCTTCAGGTCCTCGGCCAGCCCCTGCGCGGTGGCGTAGCGCTCCTCCGGCTTCTTGCGCAGGCAGCGGGAGACGACCCGGTCGACGCTCGCGGGCAGGCTGGCGCGGATCGTCGTGACGGGCCGGGTCTCCTGGTAAGCGATCGCGTGCAGAGTCTCGATCGGGGATTCCCCCGCGAACGGAGCCTGGCCCGTGACCATCTCGTACAGGACGATCCCCAGCGAGAAGATGTCGCTGCGGTGGTCGAGCGGCCGGCCTCGGGCCTGCTCCGGGCTCATGTAGCCGACCGTTCCCAGGACGATCCCCGCCTTGGTTCGGGTGTCCGCGAGGGACGCGGCGCTCGCGTCGTGTCCGTCGCTTCCGAGCGCTGCCGTCTCGTGCAGCTTGGCCAGGCCGAAGTCGAGGATCTTCGCGTGCCCGTCGCGCGTGACCATGATGTTGTCGGACTTGATGTCGCGGTGGATGATCCCGGCCTCGTGGGCCTTCGCGAGCCCCTGCGCGACCTGCATCCCGATCTCCACGGCGACCAAGAGGTCGAGCTCCTTGGCCGCGACCAGGTCGCGCACGGTTCTGCCCTCGACCAGCTCCATGACGATGAAGATCCCGCTCTCGGTCTCGTCCACGTCGTAGACCTGGGCGATCGCCGGGTGGTTCACGGCGCACGCGGCGCGCGCCTCGCGCAGGAAGCGCTTCCTGCGCTCGGGATCCGAGGTGAGGTGCTCGGGGAGCATCTTCAGGGCGACCGCGCGGTCGAGACGGGTGTCCCGGGCGCGGTAGACGATCCCCATCCCTCCCTTGCCGAGGATCTCCTCCACGCGATAGTGCTTGAGTGTGGCTCCGACCATTTCTCGCCTGGCTCGCTCCGCGGTGGTAGGACCCAGTATGCCAGAGGAATTGCGATGTCCGAAAGCTGCCTTCCGCTCCGACGCAGCGCGTACAATGGGTCGCCAGCGCGGGGATCCGCTGCCTCCGAGGAGGGCCTCGCATGGAAGACGAACGCATCGCGCTCGAGACGCCGATCGGAACGCTGGATCTCGTCATGGGGCCGAGGGGCGTTCGGATCCTTTCGTTCCGGGGGAAATGGGACGGCACGGTCCGAGACGGAGTGGCGGTCCCGGTTGGGCGTCTCACACCCGAGGCAAGGAAGGTTGTCTCGGAGATCGAGGCCTACTTCGCGGGGGACCTGAAAGCGCTCGACCGGATCGCGGTGGATCCGGAAGGAACCGAGTTCCAGCTCCGCGTGTGGAAGGTCCTGCGCGGCGTGCGCTCGGGCCGGACCGTGTCCTACGCGGAACTCGCCAAGCGAGCGGGCAACCCCGCCGCGGTGCGCGCCGTGGCGCTGTGCAACGCGCGCAACCCGGTGGCGCTCGCGATCCCGTGTCACCGGGTGATCGGCTCCGACGGAAGCCTCACCGGTTACGGCGGAGGGCTCGAGCGCAAGCGCTGGCTCCTCGAGCACGAGGGAGCGCTGCTCCCGAGCGGCGTCCGGCAGCGGTCCTGACCCGGAGGCTCCGTCCGGCCCCGGACTACTCCTGGTTCCACCTCGGCACGCGTCCCGGCGTCCACGGCGCCCCGCCGATCTCCATCCGGTCCTCGAGCCCGTCGAGATCCGTCTCGACGAGCGTGCGCAGCCGAGACAGGACGTCCTGGAACTGATCCGCCGCGATCTCGTACGCGCGCCGGTGGGTCGCGGTCGGCGCCGAGGTCGACGACCAGTGTCCGTACACGATGCTCTGGACGCGGTCCACGATCGAGGGGGGGGCCGGCTCGTTCCGCTTCGCGCGCGTCGCGTCCCCGGTGAGGGACTCCCGGATGTCCTTGAGGCGGCTCTCGATCGAGCGCGCTTCGTCGGACCAGCGCGGGTCGGGGCCCGGCGTGTCGTCGATCGCCTTCTTGATGTGGTCGATGCGCTTCTGCGCCTCGCCCGCGGTCTCGACGGCGCCCAGGACGGCGCGCTGGAGCCTGGCGGTCTTCTTCTGGAACGCCAGGACGGCCGCGCGGTCGGGCGGGGGAAGGCTCGCGGTGCCGATCGCCTGGGTCGTGAACGGCTGCGGCTCGCTCAGCGGGGTCACCTTGCCTTCGAGCCGCTTCGCGAGCGCAACCTTGTAGGTCCCGGGCACGACGAGGGGACCCTGGGGAGGGTCGCTGAACGGGTCCGGGTCGGGTGGAGTCAAGCTCGTGGGGTTCGACGCGGGGTAGCGGAGATCCCATGCCACGCGGTGGAATCCGGCGCTCACCGGGCCCGTGAGCCTGCGCACGACGTTTCCCTGCTCGTCCTGCACGGTGAGCAGAATCGTGGGATCCTCCTCGCGGTCCTCCAGGCGCAGGTCTTCCCAGGCTGGATAGGAGATCTCGCCCTTGTCTTCGCGGGTCTTCTTCTCGGCGTCCTGACGCATCTTCTTGCGCGTCTTGATCTCGTCCCTGAGGTAATAGGTGAACACGGCGCCCAGCGGAGGGTTGGGGGCGGTGTAGAAGGCATCCCCCTGGAAGGATTTCTCCTTCAGGCCCAGTGGGTCCGCCGGAACGAAGAGCGAGGCCGGCTTGACCGGGAGCAGCACGGACTCCCGCTCCAGGAACTCCGCGCTCACGCGCCTGAGCGGCGTGTAGTCGTCGAGCAGGAAGAATCCGCGCCCGAAACTGGCCACCGCCAGATCGTCCTCCCGCTTCTGGATCGCCAGGTCGCGGACGGCGATCGTCGGCATCCCGCCCTTGAGCTGGATCCAGCGCTTCCCGCCGTCCGGGGTGAAGAACAGGCCGAACTCCGTGCCGGCGAACAGCAGGTCGCGCTTCTCGGGGTCCTCCGCGATCGTGTACACGGACCCGCGCTCGGGAAGATCCCCCGCGATCGAGGTCCAGGTGCGGCCGCGGTCGGTGCTCTTCAACACGTAGGGCTTGAAGTCGGCCATCTTGTGGTTGTCGAAGGTTGCGTACACCGTGCCGGCGTCATGCCGGGATCCCTCGAGATCCGAGACATAGGTCATGTCGGGCACGCCGGGGAACTTCTCGATCTTGCGCCAGGCGCTCCCGCCGTCCTCGCTGACCTGGATCAGGCCGTCGTCCGAGCCCACGTACAGCAGCCCCTCCAGCACCGGGGATTCCGCGAGGGAGACCAGGTTCCCGAAGAACGAGGTGGAGGCGTTCTTGGCGATCGCGTCCACGCTCCACACCCGTCCCATGACGGGGAGCTTGTTGCGGTCGAGCTGGCGCGTCAGGTCCGGGCTCACGGCCCGCCAGGAGTCGCCGCGGTCGTCGCTGCGGAACAGCCGCTGCGCCGCGAAATACAGGCGCGTGTGCGCATGGGGGCTGATGAGCAGCGGAGAGTCCCAGTTGAAGCGCAGCGGGGGCTCTCCGGGTCCCGGCTGGGGCTGGATGTCGATCCGCTCGCCGTTCTTGCGGTCGAAGCGGACGAGCCCTCCGTACTGGGATTCGGAGTAGAGGATGTTCGGGTCCCGGGGATCCACCTGGGTCACGAAGCCGTCCCCTCCCACGGTCACGAACCAGTCCGCATTCGTGATCCCGTGGCTGGTGCGCGTACGGGAGGGTCCCCCGAGCGTGGTGTTGTCCTGCGTCCCGCCGTACACGTTGTAAAAGGGGAGGTCGTCGTCCACGGCGACCCGGTAGAACTGGGTGATCGGGAGATTCGCGACGAACCTCCAGGTCGTGCCCCGGTCGAAGCTCTCGTACACCCCCCCGTCGCAACCCGCCAGGAGGTGCTCCGTGTCGAGCGGGTCGATCCACAGCGCATGGTTGTCCACGTGCTTGTACTTCTCGCCGACCTTGCGGAACGTCTTTCCGCCGTCGTCGGTCACCATCATCCAGGTGTCCATGGAGTAGACGCGGTCCACGGCTCTCGGGTCCGCCACGATCTCCTGGTAGTACTGGGGACTCCCGCTTACGTAGTCGCTGCGCTTCTCCCAGTTTCCCCCGGCATCCGTGGAGCGGTAGAAGCCTCCACCCTTCCCGGCCGCCTCGACGACGGCGTAGACCACGTCCGGATCCGCCGGGGAGACGGCGAGTCCGATACGCCCCTTCTCCTCCTTGGGCAGGCCGTTCTCGGCCTTCTTCCAGGTCTTCCCGGCGTCCGTCGACTTCCAGAGGCCGGACTCCGGGCCGCCGTCGATCAGCGTCCAGACATGGCGCCGGCGCTGATAGGAGGAGGCGTAGAGGACATCGGGGTTGCGCGGGTCGAACTCCACGTCGCTTACCCCCGTGTTCTCGCTGATCTTCAGCACCTGCTCCCACGTGGCGCCGGCGTCCTTGGTCTTGTACAGGCCGCGGTCGCCCCCCGGTCCCCAGAGCGGGCCCTGGGCCGCGACGTAGACCACGTTCGAATCGCGGGGGTCGACCAGGATCTTGGCAATGTGCTCCGAGGACTTGAGGCCGACGTTCTCCCAGGTCTGGCCGCCGTCGACGGACCTGTACACGCCGTCGCCGTAGCCGACGCTCCTCTGGCTGTTGTTCTCTCCCGTTCCGACCCAGACCGTGAGCGGGTTCCGGGGGTCGACCGCGACGCAGCCGATGGAGTACGAGCCCTGTGCGTCGAAGACCGGCGTCCAGGTGGTTCCTGCGTTCGCGGTCTTCCAGACACCGCCCGACGCCGCCGCGATGTACCACGTGGCCCGGTCGCGGGGATGGAGCGCGATGTCCGAGACGCGCCCCGAGGTGACCGCGGGGCCGATCCCGCGCAGCTCGAGACCCTGGAAGGTATCGGCCTTGAGCCGCGTCTCCGGGGCCGGCTTCTTCTCCGATTCCTTTCCGGTCCGCTCGCGCTTCGCGGCGCCGACAGCCGGGAACGCGATGAGGGCAACCAGACCCAGCACGCTCAGAGTTCGTCTCATGATGTTCGCCTCCCCGTCCAGAACCGCGCATTCTAGGCGATCTCGGGAGGTTTCGAAACAAGGCGGGAGACTGCCCGCGGGCCGGCGGGTTCGTCCGTTCGACGGCCCGGAGGACGGATACTCGTCTGGGCGTCGGTGTCAAGCCATGGATGTTACGAAAGCGAAAGGAGGCCGAACGAGATGAGAAGGGTTGCGATGCGGCGAGAAGATCATCTGCACCTGTCTCGACGACGAGAAGGGGGCACATCAGGGCGTGACCGCGATCAAGGTCGCGATGGCCAAGAAGTAGCCGGCAGAATCGTACGGATCTCCTTGAAGGGCGTGCGGGACTCTCCCGCACGCCTTTTCTGTTGCCTCAGGGAATCGCCTGGATCGCGCGCCGGAGGTCTTCGGAAACCGTGACCCCGGTCTCCGAGGCCCGGCGCGTGAGGCTCCTCGCCAGCTGAGGGTCGCCGAGGGCGAGCGCCGCGGACGCGAGACGCGGCAGGGCCGCACTCGCGCGCAGCGGCCGGCGCGCCGCGGCGTCGAGGGCCTCGCGAGCCTCCGCCCTCCGCCCACCCGCGAGCAGGATCTCGACCAGGACCGCGCGCGGGATCGCACTGTCCGCGTCGAGGCGGATCGCCGCGCGGAGCTCCGCCTCCGCCTCGGCGAGACGGCCCTGCTGCCCCAGGAGGTTTCCGAGGTTGCTGTGGACCTGCCCGCGGATCCGATCATCGTTCGGCGCCAGGGCCAGCGCCCTCCGGAACTCGTCCGCGGCCAGCGCGAACTCTTCGCGCTCCACGCGGATGCGGGCGGCGGAGATCCGGCCCTGGTAGGAATCGGGGTAGACGCGCAGCGCCTGCTCGGCGAGGTCCAGGGCGGCGCCGAGGTCGCCCCGCGCGCGGGCCTGGTCGGAGAGGACCATGAGCACATGGGCGCTCCGGGGCGAGACCCTGTGGGCCGAGGCGTAGAGCGACTCGTCGTCCCGCCAATCCGGATTTCGCGCCAGGGTCCGCCCCGCGAGAGCGAGAAGGGCCACGACCACCGCCGTCGCCGCGAGCAACCCCCGCCGGCGTCGCTTCTCAAGGAACGAAGTGGCGACGCGGCCGGCGAGAAGGGCGAGCGCGGCGCTCGGAAGGTAGGTGAGTCGCTCGGCCATGATCGTCCCGATCGCGAAGGGGAAGTTGGACACGGGGAAGAAGGCAACGGGGCAGATCGCAAGGGCGATCGCGAGCCCCCGCGCCCTTCTCGCGGCGAGCGCGATCCCGGCCAGGAGCCCCACGATCAGGAGGATCCCCGCGAACTCCAGCGGGCCGGCTCCCGAGCTGGCGGGGATCTGCGCGTACGAGTAATCGTGGGACAGTTTCTGCGGCCACACGAGAAGGAACGCGTAGCGCGCCGCCACCGCGGCGGCGCTCAGCCAGCGAAGCGGCGCTGCGACCTGCGAGGCCGGGTTGTACAGCGCCGCGTCCAGCGGCATCTCCGCGGCGCGCACGAGCGCATGGGAGCGGAGGGCGAGGAACCCCGCCGCGCCGAGGAGCGCTCCCGCTCCTCCCACGACCCAGGTCGAGATGCGGCGAGGCCGGATGAGGATCGCCGCGAACGCTCCCCAGGCGGGGAGCAGGATCGAGTGCTCCTTGGACAGGCACGCCGCGAGGTAGAGGGCGGCGGCCCCGACGGCGCACGCGAGCGGACGGCGCGTAGCGGGATCGAGCGCGCAGAGCCAGGCCAGGCAGGAGGCCAGAGCGAACAGGGCGGCGAGAAGCTCGGCTCGACCCATGATCCACGACACCGCCTCGGTGTGCAGCGGGTGGACCGCGAATGCGAGCGCACCGAGCAGGGCGCCGGGCCCGCCCACGAGACGCTGTCCGAGCTTCAGGACCAGCACGCTCACGCCGGCGTGGAGCAGGAGGTTTCCGAGCAGAAAGGGAAGCGCGGATGCGCCGCTGGTGCGGGTGTGGAGAAGGAAGGAGAGCACGCTGAGAGGGCGGTAGAGGGTCACGTCCTGGAGCGGCGACCCGAAGTAGTAGTCCCGCTGCAGCCAGACCAGCCAGCTCGTGGAGCGGAGCAGCGCGGCGTTGTCCAGGATCATCGGGCGCGCGTCGCTCACAAAGCCGCCGCCCAGGGCGTTCAGGTAGGGCAGAAGTGCCGCGATCGCGACGAGCCAGGGCGCCCACGCCGGCGCCGGATTCCCGGGTTCGAGCCTTCCCACACCCCGCTATGTACCGTTTCGCCCGATCCCCCGCAAGAGCGCCGCCTTCGCGGCGAACCCGGAAAACCCCCCTTGCCGCCGCGGGAATGACGGATTCTGCCGTTGACCGATCTGTAATCCCCTCGTAACCCCTAGGACACTCGTCGGCCGGGGAATGGACCGGCGAAGAGTCTGGAGGCCGTAGTCATGGTTCGCCTGCATGGGTTTCGTCACAAGGTCGGGAGCGAGGGAGCGACGGTGGGCCCGCTGAGCTCGCTCAGCCTCGCGGAGATCGCGCAGATCCTCAATCTCGGAGCGAAGACCGCGAGGATCGATCTGCGCGCGGACGGCGAGTGCGGCAGCGTCTGGTTCGCTTCCGGGACGCCCGTGCACGCCTCGTGCGGGAACTCCATGACCGGCGCCCCTGCCTTCTACCGCATGCTCGGCTGGAAACGCGGGGAGTTCGTGATCGAGCATGCCGCGACAACGGACAAACGCAGTCTCGAGGGCGATCCGATGTACCACGTCCTCGAAGGCCTGCGGCGCGTGGACGAGCAGGGGGACGGGTCTCCACCCGTTCCCCTGCCTCCAATTTCCGAGCCGCAGGATTCCACGCAGCGTCTACCGATTCTTCTGGGAATTCTCCTCGTGTGTCTCGCAGGAGCGGCCTGGTGGCTCTGGGCGGCAGGTCCGGACTCCGCGCCGAGCGCTGCGCTCGCGGAAGACTCCGGGGCGGCGCTCACCACAGTGATCCCTCTCGCGCCGTCGCACGCAGCGCCCGCGCGGGTCCGGCCCGCTCCCAAGGCTTCCAAGCCTTCGCCCCCCGTCTCAAAGAGCGCTCCAGTGGAGCCTGTGGCGGAGGCCACCCCTGCCCGCACGGAGACGGCCGACCCGACGCCCGAGCCGCCCCTCGCCGAGGCTGCGGCGGGGATCTCAGCCCTCGCGGACCCCAGCGTCAGCGAGGCGGCTCCCGAGGCGCCAGCCGATGAGGCGGCGAAGGCGGCGCCCGAGCCCAGCGGCCGCGTCGGGCTGGTCCTGCGCAGCAAGCTCAAGGAGGGAACCCTCACCCTCCTGATCGACGGCCAGCCCGCCTACTCGGCGCCGCTCCGCAAGACCTCAGGATTCGCGTGGCACCGCGACGCAGCCGACCGGTTCGCCGCCACGATCCCCGTGCCCCCCGGCTCCCACCGGCTCGTGGCCCGGATCGATCTCGGAAGCGGGGCCGCGATCAGCACCGGCGATGTCCCCTTCACCGTCGAGCCCGACGGCGTGACGGAGCTGACCGTCGTGGCCGGCGCGAAGCAGACCCGCCCGCTTGCGGTCGAGATCGGGGGCAAGGCCGTGACGGGCGCCGATCGCGCGGCGGCCGGCCCCGATCCGGCGCGGCCGACCGGCGGTGCGGGAGCGCCAGCGGGGATCGATTCCGACAGCGCACCGCTCGAGAAGGACTGAGCTCGTCGCCACGCAGCCCGGACCCGGATAGAATGGCATCCCTTCTCACCGGAGGAGACATGCCATGGCCAGCGTACGGGTCCTCCTCGGAGTGACGCTTCTCGGGGCCGTGCTCGGCGGTTGCACGGTGATGTACTCCCCGCCAGTCGACGCGCCCCCGCCGCCTCCCGCCCCCGCGCCACCTCCGCCCCCGCCGTCGATCGATGCGAGCCTCTTCTTCGACAGCCTCGACCCCTACGGCGACTGGGTCTGGGCGAGCCCGTACGGCTGGGTCTGGGCGCCGGGAGCGGTGGATCCGTTCTGGCGTCCGTACACGCTGGGTCGCTGGGTGTGGACGGACTACGGCTGGACCTGGGTCTCGGACGAGGCCTGGGGCTGGGCCTGCTACCACTACGGTCGCTGGACGCGTGTGCCCCGCCATGGCTGGGTCTGGGTCCCCGGCACGATCTGGGGTCCGTCCTGGGTCGTGTGGCGCTCGGGTCCCGGGATCGTCGGCTGGGCGCCGCTTCCTCCCGAGGTCGGTTTTCGCGTGGGCGTGGGGATCGATGTGGGGAGCGTGGACATCGACGTCGTGATCCGTCCCGACTGGTGGTGCTTCGTCGACGAGGCCCGGATCGTCGAGCCGAGCGTGGTCCGGTACGCCTATCCCGTGGGCCGCAACGTCACGGTGGTGCGCAATACCACCCGAGTCGTCCGGATCGAGATCAGCGAGGGGAGGATCGTGAACCGCGGAGTGGACTACCGCGATGTCGAGCGGACGATCGGCCGTCCCGTCCCGCGCTACCGGCTGGTCGATTCCGACGGCCCCCCGGGTCGCGCCACGGAGGTCCGGCCGGGCCAGCTGAAGGTCTGGCGGCCCGAGTTGCGGGAGGTCCCTTCGCGAAGCGTCCCGCACCGGGCGTTCCCCGAGCCGGAGACACGTGCGGCGAAACCCGCGGATCGCCCGGTCGAACCCCCTCCATTGCCGCCCCGCGAGGAGAAGATCTTCGACAAGAGATGGAACAAGGACTGGAAGCAACTGCAGTCCGTGCAGAAGCGCGACGCGCCCCGTCCGCCCGCGGCGCCCCCGGCCGGGCAGGACGCGAAGGTCGTCGAGCGGCACCAGGAAGAAAACTACGAGGCATCCCAGAACGCTCTCAAGGAGCAGCAGGCGCTGCGCGAGCGGACCCAGCGCGGGGCCGAGAGGCCCCGCCCCGCTCCCCCGGGGCAGGCCCGACGCGCCAAGGCCGGGGAAGAATCCAAGGAGAAGCCGAAGGGGCAGCAGGAGCCGAAGTGATCGGACTCAGCCGCGCGCCGGCCCGAGGCGCCGCGCGTCGCAGTAGGGGTAGAGGTCCAGGACCTCGCCGCGGCGGTGGAACTCCTGCATCCTGAGCCAGAAATCCACGCCGAGGAGCTCGCCGTGGGCCTCGAGGAAACTCCGGAGCAGATCGTCCTCGAGCCCCAGGAAGTAGCGGAACTCCGCGGGGAACACGTCGCGCTCGGTCACGTGGTACCAGGGCTCGTTCGCCATTTCGTCGAATTCGTCTCGCGGGGGCGGGAGCTCCCGGAAGCGCAGATCGGTGAGCAGGCACAGCTCGTCGTAGTCGTAGAAGATCAGGCGCCCGTGCCGGGAGACCCCGAAGTTCTTGAGGAGCATGTCCCCGGGGAAGATGTTGGTTGCGGCCAGGTCCCGGACGACCTGCCCGTAGTCGAGGACCGCGTCCCGCGCGGCTTTGGGGTCGGCTTCGCGCAAGTAGACGTCGAGGGGCCGAAGGCAGCGCTCGGTGTAGAGATGGCGGATGACGACGCGCTCCCCGAGCACCAGGACCGATCGTGAGGCGAGCGACGTCAACTCCTCGAGTACGCCGGGGGCGAAGCGCGCGCGGTCGAACTCGAGGTGCTCGAATTCCTGCACGTCCGCGAGACGTCCCGCGCGGTCGTGATGGAACACCAGCCGGTACTTGTCCATGACCTCGCGGTGGGTCGCGGTCTTCGGCGGGTCGAAGCGGTCGCGGATGACCTTGAAGGCCACGTCGAACCCGGGCAGGGTGAACACGCACATGACCATCCCGCGCTGGCCGGGAGCGATCTCGAAGCGGTCGTCCGTAGTCTCCAGGTGGCGCAGGAGCGAGCGGTAGAGCTCGGTCTTTCCGTGCTTGTTGAAGCCGATGGAGGTGTACAGCTCGGCCACGGGCTTGCGGGGCATGAGGAGACGCAGGAACGCCACCAGTTCGCGGGGCCGCTCGGTCTGCACGAAGAAGTAGGAGTGCGCGAAGCTGAAAACGACGCTGACGTCATCCTCGGTCACGAGCACGGCGTCCACCTCGATGCGGCCCTCGGGGTTCGTGAGCGCCAGAAGCAGCGGCAGGTCCTCGGCGTCGGTCCGGAGCCGGCCGACGAGATACGCTCCCTTGCCCCGGAAGAAGACGGGTCGCGCCAGCTCCGCGGCGCTCACCATCCTCGCGGGGATCCGCGCCTCCAGCGCGCGCGCGATGCGCAGAGCATCTCCCTCGAGGTCCCGGTAGCCGACGGAGAAGGGGGCGTGCCGCAGGATCTCGGCGAACAGCTCTGCGAGGGAGCCGGTGCGGGTCACGGTCGTCGTCCCGTCGCCGGCCGGGTCGTACTGGGGAAGCGGTACCGCTGGCGCCACGAACTCGACAGCGGGATCGACGCCGATCGTGTGGAAGATGCGCCGCGTGCAGGAATTGAAGAATGTCTCCGCCAGCTCCGCGTCGGCGCGAACCGCGGAGCGCTCGGCGTACGTGCCGCGCAGGACCGTCCAGGTCTGCGGCTCCTCCATCCCCGTCCCGAGCAGGCGCGCGAGCCGCGCCAGGGTCTCCGTGACGGCCTGGGAGTAGAGATCGAGCCTCGCGGCGGAGAGGTGCTGCATCGCGAGCCAGTCGCGTTGCTCGAAGTGGACCTGGGCGCGCCCCGTCATCTCGTGGAAGCGCTCGAGGAACGCGTCGAACCCTTCCAGGATCGCTCGCGCCCCCTCGGGCCCGAGAGAAGACGCCTCGGGGACGGTCATGCCTGAGACCCCCGCCCCGCCGGCGCGGGAAGCGCAGGCGGGGCGGGGAAGAGTCTAGCCGAATTGCCCCGGAGGGGAAGCGAATCGTGGCGGCGCTAGCGACACGAGTACGAAAGACGGTTGGAGCAGACCGGTTGCTTTCCGCAGTCCCTCTTGTCGCAGCAGTTGATCTTCCCGTCCCCGTCGTCGTCCTGGGCGGAAGTGCAGTCCTCGTGGCAGCCCGAGTCGGCCGCGTCGATCATGCCGTCACAGTCGTTGTCCATGCGGTCGCGGCACAGCGAGCCGGTCTCGACTGCTGCGGTTGCGGTGCACCCGCCGCTGCTGCAATCGGGGTCCGCCGCGTCGGTCATGCCGTCGCAGTCGTTGTCCACGCCGTCGCTGCAGAGCGAGCCGGTCTCGGTTCCTGCGGTCGGTGTGCACCCCGGGCCGGTGTCGCACTGGGCGCTGATCGTGATGTGATTCGAACCGCCCATGTCCGAGCCTCCCTTGCTGGCTCCCCACACGTCGTAGCTCTTCCCGCTGGCAACGCTGAAGGTTCCCGACGCGCCCAGCGCGTTCTGAAGGTTGGATCCGCCGTCGAAGACCGCCCATCCTTCCGCCCCGGAGTACGTGTTCGAAACGACGACGCTGTAGGTTGCGGTCGATCCATTACAGCTCCGGAATGTCGGCGTCACGCTGACCTTGGAGTCGAGCGAGTGGCAGCCCGAGCAGAGCGAGCTCTTCGAAGGGCTCGCCAGGGCGCTGCCCACGAACAGAAGCGGAACCAGCGTCGCCGTCGCAAGCACGAATCCCAAGGATTTCCTCATGCGTCCGTCCTCCTCCATGTTCCGGGCGCGTGGGCCCGGGAAGCGGGAACCGGCCTCGCGCGACTCCCGTTGCCGCGCGAGCCGCGTCGGACCTGGCAACTCCGGTGCCAGCGAGCGGATCCTTGTCGTTTCGGAGGCGGACGTCTCTCAGCGATGACGACAGCGTAGCCCGCTCGACGCGGACGAAACCCGCGCGGGGGGATCGCCTGAATCCGAGCGGCCGAGACCGTGCCTAGCGCTGCCGCTCGCCGGATCCTCCGGGAGTCTGCGTCCCCGCGGTGGCGGCCTTCAGGGCCGGGATGGCGTCGACGAGCTTGCGCAGGTCCACCCCCGAGAGCGATTCCACGATCCCGGGAAGCTCGGCCATGATCTTGGCGATGTCGCCCGTCAGCTTCGACGCGCCGATCCCCTCGCCGCCCGTCGAGACCAGCGTGATCTTGTCGGTCTTGGAGAGCGGCTCGGCCACGGCCTTGGCGATCTCGGGAAGCGCCGCCACGAGGATCTGCAGGACGGCCGCCTGGTTGTACTCCTTGAACGAGTCGGCCTTCTTCCGCATCGCGTCGGCCTCGGCGGCGCCCTTCAGGGAGATGATCTGCGCCTCCGAGGTGCCGGTGGCCTTGATCACGTCGGCCTCGGCCAGGCCCTTCTGCCGGCGCGCCTCGGCCTCGCCGCGTGCGACCTGCTCGGACCTGGCGCGCTGGGCGGCGGCCTCGGTCTCCACGCGGTAGCGCTCCGCGTCGGCCTGGCGCTTGACGGTTGCCTCCAGCTCCTTCTCGCGACGCTGGATCTCCCGCTCCTGGACGGTGATCTGCTGCTCCTTCTCCACGATGGCGATCTGGACCTCCTCCTTCTTCAGCTCCTGGGAGGTCTTGTTCTTCTGGATGTCGTACGCCAGGTCCGCCTCGGCGCGCTTCAGGTTCACCGCCGCGTCGTATTCGGCCTTCTTGGACTGGAAGTCCCGCTGCGCCTCCGCGATGCGCGTCTCGGCTTCGAACTTGGCGATCTCGCCCGCCTGGCGAGCCTGGGCCGACTTGATGGAGGCGTCGCGGTCGGCCTCGGCCTGGGCGATGGTGGCGTCGCGCTTCACCTCGGCGGTCTTGGGCTTGCCCAGGGCGTCCAGGTAGCCGTGGCTGTCCCGTATGTCCTTCAGGGTGAAGGAGACGATCTGCAGGCCCATGTTGGCCAGGTCGGCGACGGCGACCTCCTGGACCGATCCTGCGAACTGGTCCCGATTCCTGTAGATCTCCTCCACCGTGAGGGTGCCGATGATCCCGCGCAGGTGACCTTCCACCGTCTGCAGGGCGATCTGCTTGATCTCCTCCACGTTCTTCCCGAGGAACTGTTCCGCCGCCGTGCGGATCGAGGCCTCGTCTCCCTTGATCTTCACCTGCGCCACGCCGTCCACGACGATCGGCACACCGGGCTTCGTGTAGACCTCGGGGGTCGTGAAGTCGAGGGTCACCACTTCGAGGGAGAGGACGTCGACCCGCTCCAGGAGGGGGAAGATGAACGCGCCGCCTCCCTTGCGGATGCGGAAGCCCGTCATCTCCTCGCCGGACGGGGTCCGCACCCGGTGCTTGCGGCCCGAGATGATCATCACCTGGTTCGGACCGACCTTCTTGTAGCGTTTGGCGACGGCCAGGACCAGGATGAAGAAGACGATGGGGACGACGATGAAGACCGCCATGATCCCGAGCCTGCCCAGTCCGAACATTTCCGACCTCCCTAAGAACGCTTCTCGCGCACGAACAGGGTTGGACCGACCGCCTTCTCGATGACGACGAGACGCCCCTTGGCCACCGGCGCCCCGTCCGTCGTTCGGGCCGCAGAGATTTCCCTTTGCCCCTTGACGATGTAGGCGATCTCGCCGGTCCCGTCTCTGGGGATCGAGGTGATCACCTCGGCCTCTCGGCCGGACATCTCTTCCACCACGAACTCCGAACCCGCCTGAGTCTGCTTGAAGATCAGCTCGAGCACGCCGAACGCCGCGGCGGCCAGGACGAGCCCCGACGCGGCGGCGATGGAGAGGCTCCCTCCCAGGGGCAGCTCGAAGAGATAGTGCCCGACGGTGCCTCCCCCTCCGAACCCGGTGATGAACGTCGCCACGATCGTGCCCGAGATCGGGTGAGCATGTCCGGCGTCCAGATGCCCCGAGGCGTCCAGGTGGACGTCGCCGCCTCCGAGGTCCGAGATCCAGCCCATCGCTCCCGCGATCCCCGCGTAGACGACCCCGAAGAGCAGGAGCCCGATGTACACGAGTCCGATGGTCATGCTCCCTCGTTCCTCCCGGCGCGCCGGAACAGGTCCAAGAGCCGGTCGGCCGAGGTCGGGAGACCGCGCGCATCCGTCTCCTGGACCAGACGCTCGAAGGCCGAGGCCACGCCGCGCGCGGTCCCGGCGGATCTGCGGAGGAACTTCTCGACGAGACCCAGGCGGGCCGCGGCGCCTCCCTGCCGCTCCAGGTCCGAGCGCAGCCGCGCCAGCTCTTCTCGCCATCCGGCGGCGCTCTCGAGGGAGGCGAGGAACGAGCGGATCGCCTCCAGCTCCGCCGCGAGAGGCTCCGCGCTCGCGGCGGATGGAGGGGGGCCGCCCCGGGGGGGCTCCCGCACCGCGGCGGCCGGCTCCGGAGTCGGCGCGGGGGCGGCGGCCGGCACGGGGATCGTCCCGGGCCGAACCACGAGCTCGAGCGCCCCGCTCGCATCGTCCAGGACGAGTCCGGCGAGAGTGACATCTCTCGGGAGGAACGGCGCCGAGGCGATGGCGGCAGCCGACGACTGGACGCCTCGCCTGACGTCGGGAATCGCCCCAGCCCACTCCCGCAGGTCCGTCGGGCCGAAGGCGTCCCGCGTGACCCCACGGGCGCGGAACATATCGATGAACCCGGCCGCAGAGAACGCTGCCATCCGGCACGAAGTGTGTCCGACCACCAGGATCTCGGTGACGCCGAACATGTAGACGGCCATCGCCAGGGAACGGAGCGGCTCCCCTTCGGGGCGGACCAGTGCCCCCGCCGCCCTCAGGAAGATGGTCTGCTCCCGCACGATGCCCAGCGCGGCGGGGAGAAGCTCGTCGAGCCTCGGGTCGTAGCAGGCCACGATCGCCAGGGACAGGGTCTCGGGAGCCGCCAGCGGGCGTGCCGCCCGGCCCAGAACGAAGCTTCGGTTGTGCTCCAGGATGCGGTCCAACTGCATGAAACGGACCCGCCGCGGATCGTCCAAAGCGCCTGCGTGAACGATCGAGTACCGACGGTACCACGCGCTCGCAGGGCGGGTCAATCACCCGCGGGCGCGGTCCAGTTCATCGTCACCGTGCGCTGCGGGTAGGGGATCTCGAGGCCGTGCCGGTTCAGCGCATCGAGGACCGCGAGGTTGACCATGCTGATGAAAGCGCCGCGCCGTTGCAGCATCTCGCTCGTCCAGGCCAGGAGCTCGAAGTCCAGGGAGGACTCGCCGAACCCGGTCAGGCGGACATCCGGAGCCGGGTCCTTGAGCAGCGCGTCGAGGCCGTTTGCCGCTTCCAGCAGGGCCTCGCGCACGCGCTTCGGATCGCTTCCGTACGCCACGCGGACCGGAATGCGCACCCGGATCCGGTTCCCGCCCCGGCTCCAGTTGACCACGCGCTGGGAGATGAACTCGGAGTTGGGGATGATCACCGAGATGTTGTCGTTCGTGACGATCTCGGTGGCGCGGATCTTGATCCTGGCGACGCGCCCGTGCAGCTCTCCAAGCTGGATACGGTCTCCGATCTGGATCGGTTTTTCGCCCAGGATGATCAGGCCCGACACGAAGTTGGACGCGATGGTCTGCAGTCCGAACCCGAGGCCGATCCCCAGCGCGCCGAAGACCACGTGCAGCGCGGACAGCTTCACCCCCAAGGTCTGGAGGCCGACCAGCAGGCCCAGGACCAGGACCGCGTAGCCGGTCATGGTGCCGAGCGTCTCCGCCACGCTCGGGTCGACCTGGAGCCGGGGCAGCCACCGGTTCCGGAGAGCGCGTCGGATCCGGATGCTCGCCCACACCAGAACGACCACGAACACGACGAACTTGAGCAGGCTCGCGGCGGAGAGGCTGGAGTCTCCGACGCTCAGCAGAGGCGCGGTGAGCCAGGAGTAGAGCCGGCCTGCCAGCGAGCCGCTCGCCTCGATCGCCGCCGGCTCAGCCATTTCTCCTCCACAGCCGGCGCAGCGCGCGGTACCCATCCGGTCCGAGCAGGTAGCCTCCGAGCCAGCGCCGCCAGTGCTTGGGACGGAGCGGGTCGTTGCGCACGGCCTGCCACAGCAAGCGGCGGGCCTGCGGCAGCGACCCTCCACCGTTCACCAGGGAGAAGGCTCCGGCCATTCCCTGATACTTGGCCAGACAGCGGCGCAGCAGGCGAGCCTGTCCCGCGATCAGCTCCGGGTGCTCGGTCCGGAATCGCTCGAGGATCCCGATCGTCTCGAGGGTGTTCCTCAAGGGGTCGCTCGACGTGTTGGTCCGGTGGCGCCGGTGCAGGTAGATCGGCCGGGGCAGATGGGCCATGGGGAAGTGCAGGGCAAAACGGAGCATCATCTCGTTGTCCGGAAGAAAGGTCCCATTGTGGAACGGCCCGACCGCGAGAAGGAAGGCCCGTCGCACGACGGGGGTCGAGGAGAACCCCAGGTCCCGCTCGAGGCAGCTCTCGAAGGTGAAGTGGATCTCCCTCGTCCGCTTGCGGAGCTCCTCGCCGGTCCGCTCGCCGCGCTCGTCGATGAAGCGTCGCGCCGTGCTGATCCAGGCCACCTCGGGGTGCTCCTCCAGGAAGCCCAGGGTCTCCTCCAGATACGTGGGCGTCCAGACGTCGTCCGACTCGAGGAACGCGATCACGTCCCCGCGGGCCTCCCGAACGCCGAAATTGTACGTGGCGCCCATTCCCTCGTGGTGCCGCAGGAAGCAGCGCACCCGCCCCGCGAACGGCTGGACCACCCCTGCGGTGTCATCCGACGAGCCGTCGTCCACGAGCAGGATCTCATCGGGCGGGCGGGTCTGCGCCAGCGCGCTGGCGATCGCCTCGCCGATGAAGGCGGCATGGTTGTAGGACGGGATGATGACGGAGACGCTCAGGGATCTGGCCTGGGGCCGGCCCTCCCTCTCCAGGGGCTCCGCGGTGAGCGAGTCAGGCGTTCTCATGCGTCGGCGCGTCGAGATTGCGGCGCCGCGCATCATACCATCCCCCGCGTTCAGGGTCGCGCGCGCCGGAAGATCACGACCGGCTCCTCGTCGCGCGACGTCCGGAAGCGATGGTCCTTGGGATCCTCGCGATTCTGGAACATCGTGTCGGGCGAGTCGATCACGATCCGCTCGTAGCGCTCCCACGGGACGTTCTCGATCAGGTAGCGGCGGACGCCCGCGTCCGGATCGCCCAGCACGTGCCGGCGTACGATCACCCAGGTGGCATTCTTCGCCGGGGCGAGGTCCTCTCCCGTCAGCCCCCCGAGCACCCGCATCCCCGTGTAGAACTTCAGCGGAAGATCCCCGTATGTGATCGCGACCACGTCGCTGGCACTCCCGTGCTCCTTCAGGTAGCGGACGATCCCGTCGATCGGGCCCTCGAAGCGGTGGGTGATCTCGTACAGGTATTCGGCGAGAGGCTGGAACGCCAGGACGACCGCGAGGCCCGCGAGCCCGAGCACCAGGCGACGCTCCATCCAGGCGTCGAGCGCCCTCGCCACGAGCAGGCAGGCGACCGGCAGCAGCGGGGCGAGGTAGCGGAAGAACCAGCCCGGCGCGGAGAGGGCGAGCGCGGCGATGTTCGCGCCGGTGAACAGCAGGAGGAGGGCCGAGGGCCGGAGCGGATCCGGCGCCGGTCGCTCGCGCCGCGTGCGGGAGAGGACCGGGAGCGAGGCCAGGAGCACGAGCCCGGCCGGGCTGAGGGCCTGCACGAAGCCGCGCGAGAAGCGCAGCAGCAGCCGGAGCCTCCGCCCCGGATCCGCAAGCGTCTCGCCGTAGCGCGCCCCGTAGGGCATCCCGGCAACCCACAACGCCCAGGGCAGAACCAGGAGCAGCGAGATCGCCGCGAGGCTCGCGATTCTTGCGCGCCGCGCGGCGTGGAACAGGAAAGCGTGGCCGAGCACCGCCGCGAGCAGGGCCGCCCAGTAGACGTAGTGCGTGTGGAACAGGGCCACGGAGGCCGCGACGAACACCCAGGGCGCTGCCCGGCCCTTACCGAGGGTGCGGACATAGGCGTGCAGCGCCACGACCGTGAAGAACGCCGCCGGGGAATAGTACCGGCACTGCCGCGAGAGGATCAGGAACGGGACGCTCGTGAGCAGCAGTCCGGCGGCCAGGGTCGCCGCGCGCCGCGTCCGCCACAACTCGCGGGCAAGGAAGAAGCAGGCCACCACGGTCGCGGCCCCGAACAGGGCGAAGGGAAGGCGCGCGACGAAGGTGGTCTCGCCGAAAGCCGCGAAGAAGCCGGCGAGGACGTAGAAGGGGAGCCAGGTGTGCCAGCGCCACGCGTATCCCGGCCCGTACTCCGCTCCGCTTTCTTGGGAGAAGAAGTTCCTGCCGTCGGTTCCCAGCGGCAGCCCGTGAACCAGGACGCTGCGGGCCAGGAGCGCGGTCTGGGCCTCGTCCTGCCACAGGGACTGGCCGCCCAGGTTTGCGAGGAGGAGCAAGGCCGCCAGCGTGCCGAGCACGATCGGCGCCGCGTGGGCGCGCACGGCGCCTCGCACCCTCGCGAGCGGTCGCCTCATCGCAACCCGTGCGAGCTCTGGCGGAAGCGCGGCGTCCTCTGCATGTCCTCCCTAGAATAGCGCTCCGCGGGCGATCCACGGAGCAGGGATCGTGCTACGATCCGCGCGCGCGGGGGAGGGGGGCATTCGTTTCGAGTGCGCCTCCGGCTGCTTCAGGGTCCGCATGCAAGGGTACAGCGTCAGGGAGGTGGGCAAGCTCTTGAACCTGTCGGATTCCCAGGTTCGCGCCTACGCCCGCGCCGGCCTCCTGGACGCGAGCCGCGGGGCGCGGGGCGAGTACCGGTTCTCCTTCCAGGATCTGGTCCTGCTCAGGACCGCCAAGGGTCTCGTCGCCGCGCGCATCCCGGCCGCGAAGGTGCGCCGCGCCCTGCGCAGGCTGCGGCAGCAGCTGCCGCAGGGACGCCCGCTGAGCGGTGTGCAGATCGTGGCCGAGGGCGACCGGGTCCTGGTGCGGTCCGGGGAGCGGATCTGGAACCCGGTGTCGGGGCAGGGACACTTCAACTTCGAGGTCGCCGAGCTCGTGGAGCAGGTCGCGCGCCACACGCGGCGCATGGTCGACAGCGCGCGCCGGGCCGACCGCCCGATGCGGGCCGAGGACTGGTACGAGCTCGGGTTCGATCTGGAGGCGGTGGCTCCCGACGAATCCCGGGAAGCCTACCGGCGCGCGCTGGAGCTCGCGCCGCGTCACGTGGCGGCCCACATCAACCTCGGGCGCCTGCTGCACGAGGCCCGGGAGCTCGAGGCCGCCGAGGCGCACTTCCGCATCGCGCTCGAGGAGAGTCCCGGGAATCCGGCCGCGCTCAACAGCCTGGGAGTGTCGCTGGAGGACCTGGGTCGGAGGTCCGAGGCGATGGATGCCTACCGCGAGGCGGTCCGTCTGGATCCGGCCTACGCGGACGCGTGGTTCCACCTCGCGCGGCTTGCGCAGCGGCTCGGGGACGACGAGGCCGCCGTCGGCTATCTCGAGCGCTATCGAGGTCTCGTGGACGACGCGTAGCCCCAACCACGCACGCCCCGCCGATCCGCGGGTGGAAGGAAAGGAGAGACATGTTCAAGGAGTTCAAAGAGTTCGCGATGCGCGGCAACGTCATGGACATGGCCGTGGGGATCATCCTCGGCGCCGCGTTCGGCAAGATCGTCTCGAGCCTCACGAACGACGTCCTGATGCCGCCCATCGGAAGGCTGGTGGGGAACCTGGACTTCTCCAATCTGTTCATCAACCTGGGGGAGAAGTCGTACACGACGCTCGCCGAAGCCAAGGCGGCGGGAGCGGCGACGATCAACGTCGGAGTGTTCCTCAACGCCGTGACCGACTTCGTGATCGTGGCGTTCGCCATCTTTCTCGTGGTGCGGCTGATGAACCGAATGAAGCGCCAGGCGGAAGCCCCGCCCCCGACGACGAAGCCGTGCCCCTACTGCGTCTCCTCGATCCCGCTCCAGGCAAGCCGCTGTCCGCACTGCACGTCGGAGCTGAAGGCCGCGTGAGGCCGGACGAGCTCCGCTTCGATCTCTCGGGGATCGGTCTTCGCGTCTCGGGCCTGACAGCAGAGCAGGCGGACGCCCTGCACGCGGAATGGTCCGGCTTCCGCGTGGAGACGCTGCGCGAGGCGTTCCTCGATCTGGCGGTGGAGGTCGGCGGCGAGCCGGTGCGCGGAGAGACGCCCTTCGCCGGGACCTTCGAAGGCTCGTTCGACGCGAGCCGGGCGCTGTACCGGATTCCGGAGGGGGAGGTGCGCGTGGATGCGCAGGGCGCGGCGACGCTGCGGCTCGCCCCCGCCGCGCCCAACGTCCAGCTCTACGCCCTGATCAATCTGGCGAGCGCGGCCGTGGGCTGGCGTTTGCCCGCGCGGGACGGTGCGGCTCTCCACGCGGCGGGTCTGGTCCACCGCGGCCGCGCCTTTCTTCTGGTGGGGCCCTCCGGTTCGGGGAAGAGCACCTGGGCGGGGCTGGGCAAGGCGGCGGGCGCGCGGCTGCTCAGCGAGGACACGGTCTTCGTGGACGGCGCGGGCGCAGGAGCCCAGGCGCTGAGCATGCCGTTCCGCCACGATCGAGAGAATCCGCCCACACCCGGACGCTGGCCGCTGGGCGGGATCCTGTTTCCGAGCTGGGGCAGCGCGGCCCGGATCGAACCGGCGAGCCCGCTGCGCGCCCGCGCGAGCCTCACCGCCAACTTCCTGTTCGTGGCGAAGGACCTGGACTCCGATCCGCGCCCCTCGCGCGTGATCGACCGATTGCTCTCCCAGGTTCCTTGCCGGACCCTGGTCTTCGCGCGGGACGCGTCGTTCCTCGAGCTGCTCGAGAGCCTGCTCCCCGGACGCCCCTGATCAGACCGTCTTACAGCCCCGCGCGATCGACCGCGTCCCAGTAGGAGTCGTCGCGGCGAAAGTGGAGGTGGGCGAGCGGGACCGGCGCGAACGCCTTCTCGATCGCTTCCAGGAGATCCGCCTGCTGCGCGAACGCCTCCGCCACGAAGGGGAGGTTCCCGACGAGCTCCGCCATCGCCCGGGCGCGGGGCACGCTCCGCACCTCGGACTCGGCGGCCTGGATCAGACGGAAGCCTGCGGCGAGCGGAAAACTCCCCTGGACGGGGCTCCCCTCCTCGTAGGTTCCACGGAACGGGCTGCCCACGAGGACGAGCGCGCCCCGCTCGTCCGGGAGGACGAGGGAGAGATCGTCGCTCACGATCGTGGCGCGGCGGGTCGAGGCGGCCAGGGTCGATTTTCCCGCTCCGGATTCTCCGTAAAAGAGGTAGGCCTTTCCATTGCGGACGGCGCTGGCGGCGTGGACCAGCGCTCCTCCCAGGGCGGCCGCGCGCCACGCCACGGCCGCCCGGACGTAGTTCTCGAAGGAGCGGACATCCGGCTCGTAGCTCCCCCGTGCGAGGAGGAGGCTCCCCGACCCGCCCCGAATCTCGAACCAGCCCGCGATCTTGTAGCCCATGAACCGGACCCGGTCGCCGTCCACCGCGAGGAAGACCGGGTTGAACTCCGCGCGAGACGGCGGCTCGATGAAGTAGTCTCGATCCTCTAGTCCCACCTCGACCCGGAGCGCTCCCGGCTCGACACCGGCTGCGTCGCACGAGTAGGGGGCGTAGCGTCGCAGCAGCTCATCCGCCCTGCGATCGTCGAGTCCGATGAGGTCGATCCGGACTCGGTCCAGCTGCAGACCCACGCCGCGGGTCCCGGCAGCCGGACGCGCGGCGGCGAAGAAATCCATCCCGGGTGGAGTTCCCCTCCGTGCGGGGTAGACCCCGCCCCGAGAAGTGCGTCGGTCCGTGCTCACGTCCTCGGCTCTCCCGCGCCCGTCCTCGGGCGGACGAGCAAGTGGCCACCCTCCCAATTCTCCGGCGTCCCTCCCGCGTCGTCCAGCTCGCGGCGGAGCGTGCGGTCGGTGAAGACGTGGATGAACGACCGACCGAGCGTTCCGTCCGTCGTGAGCCAGCGGGTGTGACTGGAACCCCAGGTCGCGCGGGGTGGCCTCCGGGCCCCCCACTGGACCGTAAGGCACACTCGGTCCCAAGCCGACCGCACGAGGCGCGCCGAGAGGAACACGACTCCGCCCGGCTGCAACCAGCCAAGCGCCCGGCGCAGGACCTCGACACGGTCGATCCTCGAGGGAAGGAAGCTGTACACATCGTAAGTGAACAGAACCGCCGCCAGGCTTGCCGCGGGTTCCTCGTGCCGGCGCAGATCCGCCGTTACGAACTCGACCGCGAGCCCGCGCCGCGCGGCCTCGCGGCGGGCGAGCTCCAGCATTGTGGGAGCGAAGTCCACACCCGCGACGCGCCACCCCTCCGCCGCGAGGGCGAAGCACTCACGCCCGCTCCCGCTCCCGGCCACGAGAATCTTGGCGCCCGCCGGGACGAGCCGCCGGATTCTGGCGAGCAGTGGAGCTTCCAGGTCCGGACCGCCCCGGTTCGAGTAGAAAGGCGCCTGGGCATCGTACTTGCGACGTACCGAATCCGCGGGGTCCTGGCTTTCGTCCGGCGCGCCGCCGAGCGCCTCGCGAAGGTCGATACGCAGGCGTCTGGCCGCTCTCGAGATTCGGCCAGTCACGCGGATCGGAAGGTTGGTGCGGGCAAGCACGTCGTCTGTCTCGACTCGAAGCGCCCCTCCCGGGTCGGCATCCGCGATCAGCACCGTCCTGTTCCCCTCCTGGCTCTCGACGCGGAGAAGATCCAAGACGCCCTCGGCACGAGCCAATACCACCTCTCCCGGTCGGGGCGGAGATCCTCCCATGCGCCGAACGGGGACGCGCTGGCCGTGCCGCAATGTCGGTGTCATGCGGTCCCCCGCGTAGAGCAGTTCGAAGTCGCCGCCCGAAAGGAGCATGCGGACCACGGCAGGCGTCGCGAAGGCTCGCGGCTCGACCAACAGCACCGCCGAGAGAGGGTGCCAGAACGGTTTCAACGCCGACGCCGCAGCCGAGCGCTCAAGACTGCCGGGGCGGACGCGGCTTCGAGTCGGTGTTCCGGAAGAAACCCGAAAGAGCGACGGTCAGGAGCGCCCAGCCGCACATGAGCACGCCCAGCACGAGGCCGTAGGTCAGGAAGCCGGCGTGCGCCGCGCTCTCGCCGAACGCGCTCACGGCCATGGGCGGGACGGTCTTGCGGAACAACTGGAAGAACTGCTCGCCGACGAGCATCCCGATCGCGACGCTCGCGCCCAGGAGCAGGAGGAGCCCCACCATCCTTCGCGACACGGCCTTTCCTCCTCGACCGAGCGGAGTATACCCCAGGCTCGATCAGTGCGGGAGGAACAGGTCCAGGATCTTCTCCTTGGGGAGCGCGCTCGAGCGCAGCGTCTCGTGGCGGTGCCGCGCTTCGCTCTCGAAGGTCGGTCCCGGCTGCGGGTTCCGGTAGAAGACGCCGGTGTAGAGGGACCGGCCGTACTCGCGCGCCAGATCCATGGCCTTCATCAGGTCCGCTGGATCGTGCTGCATCGAGGCCAGGCTGCGCATGTCCGTCTTGTGCGCCTTGAGCTGCTGGTGTGCCTCGCCGTAGGTCACGCAGGGGGACTGGATATTGATGAACGCGAAGCCCGGGAAGCGGATCCCCTCCTCGATCACCGCGGCCAAGGCTCCCATGTCGGCCGGCGTGCCCTGGGCCACGAAACCCGCCCCGTAGCCGAGGACGTAGAGCAGCGGATTGACCGGGTCCTCCATGCTTCCGAAACCCGAGGTGACCGTCCGCGCTCCGCGGGCCGAGGTGGGGGAGAGCTGGCCCTTGGTCAGCCCGTAGATCTGGTTATCCATCACGATGTACGTCAGGTCCACGTTGCGGCGGATCGCGTGGGCCACGTGCCCGCCTCCGATCGAGAACCCGTCCCCGTCTCCGCCCGCGACCAGCACGAGTAGGCCGGGATTGGCCAGCTTGATCCCCTGGGCGATGGGAAGGGCGCGGCCATGGACGCTGTTGAACCCGTAGGCGGTCGTGTAGCCCGGGATGCGGCTCGAGCAGCCGATCCCCGAGACGAACGCGATCTCGTGCGGCGGGCGGCCAACCGCCGAGAGGGCGCGGTAGATCGCCTGCACGACGCCGAAGTCCCCGCAGCCCGGGCACCAGATCGGCTTCAGGTCGCTCTTGTAGTCGGCTGCCTTGTACTCTTCCAGCGGACGCGGGACCGAGCTCATGGGGTCACTCCTGGGGCTGCAGGTGCTGCCCGCGCTCGCGCTGCAGCGCCAGCGCGACGCCGCGCACCTTCTCGACGATCTCGGCGGGGGTGATCGGGTTCGACCCGCTCTTGCAGAACGGCTCGATCCCACGGGGCACCTCGAGGAACATGCGCAGGACGCGGTAGAGCTGCCCCTGATGGGATTGCTCCACGACGAACCCGCGCCGCACCGAGGCGAAGAAGTCGCGGTAGACCTCCTCCGCGACCGGGTAGAGGAGCTTGGGAACGAGGAGCTTCAGGCGCAGCCCCTCCCGCCCAGCGATGTCGAGCGCCTCGCGCGCCACGCCGGCCACGCTGCCCCAGCTCACCAGGGCGAAGGGCGCGGCGGCGTCCCCCTCCCGCACGAACAGATCGCGGCGCCGCTTGAGCGGCTCGATCTTGCGCAGCCGCTTTTCGTTCATGCGCGAGTGAACCTCCCCGCTGGCCGTCGGGGCCCCCTTCTCGTTGTGCTCGATCCCCGAGGCCAGGTAGTTCCCCAGAGGCATGCCGGGGTGGGAGATCGGGCTGATCCCGGATTCGGTGATCCGGAAGCGCACGTAGCTCTCCAGCTCGACCTCGCTCGGCCGCCGGCGCTCCACGAGGTGGAAGCGCGAGGTGTCGATCGGGTCCACCGTCTCCTTGCGCTGCGCGATCTCCTGGTCGGAGAGGACGATCACCGGCGTCTGGAACTCCTCGGCGATGTTGAAGGCCTCGACCGTGACCCCGAAGGTGTCGGCGACGCTCACCGGGGCGAGCACCGGCCGGACCACGTCGCCGTGGGCCGAGAACGCCGCCTGGAAGAGGTCCGCCTGCTCACTCTTCGTCGGGATCCCGGTCGAGGGGCCGCCGCGCTGGACGTTGACGCAAACGAGCGGGAGCTCGGCGATCGTGGCCAGCCCCAGGATCTCGGTCTTGAGCGACATCCCCGGTCCGGAGGTCGCGGTCATGGCCTTCTTTCCCGCGAACGATGCCCCCACCACCGCGCCGATCCCGGCGATCTCGTCCTCGGCCTGCAGCACCGTTCCGCCGTAGCGCCACATCTCGCGGGACAGGAACTGCATGATCTCGGTGGACGGGGTGATCGGATAGCCGCTCATGAACTCGCAGCCCGCGAACAGCGCGGCGGCGCCGCACATGTCGTTGCCGTCGGTCAGGAGCTTCGCGCTCGCGCCCGGCTCCGGGGGATCGATGCGCAGATCGCTCCGCAGCGGGTGCGCCGCGGCGTACTCGATGCCGCCGGAGAAGGCGCGCTCGTTGCTCGCCACCAGATCCGTCCCCTTCTTCGCGAACTTCTTGCGGATCCCGGCGAGCAGCGACTCGCGGGCGATCCCGAACCAGCCCACGAGCAGGCCCAGGACGACCGTGTTCTTCGCGCGGTCGGTTCCGGCGAACTCCTTCGCCATGTCCGTGATCGGCACCGGGACCGCCTCGGCGGGGCGCACGCCCGCCAGCGGGATCTGATCGGGAGCCACGCCGGTCTTGCTCTCGTAGATCACGACCGTATGCCCGCCCACGGTCAGCTCGGCCCCGAAGCGCAGGAAGTCCTCCCAGTTCAACGCCACGGCCACGTCCAGGGTCCCCCCGGGATGCAGCACGGGCCGCGGCGAGATGCGCAGCCGGCACGAGGACTCGCCGCCCCGGATCTGCGACCCGAAGCTCTTGGTCATGATTCCGTGGTAGCCATCGAGGGCGATCGCCGTGATCAGCGACTCGCCCGCGGAGACGATCCCGTCGCCTCCGGCACCCGCCATCCCGATGATCAGACTGCTTCCCATGAGGACCTCGCGAGTCTCGTGGCCGGGTTCCGATCCACGGTCGGGGGCAACGGGCGCAAACGCGGTGCCACGCCGAGCCGACAGCAGGTTCCCGCGAGGGCTCGACTCTCGTCCCTCGCGCGCAGATCATTCCACACAACGGCGAGGGACCGCAAGAACGGGAGGAGGGACCCCGCTCCGGCGCTCTTTCCGGATCGATGCAGGCTTCTCGTTCGGGGCACGAGCGGGAACTCAGCCGACTCCTCGATCCGGGGGCGCGTCGCGTCTCGTCCGCTGCTGCGGGGGCCGAGTGCGGCTGACGCCCGCCGCGCCGCTGCGGGCACTCCTCGAAGCGCATCGTGGGGAAGCCGCTCGGCGCCGCGCTCGGCACGAGATCGCACAGGCTCTGCTTGTTCGCCCGCGACGCGATTCTCGAAGTCGGCGAAGCGCAGCGCAGCGCAGCGACCCGTCGGGCGCGGACGACGTCACGACGATCGACCCGCTGCACCTCCCCGCGCGCACCCCGCTCGTCGTGAAGCTCCGCAGCAAGGACGTGATCCACGGCTTCGGCGTTCCGGGCT